>OFQX01000487.1_pt1 | contig 12125 bp, 25 predicted proteins | sample 1542951 | NCBI WGS metagenome assembly OFQX01 (sample SAMN07774215, study PRJEB24372) | wastewater metagenome | isolation source: WWTP Novara (Effluent) | place: Italy: Novara | collected 2015-12
GGCTTATCTAAGGTAAAGATTGCTATTATCAAGCTGGTTTTACTGGCAATAGCGCTATTTTTCGCCAATAAGGGTATTGATACCGTCCGGGGGATGTCCGAAGCAGAGTTTTGGGGTATGTTCGAGAGCAAGCCAATGGTCTTTGAAAACCCCCCTATGGTGTCAAAAGTAGCCCATGCAGCGTCGGAAGAGATAGAAACGCCCATTGATACCCCGGAACCTGTAAAGTACACGCACAAGGCGAAATTGACCGCCTACAACAGCGTACCAGAGCAGACCGACGGAAACCCATGTATTGCTGCCGACGGTACGAACGTTTGTGAGTTTGAAGGGTGCGTAGTAGCGCAGAATGGGGTGCCATTCGGAACCAAGGTTGAGATTGAGGGCGTGGGTGTATGCCACGTGCATGACCGCAAGAATTCCCGGTACGATAGTAATTGGATTGACATTTATTTCGGTGGTCGGGATAAGGTGGCAGCGGCGTTTGAATTTGGGAGCAAAGAAGCAGGCTACCGGATTGTGGACTAATAAAAAGTAACGATAAAGCAATGAAAAAAGGAAGAAAGGTTTTTGCAGAGTTTGAACTGATGATGTCACTGAAAGACGACAAGGGGGTTTTGTTGGAGTACGTAAAAAACAATCCCGGGCATGTTCTTTCCTTCATTGAGAAGGAAAAAATAGAGGTAGAAATTAAGCTTTTGAAGATTCAGAAAGCCGTCTTGTGTCTAGCCAGAGCAGTAAGCTACTTGAACGAAAAACGATAAAACTATGTACAAAGAACGGCACATTTGGTACTTCCAGTGCAATGGGTGCGGGAAGAAGCGCAGACAAAGCCACAAAAAGAAGATAGCGCGGGAGGCTATTTGTCAGGATTGCAGACGGCTGAACGCCCAACCGCAGTACCCGGGACTGTTTGACGCACCAGCGGTGCATATTGAAGAAAACATGCCGGTGGGAGTAATAAAAGGGAAAATTGACCTATGACCACAAAAGTAAAAGCAAAATTCGTTGGGGATGATACCGACAATTTCACGCGTTACCTTGCTATTCGAAACGGTGTGAAATACGAGCTGGAATTGGTGGACGCCGGTTTTTGGGATAAATTCTTTTCAGGTTTTGAGCTGTTCGCGGTATTGAAGCGTGGCAAAGCTACTCTTCGGATTCCGTACGACAGTAAACAAGCCTTCCTACGAAATTGGAAGGTGTATAGAAGGGGGGCTGTACGTGTATGATGAAGTTTGTTATTTTAATGGTCTTCTTGTTTTTGGCGACGTGGCAGGTGCTTGGAGCCTTCGAACGGGTGATTGCTCGCCAAGACGCAATGCTTTGCAACAGCGCGAAAATAAGCGGCAATACGGAGTACCTAGCGAAGTGCCAGTGCTTCTATGACGGTGAGGGTATTGCGTGTCTTTACAAACCGTAGTAAAGTATAGTAAATTAAAGATAAAGTTATGTTGGAAAAAGAAATTGAGGATTTGACACGGGAATTCAAAAGAGCTTTCGAAAAGCTGGGTGCGGAACATGCCTTTGGCGACCCACAGTTGGTCAAGCTGGTGCGGGAAGTAAACGAGCGGGTGCAGATTTTGGAAACGACAGACCCATGCGCCGCGTGTGATGGCAAAGGGTACGTGGAGCATGATTGCTATTGCCCGTATTGCACCACAACGGAAGTTGATTGCGAGAAGTGTTTTGGGGACGGGAGAATACCTAAATAATTTGTGAGGAATTAACGATAAAGCAATGAGACTTAAAATCATAGACCTTGGGAGAAATAAGGTCAACAAAGAAGCAGAGGTGGACACCAGCAGAGGGCTTGTAAATGACAGCTTGGAAGATACCATTGCCGGAATTGCTAGCCATTACCTTATGAGCCAAAACGTTTCAGTTGAAGAAACGCCAAAGCCGGGACTGTACCAAGTCTTCGCTGGTTTTCACAGTGTGGGACAAATTGAAATTATTGAACGATAAAGCTATGCCGACACCAGAGACAAAATGCCACCATTGCGGTGCGCTGATGAAGGAGTGGGAACACCGGTTGACGCCGGGATTGGTCAATATCCTGATGAAGTTTGCAAATCAGGTGAAGCAGAGCCATAAAAACGATGTCCACGTGCGACAGGATATTGGGTTGACGGCACCAGAATTCAACAATTTTCAGAAATTACGCTACTTCGGATTGGTAGCAAAGCTTCGGGACGACGACGACAACCACGTGCGCGGGCATTGGCTGTTGACCCGCCGGGGTGGTTCGTTCCTTCGGGGTGATGAGGCGGTACACCAGACCGTCACGACTTTTCGCAACAAAATCACGAAGCGAGCCGAAGAGAAGGTCTTTATTTGGGAGGTTCGGAAGGATTTTTCCCAAGGCTGGTTCCAGCAGGAATTCCGGTTTGAGATTCACGACGGGGTGCCGCGCTGTCCTGATTGCGGGCAAACCCTAGTGAACGGAGCGCATCCAGTAACCCATTGCGGTAATGTAGGCTAAATTTATGAACAACAAACGACCCGGTGAAGGGCTGCATATTGTGTGGGAAATTCTGGTCAAGGGGATTCAGTACCGATTGCGCCAGTGGCACGAGTACCGATGCAGAAAAGGGAAGCACGATTGGGAAGAGCAGGAAGAAAGCACCTTGGAAACGAAGTGCCGGTAGTGTCCCATGACGGCGTGGCGGTGGCAAAATATGTGTAAAAAACGATAAAACATGCAAATATGCAACAGAAAAACCAAGGCAGGAGGTACGATAGCAACAGGTTTTATTGGGCTTTGATGTACCAAGCTTCTAGGCGGTGCGTTCCGCGTATCAGTGAAATACACCCGCGACAGAGTGATGCCAAGCGTCGCGCCATGGACTGCAACCGGTATTGGAAGGAGCAGGGACTTGGAAAAGAAGTGGTGAAGGCTTGGACGGTAAAGCGCTTCAAATTCTACTTCCGTGGCACTGAAATTGACGCCTACGCGCACGAATTCCAGCGTGAAGAGGTCAGCGGAAGCAAAAAAATTTCCGTTCTTCCAGCGCCAGAATTGTTTGGTAAGCTGCATGGGGTTGATGTTTTTGTAGCCCCGTACCCGCCGGAAGTGAAGGTGTGGACGGCAAAGGAAATGTTTGCAAAGAAATAACGCTATGGAAGAAGAAAAACTGAAAAAAATTGTCCAGCTGGCTAAGCATGGGGACGGGGGAGAAAAAGAGAGTGCCTTGCGTTTGGTACGAAAGATTTGCGCCAAAAATGACCTTGATTTCGATGAGGTGATGAGTGAAGCGCCAACGGTACACGAGTTTTCTTTGACCTGTCGAGGGAAAGCGGAAGCAATCGTACTTACGCAGACGATTTACAAATTTGCCTTTCGAAACTTCAATGAAGGCAGTTGGTGGAGACGTGGCAATAAGACCCGGCTTTACTTCGAGACTACCACCGAAAAATACATTGACACCATGACCGCTTGGGATATTCTAAGGAAACAAATGCGGAAAGAAAGCGAAAAAGTGGCGCTGGCTATGGTATACAAACACGAACTTTTTTACCAGCCAAGACCGGACGAAATGGAAGAGGTTGCAAAGGCGCTTAGGAATAGCAAAACAAGCCCGGAGCAGTATGCCAAGGCAATGGCGGCACAGCGCATGGCTGCTTCATTGGACGACGTAGAGATACAGAGGCGGCTTAAAAAGTAAAGTTTTTCTTTTATGAGAACAATTTTGATGAACCCGACTGTTGGGCAAATGGTCAAAAGTGAGGAGATGGACATTACCGGCGTTGTCGTCGATGTCTTAAATTTCGAGGATGTCCACAATTGGATGCCAGCCAGCCAGTTGGAAGTCCAAAGCGCCAAGCTGGCGCAAGAGCTTGGGAGCGACTACAAGAGGCTATTTTTTGAAGTTGTCGTTGATGTGATAGAGGCGGGGGAAACAGCAGACTACTACGTTGGAGAACAGGCCATAATGTCTTGGGACGAATTCCAAAGGTGTGGCATTATCCGTGGCAAAGAATAGGGCTTGACATGGTATGCTATGGTAAACTATAATAAAGCGTAGTAATAAATAACGATAAAGCTATGGCGCAACAGAAAAGCCAAGAGGTAGTGGCAGCAGAGGTCAAGAACCTAAAATTGGTATTGGCGAACCAGTACCAAAGGCAGATTGAGAACTATTTTGGGGACAACAAAAAGGCAATGAAATTTTTGTCTTCCGTCGTCTCTTCGGTACAGCGGAACCCGGCGTTGCTCGATTGTGAGCCAACGAGCGTCATTAACAGCTTTATGACCATGGCGCAGCTGGAACTGATGCCGTCCGACGTGTCCGGTGAAGCGTACGTGTTGCCATACAAGAACGTGGCGCAATTCCAACTGGGGTATCAAGGTTTGGTGACCCTCTTTTACCGTGCTGGCGCCCGTTCTATCGTGGCGGAAATTGTCTACAAAAACGATTCTTTCAAGTACGTGAACGGTGTTTTGGAGCATAGCCCGGACATTTTCAATGAAGACCGGGGCGACGCCATCGGGGCTTACGTCATTGTGGAATTGCAGGCTGGTGGGAAGGTTTCCAAGGTGATGAACAAGAAGCAAATCATGGAAATTGGGCAGAAATTTTCAAAGTCTTTTAAGTCCGATTTTACACCATGGAAAGAGGGAAACGACCCAGAATTGTGGATGTGGAAGAAAACCGTTTTGAAGCAGGCGGCCAAGCTGGTGCCGAAGAACGAAACCATATTCAAGGCAATTGCCGAGGATAACAAGGACAGCATTATTGCCGATAGACTTGAAGCGGCAAAGGACGCAAGCGCTGGATTAAAAATGGGCGCCTTGGTAAAGGGCGACGATAAAGCACAAGAAAATGAAAACGAAAATTCAAGTAAAGCCTAAATTGACGCTCCCACGGGTCGTGCGGAACCTTGAACCACGCGACCCCGGAGTGTTTCCGCTCGCGCACTACTCGTACAGTACGTTTGTGAAGTTTTCGACCAACCCAATTCTTTTCAAAATCAATTACATTAACCACGAGACAATCGAGACTACCCGGAACGTGTCGGGAGTTGTTGGGCAGGCGTTCCATAACGCCATGGATGCCTATTACAGTGCATTGGCGAAGGGAGATGGTACAGATGCCTTGAAAGAGGGTTTGGAGGGCGGCATGGCGTATTTAGACGCGTACGAAGACGGTTTCATTGAGTATTCGACCAGTGTTGCCAACAAGCAGAAAGCGCAAGAGGTTTTGGCACAGTGTTTCAATTCCTACGTGCAGCACAAAAAGCTGGATATTGGGGAAGTGTTGGTGAGTTGCGAAGAGGAGTTTTTGGAGGACGTGGACGTGGAGTGGCGCGGTGAGCGCTTGACGCTCCCGGTGAAGCTGAAAGGCTATTTGGACAAGGTGGTGCGCGATGCGGAAGGGCGCCTGAAAATCAAGGATTACAAGACCGTGCGGGCGTTTTCCGACCCGGAGAAAATCGACGGAGCCAAGATATTGCAGGCAGTCCAGTATTACTTGCTGGTACACGCGAAGTACGGCGAGGCGCCCTATTCCATGACGTACGAGGAAGTGAAGGTGACCAAGAACCGGGACGGTAGCCCGCAGGTGCGCGAATACGAAATGGTGTACGCCGAAAATGACCTGTTTTTTGACTTCTACTTTCGGTTTTACGACGACATGACCCGGGCAATAAACGGTGAAGCGGTGTTCGTCCCGAATATCTACACCATGTTTGACAACGAGGTGTCCATTATCGCCTACATTAACCGGCTGGACGTGGGAGAAGAAGCAGCGCGGTTGATGAAGAAATTGCGGGTGCAGAGCATTACCGACCTGCTGAAAAACAAGATTGAGAACGCCGGGAGCATGCGCAAATTCTTGAAAGCGGCGGAGCAGAAATTTACCAGTGCCAAGTCTCTAAATTACAACGATATGGACACACCAGAAAAAATCAAAACCAAGCTGATGGAGCATGGAATGCTCGTACAGTTTGAAGGCGTCATTGAAGGCCACACGGTTGACCTGTACAAATTCACGCCAAATATTGGACTGAAAATGAGCAAAATTTTAAGCTATGTTGCTGATGTTGAACAGGTCGTTGGCGTTTCAGGTGTCAGAGTATTGGCACCGATTCCCAATACGTCGCTTATCGGGTTTGAAGTGCCACGCAAGGTGCGAACGTTCCCAGAGGGAGCCGGAACGCCGGAAGGATTCAACCTTGCCATTGGTGTTGATATTATGGGTGATACGTTCCGATTTGACATTACCAAGGCACCGCATTTGTTGGTGGCCGGAGCAACCGGAAGCGGTAAAAGCGTGTTCCTGAACAGTATTTTAACGCAACTTTCGACGCTACCGGTAGACCTGCACTTGTTCGACCCAAAAATTGTTGAACTGTCCCGGTTTTCTGGTCGTGCAGCAGAGTATTACACCGAGCCAGAGGACATTTATTTGGCGCTGGACGGGCTGGTTACGGTTATGAACGAGCGGTACAAGAACCTAGCCGCTGCTGGTGTCCGAAACATTGAAGAATTCAACGCACAGGGAGGAAACATGCGGTACAAATTTGTGGTAGTGGACGAATTCGGCGACTTGGCAGTTGGCAATTACGTGCTGGAAGAAACAGTGAAGACCGGTGAAGTTTTCAGCCGTGGAATGCGAGCCGGGGAAGAGAAAGTGCGCATTGAAAAGCTGAACCTGTCAGACGGGATAAGCCGCAGCATCCTTGTGTTGGCGCAGAAAGCGCGAGCAGCAGGCATCCACCTGATTATCGCCACACAGCGCCCAAGCGTTGACATTATCACTGGAAGCATTAAGGCGAATTTCCCAACCAAGGTTGCTTTCCGAACAGCCAAGGCGGTGGATAGTCAAGTGATGCTCGATGAGGCGGGAGCGGAGAAATTGCTTGGCAAGGGCGATATGCTCTTTGCTGGCGACTTCGGGCAGGTGCGATTGCAGGGCTTCAATTCGTAAAAAATATAAAGATAAATCTATGCCAGAGACATACAACAGCGACGGGGTAGAGTGTCCATATTGCGGGTATGTGAACGACGACATGGAGCAGGTAGCCGACCAAGATTTGGAAACGATAGACTGCCCGAAGTGCGAAAGAAAAATGAACGTTTGTGCCAGTATTTCTTGGACGTTTGAGGCTTACGAACGCACCGCCGAAGTGATACAAAAGGACATTGAGCGCGAGCGGGCGAATGGGCAGCGCATTATTGATTGGAACCCGGAAAAGAAATTTGAGAAGAACCCCTACCAGCACAAAATCGACGACTTGGAAAAGGAGCTGGCAGAGCTAAAAGAACGCGTATGAAGGAAGAAACAAAAGTGCGCCACAGCACGGAAAATTGCTACCTAGAATTCGTGGAAGGGTACCTTGCTTGCAGCTACAACCACAAAATCGGTGAAGAGTGCCTAATGGACAGAAAGACAGATGAACGCCCGGATGAGTTGGTGGAAAATGAGATTGACGACATGCTGAATAGGGGAATAAGAGTATAATTAACGATACGATTATGTTTTGGAGAGAAAAACCAATTGAGGTAAAGAGACGGTTTAAAAAAGGCATGTTCGGGTCGATAGAACGTGCCGTGGCTGAAATTGGTTTGAGACGGAAAGGGTATATTGTTTTCGGTGAAGCAGATTTGAAGGAGTATAATGGTGGCAAAGGGTTGTTTTTGGCACTCATTTTCCTTCCATTGGCGCTGTTGGGCGGGAGCCGGTACGTGGAAGTTACCTACCGGCTAAAAGTAGCGTTGTAATTCAATTTTAAGAGTACAGAGCGTATGAAAAAAATGTTATTGGCGGTGTTGATGTTGGCTTTCTTTGTTTCCAGTGTTCCGGTGGCGGATGCTCTAACACTGAACGTTACCAGCGACATTCACGCTGCAAGCAAAAAAAAGCGTGATTATTCCAAGTACACAGCGGGAAACGTAGTATACCCAAAGAAGGCAGAAAAATACTTCAAAAACTGGTTGAAAAACAGCGGTGATGTATTCCTTACGTTGGGGGACAATTCCAACACCTGCAAGGATGCCAAGAAGTATGACAAGAAGTTACGAAAAGCCGTTGATAAAAGCAAAAAAGAAGTGTATTTTGTTTATGGTAACCATGATTGCGACAAGGGATTTCGCTATTTATCAAGCAGTAAACACTACGCCATCGACAAAGACGGGTGGAGAATTATTGTGGTTAATACCGAAGAAGGTGACGCAAAAATATCAGAAACGCAACTTTCATGGTTAAAAGAGCAGGTCAATACAGAAAAAAAGGTTGTTATTGCCATGCACGAACCAGCGTTTTCTATTGTTGACCGAACAAGTGTTGACGCTCGTTTTCAGCCTTTCTTGGACATAGTAAAAGCCAATAAAAATATAAAATACGTATTGGCAGGGCATTATCACGTTTTCAATGAAACCAAGGAAATTGAAGGGTACACGGCAAAATTTGTGTACGTTCAAGCGCTTACGCTGAAAGGCAGCGAAGGACGCTTCTTGCGCCTTGATTTGGAATAACCGCAGAGAGTAAAAAACAAACGATAAAGCAATGAAAATTCACGCTGTCCCAATTCAAAAAACTAGCTTCATTCCATTAACCCGGGAAGCCTACGCCAAGCAGCATTATGTGGCGCGGCACTACGGCATCACGGCGGAAATGTTTGCTAAGGGGAAATTGATGGTATGCCCACAGGTATTCAGCAAGAACCCGGGCAGCGGGAAATTCGGTGCTTTCTTGGACGATTTGAAGGCGTCATGTTCCGCTATGGGCATGACGCTTGCTTTCGCCTGCATAACGAACGAAGGGCTGTATAAATACATGGAGCGGCACAAAATACCCGTTCTTACAAACGATGGTATTTTATGCGACGTAATTTGCGAAAAAACAAGCGTATGACAAGGGGAAATGGTCAACCGGGAATGGTGGTACTGCTCCCACCACACAACACGCCAGCAAGGGAGATTACCCGCATTGATTACATTGTGGAAGTAGAAATTGGCATGATGCGTGGCTTGATGAGAAAAAACAATTTCCATGGAGGATTGATGAAGGGGCTTGCACTCGCGCACCCGCAAGTGTCGGAAGACCCACTGGCAATTTTTGTTACTGGTGGCCGCATAGGGGAAAACGTGTATATCAATGCCAAGATTCTTGAAAAGGAGGGGTCGGCGCAGCCGGTGGAAGCCTGTTTGTCGTTCCCGGGGAAACGTCCGGGCAAGGTCGTAGCCAAGCGAGCGAGTAAACTTTTGGTCGAGTACCGAGACACAGCTTTTAAGCTGCATACCGAAACAGTAGAAGGTCTTTTGGCACAGGTATTTCAGCACGAAATTGAGCATTTTAATGGAAAAAACATATATGGCTGGCGAGCAAATTAAAGAAGAAGTAGTGGCATTTTTAGAGGCAATAGGACTGGGTTTTGTGCTGCATTTTGCACTGTTGTTGCTGGTAGTGGTGGCGTACTGCATGTTTGTGAGGAACCACTGGCGGGCGCTTGTGGTAGTAACGGCTGTTGTTCTTTGGGGTATTATCGCAGCATCACGACTGTAAATTTGTGTGATTTTCGGTGCAGGTGTATTATGGTAAAGTATGGTATACCCTGTTATACAGGGATGCGTATTTTTGTAAGAAAATAAAGATAAATCTATGGCACAACGAAGGATGTTTAGCCCGCAAATCGTTGATTCTGATGCCTTCTTGGATATGCCACAAAGCAGCCAATTGCTATATTTCCATTTCGGAATGCGAGCAGACGACGACGGCTTTGTTGGCAACCCAAAAAAGATAATGCGGATGATTGGTGGTGCTGATGATGATTTGAAAATATTGGTGGCAAAACGGTTTTTATTGCTCTTTGAAACCGGGGTGGTAGTGATTAAACACTGGCGCATCCACAACCAGATACGCGCCGACCGATACCACGAAACACAGTACCTTGACGAAAAGGGAAAGCTTATTTTAAAGGAAAATGGTTCATATACCGAATTACGGCAACCAAATGGCAACCAGCGGTTAACCGAGGTTAGGTTAGGTAAGGTTAGGTTAGGTAAGAAGGAAGAAGAAACTACCACCCCCATTCCTGAAAAACCAAAGAAAGAGAAAAAACCAAAGAAAAAGGAATTTTACCAAACACTGGAATATCTAAAAAATATACCCGAAGAGGAAGTAAAAGAATTCGTTTTCAATTTCAAGGCAGGTGAATTTGATGTACGGACAAAGGGAAAGGCACTGTATGATTACGTATTGGCAAACGGCAAGGAAGAAAAATATAAAGATTTCCGGGCTTTCCTACGTAACGCATTACGCAAGGATTTCGGAGAGAAGACCCAAGAACAACGAGAGCGGGACAAAGACATAGCGGAGAGGCTAAAAGCCACGCAGGCGCGAAAAGAAGTGGGTACAGCGACACGTGAGCCGGTGCGCGAACCAACACCGGAAGAGGCAAAACAGAATTTGGAGCGGTTACGAGTTTTGAAACAGGGGTCAGGTATTGGCAAATTTGGTAAAGTGTAATAAACTGTAAGTGAGTATGGCAAAGACAAAGAAACCCAAAGAAGATGCTGTTACTGCAAAGGTGCTGATGCGCCGGTTGCGCGGGATGATGCAACTACAACAAATCGAGAAAGAAGACCGGTTTTTGGTCATTATCACGACCAGCGCCAAGTCAAAATTCTGGGTTGAGTGGTCGCAACTTGTCGAAGTATTCGAGGATTTCAAAGCTATTGTTGACGCCAAAAAACTGAAAAAGTAATGATTTTATGACAGAGGAAAAGAAAAAATTATACCGGTTGACTGAATTTGCCACCATGGTGGGGGTATATCGTGATACCGTACGCAATTGGCAGAAACGAGGTATTTTGCCAGACCGACGCAACCCCGTGAATAACTACCGGGTTTTTACTGATGAAGACGTGGCGACGGTTCGCCGTATTGTCAAAGGCAATATTATTCCAAAAAAGTAAAGCTATGTCAGGGAATGCCAAAAAAGAGAAAGAACTAAAGTTGGCAGGCGTCGGGGCTGATGCGCAGCTTGATATTTCCCCGGAAACAATCGTTTTCAAAACTGCACCGATTCACTTTAACCGTCGAAAAAACGGGGCTATTATGCTTGACTTCGAAAAGCAAATGGGCTTTCGTCCAAAGCGGATTTTTATTAAAATGGATGCAAGCAGGAATAACACGGTGGTTGTTGGGATTATCGACGACGACCGGGAAAGCCAGTTTGCGAAGGACATTGACGCTAAGAAGCCTAAATAAACCAATATGAAATTGCTTAACGTAAGGGTACACACGCCCACAGGAGAGATTTTTTGGGCAAAGGGTGCCAAGCTTCTTGACAAAAGCGGGAACATGATTGTACCGGAAATTGTTGTTGAGAGCATTACATTTTTACCGATTTTCAAAGAAACCAGCATCCGGTGTTCGGACGGCACCACCACGGTATACCGCGGCTTTGGTGTTAGTTACGAATACCGTTCGGACTGGGCATGGGTTGGGAAGTTGCGTGAGTGGGTGAAAGAGAAAGTAATTGGGAAAGAAGGCGACATGCCACCCGGGAGAACCGGGAACGAGTAGAGGAACGCGCGGGGTAATTCCCTTGTGGTTTTATCCGGCAATTACCGTTGGTGATAACCTACTCTAAAGTCCTTTCCGGGGATTTCAGGAAAGCCGAGCGGCAAGGTGTCGCGGAGCGGATGAGAACCATAACCAACCGGATATACGCATTTAAAAGCTTTCAACACCCGGGAACCGTAAGGGGAATGGGATGCGGGAGGCGGCGCGGTGCAAAGAAGGGCTAGCAGGTGCAAATCCTGCCTTTTCCACAAATAATTCACGATAAAAACAAAGCCATGGCACTTCGAGAAACAGACGGTCGGTATATGACGAAAAACATGATGCTGGCTGCATTTCTTGAAATGCGCGGCTATAACGTCCAGCCGGAACGTTCCAAGGAAGACCCGAAGCATAAGGAATTCTGGGTTGTTATTGACCAAGATTTGGAAGCGCTGGTGGACAAATTTTACAACAAGGAAGCCATGGTGGAGCCGCGGGAATTTGGGTACTACCTTAAATCGGTGAAAGATAAAATGTACGCCCTTGAAGGACGGTAACCATTATGTGCTATGCCGCAACGCGCTAACAAATCGTTGCCATGTCCGAAGGGGT
>OFQX01000490.1_pt1 | contig 12107 bp, 8 predicted proteins | sample 1542951 | NCBI WGS metagenome assembly OFQX01 (sample SAMN07774215, study PRJEB24372) | wastewater metagenome | isolation source: WWTP Novara (Effluent) | place: Italy: Novara | collected 2015-12
GCGGATTTTAAATATCATAGTTTCAATATAGCACTACCGTTAAATAGAATTACAAGGGTTCAAATTAGCACTTCACCCGCCATTTTGCAAAGCAAGTGTTAGCGGTTCGGGCTTCTCCGATTTTAGAAGTCCAAAGTTTAATAACAAGAAAATGGAACACTTTTTTTATGAAGATACATTTTGCTCTGATTTGGAAGATTTGGCTAATGTATTTGATATTGACGAAGATAATGTCAATGAATTAAAAGACGATTGGCAAGTAAGAGTTGAATTGTCTGATTTAGAGCCGATATTCAATGTTGATGCCGATAACCTTTGTCAATTACTTGCTGATGCAAATGAAGATAGATTGTCTGAAGATTTTGATGAAGAAGCAAAGGTTTTGAAAGCACTCAAAGAAACTATTGATTTTGAAAAGCTAAAAGAAGAATTGCCAAAACTTTACTATCCTAATAATAAGTTTGAAATAATTACTAAAGCAGATTTGGTCGAGTGGTTTTCATAGCCTGACCGCTAACGTTGAAGCATTGGCGAAGGCAGGGAATAGTAGCACAAATGCTCAATCACTTACCAATGCTTAATAGGATTACAAATGTTCAAAATTAGTACGTCAGCCCTGCTTTTGCCAATGCAATGTTAGGTGCAGTCGTTCTTCAAGATACAGGTTTGGACGACCTTTATAAAATCCACAAAGTAAATTATGGTAGAAGAAATTCAAGACCAAGCAGCAGATGTTCCACAAAGTGAGAACGCTCAAACACGTCAATTAACTTTTGGCGAAAAATTAGTAGGCTTAAACTTTAATCCGTCAAACGATGATAAAGTTTCAAAAGCAAAACGCTTGTGTGCCGAACTTGCTGATTTGTTAAACGATGACAGACAAGAAAGAGAAACTACTCAAATTGAAAGTTTATTGTTTCCACAAACAGTAGGAAAAATTCTTGATGCTCAAATGAATGTAGTTAAGCTACTAACATTAAAGTATTAAAAAATTAGGTGTCGTAGGTCGGCTCGTTTGGGTCGTCCTACGATTGCACCTAACGGATTACGGCTTTGTGCAGGTGGGGATTTGGAACACGAATGTTTCAAGTTGGCACTAAAGCCCAATAGAATTACTGCTGTTGAATTTAGCAATTCAGCCCCACTTGCACAAAGCCGATGTTAGCTGATGTGCTTTCTCGGATTATTATAAAATTTTAAAATAAAAAATAATGAAAGAATTAAAAAATTTAGCATTAGACATTGTTGAGGATTTAAACAACGATGTGTCGGAAAGAAATGGTTTAGAACATTATATGCCATTTGAATTTAAAAGTATTGGTTGGCAAGGTTCAGCTATATACTTTATGGGTGTATTTATATGGTCAGAAGAAAATGACGAAAGAGATTATATTGAAGGTACAGATGAAAAAGAAGATTTTAGAGAGTTTATTATCAAGCAATCTTTAAAGATTCTTAAAGACCTTAATTTGAAGATGGGTGCTTTTTAGCATATAAGCTAACATCTGTGTTCACGAAGGTTCGTTTCGTAAAACACACCAAAAAGCTATATAATGCGAAATAATTATTGATTTATATCGTGGAATTTAAAAATATTCCTATCTTTGCATTCTAATGCTTTTATATATAACAAAAACTTTATGCCCCATGCATCACATAGTTAGGTTCTATGGTTAGGGTATATTTTTTTCAAAGAAAATTTTAAAGAAAAAAGCCTTGATCTTAAAAATCAAGGCTTTTTTTTATTTCGGGAAATGGCTCAATTGGTAGAGCACGTCGTTTGGGACGATGAGGTTGCAGGTTCAAGTCCTGTTTTTCCGACAATTACATGGCGCTATTACGCTAAATGGCAAGCGAGTAGATTATGACTCTATGGAAATCAGTTCGAATCTGATATAGCGCCCTTCTTACGAAATCGTTACGAAAACACTACGAAATCGTTACGAAAATTACTAAAACCCTACTAAAACCCTACTAAAACCCCACTAAGAGGTTCAGCAGGGAGTCGAACCCTGAAAGCCAATTTTGCAGATTGGTGACAAGCCGCTTGTCTTCTGAACCATTGCGGAAAACAGAGCATTCGAAGCCCATACATTGCTGTACAACATCCTTAGCAGGGAGTTACCGTACCTCACGGCTTTGCTTTCCATTATTGATTATATTTAATTACTTCATTACATAATAATATAAAATCATCGACGGACAATGTTCCTTTAGCAATGTTTGCGGATTTACAAGCTATTCCTAGGTTGTCTAAAGTAGAATCTCCTCCATTTGCGACAGAAATAATGTGGTCAAAGTGATAAGTATTTGGTTTACTTAAATCAATTGCTCTTCCAGTTAAATAACATTTAGGACTTTCTCCAATCTTATTCAAAACGTCTTTAACATTGAATAAAAATTGTCTTCCATTAGTGTATGTACCTAACTCTCTATTTCTTTGAAAATCCCTACATTTTACAGATACACCCCTGTTAATAAAATTATCTATCTTCCTAATCACTGGATTGTTTCGCCTAAAAGAAGCAGCCCTAATTCTATTTTTTTCTCTTTGCCCTTCTCCGCAATGGAACGATATTGTGCTTTTGCTACACCCAAGAATTGCTTTTATTTCGTTATAGGTTTTTCCTTCGCCCCTTAATGTCAAAATACGATCTTTCATTTTTATAAAATTAGTTCGAGCAAATATAATAAAAAGAATCGAACTCTTAACCTTTCAGTTAGCATAGTTTTCAAGACTACTTACCGACCATTCGGTGCTACCTTCCATTTGAAATAAAAAAAGCCCCCAGAAATTAATCAGGAGGCTTTTTTTATGGATAGTATTTTACTATTTAAACATATAGGATCTCCTGTTAGCTGTTTGGCTACTACACAACGACAGGTAAATATATGTGTTTATAATTTTCATGGTGCAAATATACAAATATCTTCTTATTTTTGTAAAAATATTTTATATGTTGGAAAAAGTTGTTGCATATTTCCTGATAACGCTATCATTAGTATTAGGAGCCGTAGTACTTGTAAAAGTAGTTACATTAGAGTCAAGAGTTAAATCCCTAGAAAACGTTATTGAGAACTACCGGACCAATTCAGGTCAAATGGTAGACAGCCTTGGAAACATCGTAAAAACATTAGATGTCAATAGGGCCGATCAGGCCAAGACCACAGCCAGACTCAAAAAAGAATTGATCCAGATGGAGAAAGGATTGACCCAGGAAATTACTAACAGAACCCAAACCTGGGTAGCTCCTATTATCCCTGAAATGGATACTGTTTTCAACAAAATTAAAAATCGCATAAACAAAAAATAATGAGAATATTGTTTTTTATTCTATTTATAGGTTCGATATCTGCCCAGCAGATAAAGACTGTGCAAGCAACATACTGCTTTGATAGCACAGAAACAGTAGCTATCTATCAGATTTTCGGAGAAAGGGATTCCTTAGAAGCTTCCCTAATCAGAACCGATACAATATATGGGAAAGTATTAAATCAATACAAGGACATCGTTGTAAGCCAGAACGAGGAAAAGAAATTTATGGCTGAATCCCTTGATAACAAAGACAAGATCATCAAAGCCGAAAAACTAAAGACTGCAGCATTGCAGGAATTCTGGAATAAGGCTATTAAAGACGAACAATATTTAAGAAAGAAAGAAGTGAGGAAGGCTAAATTAAAGCTTCGCGGATTTCAGTTTGGGACCGGAGCTGTTGGAATACTTGCTATGGTTCTTGCATTTAAAAGATGATAAAAAACTCTATTGTCGAAATACCTATATTAGATTGCGAGGAGCACAGTCCATACATGCAAGCTACCGTTATTACAGCAACACGCAAAGACAATAAATTATACTACTTAGAATTATCTGATTTAAACAAAGGATTTGTACATAAAAATGGTATTGTCGAAGGAGATGTTATTACGTATAAAATTCAAAAAAAAGTAGTAGATGGAATATGTGAGACGGTATTAATCGTCACCTGAATCTTCCTTTGTTTCTTTTTTAACCATTTGTTGCTTCTTAAAAGTTGTGAATTCACTACTTTTCTGAATAGCCTTTGCCTTATCTCTCATCAAGTCTAAAGCCTCTTCTTTTTTGCCTGCATCAAGCAGTTGATTAATATTTGAAGCTTGTATTGCTCTTTCATAAGAAGATTCAAAGAACTTTTGAGTATTTACGTAACCATTGTCTTTGTAATCTCCCTTCCCCCTAGATAAAGCATTTCTTTTTATAGATTCAACCTCTCCATCGGGACTTTTTACAGTAACTCTTCCATTGTCATTAAGGATATATTTTCCTGTGTTTAATCCGAATTGATCTAATTCGCCTGGTTCGTTTTGATGCTTAAGATACAATTGCCAATCAGTCCACTCATATTGGAATGGAGTTTTTTCGTAAAACTCTGGATTATTTTCTGTAACATATCTTCGAAGAAACGGCACATTAAGAGGTATGTTCTTTTTCAATTGCTCAGTGAATCCTTCGGCCTTTGTAGACCACAAAGCTGCATTCTCCATGTCTAATAAAAACTTATCTACATCATTAAACATTTTAGGAGTAAGAGCTGCAGTCATCCTTTTAGCAATACTTTTAGCAGCTACTTTAGTCGTTCTTTCCCGAGTATGGCTTTCATCAAAAAACGACCATACAACTTCTGTAAATTCAGACATACCTTCAACCATCATATCTGAAACGTCTTCCAGTAAGTCAAAACTAGAATAGATCGTATATCTAAGCATTACATCGTGCTTGCTTAGTTTTACCCCTGATTTCATCTCATCGTTTATCCTAGCCAATGTGGTAGCTGCTATGGCGTTATTTAGCTCGTTTAATGGAATTCTTCCTTGGACTGGACCCATTTCAGGAGTTAAAGCGACGGTATTATGTTGCGGATCTCCGTACTTATCTACTTTTGGCCTATGTCCAAAATATTTAGCGAAGGTTCCTGAATCATCTAGCCATTGCTTCATCGCTCCCCAGCCTTTTAAAGAAGCTACATCGAGTAAAGCTTTTCCAAATTCATTGAATTCACATGGCTCATCATCTGGGCAGTCCATCATTTGTGAAACCAATAACATAAATGCAGCTTGACTTAAAGCTTGTTTGGCCAATACTGTAGCTATTTCGGTCTTAGTGTTTTGGCCACCAATGGTATAAATTTCCGGGTTTTTAAGTTCGAATATATTTGTTTGATTTGACTGTACGGTATATCCTTCTTTCAAGACCTTTAGCACTCTTTCATCGGTCGTTTTTGCTAGATCACCTGGGCCAAGATTGGATATCCCTGTTGCATTTTTTATATCCTGCATGGATAAGCCGTTATACCTCCATACTTTGTCTTTTGCATCGTATGACATTCTCATATATGGTCTTCCTGCCATATGGAAACCCAAATTAACTAAATTCATCAAAAATGTAATCGGTGAATACATTAATGAAGCAGCATATCCGATTGCAGGGGCTTTAGTAATTAAGGCTGCATATATTTTTATTGCAATCACAACCGGAGACAAAGCAAATTTCACAAAAAGATTATCGATAGTTACTGCCCATTCAATTGCTCTATCTATAGAAGTGGCTGTCATATAAAGCAATCCTGCTGCTGCTCCCGGTATTTCTGTTCCTTGGGCAGAATAACTACCTGCTTCCATGTGCACCTTCCTAGATAGGGCTGCATTTTGATTTTGCTCTACCTTTTTGTGGATCTCCAAACTTATAAATCTTTTTATAGCTCCATCCATGGCTTTAAAATCTTCCATGGTTGTCACCTTAACTAGATTCCTTCCGTTGATGGCCAGTCTTTTTAATTCTTCTTTTTCGGCTTTGGTTGCAGATTGGGAAGTGCTTAAGTCCACTAATGCATTCCATTCGCTTATAACTCCACGATGGATTTCATCGATTCTTGAATATCCAAGTATTTTTTCAGCTTCTAGCACGAATTCTGTTTGGGAGAAATTTTCCTTAGCTAGTTTATTAAGATCTGAAATTACTGCTTTGTCTATGATTACTTTGATATTTCCAGTATTGGGATCAACTTCTGGATTCCCATTATTATCTACTTTATACCAAGAAGCTCCTCCAAGAGTCCTGGAATAGCCTTGACGATTTAAGTTGACATTGTTCTTGCCAAATTCAAGAAGTGAGTTTATAGCCCTTCTGTAGGCCAATCTATTATGATTTAGATTCATTGTAGCCCGATCTATTGCAGAAAGAAATCTAAATGGAGAATACAATGACCTTAAAAGGAATACATCGTTAAGATGTTGATCAAAATTACTTAACCCATGCTCTGGGACGTTGCTTTGTGAAATAGCAGCACTTCCATTTCTCATTACGTCATAAAATAATAGCCAGGTAAGCCCAGCATGTCCGGCAGGCTTTTTCTTGTTGATTGTTTTTAATGATTTTATAGTTGCTTTTCTTAAATACGATCCTTTGTACCAAACGTCTATTGCTCGTCCTACAATAAGATCATCAAATGATGCCCGTGCAGAATTATAAAATCCACCAATCATGGCTTTATATGCCGAATTCACGCCTGACAATATGTTTGCCATTACGAAATTCGACAATTCTAACACCCCGCTTTGTAATATTCTGCTGTACTTATTAGGACTGAGTTTTAAGTTTTTGACCTTAAGCATTATTTCAGCCTGTATCTGGTCCTTTCTAGTTTGTGTTCTTGCTACCCTGAGTAAGTTTGTAAGGCGAATAATATTAGCGACCGCTTTTGGATCGTTTAAGCTTACTGAATATTTATCAGCAATGACTTGTTTGATGTCTAGCATCTGTCCTTCGATTTCTATTGCAGTTGGGATGGTTCCATTAGGATTTGCTGTAGTAGAAATGATTTTGAAGATTTTTTCTTCAATGGTTTCAGCCTTTGACTTATTGCTGACTTTATTTTGAAGTATGGACTTGATTTTATTTTTTCTAGCCTTTACTAATTTGCCATTGACTTTTTTAGAGACTTCATCTGCCCATGCTGTAGCTTCTTCCGGAGATAACCCTAGTCTGTCGATGGCCATAGCAGCCATAGCTTGCAATGATCGGTCCGGATCTAAGACATATTGTTCTATAATGTCTTTTGTGATCTTTCCAATCCCTTTTGAAATTGCATCATTCAAAGCTTTAGCAGGAATAGCTCCTTCGAATATTGACACAAATTTTGTATCTATTAAGTCTAGGAGTTTTTGCTTTTTGTCATCATCCTCCAAGTTGTTTATTTCATCTCTTACCGCGTCTAAAACTTGTTTGGTGAGTTCGCCACGGTCCATTGCATCAGACAATGCATCTATCTTGTTTGTGCCTTTTTCTGGAACATTTAAGGTCTTAAGGATATGATCTAAAATCATTTTGGTGTAATTATCCTCAGATATTGCAAGTTTTTCTACTACTGCAGATCTTATAGAATGCTTATCCGCGTTGGCGATATATTCTTTTATACCGCGATCATTTAATACATCTGCCGCATCAAGCAAGATATTGGATGATGAGAATAATTTATCAAGCTCATTGGTAAGCTTGGCTATATCTGTTCCATGAATATCGATAAGGCCCCTAAGTACTTGTTTGATGCTTTTTAAAGCGCTTGCATCTAATGAAGTTTTAGAAAATTTAACTAATTCAGGATTAGATTTTTTTAATGAATCAATAAGGGAAAGCATCCCTCTTGATATTTTGCTCTGAGCTTTTTTAACTACTACTGTATCGGTAGGTTTTTTGAATACCCCACGTAATTTAAGCTTTTTCAAAAACTTGTTTACGTCTTCAATCAATTCAGGGTTTTCGGCAAAAAACTCTGCCCTTTCTTCCTTAGTTAATTCATGTAAGGTAATGATGGTCCGTATTTCTTCTGCAAGATCTAAGGCAGAAAACTCATTTCCAGAAGTATCGTTTACTAAAGCGCCTGCTAATTCCTCATCATTTTCAGCCATTATCGTTGCTGCTGTAAGCTCTGTTTTGACACGGCCAAAGCTACCTCCTCCAATATATCTTTTTATGACGTTTAGGACCCGGCCTGCATGTGATCCGGCTCGTACAATTTTACTAAGATCATCTAGGTTCGTTTCTCCACTTGCTGCGATGGCTACTTCCAATAGATTAAGCATCTCATCATCGCCATTTTCTTTCAAGGCTTTTCTTACATTAGCCATGAGCTTGCCCTTATTGTCAGGATTTTCCTCAACAGCTTTTTGAACATAAGCAAGCATATCGGTAAAGCCTACGGCAGCATGGTTCCAATATCCTGTCTCCTTTCCTTCGTAGTCTGTTATTTCAAATTTCTTTCCGCGTACAACAGTTTGTGATACAAATTTGCCTATATCATCAACCACATCTAATATTCTCTTCCAGGTTTGATTCAGGTTTTTATCTTTGATCATTTCCTCATCAGGAAGGATTTGCTTCAACATCAATAGGTTTATGCCTATTCCATCGAGTAAATTTGCTTCTTCGCGATATAATTTCTGGGCTGATATTCTTTCTTCTTCTTCTGCAAGCTGTTTGATCATGTCGTAAATAGCCATTTGCCTAGTATTGGATGGCATTTTTCCAGCTCTTATATTGGCTACATCAAAAGCATCTTGGAATAACTCTGCTGTGCCAGTTTCTACACCTGCTTCATTTCTGATCTGCACGATGTCAGACATTCCTTCTTTGATCTTTGCCGCAATATCTTGGACTAAATTTCCAAACTTTATCGATTCATCATATGGAGTATCTTGTCCATTCGAGTTATCGGTTTCAGTTAATGAGAATTTTATTTTATTTTCAATAGGTTTTGTTTCTTCCTCTCCATCTCTAACGATTGTATTATATACTGCATTATTTGGATTGGACCAAGCATAAGAATGCCTTATTGGATTAATCTTGGTAACGGATTCTATTTTACGTATTTCTCCGTCCCTATATGCATAATCAGCATCTTTAAGGCTTTCAAAATCATTAAATATAGTTGCTTTTTTATCTAAAATGGTTTCAATTGATACAGTTTCTTTAGGCCTGATCTCTTTAAGTTCGTTTTTAAATTGATCTACATTTTTAGTTATATCGTATGTAATTAAAGCATTGTCTAGTTCTATGGAATAATTTCTAAACGGTCTAAGTAACTCCGGGTTTCCTTCGGTTAGAGCGATCAATCTATTTACATCCCTGACTCCGGAAAAAGGAGACTTTTTTACTTGACTAGACTCATAAAATTTAGTACCTGGTGCTGGTGCAAAGCGTCCTGCAGGAAAAGCCACTAATTTGGTATCTAAATTGGCAACAAGCATTCGATACCCGAGCTCTTTGATCTTCTCTATTATTTTTGGGATCTGCTGCCAGATGTTGCCGTCTTCTAAAAGTCCTTTTGGATCTTCCTCTAGTGGATATACTTCTTTTTTAGCAAGTCTTACAACATGTTCTTTATATCCACGGTCGGACATAAATGGAATTTGCTCCGTATTGTATTTAGAACTTCCATAGTTAAAAAATACATAATCTGGGCCTTCCTCAGACATCATGGATATTTTGTCTGTTTGGGATATTGGATCGGTTGATGTTGATTGACTGTCAAAGATAGAATTAGCATTAAATATAAATATCTGGTCTTCTATTGCTATGTCTTCTGATTCCGACAATAACGTATTCCTTCTTTTTTCGTCGCTATATCCAGATCTTATTTGTGCATTTCTAGCTTCTACTTCTCCGGCTAATCTTTTGTACTGTTCTACGGCATCAAGCTTTTTGTTTTTTAAAATTTCTTTGATGTCGGCTTTGTTGAATTTAATAATGATGTTTTTAACAACACCAAGATCTAGTTCTTTTATTAAATTGCTTACATTAGGATCACTTAAAAAAGCATCTTTATTTCGTTTTCCTTCAATATAATTTTCTAGTAAAATGCTTTCCTCTACATCAAAGGTTTTAAATTGCTCAGGACTTCCTCCTTTTGCAAAGCCTTCGAAATCTTGTACTGCGTGTTGAATTTCATGAATAATTGATGACATGATAAGATCATCATATCCCTTATTATCTTCATTTATTGATATGTGTTTTGTGTTTGGATTCCATGAAGCATGGCCGCTCATTTCTTTTTCAAAAGAGATGGTAACGTTTTTCATCTGTGGATAAGCGTCAATAACTGGGCCTTCTACAACATCTGTTAATTTAGCGGTATTTGTTCCATTGTAATCATCAGAAGAAAATCTATCAATAGTTGGACTTAATTTTGCAGATGGTAGCAAGCTTTTATCATTAGCTCTTAATGCCTCATATACTTGTTTATTAAAGTCTCTGTCATATTGGTGATGACCTAATTCATTATATAATTTTTCAATATTATCAATAAGCTCTCCTCTGTCTTTATCATAATCTTGTTCTTTATTCAACCTATCGATTTCTTGCCTAGCTTTAACTGCTTCATTAAAGGTATTTACATTAACACTTGTTTTTACTTTGATGTCTGGTATTTCATACTTCCATTTTAAATCTGATCCTAATTCCCAAGACGTAGAATCCTTTATTTCTCTTGGAGTTTTTCCTGCACGATTCATTTTTTTGGCCAGCAGGTAATTGTTAAATCTATGTGAGCTCTCTTCTTTGTCATCCAAAGCAATGACCCCGTTAGGTCCTATTATCTGATTTTTAGTTTTAGTGCTTGCCACCGGAGTTCCGGAAACTGGACGACCTTCTTCAAATGTTTTTTGTATTTGTTTCGCTAAGTTAAATACGCCTTCGCCTGTTCTGATATATGGCGCAATGTTTATTCCTAGTTTAGCAAACACCTTGGTGAAGAAGGTTACTATTTTTTGTAATTGAGTTTTTGGCAAAGAACGAACATCTAAGTTCCCAGAAGCTATGTCGGCTATAAATTCTACTATGGCCTCTTCTTTTTGGCTGCTCTGATTGTATTTGCCTGCAAATCCAACGGTATATTTTCCAGGGATACCTAGTTCTTTTTCTAATGCAACCAAATCAGTATGAAGAGAATTAATAAGTCCTGGCTGAATTGATTCCAATGCTTCCAGTAACGGATGAGTAGCTTCGTGCTCCAATGTATTTAATGCAATCTTTTTTTCTATACTCATCCTTTCCACCATTTTAGGCAGATTTAGATGAATCTCTTTTTTATCTCCATTATAAAATCCTGCTGAAGATTGATTATTTGTTTTGCCTGTTGCAGCAACAACGGCATCGGTAAAGCCATCTTGTGTATCGTGTATGATCGTCTTTAAACCTGGCACAATCAAGCTTAAAGCCTTTGTAATATTCTCTACTTTTTGAGGAAGGCTTCTAACTGCAGCATCTATATCTACCTTTTTGACAGGTCTATACATTGCATTAAGATATTGATCTATGCCTCCATAGCTTTCCCTGTTATTGAACATAACAGACAATGTAATCCCATCAGGAAAACTATCTATTTGGAAATGGTCTTGCCACATGCCTATGGCTATAGAAACGTCCTCTGGTGACTGGTTAGTTATTCTAACTAATTTCTTGAATTCTGGACTATTCCTATTTGCGCATTTCGCCATTACTTACATTTTTTCTTATGTTGTTGTTCAGCTAAAGACTCACTTGTATTTGGATCGATTGCTGTTTTTTGAAATCTAATAAATATTCCATTCTCATCGAAGTCACCACTATCTTTTTCTTCTTGCGTTAATTTATCCCATCCTTCATTGCCTGTTTTAGGCTGTTCTTGTGGTTTTTCTTCTACTGGTTTTTCCTCTGCTGGTGCTTCATCAGGGTTTCTAAACAAATCCTCTTTTTCTGCATATTTGTTATTTATGGTTTCGACCATTTTTCCAACACTTATATGTCGAGTTATAACTGTTTCTACAGCGCTCATTATTTCCTGATCAGTAAATTTTTCAAAACCAAATTCTACATCTTGATCTTGCCAGATAGAATGAGCTAAAGCGCGTATATTTTTAAATCCTATTTCTTCGTCTCTTAGTCCAAGTCTTAGCCGTAATTCTTCTGGTGCTTTTTTAGTTGGCGTTTCAAATATTTCACGCAATACATCTGTTTTTACTTTAGCTCCTTCTATAAATGCTTTTATAACCAAATCGTCTGCATCTTCAATTACATGAGATAAAGCTAGTAAATAGGA
>OFQX01000491.1_pt1 | contig 12057 bp, 9 predicted proteins | sample 1542951 | NCBI WGS metagenome assembly OFQX01 (sample SAMN07774215, study PRJEB24372) | wastewater metagenome | isolation source: WWTP Novara (Effluent) | place: Italy: Novara | collected 2015-12
CGTGCTGGTGATCGACAGTAAGGAAGATATTGACAAGGTGCTGCGATGAGCGCGGCAGGACGACTGCAGCGGGGCATCCGCAAGTTCTTGCTGGCGTCACCTGACGGCGCCACGGTAGCCGCGCTGCACCTCAACGCCAACATGGACAACGTGGTGCAAAGCGAGTCCGTGCGGCGTGCGCTGGCTACCATGCCGGATGTCTATATCGACCGCTGGAAAATCGGGGAAAGTGGGCATTGGTGCGCAGTGTGGGCGGCAGTACACGTGCCCGACCACTGCCCGCGCCCGACCACAAAGCCCCGGGTGGGGAAGTTCACGTGAAGTTCGTTGCCAAGAAACCGGACGGCGTCAAGCGCAAACCGCTGCGCACCTTCAGTGAGATGGCGGCCGAGTTTGGTGTCACGTCGGGCGCGTTGGTGCGCCAGATGCAGCTCCACCCAGGCGCACCAAAACCTCAGCTGACACACCGGTCCAGTGAAACGCGTGGCCGTGCCACGTGGTACGAGGCAGATGCCTTCCGCAAGTGGTGGAAGTCAATCCCTCGTGGCTGATGCCTTCAACCCCAGGCCCTACCAAACCCTGGCGATTGACTTCTTGGCCAACCACCCCCGTTGCGCGTTGTGGGCCGGGATGGGCATGGGCAAGACGTCAACGGTCCTGACCCTGCTGGACGCGCAGTACAACGTCGCGGGCTGCGACTACCCTACTTTGGTGATGGCGCCCAAGCGTGTGGCGCAGTCTACCTGGCCAGACGAGACACGCAAGTGGCAGCACCTGAAGGGGTTGGAGATCAGTGCCATTGTTGGCACGCCACAGCAGCGCTTGGCTGCGTTGAAACGTGACGTGCCTGTCCACGCCATCAACTACGACAACCTGCCCTGGTTGATCGATCTGATGGGTAGCAAGTGGCCATGGCGCCGGGTGGTGTCTGACGAGTCCACCCGGTTGAAGGGGTTCAGGCCCAAGCAGGGTGGTGTGCGGGCGCAGGCCTTGGCCACCGTCGCGCACACCCACATCAAAGAGTGGATCAACCTGACCGGCACGCCAGCACCCAACGGGCTGAAGGACTTGTGGGGGCAGACGTGGTTCTTAGACCAAGGCATGCGCCTCGGTCGCACGTACGGCGCCTTCGAGGAGCGGTGGTTTGGATGGCGCCGGGCGACCGATGCCCTGACCCACAAGCCCGGCATTCAACCGGTGATCTTCCCGTTCGCGCAGGAGCAGATTCAGGAGCGGTTGAAGGACATCTGCCTGACGTTGGACCCCAAGGACTGGTTCGACCTCAAAGACCCTATCGTCACCCCTGTGTACGTGGACCTGCCGCCACGTGCGCAACGGGCGTACAAAGAGATGGAAAAGGAACTGTTCACCGTGTTGGGTGGCCACGAGATTGAGGCCGTCAACGCTGCGTCCAAGTCCATGAAGTGTTTGCAGATCGCAAACGGTGCTGCCTACATCGACTCTGATGCCGACAGTGATGATCACCCTAAAGCCCGCCAGTGGCAGGAAGTGCATGATGAAAAAATCGAAGCTCTCAAAAGTATTGTCGCGGAGTCTGGAGGTATGCCGATTCTGGTGGCCTACCAGTTCAAGAGTGATCTATCCAGAATACTCAAAGCGTTTCCTGAAGCTCGGCATCTGGACGATAACCCTGCTACGCTACGTGAATGGAACGACGGTCGAATACCGATGCTCGTTGCACATCCGGCGAGCGCCGGTCACGGTCTTAATCTCCAGGACGGCGGCAATATCATCGCGTTCTTCGGACACTGGTGGGATTTAGAGCTATACGACCAGATCATCGAGCGCATCGGCCCGGTAAGGCAGGCGCAGGCTGGCCACGACCGTGCAGTTTTCATATACCACATCATCGCCAAGGGTACGGTGGACGAGGTAGTTATCGCACGACACACCGCAAAACGCAGCGTCCAAAGTCTCCTGCTAGACTACATGAAGCGGCGCAAGTGATATACTTGCCGCCCTTCTGCGTGTAGCTCAGTCTGGTCAGAGTCCTCGGTTTGGAACCGAGTTGTCGTAAGTTCGAATCTTACCGCGCAGACCATTCAGCCGCCCACTTCACTGCGGCTGCGAGCTTGGCTTTTGCTTCGTCGCCTTCGACAATGAGTTCTTGAACTCTAGCATCGCTTCGTTGTAGCGCTCGCTCAAGCTCGGCTCGGTCGAAGGTGATGTCTTCAGGACTTCCGGCAGTGGTGGAGGCTTCGGGCAGGTAACTGCTACGGGCACGAGCGAGGAGCATGCGGTTAACACGGTCGCGCAGCTCAGTGATAGCGCGTTTGTAGACTTCATCTGTTTTCTCCTTGAGTGCTAGGTCAGCTTTTTCCTTGGCGATCTTGTCAGCTTCAGCCTTCTCGCCAGCCGTCTTCACGCCGCCGACGAAGGTGTCGAATGCAGCCTGAACGGCCTTGGTGTTTTTGGCTTCCTCGTGGCAGCCGTAGAAGAATGAAGCGAGGCACATCACGGCGATGCCGCCCAGCTTTAGGCCGTTTGTCAGAAACCATGTGTAGATCACGATGACGCCTCAAAATGCATCCAATCCATGTTTTTCTCGCGCCCCAGGCTGACCCATCCGTTCGCTTGGAAGATGGAGATCATCACGCCGTAAGCCTCTTTGGCGAATCCGGCCTTGTCGGCGCCCCACGTCAGCTGGTTGCGCTCGGGATCCAGATCAATAGCCGTGCCCCACGAGTGTTTTGACCAGTCCGAACCCCCGCGCATCTGGCGGAAGTTGAAGCAGCCACCGAACAGGTCAATTCCTAATTCGGTGATTTCCTTCTGGCCGTAGGCCTTGAAGATCAGCTCGAAGATGGTCTGCACGCGCTCGACCTCCAACTGATGGCAGCGGATCGAACGCACGACCGTGTCAGGTGCCCACGCCAGGCGCAAGGGAAACGGCATCTTGGCCGAGCGCAGGTAGGTGCCGGACTGGTTCGGCTGCCCGTAGCGCTCGATCATCTGCGCTGTGGTGAGCAGGCTCATGGCTGCGTGTCCAGCTTTTTATTCTTGAACGAGTTGACCATGGCCAGGCTCTTGTCGTAGGCAGCATGGCCCACTGCGAAGCTGCCGTACAGCAGCCACACGGTTTCACTGAAGCCCTTCGTGTAGGTGTGCCATGACACCCATACAGCCAGCAGAAAATGGAAGGTGGAGGCCGCCAGTTTGGTCAGGCTCATGGAACCATCCTTGCTGCGGATCAGGTCAAGTGGTGACATCAGTGCGTCCTCCCGGTAGCGTTGTCGTAAATGGCCACCAGCGCAGCGCCTATGGCAATCATCCAGGCCACAGGCTTGGCCGCCTTGCCGATAAATTCCAGCACCTTGAATGCGCCCTCAACAGCTGCGATGACCGCCACAATGTTGGACACCTGTGTGGTCAACGCAGCCAGCGCAAGGGCCTGCTGTCGGCTTTGCTCCGTCAACGCGGCCAGTGCAGAAGTAAGCTGCGTGATCTCGGTATCGTGCTTGGACTCCAGCTGAGTCAGGTGTTGTTCAAAAACTTCGAGTGTCATGGGATGTGTCCAACTACTTTTTTATTAACGAAATCTTTGCAGTGCCGTGCAAATCTGCCACGCCAGCCTGGTAGGCTACATAATCGAGGTAAGCGTTTGGAGAACGTCCATTCACCATACTGCGGCCAATCCCAAAACAGCAAAGCCAGCCCGCCGTAATTCGCCATCACATCAGCCACAAAAGCCACTAAAAGCAGGGGCTTGCTGTTCCCTAATAGAGCACGCTCAAACGTGGCTATCAGGATGACCGTTGGCAGGATTAGGAGGGCTAGGAATATCATGCCATCGCCCTGATAACCCAGCGCCAATTTCCGGGAGTGATGTTGTTTATTGAATACGGCGTGTTCTTATCATTTATCCGTATCGAGTTCGTTCCGCTATTTACTACCACCACGTTCGTTGAATCTGCGGAAACTGTTGTCATACCAACTCCAATAACATCCATATTCCCGTAAGGGATAATATCTCCCACGGAGTAGTTGTATTCCGCCGTTGCGCATTTCAAAAAGGTTTGAACAAACACTGGAACGGCGCCCAACCCATGCGCTACTGTTACCTTTGAGCCAAAAGCAACGGTTTGATCGGACGAGGAAAAGGTCTTTGAGTACAGTAGCGCCCCCTTCAGACCAGCCGGGGTTATGGTTCGTGTGCCATCCGAGCCGGTTTGTGTTTCTGCTGTAGTTGCCAACTCTGATACACCCTGAGCGGTGTCAGTTGCCGCCGCTGCGAAAGCAGATAGCTGTGCTGCGGTAGCCTCTTCAATTGCACCAGTTCCCGCCGTTGTCCGAAGCAGGACGCGGGCGGTGCTCATGGTCAGGCCGGAGCCGGTGACGGCGCCCGAAGCTGCGCCGCCGATGGCGTTTCGTGCAGCGGCAGCACTGGCAGCCGTGGCCAACGCGTCACCGATGGCGGTGATCCCCAACGCAGCGCGGGCCAAGGCCCCGGTAGCGGCAGCCACTACACCTTCCATGAATGACGACACGGCAACACCCGCCACACCAGCGTAGTTGATGATGGCGTTAGCCGTAGCATTCCACCCCAAAAACTGACTGGCCACAGGCGCAGGCAGTGAGGTAGACACATCGGCTGCGGACGTCACGGCCAGCGTCATGCTGCGGTCGTTGATTTCCAGAAGCTGCTGGGTGCGCATGGCCTGCTTGTCCAGCGCGTCTTCCATCGCGGTTGGATTGAAGTTACCCCCGGTCGGTACATCGTAGTCCTGGCCGTAGTCCAGATCGCCTACGATCACGAGCGCTTCACCTGTGGCCAGCGGTGTACCGCTCAGTGGGTAGGTGATCGATCCGCCTGGCGAGGCGTCCTGGTCCCCGTTGAGTGTCACGGAGTAGTCGCTGTCCAGCACGAGCAGCGTTTCTGTCCCGTCAACATCGGCCATGGTGACTGCGATGTCAGCAGACGTGAAGACCTTGAACGAGAAGGCGAACGACGTGGCGACGTCGTTGCCGTTGTACGGGCCAGCCTTTCGGATTGTTGAAGGGACGGTCATGAAAATTCTCCGGTAGGTTTGGATTATGGGGCCAAGGTTGTGTTATATGCGCACTACTTCACGGGCAGCCCGACCACAGGCGCGAGCGGGTTGTCAGACTCCCCGCTGGTGTAGGCCAGATAGCCTTCCACCAAGCGGTTGATGGCGCCGGCTGGGTAGTGCAGCAACGTGCCTGCCGTGTTGTTGAGGGCCTTGAGCGCGGCCTCGTCAACCTCGCCCTGCTCGATCTGCTTGGCCAGCTTCGTGGCCTCACTGAAGAAGCGCGTACCGGCAGGGCCTTGGTAGCCGTTGAAACCGGAGATGGCTGCACTGGCTTCGCGCAGGCCGACCATGGTTCCGAACAGGTAGTTGAGCTGCTCGCGTGCCAGCTTGGCCGCCAGCTCATCGTCGTCCTCGTCATCACCCCGCAGCGCGGCCTTCATCAGACTCACCAGCACGGATGGCACGGTGTACAGCAGCAGCATGTCAACAGCAAAGCGCCCGGCTTCGAGCGGGTTCTTGAAGTTGGTGCGCCCGTAGCTCTCGGCCGTCAGATTGAAGGTAGTGTTGAAGAAGCTGTAGAAGTTGGTGAACAGTTTCAGCAGCGGGCCACCGCGCTGGATGCGGGCCAGGTCTGACGTGGCGCCAGAGCCCTGCGCATCGCGCACAGCCTGATCGGCCTGCGCCACTGCGTTGGTTTCGTCTGCACCGTGGGCAACGGCCTTCTCGTACTGGCCCAGCCAGGTTGGCACATCAGCGATAAGCTGACCCTTTTGGATCAGGTAGAAGTACGTGGCTTCCAGCGTAGACTTGTTCTTGTTGCGGACCTTGTTGAGAATCTCGCGCATCTCACGGTTCATCGTTTCGCCACGCAGGCGCATGAACTCGCTCTGCGCGTAGATGTCCTTGACGGTGCCTTCCATGCGGGCAGCTCCACCGATCCACCGGGCGAGGCCCTTGCCGACCCACTTCGGCCCGATGCGTACCATCGACTGCGTCAGACCGAAAGGTTGCAGCAGCGAGGTCATGACGTTCCACCCCAAGCCCGTGATCGTGGCCCCTTGGCGGATGTGGTTGATCATGCGCTCGAAGCCGGACTGTGCGGGCACGTCACCGGCAGCAATGTCGGTCACGGCCTTGGTGAACTCGCGCAGCACCTGTGGCCCGACCGTGTTGCGGATCGCCTGCTCGATAGGCTTGGCACGCAACAGCCGTGTGGCGTCGATCAGCCACTCGTGCCATGCCAGATCGTGCGCGACCTGCTCGACGTGCTGGAAGATCACGTTGATGTCCTTGCGCACGGCACGGTTGACGAGGTCTGTCCGCGCCTCGGTGTGGCCGCGCCGGGTGGTCGCCCGTGCGTAGTGGCCGACCATCATCTGTTTGGTGATCTCGGCAGCGTCATCGGCCTCAGCCTTCGAGGAGCGGTCGGTATCGTACTTGATCGGGTAGTAACCACCCTTCATGTCGACCTTATTACCGTCTGCAGACTGCACAACGAAAGGCTGTGCAGCTACCTTTTCAGGAGCAACCCCGCTGACGCGCTCTTCCTTGGCCTTGATGTCCGGCCAGTAGCTGTCGATGAAGTCCCATACGTTCTGCACAAAGTGCAGCTGGTTGGCGGTCAGGCTCTGCAGGATGCCATCGACCTGCGCCTGGCTCCAGTTGTCACCAGACATCACCCGCTGCTGGTTGGTTTCGTTGCCCCAATTCAGCGCCACAGCCAATCGGGTTTCGAGCGACAGGCTGTTGCGGATACCGGGAATTTGCGCCAGCTCGCCCATGCTGCCCTTCAACCCTTTGAAGATGACAGCCAGTCGTTTGGTGGCGCCCTCACGCATGCTGGCCTCTGTGTCGGCGGCCTTATTCATCGTGCGAGAGAACACGTTCCACAGTACACCGTTGTCGGTGAAGCCGTCCATCTGGCGCACTAGGCTGGAGATTTTGCGGTGCGAGCTGAAGAAGTCGCGTGCGAGGTCCGCTGCCTGATCAGCTGCCGTTGGCGCGTTGACGCGGTCGAAGTGTTCCTTCGTGGCGTTGTCAAGGATCGAGTTGCTGACGTCGGCCACGACAGCGGCGAATGCACGCTTGTCCTGCAGGGTCAGCAACTTGTCCTTCAACCGGCCCAGGTGCTCGATGTTGCGCACCGTGTCAACCAGCCCACGGAACTCTTCAACGGACAACAGCTTGTACGACTTCAATGCAGCGTCTTCGAGGATGTGCTGCGGCACGACAGGGTTGAGCCCCATCTCCAGCTGCGCATCCACCCAGGCCTGCAGCGATGCCCGCTTGGTGATGTCCTTGTTGGTCGTCCCACGACGCAGGTCGTACTGCTCAAGCAGCGCGTCGATCTGCAGCATGTAGTCCGGTGGCAACTTGTCGCGCACGCTCTTCTTGTCGAACTTGCGCAGGTAGTCCAGCTTTTTATCCACCTCGTCCTGTGCCTCGTAGGTGTACTTGGCAGCGTAGTGGCTTAGCAGCTGGTCGCGCTTTGCGGTTAGCGCACCGGCAGTGTCTCCGGCAGACTGTGCCGCATCAGCCTTGCGGCCAGCGCGTGCCTCGGCTGCCGTGTGCAGGCCCGGCTTCAGCTCGTTGATCTTGCGACGCGACACCAGGTTCTGCGCGAACTCTTTGGCAGCCTGGATCAGCACGTTGACAGACCCGCCGTTGGCGGTCTTGCCGCGTGGGTTCATGCCCTCGCGCATGGCCTTCAGTTCACTGGCCACAAACCGTGCACGCACCTCGTTGTGGATCGCCAGGTTGGCTGCACGCTCGATGCCCTTGTCAGTGACCAAGTCACCGTAGCGCTCAAGCAACCGTTGGTCGGTCTTGCCCTCGATCTCGGTGTCTTCGGGGAAGGCCTCAACGATGGCGCGTGTCATGGCGTCGCCGTTGGGGAACCCGAACAGCTCGGCCACCATGTTGGGGTGCAGGCCGGTGGTCTTGTCCACCGTCACCATGTTGGTGGCGACGTAGCGCCACAACGCGGCAGGGCCTTCGCCGTACATCTCTTTGAGCACCGGCAGTGACAGCTTGCCGCCTGTCACCTTCTCGCCGTCCAGCTCCCCGAACTTCAGGAACCGCTGCACCTTGTACTCGGGCTGCTCGCGCACCTCCGCGGTGACTTCGTCTTTAACAGCTTTACGCTTGTCTGCGACATCGGCCTGCAACCGCTTGAGCGTTTTGCTGCGGGCGTTGACCGTCCACTTCAAGTCGCGTAGCGTGCGGGCCTGCAGCTTCTCGATGGCTTCGTTGGTGGCGTTGAAGTCCGGCAGCATGCCAGCCGTGCGCTCAGCTTCCTTGATCTGGTCTTCCACTGCAACCATGCGACCGAACACGGCACGCACTTCGTCGTTGAGCTGCGTGTTGTGGGTGCGGGCAAACTCTTCCAACGACCGGTAGACGTTGACCATCCACTCACGGAACCTGCGGAACAGTGGCTTCAGCTCCACGGTCGGGGCGTTGCCCTCGAACAGGTACTGCTCCCACGACTCGGCAAACTTCTCGTGGTAAGGGCGCTTCTGGTCCAACGTCATGGCGTTCCACGTTGCGATGTCTTTCACACCGAACCATTTCAACACTGTGGCCATGTCGTTGACGATGGCTTCCGGTGCGTTGGCTGCAGTTGACACGTTGGCCATCACCTCAAGGAAGAAGTGGCCCAGCTCGTGGCTCAGCGTTGACAGGTCCGCGTCCTTGAGCAGGCTAAGTTCCAACGTGCGCGGGTTGAACGTGCCGCGTGCAGGCTGTGCCAGTGGTGCTTCAAGGTCTAGGAAATACTCAGGGTTGAACGGCTTCCACAGCTCAGCTTTTGGCCCGTACAGCTCGCCCACATCACCAACACGCTGCGCCTGCCGGTAGATGTTGGCGCTGGCGGTTGGCGTGGCGTTGGTGATGGCCTTGATGTCTGCCGGGTTCCACACCGCTACCGCGCTTTCAAATTGCGTGTCGTACACACCAGCAAAGCCATCCGCACGGGCTGCAGCTTCGGCGCCAGCCCACCCGTTACCGTTGACATAGGACGTCCACTGTGCGTTGGTCAGGTACTTTCCGCGAGCGTGAACCGCCATGACGCGCGGTTTCCCCCTGCCTGTACCGTCGTACGCTTCACCACCAGATTTTGTGTCTGCAAGATAGACCGCGCCACCCATGGCGCCGGTCTTGCTGCGCCTGAACGTGCTGAAAACCGCATCGGTGCCGTGATAGAGCACCAGCGGTTCACCACTCTCGTCAACTAGGGTTGAGTCTTCTCCGAACCAGGCTCGGAACTGGCTGCTCGACTGTTCAAGTTGTCGGCCAGTTGCTTCGTTACTTCCTGGCTGAACTGCGCCAGTGGCAGCGACATCCCCTTTGGTGCCACGGTAGATGGCTTCGGTGATGGCGCCGGTTTGGTAGGCTTCTTCGAGGGCTGCATATAACTTTCCTTTCAGGTCATTATCCGCCATCTGCGGGATATTAGCAAGTGCTGTTATTTCAGCGTTGCCCTTGCCTTTGGAGTTGTCAATAGCCGTGATCTCGACATCCGGGTTGCCAGCGTATTTTTCCGCCAGTTGGTCCATCACCAACCGGGCGCCTGTGTGCGTCTCTTCGTGCGCGTCCAACGGCACGGTGCGGCCCATGCGGGTGGCCCGTGGCAGGGCGCCCAGCGTGAGTGCTTCAACCGGGTCGCGGAACGTGTAGACGATGGCCACCTTACGCCCGGCTGACAGGGCCTGCTGGACCTTCTTGTCCGCAGACTCGAAGGTGTTCATGTTGGTGTCGAAGATGATCTCAGCCGTGCTGGCCAACCCACCAACCTTGGCCAGGCCAGTGGACTTGCCGGCGCCCGTGCCGCCTGCAGTGAACAGCACCACGGGCTCTTTGCCTTCAGGCGTCGGCGCAGCCAAACGGTCGGCGTACATTTTCTTCACGAAAGCGCTGGAGGCCTCGTGCACGTCAGCCGAGCGTGTACGGTCAGCGCGGTACTGTGGCGACAGCTCGCGAGCCAGGTCAGTGTTCAGAATCTGCCCGCCGTTGGAATCTTCTAGCGCGTTGTATTCGGCAATGGCCGCATCAGGTTCGGCAGCGATCCGGTCGGCCATCTCGCGGCCGATGTCCTCGCCTGAGTTCAACACCTCACCGGCCACGTTCTCTGCAGTGATCTGCAGCGGAAAGCGCGTGTAGGCGTCTTCTGGTGTGGTGCCAAGACGCCCGGCCAGGGTGGTGTAGAAGTCGCGGATCAGCGTGGCCTGTGTCTCGTTGACATCAGCCGTGAAGCGGTTGGCAGTAGCAAGTTGACCAAGTATGTTCGATTTGACCGCTTCCGCGCTCACCTGCGTGGCGTTTGTGTCAGCTGCCTGCTGCATGACCTTTTCAGCCTCGGTGGCCATGTAGCTCTGCGCCTGCTCGCTGGCCTGCTTGGCTTCGACCAGACTCAGGCTGTGCTCGTTGGCGCGGCTGTTCTGCAGGAACAGGTCTTCGAGTGGTGTGTCCGTGACAGTGGCCAGCAGCACCCCGATAGGTACTTCAATGGACGCGCCCGTGGACAGGCTGTTGGGCACTTGCGCCAGCACGTCAGGCATGCCCAGCTGCAGCTTTTGCAACTGGTCCTTGGGCAGCTTCTCGATGGCCTGGCTAAACACGTCAGCGTCAATGAACACCGACTTTTGTGTGCCGTCCTCTTCGTCTGCTATCGCTTGTATAGCAGAGCCGAAGTCTGCCGGTGCGTGCTCGCGCATCTGCACCAGCTTGGTCGCAGCGAATGCGTTCTTCAGGCGGTCGGCGTCTTCTTGTGCGCTGGCCTGCCTGACTTCGTTTTCGTTGATTCTTGACACGAGGGTGTTGAACCCCGACATTGCGCCTGTCTGCACTGTAGTCCCGGCGATGGTAGCCACCAGTGTGGCGTACGCTGCGTCAGGCATTTCAGCCAAAAACTGGTTGGTTGTTTTCTCTGGATTCAACCGCATCCAGTCGTTGAAGTTCTGGAACAGCGTGGTGAGCTGCTCGCTTGGCACCTCGATCATGAACTGCCGTGCGAGCGTCTTCAGAATACCTGAGTGCTTTTCAATGTCCTTGAACAGCTCTACCGCTGGCATCTTCTCGAACGCGTACTCGAACACTCCCTGCGGCGCGGCGTATGTTGCAGCTTCAGCAAAGCCTTTGCCCATCGTGCGGGCTTTAGTGTGCGCTTCAGCAGCCACCATCGTCGCCATTGCGGCAGCGGTTGCCGTGCCTGCTACTTCTGATGTCAGAAACAGTGCCCGTGAAAGGCCTAGCGGCATGAGCGCCAGGTTCTGCCCAGCGGACTCTATGCCGGACATGAAGGCCTGCTCAGTCGCGCTTTCAGGGGCAGGCTTGAAAAAGTCGATAGCCGCACGCGCCTCATTGGCGCGTGCACGCGACCCTGCGGCCATCTCTCCAAAGTGATCGACTGGCAGGATGCCGCCCGTTAGCGCCGACACTGCGTCAAACGGGAGTGCGGCAACGTCAAACAGCCCGGCGCCCAGCCGTGCGGTTGCGCCAGTTGAGATGGCGTATGCTGCGCCTTTAGCCCAACGCGCAACCTCATTCTCCTGCTTGAACCCCTTCAACTCTTTGTGCAGGTCCAGGATGGCGTCAATGTCTTTCTGTGCCTTGGCCGCGAATAGCGGCTGATCCCTGAAGCGCTTCAGCACAGTAGTGTCTGTCTTCAGCTTCACGTCAGCGTCAGCCACTGCCTGCTGCATCTCCACGTCCATCAGGCTGTTAACCACGGCATCAGGGTGCAGGCCGGTGCGCTTGGACAGCTCATGCGCACGAGCGGTCTTGACCGGATCACGGCGCACAGCGTCCGTGAGCGTAGCTTTCAGCTTGGTGTCACCGGACCCGAAGGTGGCGTTGAAGGCCTCGTCCAGACCGCGTGGTGGCTTCTCGGACAGTGGTGCCGGTGCGGGTGTCGCACCGAAGGTGGCGTCGAATGCTTCGTCAAGCGTTGGCATCAGAGCCCCTTGTAATTTTTGTAGAACTTCTGCAGATTTTCTTCAGTGACGGCAATGCCGCGCTCGCGCATTTTAGCGGACAGCATCTTGCG
>OFQX01000493.1_pt1 | contig 12039 bp, 18 predicted proteins | sample 1542951 | NCBI WGS metagenome assembly OFQX01 (sample SAMN07774215, study PRJEB24372) | wastewater metagenome | isolation source: WWTP Novara (Effluent) | place: Italy: Novara | collected 2015-12
CGCTCCGCAGCGCCGCCACGATCCCGCGCCGCGACTCATGCCGCCGCGCCACGTCCACGTTCACCACGCCGAGGCCCGACACCTCGCGCCACGGGATCACCGCAGCGACGCCGCGCACCTCGACCACCAGCAGCGCCACGCCCCCGGCCGTCGCCGTCGCCGTGAGCTGGTCTGCCTGGTGCGGCTTCACCCTCGCTCGCGCCTTCGACTCGCGCCGCAGGTCGACCACGCCCTCGACCGTGCGCTTGATCTCCGCGACGAGGCACCGGCCGCCGCGCACTGCGCCCACCACGTCGCAGAGCGCGCGCTTCGTCGGCGTCCACACGCCCTCGATGAGCACTACGCCGGGGCCGGTGTGTTCCCACCACGCGACGTCACCCGCGAGGGTGAGGACGCCGAGCGCATCGAAGACCGCCGTCTCCCAATCACCGCCCGACGCCTGCGCCGCGGCACCCTGCGCAGCGTGAGCGGCGCGCGCCTTGGTCGAGGCGTCGAGGGCTGCGCGCTCCGAGGGTGGGCACGCGGCGTGGCGCTGCGTGTCGAGCGCGCGGAGGCCGGGGTTGAGCTTCAGGAGCTGCTCGCGCTTCTCGTCGGACATCCCCGCGAGGGCCTGCTGCACGGCGTCGCGGGCGCTCATGACGCACCACGCAGCGCCGCAAGCTCCGCTTCGACGGCGACCGGGGCGCCTTCGCGCGGGGCCCCGCTCACGTCGAGGCTCCGGTCGACGGGGTAGCGTGCTGCGCGTCGAGGGCCGCGATCCCCGCCCGGAGGACCGCGAGGAATGCCGCGTTCTTCGGCACGAACTCGCCCGGTCGCGTGGCGGCGATGCGCGCGCGCTGGCGCTCGATGCCTGCAAGGTCTTCTGGGCTGGGATCTTCCACGAGTCGCGGGGCGGTGCCGCTCGTGGGGAGCGGGAGCGCGCGGATGCGCTCCTCCGCCTGCGATCCGTAGATCTGCCAGAAGCCGCCGATCTCCCTGGCTGCGGCCTCCCGCATCGCCTCAGCGCCGCGCGCGAAGGCTGCGTCGATGGCCCTCTCCGCACGCTCCTCGGAGGCGCGGAGGAGCGTCAGGGATCGGGCGCAGCCGAGGCACGAGGTCTCCCAGGTGATGCCCTCCTCGTAGCTCTTGCGCATCGCCCGCTCGGCGGCGAGTTCGCGCGTAAGCACCTCCACCTCCTGCGCCATCACCCCTCCGATCACCACGTCGCTCATCGTCCGCTCCCTCCGAAGGCGCTCCGCAGCGCCGCCACGATCCCGCGCCGCGACTCATGCCGCCGCGCCACGTCCACGTTCACCACGTCGAGGCCCCGCACGGCCGCCCACGGGAGCACCGCGGCGACGCCCCGCACCTCGACGATGAGCAGCGCCACGCCGCCCGCGCGCGCGGTCGCTTCGAGCTGATCGGCCTGATGGGCCTTCACGCGAGCCCGCGCTTTCGACGCGCGGCGCAGGTCGAGCGTCCCCTCGGTCACGCGCTTCACCTCGGCGACGAGGCCGCGCCCATCGCGAAGAAGCCCCACGACGTCGCAGAGGGCCTTCTTTGTCGGCCTCCACGCCCCGTCGATCATCTCGAAGAGGGGCCCGGTGTGCTCCCACCACGCGAGGTCGCCCGCGAGGGCCAACGCGTCGAGGGCACTGAAGACGTCGCGCTCCCATCCTCCCCCCGAAACGTTCGCGGCCACGCTCTGCGCGGCGTGAGCGGCGCGCGCCTTCGTCGAGGCGTCGAGGGCCGCACGCTCCGAGGGTGGGCACGCGGCGCGGCGCTGCGTGTCGAGGGCGCGCAGGCCGGGGTTGCGCCGCAGGAACTCCTCGCGCTTCTCGGTGGACATCCCCGCGAGGGCCTGCTGCACAGCGTCGCGCGCGCTCACGGCGAGTACCCTTCGAGGAGCTGGCGGATGTCCTCGTTGATCTCGCCGCAGTACTCCGCCCCGAGCCGAGGGAGGATGCCCGCGCCGAGCACGGTGCGATGACACCTGTCGGGGTCGGTGCAGTAGCAGACCAGCACCACACGCGGACGCGCGAGGAGCCGGTCCCACGCGGCGCGGTTGCGCCGGTAGCTCACGCGCATTTCCGCGAGGTACGCGGGCACGTAGGTCCACCATGCGAGCCGCGCGCGCCACTCGCCGTTGAACTCGTCCATGCCGCACGACGCGTGGCCGATCTCGTCAGCCGCGGCCTTGAGTTCGTCGAGCGCGGGGCGGAGGATCGACCACGACGGCGCGAACACCTCGCCCTCGGGGCCGCCGCTCTTGCGCGTGATGTCGAACGCGTCGTGGTCCCTGAACCCGATGCGCGCAGTGAAGACCTGGAGCGTCATCGTGCACCTCCGAGCTCGGCGCCGAGGCCCCGCAGCGCATCCGCCGCCGTCGCGTGATCCACCGACGCAGCGACCTCTTCGGCCCCGCTGCCCGTCGAGGTGAGCTTCAACGCCACCCCGAGGTACTTGCGGGAGCGCCGGTCGAACGACACCCGCGTCACCACGCGGTCGCCCCACCGGGCCGCGGCGAGGTCGGCGAGGGCCTCCAACGTCGGTGGCGCGGCGCTCACGCTCGCCTCCCGCCCGTGAGCATCTCGGCGCCGCACACGCATCGCCCGAGGCGCTCCGACACACCCGGCAGGAGCGTCAGCGACAGGGGCAGTCGCACATCGACTGCGAGGTGCAGCGCGGGCTCCGTGCCGTCGTCGGCGGCGCAGCGGAGGCGCATCGTCTGCGACCCGAGGAGGGCGCGCGCGTCGGTCGAGACCTCGCGGGCGAGCGCGAGGCGCTGCGCGTCGTCGAGGCCCGTCGACGCCGAGAGCTTCGCGCGGAGCCGGTCGACCTCGGCCGCGTCGGCGCCACGGGCGAGGGCTCGCTTGCACATGAGGTCCGCGTTGAGCACCTCCGCCTCGATCGATTCACTCGGGGGCATCAGACGCCTCCTCTCTGGCCCGATCCGACGCGCTGCGGCCCCACTCGTCGCGCGTGTCGGACGCGTCGACGTAGCAGGCCGCCGCGCCGATCCAGCCGAGCGCGATGGGCCCGTCGCTCGTGGCGCCGTCGCGCTGCTTCTCGACCACGAGGTCGCGGATGCCGTTCTCCTTGTGCGCGAGGAGGATCACGTCGGCGTCCTGCTCGATGGCCCCCGACTCGCGCAGGTCCGCCATCGTCGGGCGCCGCTCGGTCGCCTTGCGGTTGAGCTGCGAGAGCAGCACCACCGGGCACTTGAGCTCCCCGGCGAGGGCCGAGAAGGTGCGGCTCGTCTCGGCGACCTCTCGCTCGCGCGAGTCGTAGGCCGTGTCGGGCGCCATCTTCTGCACGTAGTCCACGACCACGAGCGCCACGCGTCCGAAGCGGGCGCGCGCCTGGAGACAGAGCGCACGGGCGCGCGAGGGCGTCACGTCGCGACGGTCCGAGATCAGGAGCGGCAGACCGCCGAGGCCGTCGAGGGCGTTCGAGTATCGGCGCGTGTCGTCGGTCGAGAGCTGCTTCCGACGCACGGCCATGAGGTCGACGGGGCGGAGCGGGGTCGCGTGCGCGATGCACATGCACGCCGCCCTCGCAGCGAGCGGGCGCCGCGGCATCTCCACGGAGATGAACACCACCACGCCGTGCCCCTTCGCCGCGCAGTCCTTCGCTGCCGCCACCGCGAAGCCGAGGCCGATCGCGCTCTTGCCGACGCTCGGGCGCGCGCCGACCACGATCGTCTGCCCGTCCCAGAGGCCGCCCGCGAGAGCGTGGTCGAGGGCACGCAGACCCGTCGTCACCACGCCCTCGGGCTCCGTCGCGAGGAGCCGCGCTTCCTCCTCCCTCGCCGCGTCGCCGATCGACGCGAGGTCGTCTTCGGCCGTCGAGGTCGAGACCGCGAGGAGCTCGCGCGCGGCCGACTGGAGCGCCGAGAGCGCGGCGCCCGACTGCGCGCGCGCCACGAGGAGCACGGCCTTCGCCACTGCGCGCCGCGCCGTCGCCGCCTCCGCGATGAGCCGCGCTTGCTGCTCGAGGTGGGCCGACGTGATGCCCGCCGCGTAGACCTCGGAGAGATACTCCGCGCCGCCGAGGGTGTTGTAGCGGTTCTGGGCGCGCAGCTCGGCGCTGATCGCGCACGACTCGATCGCGACGCCGCGCTCCGCGAGCGTGAGCAGTACGCGGTAGAAGAGCTCATGCCGCGGGTCGTGGAGGTCGTCGGGCGAGACGATCGCGCGCACCGACCAGATGCGCCCTACGTCGGCACCTTCAAGAAGCACGAGGCCGCCGAGGAGCGCGAGCTCCGCCTCGTGGTCGTGCGGTCCGTCGACCTCTTCGAGCCTGACCTTCTCAGCCCCCATGATGCTCCGTCTCCGTCGTGCTGGTCGTCTTCTGCGCGGCCTTGCGCGCCGCCTTCTCCGCCGCGAGCGCGCGCATCGTCGCCACGGTGTCCTCCACCGTCGGCGCCGGGTCGCTCGGCGTCTCCCTGCGCTCCGAGCGGGCGCGGACCTTCAAGCGAGTGACGCGCGTGTGCCGCCACGCCGAGAGCCCGTCGCGCACGCGGACAAAGGGCTCCTCGCCGCGGCTCATGTCGCAGCTTCGAAGGAACGCCGCGTCGATGCGCCGGTCGGTCTGCCGCAGCCACGGCCAGGTGATCTTTCGCCCCGTCGCCGTCGCGAGGTCCGCGCCCCACGCCCGCGCCTCGTCGAGCGTCACGCCCGCAGCGAGGAGTGCTTCTCCGAGGTGCCGCGCCGTCGCAAGGTCCGGGGCCGGGATCTCTCCGCCCGATCCTTCGACCAGCGCGGCGACGACGGCGACGGCCTCTTCTGTCTTGTCCGTGACACCGCTCGGCCGTGACACCGTGACACCGGTCGAGACACCGCGGGTGATCGGGCTGCGGTCGCGCCCGAAGACGCCGCGACGCTGCCCCGCCGACGAGGCAATCTCCCGGGCGGTCTCGACGTCCACCCCGCGCGTGCGGAGGTACTCGCCGCCGGCGGCCGAGTCGATCCATGCGAGGCGCGCCTCAGCGGTCGAGAGCCCCTTCTCCGACCAACGCGCGCCAAGGGCCTTCGTGAACGCCCTGCGCGCCGAAGCCTCGATGGGCCCCGTGAGGACGCGCGGCGCGTCCGCCGTCGAGCTCTGCGACCCGCGACCCTCCCAGAGCGCGCCGTCGGGCGACACGAGCGAGAGGCGCCCTCCGTCGATCTCGACGAGGCCGCGGTCGAGTAGCAGGTCGAGGTGCTCCCCTGCGCCCGCGCAGAGGGCCTCAAGGGCGCTGTGCGGGGCTGCACCGCACCGGATGGTCCCTCCCGCCGCCGCGACGTCGTAGAGGGCCACGCGCGCGGGCGCAGGCAGGGCCCTGACGCCGCCGTCGAGGGAGAGCCACAGAGGGATGCGGGCGAAGAGCTCGGTGGTCATGTGGCCCTCGCTGCGAGCGACGCGAGGCGCAGTACGCGCAGCCCTTCGAGGTGCTCGCCCTCACCGATGCGATCGACCATCTCGACGGTCGCGGCGCCGAGGTGCTTGAGCTCCACGCGGGTGAGGCGCTCGCCTCGCCACCACGCGCGGCGCACGGTGTCGTAGCTCCGCACGCCGTCGCGCTCGACCGCGACGACGGCGCCGACGATGCGACCGGGCTTCGGCGTCTTCATGCGGCGGCCCTCGCCTGCTCCATGAACGCTCGGGCGGCGGGCGACTTCGTGCGGACCGTCGCGAGCGCGCGGTCGACGGCCTCGGTCTCGACCCGGTACGCGTGCCCCGACCGCGTCGAGATGGCTCCCGCGCGCCGCAGGATCTTCGCGAGCGTCTCGCGGCGGACCCCTGTCCGCTCGGCGTGGTCGGCGATCGTGCGCCCATGCGTCTGCGCGGCGAGCACCGCGTCGTAGACCTCGGGCGGCAGACGCGCGTGCACGCGTGCGCCCTGCACGAGCCACCCGGCGACCACCATGTACCGCTTGAGGGTGAGGCTGTTGACGCGGAGGCGACGCGCCGCGGCGTTGACCGTCTCCATGCGGCAGTACCGCGCGACGGCCGCGTCGATCTCGTCGGGGATCACGAGCAGGCGGCGGCGCTTGACGCCGCGACGGTCGCTCTTCGGCGTGTCGTAGATGCGCGTGCGCACGTACCCGAAGTCAGCCAGCGCGGGGTCGAAGGAGCCGCCGAGGTCATGCGAGAGCCGGATCTCGTTCGCCGCGAGCGAGAGCGCGTGAATCCACCGCGCGCAGTCGTTCGCCCACTCCACGATGCGACGCAGCGTCGCCTGATCGTACCCCGCGCGGGCCTCAGCCGTGGGCAGCGTCTCCCACCCCTGTGAGGAGAGCGGCAAGCCGAGCACACTCGCGCGCCACTGAATCGAGACCCATGAGCGGCCGACGAGCTTCTGGCGGAGCGCGCGCTGCTGGAGCACGCCCCACTCGCGCCGCAGGATCACGTCCTCCTCCGAGGCCCATCGGCGCCCGCCGCGCTTGAGCTCCTGCGAGAGATGCGTCGCACGGTCCTGAATCGCGCGGTCGGTGCGACCGGGAAGCGCCTTTCGGAGCGCATGCCAGTCGAAGCCTCGGCGACGCGACTGCTTCGGCTCGGTGAGGAGCCGCAGCGTGCGGAGCTCGTCATCGCTCCACGCGACGGTGCCGTTGAGGAGCACGCGCCCGCCGCTCGCAGACGCAGCGGCGCGCGCGCGGCACGTCCGCACGTCGTGGCCGGTCTCACCACATGCCCCACAGGTCCGGGCCCGCCTCGATGCGACGCTCACAGGGACCTCCGCAGGGAGCGCACGGCCATCTCGAGGAGCGCCCGCGTGACCTCGGCCACGGGCGACGACGTGACGACGTGGAGGTCGCACGCGTCGCACTCGGGGTGCAGGGCGCTCGGGAAGCCGCGCCGCGTCTCGATGCGCGCGAGGTGGCGCGCGCCGCAGGTCTTCGGCGAGATGGTGCAGCGGAACGCCACGCACCCGAAGAGGCCGTCGATCACCGGCAGGTGGAGGAGAGGGGCGCCCATCAGCCGCGGCCCTCATCGTCGAACCACATGAGAAAGAGCAGGCAACAGACCGCGTGCGCGAGGTGCGGGAGGCCGCTCTCGGCGTCGAAGCGCTCGCCGCTCCAGTGTGCCGTGATGTGACGCACCGCCGCGTCAAAGTAGCGGTTCTCCGCGTTCGGGACGCGCTTCCAGTTGTCGGCGCTCGGGTACTTGTTCGCGCCGTAGGTGAGCACCTTCACGACGTGTTCGACCTGACGCCACGGCAGGAGCACCCAGCGCGGCTTGTCCTCGTCGTGCTTGACCCCGGGCTCCATCACGCGGCCTTCTTCCGACCACGCGAGCGCGGTGCCTTCGGGGTCGCGTCGAGGGAGAAGAGCACCTGCTGCGCGCGCAGCTCGCGCTCGAGATCGCCGAGCGTGCGCGCGGCCGTGAGGTGGTACTCGGGTTTGAGTTCCATCCCGATGTAGCGGCGGCCGCGGCGCAGCGCGGGCACGCCCGTCGAGCCGACGCCGCCGTTGGTGTCGCAGACGAGCTCGCCGGGGTTCGACCACAGCACCACGCAGCGGTCGATCACCCAGAGCTGGAGCGGACAGACGTGCTTCGTGTCGTCAGGCGCGCCGGTGCCGCGCACCTGGAGGACGTCGGTCTCGTTGCCGCGCCACACGCCGCGGGCCCAGTCGATCCATTCGGCTTCGGTGATCTCACCGCGCTGGAACGAGGTGACGGGCGGCGCGTCGCCGTCCTTCTGGAACACGTAGAGGTAGTCGTTGCGGATCGGCCAGCACTTCCGCGTGTCGGTGTGCAGCGTCTTGAACTGGATGTTGTGCAGGTGCATCCGGCTCGCGACGGCCTGGGCGTCTTTCTCGATGGCGATCTTGGCGCGCAGGTGAAAGCCCGCCGCATCCATCGACTCGAAGAGGCGCGAGCCGAACTCTTTGAGCCCCATGAAGCCGTCCTTGACGCCCCACGCGATGAGGTCGGTCCAGTGCAGCACCACCGTCCCGCCCGGCGCCACCACGCGGAAGAGCTGCTCCGTGTAGAAGCGCCACGCGAGGTTGAACCCCGAGGGGCTGTTGTTCCCCGCGTCGCCCGCGTCGTTCGAGTACGTGAAGAACCCCTCGAAGGGCGGCGAGGTCACCACGAGGGACACCGATCCCTCCGCCATCGCCGCCATCGCCTCGACGTTGTCCCCGTGGATCAACGTGAACGCGTGCCCCTCTACCGCTTCAAGCCGCTCGCTCATCGCCCCGTTCCCTTCGTCGTGGAGTCGTTGGAGGCCCACGGGCGCAGCGCGCCGAGCGCGGCCCTGTCGGCCTCCGAAAGCTGATGGCGCGTGCGCTGCGCGCCCTGCGTGACCGCGCCCCGGTACACCTCGAGGTCAGCCGTCATCGCGTCGCGATAGGCCCGCTCCATCTCCGAGGCGTCCGCAAGCCACGTCGAGCGCTTGGCCCTGACGTTGGCGAGCATCCCCGCTTCGAGCGGCGTGACCACGTAGTAGCAGGTGACAGACCGCGTCTGCCCATCGCGATACACGCGAGAGAAGGCCTGGTGATCTTGCTCGAAACTGTGCGTGATGCCCGAGAAGACACAGACGCTCGCGCCCTGAAGGTTCACGCCAAAGCCCATCGTCGAGGGCTTCGCGACGAGGCAGTCGAGAAAGCCCGCGTTGATCGCCTCGATGGCCTCGAACTGCTCCGCGTCGCTCGTGTCGGCCGTGACCTCGCACACGCGCAGCTCGCGCTTGCGCAGCGCCGCCGTGATGAGCGCCGACTCCTCGTTGAACTGCACCCAGACGACCGCGCGCTCGCCGCTGCGCGCGTGGCGCGCCACCGCGTCGGCCACCACGTCCGCCTTCTTCGAGGGGATCGCCCGCACGGCGTCCCCTTCATAGAGAAAGCCGCGCGAGACCTGGGAGAGCTTGGTCTGCGTCGCGATGCCGACGTCCTCGTGGAAGAGGCTCACCTGCCCCTTGCGCGTCTTCGCCGCGCGGATCGCGCGCGCCTCGCACTCCTGCTCCGGGGTGAGCGACACCTCGAGGTCGACGAAGATCGGATCGGGGATCGGCTTGCAGCGCGCCGGGAACCCGTACGTCGACGGGTCGCGAATCCAGATGCTCCATGACGCCATGAAGCTGTAGAACGCCGCCTTTGCGTGCGGGCGGAGGACCCACCCCATGTCTTCGGCGTTGTCGAAGAAGTCCGCGAAGAACTCCTTGTGCGTGTCGATGGCGCCGACGCCGAGGGCCTGCGCCGCGTACTCGCGCACATCGTTGGGCGCGGGCGTCGCGGTGCAGAAGAGGCGGTACTCGACGGGCCTGAACGACGTGGCGACGTTGCGCCAGAGCACGCCGCCCGCCTGTTTGATCGAAGACGACTCATCGAGCACCACGCCGCCGAGGCTCGACAGGTTGCGCGGCTTGCGGAACGCGTCGGTGTTGACGATCGCGAGGCCCGTCACAAGCGGGTCCGCAAGCCACGCGTCGAGGCCCCCGTCATGCTCGCGGAGGTTCGTGGGGAGCGGCCACCCAGGCCAGAAGCGCGCGAACTCCGCGAGGTGCGGGCGGAGCACCGACATCGGGCACACCACGAGCACCTTGCGCCCCGTGCGGGCGGCGACGGCGCGCGCCCATGCCCACAGCACGATGGTCTTTCCCCATCCGCACCGGGCGAAGATGTCGAAGCGACGGCGGCGCAGCGCGACGTCGAGCACGTATGCCTGATCGGGGTAGAGGGGCGTCCCGTCGGGCTCCCACCCCGCGGCGAGCAAACGAACATCGAGGCCGAGACGGGAGAGGTCTGCGACGTGGCAGGTGAGCGTGCGCGTGCGGTGATCGACCTCGACGCGCGGGAGCGCGCTCTTGATCGTGATGAACCTGCGGTAGCTCGCGAGCGAGTAGTCAGGGAGAGTGATCGACGCGCGCGGCCCGTCGACGGTGACGGGCAGGTCGCCGAACGCGAGCGCAACGGAGCTCTTCGAAGCCGCCTCGGGCGTCATCATGACGGCCTCGCAATGCAGATGTTGGCGGTGACGGGCCCCACCCGGCCCGCGTGCCAGCGGACGCAGACGGAGGTCAGCACGGCGAGACCTCCATGAGCTGACGGCGGACGATCGCGGCGCCCTCGGCGCGCGAGTGCTGACCACCGTCGGGCGAGCGCCAGAGGAGCCCGCCGACGGACGCGGAGATCCACCAGCCCGCGGCGCGCAGGAGCGACTCCTCGAGGGAGTCGAGCGCCTTCGCGTGGTGGCGCATCTCCGCGTCGCGCTCGAAGGCGCGGCGGGCCTCATCGAGCGCCTGGTGCTCCGCGAGGAGCCGGTCGGTCGTGGTGTCGCGCCACGGGCCGCCGATGTGGGCCGTGGGCATCCACCCCGCGGCGAGGAGGAGGCCCTGCGAGGCCAGCTCCCATGCCTCCGCGCAGCGGAGGAGCACGTCACGAGAGGCGCTCATCGGCCCCTCATCACGCGCAACGTCGCCTTGCGCTCGCGCTTCGCCGCGGCGCGCGCGAGGCGCTCGCGGTCTGCGGGGGTGAGTCCGTCGGCGTCGACCTCGATGGGCTCCGCCCACCGCGAGCGGCGCGACGGGAGCGTCGGAGGGTGCGGGCCTGCGAGACCTGCGGCGAGGAGCAGCACGGTCAGCGCACGCACGGCTGCACCTCCGCGGTCTCGTGGCCCGTGTGCGCGGGCGCCTTGCAGTCGGGCGCGGCGCTCGACCACGACGCGCCATCGCGCGAGTAGACGGTCTCGTAGCCGTCGAGCATCGTGGGCCGCGTCACGCGGAGCACGTCGCAGACGACGCAGACCGAGCGGCGCGACTCGCGCGCGGCGGGCGTCGTGGTCTGCCAGCGGTGGCCGCTCACGGCTGCACCAGCTTCCGCGCGGCCTCATCGCGGGCGAACTGCACGCCAGCGCGGAGCGCGATCTGCGCGCGCCCGACCTCGTGCTGCGCCTCGCGGCAGATCCGCGCGACGGCGGTCCAGCGCTCGACGGGGAGCTCGTCGGCCGTCGCGGCGATCTCCGCGCGGACGGCGGCGAGCATCCGAGCGGCGCGGTCCGCGGCGTCGAGCGCGCGCTCCTGCGGCGTGCGGCAGGGGTGCTTGACGGGCTCGCCGTCCGTGCCGAGAGCGACCTTCATCCCGCAGCGGTCGCAGGGGACCTTGATGGCGTCGTCGCTCACGGCGACTCCGTCGAGGGAAGCTGCGAGAAGTCAGGGTCGCGGACGACGCGGGGGCCGTCCGCGGGCGGCGCCGCTTCCTCAGAGGCGCGCGGCCAGCGACCCATCTCCGCGATGGCCTCGTGGACCGCGGCCGTGACAGCGGCCTTCGAGGGGCGCTTCCCGCGCCCGAAGTAGAGCCACTCCGGGGAGCAGCCGAGGAGCTTCGCGAGGCGCTCGATGGCCTCGCTGCGGGTGCGGTCGACGGTCGCGCCAGACTCATCGGTCGCGCGGCCGGTCGGCTCCGTCTCGCCCTGCGTCCACAGGGTCACAGCGACCCGCGAGACGCCCATCCACCGGGCGATCAGCCTGTGCGTGACCCCGCTTTCCTCGATCAGTGACGCGAGACGCGCGCTGAATGTCGTCGGTTCTTCCATAGTGGTAGCGGATTGCTACCACCTCATTTGCCCTTAGTCAACCAAAACGTGACCTATGCCGCTACCGGGTATGATTCTCATACCTTATGATCCATGACCGAGAGGAGAGACCTCATGGAGCGTGTCGAGGAAGTCTGTCGTTCGAAGGGGCTTTCAAAGAAGGAGTGGTCGCGCGCTGCGTGTCGTGTGGCGCACCATGACGCGGGAGGCGCTGCGGGCGTGGGCGTATCGCGCCGGGCGCCGCGTCGGCGAACCTCCCGTGACGGTGACGCAGGCTGCGGCGCTCGCGTCGATGCCCGCCGAGAGCGAAGGGTGGGCGGGTGCGGTGGGCTCGTGGCTCGACCGATGGAGCGGCCCGTCGCCGTGGTGGCTGCGCGAGGCGCCCGCCGATGTCGTCGCCGCGGATCTCGCATTCGCCGGTGTGCAGCCCGGCGCGGACGTCGATACCGAGGGTGTGCACCGCCTCGCGAACTGCCATGGCGCAGCGGATCGCTCGCTGCGGTCCGTCGAATGTGGCGAGGAAGCCGTCGCCGG
>OFQX01000496.1_pt1 | contig 11982 bp, 13 predicted proteins | sample 1542951 | NCBI WGS metagenome assembly OFQX01 (sample SAMN07774215, study PRJEB24372) | wastewater metagenome | isolation source: WWTP Novara (Effluent) | place: Italy: Novara | collected 2015-12
ACTCTCCTGTTCATCGTTCACTTCAACCCACACGCATCCGGTCCCGTTGCAGTTGTAACAGTTGGACCGCTCGGTCATCCCTTCACCTGACCCACGGCAGACCGGGCAGATTTCGTCCTCGAAGTGAGTGGTCATTGCTCGATCACCCCCATCTTGATCATGATGTCCTTGCGCTCACGGGCATCACGCAAGGCCGACAGCCGCTGGTGCAGGCGCACCACGATCATCGACCGCTTGCCGTTGTCCATCTCGTGCTTGAGCATCTGCTCGACCTGCTCCTCGGTCAGCACTGCCAGCACCCCCTGGAGACTGCGCCACGACTTGAGCGCGGCGGTTGCGATTGCATCCATTTCGGTTCCTCTTGAGTTGATGAGATTGCAGTGTAGCACGGGATTACAGGGTGTGCAACATGAATTTACACAGATTCACGCATTTTCCTGTACTCCTTCACTGCCTTCCGCAGTGACCCCTCAGTCTCAGCCTTCTCTCCGAGTGCCAGCGCCTGCGCCTGATCGACCGTATCGAGGCACAGGATGCGGTGGCATGTGACGGGTCTGCCCTGACCCTGGCGGCGCAGGCGACCATTGAACTGGTTGTACAGGCGCAGGCTCCAGTTCAACCCAAACCAGACCACGGTGTTGCCTCGCTTCTGTAGCCCGTCGATGCCATGTCCCGCGCTGGCCGGGTGCGCGATCATCAGGGTGCAGTCACCCGACACCCAGCGGCGCATGGCGTCGTTCAGCGATGACTCGGTGTTGCACTCGGTCAGGTTGATGGGTCGGATGCCCTTGAACCGCTCCATGATCCGCGCTGCATCGCTGCGGTACGCATAGGCGCAGAAGATCGGTTGCCCGTTGGACTCCTCGATGATCTCCTCCAGCGCATCGAGCTTCAACTCGTGGATCGGCTCCCACAGTGGCATCCCCGGCACCGGGTAGGTGGCACCGTTGCTGAACTGAAGGCAGGTATTCATAAGTGATGCCTGATTGAACATCTCCTTCTCCGCACCACTGTCCAGCTTGAGAAACATCTCCTTCTCCATCTGGTCATACCGTTCGCGCAGGTCGGATGTCAGTTCCACGTTCACATCGTTGACGATGAGGTCGGGTAGCGGGTTGTAGTCGGCGGCGCTCATCTCCAGCGTGATGTCACTCACCAGGGTCTTGATGGCGCTCTCAGCATCGTCATACGGCACCTCCTTGTACGGTCCCGTCTTGCGATAGAACCGGGTGCGGAACGCGGTCTTGCTGGTGCCCAGACGCTCACCCTTGTCCACTACGAGGTACTGTCCGTGCAGGTCCTTGTATCCCTCACTCGCAGGTGTCCCTGTCAAGCCCGTGGACCACTTGAACTGCCCCAGCACCTTCTTCAGCGCCTTGACCCTGTTGGTGCTGCTGTTCTTCATCTTGTCCACCTCGTCATAGACGATCCCGTCGAACGGGACCGGCAGACCCTTGCGGACAAAGTAGGTGTGAAGATTCTCCGAGAGCCATTCAAGGTTCTCGTAGTTGATCACGTAGATGTTCGCGGGTCTGAGCAGGGCACGGACCCTCTGGTCCTTGGTGCCCATGACCATGCTGAACGTGAGTGCCCCCAGATGGCTCCATTTGGCCGCTTCCTGCCTCCAGACGAGGCGGCAGACCCTGATGGGTGCCACGACCACAACGGCACGCAGGAAGCCCGTCCTGACAAGGTGCGCGATGCTGGTGAGGGTGATCGAGGTCTTCCCCAGGCCAATATCGAGCCAGAGCATCGACGCGGGATGCGTACACTGGTGGACCACTGCCTTCTGCTGGTAGGGGTGCAGGTTCTCGGGTGTCAGCATTTCAACCTCATCTTGTCCACCATCGCCCGACCCTTGTCCACATCGTCAATCACGAACACCATGACCCCCTGGTTCCGCAGACGCTCATGCTCTCGTGCCTGTGCAGGCGTGGGCACCTGACCCGAGCGTTTGAACTCAACGAAGAACATGAACCCTCGGGGGTTGATGTACAGCCGATCAGGCACTGCTGACCGCTGGGGACTGGTGAACTTGTACACGAGGAACCCCTGCTCCTTGGCATAGGTGCCGACTCGTTCTTCGATCTGTTTTTCGAGCATCTTTTTCATTTCATCCACTCCGGGTAGTTGTAAATGCGTTGTTCGGCAATGGTGAAATACTTTGCGTCTTGTTCAATGCCAATGAAGTTCCGACTGGTGTTTACGCAAGCCACTCCTGTGGTGCCACTTCCCATGCAGTTGTCCATCACTGTCTCGCCTTCGTTGGTGTAGGTGCGGATTAGGTACTCCATCAAAGCAACAGGTTTTTGGGTTGGGTGAAGGCCGACTTCAGTGTTGAATTTTTGCCAACTGGAAGGAACTCGTAACTCTGGCAAGACATCAATAGCATCGAATGACATCAAAGGACGTAGTCCCTCGCGTTGCTTCTGACCTGTGCCAACACGCTTACCAACAAGGGATACACCTCCGCCTGTGCGCTCTTGCATCTGCTTGTTGTATGTCCACTTCCCACGACCAAAGACCAAGCAACTCTCGTGCTCTTTCATTGGTTCGCGCACTGTATTTGCAAAATTGCTCCCACGGTTTTTAATCCACACCCATTCATGTCGAAACCACCCCACGTTACTCATCACCAGTGCGCTAGTAAACGGCTGACTGGCGGTCAGCACAATCGCGCCTTTGCAAATCCGCTTGTAATGCGCCCACAGCGGCTCAAACGGAATGATGATGTCCCACTTGTTTTGCGTTGTCCCATAAGGCAAGTCGCACAAAATCATGTCCACCGAGCCGTCTGGAATCTCTCCCATCAGTTCAAGGCAGTCACCATGCATCAGATTAATCATGTCAGTCCTTTGGTCAGTTTGTTCACTTCATTCACGTAGTAGTCAAGGTCGAAGACCACCTTGTCCAGTCCTTCAATGTCGTTGAGTACCTGCACCCCGTAGCCCACATGCAGGTCGAAGTAGCGCATCTCGGTCTTGCCCTTGAGGGGTGGCATGATCTTGATCAGCGAGGGTCCACCCTTGACGATGGCATACCGTGTAATCCGCTGATGCTCGGTGCGCTCATCCCCGTCCATCGTCATCAGGACCGATGACCGAGGCACCTTGGTCCGCAGCAGGAAGTCCATCTTGTCGGGCCAGTTGGTGATGAGGGTGCGTGCATCGGCACCGTTGAGCAGCACCTGTTCCGCGACCTTGGGGACCACCAGGGCGCTCTGGTTCTGGTGCCACTCAAGGTCATGCTCGAATGCGCCCTTGCGTTTGATCATTTCATCCACTCCGGGAATTTGTAAATGCGTTGTTCGGCAATCTTGAAATACTTGGCGTCTTGCTCAATGCCGATGAAGTTCCGGTTGGTGTTTACGCAGGCCACACCTGTCGTTCCACTACCCATGGTGTTGTCCATTACTGTCTCGCCTTCGTTGGTGTAGGTGCGGATGAGGTACTCCATCAGTGCAACGGGTTTTTGGGTTGGGTGAAAACCGCTATCTAAGTTTCCAGCCACGCTGAAATCTAAAATTGATTTTGGGTAATAGACATTGTTGTGTTTTTCTGGAGCACCTTTACTACCAACAGCGGATTCCCTGTCTACGTTGTATCCCCCCTTTTTACGCATAATACCTTCGGTCATCAATGGTGAATATCCTCCACCAAAAACAGCAATATCCTCATGCACCTTCAATGGAGCAGTCCTTACCTGCGGGAAATTAGCCGCCTTTGCTTTATTCCAAACCCAGCAATACCTGAAGTCTTTCAGATTGCTGCTTATCAATGCCGTAGTGAACGGCTGGCTTGCGGTCAATACAATCGCGCCATTCTTCTTAATCACCCGCTTGTAATGCGCCCAAAGTGGTTCAAATGGGATGACGCTATCCCACTTGCACGCCGTTGTCCCATAAGGCAAATCACACAGAATCATGTCCACCGAGCCATCAGGGATTTGCCCCATCAGTTCAAGGCAGTCACCGTGCATTAGATTGATCATCACATGCTCTCCGCAATGTAGTTGTTGACGTCCCTGATCCACATCCGGTTGTACTGGACGTTCTCCAGGGTCAGACAGGTCATGCGCTCCCATGCCGCGCATACCTGATGCGCAAGGTCCATGTAGTCCCGGTGAATGTGGTACTCCAGCCCGTCGGTGTTGACCATCAGGATGCGCAGGGTCGGCACCTTCATCAACTTCTCAGCAAGAATGCACAGGAGCAACTGACCATTGAGCGTGATCCGCATGGTGAACAGTGGATCGTAGAACACGCTGAACTTGTTGTTGGAGTCGCCGTAGGTGCCGTTCAGCGCCAGCTTCAGCGTGGCACTCTCGCTGGACTTCTTGGGGTACTTCTTGCGCTGCTCGAACAGGTCGGCGTAGATGTCGCAGAACTTCTCGCCCAGGTGCGCCGGGTAGAAGCGATTCTTGATGGCAAGGTTCGGGTAGTACGAGGTCACATCGCGTGACTCGATTACATGGGTGTCATCACTGACAACCTTCTCACGCTCCACGCTGCCGTGGATACCACCCAGGCCGAAGACAAACGTGAACCCGTTGACCGTGGCAGTCAGGTCTTTGAAGACCCCTTTAGTCTCGGTAATCGTCTGTTCTTTGAGCCATGTCAACACCCGTTGGAATTCCGGTTGATGGAAGTTGATCCAAGGCAATATCGCATCCTTCAGCGCGATGGTGGGTCGCAGGGTCTGCCGTGGTGTGCGACCCTCGGGGCCGACGTTGTAGCACTCCACCCCAGCCTTCTCAAGCTGCATGATGAAGTAGTCCTTGCCGACCTTGGTGTCGTTGTGGTTCATGAAGTCCCGACCATATCGCTCGGTCAGTTCTTCGCGGAACCTGATCATGTCCAGCGACTGATCGTAGAACATGCGGGTCGCGTGGACATCGTGCATGTTGTACTCCTTGAGCATGACCACTTGGTCACGGGTCAGGGTGGACCCCACGGGGAACGGCAAGTCCTTGACGCTGGCAAGGCGCATGTTGAACTCCAGCAGCTTCAGACTGGTGGACCTCGCCATGTTGTCGAAGTGGTGAATCTTGAACAGGTCGATCTGCTCGACCACCCGGTCACTCGGGTACACCTGATGCTGGAACCGATTCAGTTCCTGTGACGCGATGATGGCTTGCGCCTTGGCATACAGGGTCGCGGCATCAGCGGTACGCATCCGGTACAGGAGATGCAGGACCGGGTAGTCGAAGCCCAGGTTATTGAACCCGACCATCCGACCACCCGTGGCCTTGAGATAGTCCATCATCCTGATGATCTGGCTGGACTCGTTGACCCACTCGCTCACCTCCCACGCGCACCGGACACCACTCTGAGCGTGTTCCAGCGCGATGGTGAAGACGTTGGGGTAGGTTTCGAGGTCGTATATCCAGTCGCTTTTCACTTGGACGCTTTCCTAATCTCGCACTTGATGAGGCGCTGGAGGGCGAGGGCTTCAACTAACTCTTGAGGAGGCGTTGTGCCAAAACGCTTCTTGAGCTTTATCGTGATGTCTGATTCAGCCACCTTCTCAGGGTGCTTCTCCTTCCACACAGCAGCGTCTTTCCTCCATTTTGCTCTGGCTTTTTCAGGGTTTGCCGCATGTCTATTCCGAGCAACCTCGTTGATCCTCTCACGAACAACAACATTGGCACGGCGACCTCTCTTGTAGTATTCCTTCTCCCATTGCCTTCTTTTCTCAGGGTCTTTATACGGCATAACTCACCCCTCAATCAGAGGCTGATCAACGTCGATCTTCTTGGCAACATTGCTCAGGAAAATCTCCCGAGCCAGTTCCAACTGCTCCGCCTTGAGAAACTTACCCGTGATGTTCGCCAGTTCAGCGGCAACCTTAATGTCAACCTCACGGTTCTTGAGTTGTTCGTACAACTCGCTCATATCCTGCTTGATGTCTGCGATGCTTTTGGTGTATTTCATCTCGGTCACCTTGACTTTCACCTGTGAAAAAGACCCCCGACCCGAAGGCCGGGGGAAGACCACTGCGAAGTGATTACTTGAAGAACGAGGGGAGGTCGGCAGGTGCGGCACTGGCACCGAACATGCCTGCCGCTGCGCTGGTCTGCGCCACGGCACCGAACATGCCGGACACATCGGGTGCGGCATCACCGAACGGGGTGTCATCGTTGGCGAACTGGACCGCCACCAAGTCACAACGGATGCCGTTGCCGTGCTGGTTCTTCTGGACCCAGGGCTTGACAGCCACGTTGACGCGGCAACCCCCGTACATCTTGCGTGCCAGTGCCTGGAACGCCATCGTGTTCACCGGGTCCACGGGCTTGCCATCGGACTGGATCATCTGCGGGGGACGCTCACTGCTGGCCGACAGGTACACGTTGCCGGTGTAGCCATCGTAGGGCTTGAAGGTCTTCTTGTTGACCTTCTCCTCGCCGCGACCGAAGCAGCGCAGCTTGCGATCCGCGAGGATCATGCCCATGACAACACCAGCGTTGTCAGCGAACGTCTGCACCATGAGGGTCTTGTACTGCTGCATGAACTGCTGAAAGCCGGGGTCGCCCTCGGGCATCAGGAAGTCCGCGTTGTACGCGACACGAACGGTGCCCGTGACCTTGTTCTCGGTACGCTGGGGTTCAGCAAGATGGGGAAAAGACAGACGAACATTCGACAGGAAAATAACATCAGACATGATTGACTCCGTACTACGTTAAGACAAAAACGATGGAAGGGTTTCCACCGCACCACCAACAGCGCCGAACAGGTTCGACGCATCCGTGACCACCGCTGGGCGAGGGTCGGACTCCGCTGCCACAGTCGGCTTGCCTGCCAACTTGACAATCAGTTCACGCTCCATCTGGAGCTTCATCTTGTCGCTGACCTGGACCTTCGTGCCATCACGCTTCTCCCATGTCAGCTTCTCGGCCTGCGCTGGACTGATCAACTTGGTCACGTACAAGGCACCGGCAGGGATGCCGATCTTCTTGAGCTTGACCACCATCTCGTCCTCGGTGTGTGCCCATGCACGCGACCCGCGACCATTGACCACCTTCAAGCCGAGGATGGTCTGACCCATCTGCATCCGGCGCAGTGCCTCGGCCTCGGAGGCTTCGAGCAACTGGCGCAGCAGGGGCGCGGCCTCGATGACCTCGCGCAGCTTGTCGTTGGACATCTCGGTCGGCTCGATCACAGCGGCTTGCTGCACGATGTCAATGCTCTTGAACATGCCCACAGCATCCATGACATGCGTGTTCACAGCAGCACAGCCGCCTTTGGCCTTGCAGAACCGGCACTGCTTCTCACCGGGCACCAGGGGTGCATCGGGAGCATCGGTTGCCGCTGCCTTGACCACGATGTCACCGATGCGCGACAGCAGGGACTCGACGCTCAGTTCCCATGAGGTGATGGGCGGCAGTCCCTTCATCGCCAGTTTGGGCTGGATGATGGTCAGGACCATGCGCTTCACAGGGTAGTCGCCGTTGATGGGCAGGTTGTACCCGGCCAGATGGCCCAGCGCATAGGCGACCAACTGCTCGTTCTCGACTGCTTCGACAGGGGTGATGCCGTCCTTGTAGTCGATGATGTGAACAGTGTCACCCACGATCACAGTAACGTCCACCGTTCCCCCGAGGTCATCACGACCCACGAGGCGCGAGGGGTCCACACGGCGCTCAGTGGTCACGACACCACCCAAGTCACGCACATGGTCCACGGCGACCTTAACCCTCTTGGCACGGTCAGCGTCGATGGTGTACGACCCCTCATCGTCAGAGGTGGTCATGCCGACCATCATCTCGGGGTCCATGCCGGTCACGAGGCACATCTCCAGCAGCGCATGGGTCCGGGTGCCATCAAGGGCAGCGGGTCCAGAGTTGTCTGGGTACTTCAGTTCCTCCCGGACTGAGCCGGGGCAGCGGGTCCAGCGGTGTGCGCTGCTGGGGCTGAGTTTGGCGTGGGCCATCATCAAGCCTTCAGAGCCTCGATGCCAGCGTGGAACGCAGCATACTGTTCCGGCTTCACATCGGTCAGGTTGGACGCGCCCAGCGAGGTCAGGACGTTCTGGATACCTGCACCCTTGGCAGCACCGATCTGACGGTACACACCCATGACGTAGGACACCAAGCTGGTCGAGTCGCTGAACGGCAGCGCATTGGCAGCGGGTGTCGGTGCGCTGGCGAACACAGGGGGAGGGGGCATGATGGGTGCAGCAGCTACCACGGGTGCCGGGGTAGCCACCGGGATCGGAGCAGCGGGTGGTGCTGTGGATACCACGGCAGGGGCAGGGGCAACGGGGGGAGTGACAGAGGTGACATTGGACTTGTCCAGGGTCTTGATGAGTTCACCGATGAGTACGGACAGGGTTTCGATCTTGGCTTCGAGAGACATGGTAGGGTTCCTTCATGGTTGGTTACGTTGAGTCACGTTGAATTAAATTTGCGTGACGGTGCGATCTTACCCTACAATCGCAACCCTGTGCAACTTATTTGCAAATATTTTTACAAAGGACCGACACCATGATGACCCTCGGACAAATCCGCGATGCCCTCTCCGACCTCAACCTGACCAAGGTGGCAGAGGCGACAGGGGTCAACTATCACACGATCACGCGCCTTGCCAACGGCAGCGCGGAGCCGGGGTATGAGACTGTGAGGCTCATCGTCCTCTACCTTCAGGAGCGTGCCAATCTGGTCAAGACCCCAGTGGGTGAGTGATGTCAGCCGCAAGCAACGTCATCCCCATGACAAGCATGTATCAGGCATACATCGACGCTGGCTTCGCACTGTGCGAGATCACCTCTGGCAAGGGTCCGACTGGCATGGGCTGGAACCTGAGAGAGAACGCGATCACCAACGCCAGCAGGATCAGCAGCGGCTCGGGTGTCGGCCTGCTGCACGCATGGTCCGCACCGATCACCTGTGCGCTGGACATCGACAACATGGACCATGCAGAAATGCTTCTGGCTTGCCACGGCATCAACCTGCAAGACCTGCTCAACGCACCCGATGCGGTCCAGATCAACTCGGGCAACCCCGGACACGCCAAGCTACTGTACCGGCTCCCAGCGGCACGTAGCGCACTCCCATCCAAGCGGTTCAATTTGGTCGGTGTGGCTTTTGAACTGCGCTGCGCCACGGTGGACGGTCTGAGCGTGCAAGATGTTTTGCCACCCTCTATCCACCCCACCACGCTCAAACCGTACCAGTGGGCAGGCAGGGGCGACTGGCGGTCGATCCCCACGCTGCCCGAGTCAGTGCTGGCGCTGTGGGACAGTGTGTTGCAGCGCGATGCGGTCAGGACCATCAAGACCGGAGCGCCCATCGACGCCTCATGGTCAGAGGTCATGGGTGCGCTGGAGGCCATCGACCCGGACTGTCCACGGGAGGACTGGCTGCACTGCGGCATGGCCGTTCACTACGCTGCCCACCAGCAGGGCAGGGGTGACGAGGGCTACACACTATGGGACGCTTGGAGCGCCAAGGGCACCAAGTACATGGGCCAGCGTGACACGACCTACTGCTGGCGTTCATTCCACGCAGACAAGCCCGGTGGGATCACCTTGGGTACACTTTTTAAACTCGCTCGTGACGCAGGCTGGGAACGTCCCCCCATCGACGTATCAGACCTGTTCAAGGCCACCTCAGACCCTGACACCCCCATCCCCGATGCCCTGCCACCCCTCGTTGACCCGCGATCAGCGGAGGTGGTCATCCCTTTGGACCTGGGGCTGCTGCCCCCCGTCCTGGCGAAGCGTGCTGAGGAGGTCGGCTCGTCAGTCGGGTGTGACCCAGCGGTGCCGATGTGGGCAGGCATGGCGGTGGTCAGTGCAGCGGTCGATCACCGGACCACGCTCAAACTGACGCATGGCTTCTCTGTGAAGCCCATCGTATGGCTCATGACCATCGGCTCACCTTCGGACAAGAAGACCCCCGGTGCCACGCCCATGAAGCAGATACTCAAGACCATTGAGAAGGAAGCAGAACCACAGCACGGGAGGGCCATACGTATCTGGGAGGCACGGGAGGCCATAGCCCTTGCTGCGAAGAAGCGTTACCACACTGCCAAGTCCACCCCGGAGGCATCGCTTGATGCACTCGGAGGCATCGACAGCATGACGTTCGATGACTTACCTCCAGAACTGTCGATCCCCCCACGCCCGGTGCAGTTGCAGATGGAAGTGACGGACATCACCAGTCAAAAGCTGGCCCGGACCTGTGCGGATCAGCCCAGAGGTGTCCTGTGTTACCTCGATGAGATGTCCACATGGATGCAGAAGATGGCAGACCCCAAGACGGGGGAGTCTCGTGCCACCTGGGTCCAAGGGTTTGAAGGTGCCTCGTACAAGGTGGATCGTGTGGCCGATGGTGCGATCCACGTGGAAAACCTGAGTGTGGCTATCTATGGGAACGTTCAACCCAAGGTGTTCAAGCAGCACTCCAAGCAACTGATGACCGATGGCCTGCTCCAGCGGTTCCTCTATGTCAAGCTGGACTCAACCCGGACAGGCATCGGCAACCCAATACCCGAGGAGCAGACCAGTGCCCACCAGTGGGAGCAGACTATCCGCCTGCTGTCTGCGCTGCCAGCAACGGACTACACGTTGTCTGAAGGGGCATACAAGGTCTTCAGACAGTGGCAAGAGTACATCGAGGAGGTACGCAAACGTGAGAAGCTGCTCCAGTCGTCTGATGCGTACCAGGAGGCCATCGGCAAGCAGGTCGGTCAGTGTGCCCGTGTGTGCCTGATCTGGCACCTTATCGAGTCACCCTGGCAGACTGAGGTCAGTGAGTCCCTGATGGCACGTACTGTCCACTTCATGCGCTCCACGGTCATGCCCACCATGCGCCAAGTGCTTGATGTGTCCTTGTCCGAGTCTTCACTTGACGCATGGCTGAGGGACCACATCCTGACCCGTGCGGACCAGTCCAGCGTGACCCTGCCCGAACTCAAACGAGGTGCCCACTGGCAACTGCAAACGATGTCCAAGTGGGAGGCGGATAGCGCGGTCATGGACGCCATGTCTGATCTTGAGAGGGTCCAGTGGGTGGCCCGTATGGACGATGGGTCCAGGGGTGCTACTGTCACCTGGGCAATCAACCCTCGATTGATCTCTCAGTTCCAATCCCAGCGTGATGAAGTCATTGCAGCGCGTCAGGCACGGCGCAATGAGATTTACGAGGAGTACCAGAAGGTCGATCCGAACTACCGCCCCAAGCCCGTCTATGGGTACAAGGAAGGGGTTCACGGGGAAAGGGAATGAATGCCCCACAGACCAACGAGAAAGGCCCTTAGCGGGCCTTTTCTCTTGGGGTCTAGGGGTAGTCAGGACAGTGACAAGACGATCAGGACCACGAGGATGGTTGTGATGATGTGGACCATGATGTTATTCGTGTGACCAACCTTTAACCACTGCAATGTGTATTGCAGCCATCATCAGGCAGTTGGTCATGTCACGGTCATCCCTATCTGACCAGTGTTCGAGTGCATCCGCCAAACAGAACCAACGGCACCCCGCACCAATGTACGCAACACCACTGACATTACAAACGCACTTTCGATAACCATCTGCATATCCGATGTCTATCGGGTCCAATGCCCTATCACCAAGTCGGCATCCATCGCCAAGTTGGCACCTATCGCCAAGTTGACACTCATTGCCAAGTCGGCACCAATCACCAAGTTGGCACTCATTGCCAAGTTGGCACCCATTACCAATTTTCAGGTGACTCCCTTCACCAATCCATGTCAATCCCGCAGGAGCGATTAACCAACCATCCTCAGATTTCATCCAGGAAGCAGTTACCTTGTTCAGATCAATCATTATCAATTCTCCAAAAGTTACGAGGTTTACGAGTTACGTTCAATCACACCCACCACTTGATCAGTGCCAGCGCAAGACCGACACCTATCGCAAGGCACAACGACAGGTCAAGTGCAAGTTGTTTCATGCTATGTACCCCTTAGACACAAGGACGCGGATAAAGGCGGTCATATCAACCTTCCGTTTGAATATCTGA
>OFQX01000498.1_pt1 | contig 11972 bp, 22 predicted proteins | sample 1542951 | NCBI WGS metagenome assembly OFQX01 (sample SAMN07774215, study PRJEB24372) | wastewater metagenome | isolation source: WWTP Novara (Effluent) | place: Italy: Novara | collected 2015-12
TGGGCGGAATGGTAGACGCCGACGCCTCAAAAGCGCTCTGGGCCGCAAGGCTCGTGCGGGTTCGACTCCTGCACCCGGCACCACTCAATTCACGCTCCCTGCGCCAGATGGGAAGGCATCGGTTTTACACGCCGACATGACCCGGCTCGATCCCGGGAGGGAGTACCAATTCACGCGCGTCTTTAGCTCAATGGAGGAGCACCGCCTCGACACGGCGGAGGCCCGAGGATCAGTACCTCGAAGACGCACCATTCACGGTCTCGATTCCAAGAGGGGCCGCGCGCCCGATAAGCGTGCGTAGATGGGGCAGAACCATCCGGGACTACCAACAGGAGAGCGCCATGTGCGTGCACTGCCAGTTCGGCCTTGAGCCGGTGCGCTTGCGCCGGCGCTGGGTTCACCACTTCCGCGACACCGGCCAGATCGTGCTGTGCGAGGAGATGAACCTGAAACCGGGGTCCTGACTGGACCTCGACGAGTTCTTTCGATATGTTTTAATCCATGTCGAGAACCAGCCTGTTGATAGGAATGCCGCTGATCCTTTCGGGGATCAACAAAGGGCGCTTGGATCGTCCAGCCGCGGCGCTCGCATGGGGCCTTTCGGCCAGCGATATGAGCAAGGCCTACAACAACTGGATACAGGTCTTTCGGTATGACGATAGCACGCTGACGTTTCACCAGTACCTCACAAAGATGCAGGAGGCTGGCATCGCCCCGCATCAGATCGGGGTGAAAAACGGGCAGTGGAATTTGTCCCGTAATGGCGACGCTGGTGCATACACGAAAGATAACTGTCGCTTCCTCCTACGGGAGGAGAACTTCGCCGAGCAGGTCCAGAGCGGGAAATTCGCTCTACACAAGGACCGCGAGCCGGATGGCAAGGCGCACGTCTTTTAAACGTTGAGAACTCGGATCGAAACCGAGGCGGTCCACCACGGGTCCCTAGCACAACGGTTAGTGCGCTGGCCTCTTAACCCATGAGATCGGAGTTCGATTCTCCGGGGACCCACCAACACGTCCATGTAGCCCAACGGCAGAGGCAGCAGCATGAGAGGCTGTAAAGGTCGGAGTTCAAATCTCCGCATGGACACCATGGCCCTATAGCTCAAAGGCAGAGCACACGGTTGTCAACCGTAAGACCGGGGATCGATACCCCGTAGGGTCGCCAATTCGAGAGGCGTACTGATGCGGCCCAACTGGGCTGGTCGGATAACGGCGCCAGCCGGCCTCTCGCGACAGGGTGAAAGATTACGGTAGTCGGTGGGCTTTGGAAGCTTGCAGCGCGTGTTCGACTCACGCCACCCTGACCAATTCGCGCTTCGAGCCAGATGGGACGGCCATCGCCTCATAAGCGACTGATGACGGAGTTCGATCCTCCGGAGGCGCACCATGAAGATCATCGCCAAGTACATTTTGGGGTTGGAGCCGCCGCTGCTCCAGCTTTGGATACACGACGCGCCGCACCGGCGGATGCACGTCCGGGTGATCCAGCAGTACAGGGTGTTTCTGCACGAGGCGATCCGCAAGACTGGGGTGGCGCTGCCGATCGACCACGCCATTGACCTTGATGTGCTGTTCGTCAACCCGGCGACGCCGGATCTCGGCAATGCCTACCTCGCGCTGGAGCAGGCGCTCGACGACAAGACGCTGACCAAGCCCGGCATTGTGGTCGACGACAGTCTGATCCAGAAGGTGACGATGTCGAAATACTTCCCGGGCGGTCCGAAAAAGTAATGGTCTCTTAGCTCAACCGAATAGAGCGCCGGCCTCCGAAGCTGGGAGATCCGGGTTTGACTCCCGGGGAGACCTCCAATATGGGTGGTTGCGGTCCGTTGGTGGGCCAAACGGTCTCGAAAACCGTGCCCCGCGCAAGCGGTGAGGGTTCAACTCCTTGGCCACCCGCCATTTCTGATCTTGTCACGGATGTACTGACGATCATGCGACCGAGTTCAAGCGGCGCACCATTATCGCGGGCAGGGCAAATAGATAAGCCGGCGGTCTCATAAACCGCAGGACTGGGGGCAGATCCCGGGCGCCGCAACCAACTTCACGGGAAGGGCTAATAAGGTCAAGCTGGTGCTGACGGCCGACTGTAAATCGGCTCCCTATGCGGCAAGGTGTTCGATTCACCCCCAACCCACCAATACGCGGCCATAGCTCAATGGTAGAGCCGTTCGTTGCCAACGAACAGACGCCGGATCGTTACCGGCTGGCCGCTCCAATCTTGACTAAAAAGCCCAGATAGCAATGATGGTTCATGCACCCGTTTGAAGCACGGAGGATGCTGGCTCGAAACCAGCTCTGGGCACCATGAAAATACTCACCGAAGATCACAAGGCTAAAATCTCTCAGGCTCTAATGGGCCACCGCAACATAACAGCGGAGGGGAGGGCTAGGATCTCGTTCTTGGCGAAGACCAGAAAGCGCAAGCCGTTTTCTGAGCAGGCTCGCAAGAATATCGGTGAGGGTATGCGGCGCGCGCGAGCCGCAAGACTTTTGGGCCTAGCACAAGGGTGCAATCGATCCTTGCAAGATTGATGCGCGCGGAGCGTTACCGCGTGGGTCCACCATTCCGGAGTAGTCAAATGGTAAGGACGGCGAGCTGTTAACTCGTGTCGATGGGGGATCGTAACCCTCCTCCGGAGCCATTTCATCCTGCTGTCGAACAACGGACAGTTCACCGCTCTCTCAAAGCGGAAACACGGGGTCAGCACCCGTCAGCAGGTCCATCGACAAAGTGTCGATCAAGGTCTCCTAGCTTAATGGACAGAGCGGCTGTCTACGAAACAGTCAGGTCGAGGTTCGAATCCTCGGGAGATCGCCATCAGGATATAGCTCAGTCTGGTAGAGCACCTGCCTCGGGCGCAGGGGGCCGCAGGATCGAAGCCTGCTATCCTGACCAATCATACCGGCTTCGTTTAATGGTAGGACGCGGTCCTCTGAAGGCCGCTGTGGGTGTTCGATTCACTCAGCCGGTGCCATGTGGTGAGGGGACAGGTCGGACGATGTCGCCGCCTGCAAAGCGGTCGTAAGCGGGTTCAACTCCCGCCCTCACTTCCACGCGCTCGTCGGCCAACTGGACAGGCTCCCGGCTTCTACCCGGGCAATCGGGGTTCGATTCCTCGCGAGCGCACCATCTCGACGTAGCTCAACTGTACAGAGCGGGCGGCTCCTATCCGTCAGGCTGCAGGTTAGAGTCCTGCCGTCGAGGCCAATTCTGGTGAACTAAGCCGACAGGGTCGGCCGGGGATTGCTAATCCTTTGGTGCCTTCGGGCATGGGAATCGTGCTCTCAGTTCACCGCCAAATTCTTAAACGCGGGCTTGGCGTACTGGGGTGCGCGCTACGCTTCCAACGTAGAGGTCGGAGTTCGATCCTCCGAGCCCGCGCCATCCTCCCTTGGTGCAATGGACAGCATCCCGGCCTTTCAAGTCGGTGACGACGGGTCAGAACCGTCAGGGAGGACCATTTTGTAGGGGTGGGTCTGGGACCCGATGGGCCTTTGAAGCCTAAGAGTTCGGTTCGATTCCGAGCGCCCCCGCCATCGCGCTGCCTTCGGCAAGGGGCGGGTCCTCATAAGGCCTGTAAGGTGGATCGTCCCCACCCTGCGCGACCATGCTGCCTTAGCTCAATAGTGAGAGCGCTCGGCTGTGGACCGTGAGACGCTGGGGCAGTACCAGCAGGCAGTGCCATTTGCGAGTGTAGTGTAATGACAGCACAGCGGCCTCCAACTCCGTTAGCGTGGGTTTGATTCCTACCACTCGTGCCAATACCGCAGCCCTGCCGGGAAACCGGCGGGGCTTTTTTCGTTTCTGGGGCTATGCGCGTGCTTTCTTCTGGTCGATCAGGCGATTCAGTTCCTGTAGGATCTCGGTGGTCTCCTTGCAGGTGCTGCTGGCTTGGTAGGCAGGGTCCGCGGTCTTCCCCTCGTGGTGCTTCATGAGGTTGTTGCGGTAGGCTCGGAGCGATCCGGCCGAGCCTGTCGCCAGCCCCTTCTCCGTGCGTAAGGTTCCTTCCAATTCTTCCCTTACGCTGGCCTTGATGGCTTCGAGGTCGGGTTTTTGAGTAACTTCAGCTTCCGTCAGTCCTTTTGTGAAGGTGCCGATCGCCATCAGCGTGACAATAAAATATCCCCACCAAGGCATATCCCATCTGTGGAACCCCCAGAAAACCAAAGCAACGCATATGATGGTTACGCACCCCATGGATTACCCCTGCGGCGGTCGTGACCAGTCAATCTGCGGGATGACCTTTCCAAGGGCCTGCGGAGGCGCTGGAGGGGTCATCCATTCGATCGGTGTCTCAGGAGGGGCAATCTCTGGCGCCGCGCTGACGGCCTCCGCTGGCTTCTGGGGTTGGCGTTCGGCCGGCTCCTCTGGAGCCTCGATCTTGGCGGTGGCCTCGACACCAGCCTGTCCAGCCGCCTTGACGGCGCCGGCGATGGTGTCATGGATGGCCATCAGCCGCCCCAGCAGGGTCGACGATATGGCGCTCAACCGCAGCCGGTCCGCGTCGGCGCGCGTCAGTTCCTCGCGCAGCATGGTCACCTCGGCGACGAGCGCGGAGTTTGTGGCAGCGAGGCTATCGGACCGGTTCACGGCCTCGTCGCGCTCGCGCTCCATCTCGTGGTAATTGTCGAGGGCGTTCTGCAGCGGGTTGTTGAGTTGGTCCTGAAGACGGGATGCCATGCTCATGCGATCTTCTCCAGTGCCTCGTCCCGGGCTTTCACGAGACGGTCCATGTCGACATTCCCGCTCCCGGTGTCGGAATGGCCTTCCATGGCGCGGGTGCGGAATGCGTTCATGATGGTAGCCCGGCTGATGTTAGCCTGTGGGATACCGGCGAGCCCGAGGGTGCTCCAGCAATCCTCCGGCGGTGGCAGCGCAGCGAAGCCGTCGAACGCGCGTTCCATCATGGTGGCACCACCGTGGCGCTCCATCTGGCGCAGGCCCTCGATCGCCATTGTGAGCGAGCGCATGTTACCGATGATCGACCAGAACCTGTCCTGCGCCATCACCAGCGACTTGCCGTTGCGGGTGAAGTAGACGGCGACGCCGGTGTCTTGGATGTTGCGCTGCTGCGCGTAGGGAGCGCCGTCTCCCCGCAGCGGCTGGTTGGTCGACACCACGATGTTGGTGGCGCCGATGCGGCGCAGTTCATCCTTCAGGCCGCGATAGACACGGTCCCAATGGAATGTGGGGCCGCGGAATCGCGTGTCGCTGTCCTGCTGGCCCTTATGCCGGGGCCAGCCTGTCGGCCAAGAAAGTGGGAAGGCTTGTGTGCTCATACGTTTCCGTCCTCGTTTGCACCGCCGATGAAATCCTGCTGCTCGACGACCTCGCGCTCATAGTCTGCGCCGGCGCCGCGGGTCCAGCCCGGCGGGCGGGCTGTCGGCTTTTTCTTCGGTCCCTTGTCGTATGGGTCCGTGAAGGCCGGCACGCAGCCGGCGTCGCGCAGGCGCAGCAGGATCTGGTAAGCACTCTCGGCGTCGCCGATGCCGGTGTGCGCGCCGTCGCCCTGATCGATGCCGAAGTGAGCGCAGGCCTCCTCCAGCCTCGGTGCCTTCTTCCGGCCGTCCGCGGTGCGCGCGTCCACAAGCTGGCGGCAGCCCTGCATGACGCAGATATGGCGCGTCTGCATGTAGCGATCGGGGAAGCCGACCATGCGCGACTCGGCGCGGAAGGTCTTCATGTCGTGGGGCGCGTTGAACCCCACCCAGATGCGCCGCAGGTCGATCGCATCGCCGACCGCGCGCAGCGGAATCCGGACGTCCACTCCGTCCGCCATGAGTTGTTCGTGGGTGAGGCCGTTCTTTTTCGCGGCATCGCTGTTGTTGTCGAACGTCCATCCATCGGGCCGGACGAGCCAGTGGTGCTTTTCCTCGACCTCGAACTGGGCGTTGACCAGAATCAGGCCGAGCGCCGCCATGCGCGGCTGGCCGGGCGCATCCGCCGGCTTGCGAAAGTCGAACAGTCCGGAACCCTCGGTGTCAATCACTGCGTAAGTCATGCTGATCTCCCTGCGTTGTCTTCCAGACGCCGGCGTTTGACGGCGATCAGTTCAGCTATGGTGTCGAGCACCATATCTTTCGACTTCTGAAACTCGTTCTTGCCCATGGCGGCGGTGGATTGGGACATGGCGGTATATTTGACCACGACGTTGCCCCGTACCACGATCAGCACGCCCTCGGCGTTGCCGGTGAAGGCGGCGACGGTGGCCGCCTGCTCCGGTGTATCCAGCACCGCCTCGGTCTTGGTGCAGTATCCGTTTTTGATCAGAGCCCATTTCCGGAGGGCGTTCGGGGTGGGGAAGCGCTCGTCCTGTTCCGGAAGGTTGCTCCACGCCTCGTTGATGCAGGCGAAGTAGTGCCGGTGTGACGCCTCCGATCGCTCCTCGTGGCGCTCGAAGGCAACGATCTCGCCTTCGCCGAAGGTCTCGTCGCAATAGGTCTTGATGCGGTCGGACGGGATGAAAACCCCGTCGCGCCACATCATGACGAATTTGCGCGGAGGCTTCACGCCATTCTCCGGATCTTGGCAACCATGGTCTGCAGTTGGGCGTTGAACTCGGCAACGCCTTGCGTCAGCATCTGGATATAGGCGTCGGAGCGCTCCACCCTCTGGACAAACAACGGCATCTTCGGCGCCGAGCCGATCACAAGGTCCGTCCACTGCCTTTCGGCCACCCACATTTCGCCCTGCAACTGGGGGATATGTTTCGCCGGGACAGCACCTGCGAGCAAAATCTCGATCATGACGTGGGGCGCTGCCGATTTGATCTGCAGCATGCCGTCAGTCCCGATCAAGCCGTCTGGCGAGCAGCCGGTGCCATGGTTCTTGATGAACCCCACCTCGGCAATATCGGCGTCGTAGTGGAAGGCGTATCTGGCCCGGATTTCCGGCTCCTGCGCCACGCCACGCTCCATATCGTCGTTCGAGTAGGATTCCATCGGAACCTCCGACAGGATCTCGCCGGCCAGTTTGCGCATGTAGGAATCGCGCGTCTTGCTTTCTTGTCCGGTTTTCCAGCCGGCGAGCACGGTCCCGAACATCGAAGCGGTGGGGATGCCCATCCGCGCGCGGTACCACTCCTCGGACTTCTGTTCGCAGTCGATGATCTCGATCGGCATCAAACCCTCCTTGTGAAGAACTGGATTCCATCGTCGGTCAGCACGAAAGCCTCGATGCTTTCGCCGGTCAGCAGGTTGCCGCTAGCCTTCATCACATCGGTTAGTCTCTCCCAAGAGACGAACCCGGCACAGTTGGAATCGATGTGCTCGCGCGCGTGCGGCAGCGTGGGGGCGAGGGACGGGTGAAGCATCACCTTGATGGGCATTAATGATCTCCCGGGAAGTCGGCGGCCGCCTTGCGCTGCTTGGCTTTCAGTTTCCGCTGGAGTTGCGCCTTGGCTTCCTCGAAGCGGCTCGTCGGGATCTGGGCCATGCCGTCCACATTCATGACGGTGCAGAACTTGGCCTTGTCGGCACCAGCGCTGTCAGCGAGCGCAATCAGTTCGGCGAGTTGCTTCTCGCTGATCGGTTCGTCCTTCTTGAAGCCGTCGTTGTCGACGTCCTCCGGCGCCTTGGTGACGATCTGCAGCAGCGCGATCATGTTGTAGCGCATGCCGTACTGCATCGACGACCCGGCGCCCTGCTGGTTGTTCTTGCCGCCAGTCGTGTCGAGCGTCATGGGGAAGCGTGAGGTGCGAGATTTGCCCTCGACGTGCTCCAAGATGCTGACCACCTCGATTCGGCCGTCGTTCCCCGGCTCCACGAGGCTGGACAGGGTGAACCCGTGCCGCTTCATGATCGGTTTGCAGACGTCGTTCAGAGCCGGGAACGTGGCAAATCGGGTCTTCAGTTTCTGATTGCCGCGCGCCGTGGTCCCTTCGCCGTGGTCGATCTTGCCGTCCTTGTCGATTGCCGGAAGTTCGCCCTGCATGGCGTTGAAGGCGCGGGTCCACGCCTTCTGCTCGTTGCGATCCTCGATCTGGCGCTGCATGTCCAGAAGGGCCTGCATCTTGCTGGTGTCGCAGCGCGGGTCCATCGCCGCCGTGGCAACGATCTGCAGGAAGTTTCCGGGCGGCGGGGGCGACGCCGGCTGGTTGACGACGGTCGAGACGGCCCGGGAGGCGACCTTCTTCGGCTTGACCTTCGTCTTGGCCTTCTTCGGGGCAGTCTGGGTGACTTGTTCCATGGTTTACCTCACGAGGTGGCTATCGTAATTTCCGACATCGAGCGTCGGAAAAGGTTCAGCGAAAGAGCCCTGATTTCTCCAGTTCAGGACCTTGACGTCCTTCCCCTTGTGAGCGGAGTTTGCCGCCTTGATCATGAGCGCGATCGAGATCAGCGCGTCCTTGCGGGAGTGCTGGTTCAGGAAGTAGGCCCGGAGCCGGAAGAACGGGTCGTCGATGCCCACCCCGCTCGGGTTCTCCATGGTGTGCATCATGCGCTCGGCGAGATCGGGATTCCGGTTGCTCAAAACGTAGTAGAAGAACGTGAACAGTCCGGGATTGGCGACACCTCGCAATTTGTTGGCGCGCTCGGCCGCGCGGGCAATCCCCTGATTGTCCCGGTACGCCTGTTCGATATCCGAGTTCTCGATGCGGTTCGCCGGCGCGCGGTATTCCTCCAGCGTTTTCCGCTGCCAGCGGATCAGCCACTGCAGCCCTACCGAGATCGCGCTGCGGTGATTCGTGACCCCCACCAGCGCGAGCACGTCAGAGCCGGATCGCGGCTTGCGCAGGGTGTCAATCGTGGCGAAGGCGTCCGCCTCGATGCCGCGCACCACGATCGTCTGGACCGGGGTCTCGGACATGATGATCGCCCACAGGCGGTGCTGACCGTCCAAGATGTCGTTGGTCGACGAAATCTTGATGGTGTCGCCGTTGAAGCGCCATTTCCCGTCCTCGATCTGCTTGGCGATGCGCTTGACGTGCGCCTCGTTCAGCGGCCGGTTGCACCCATTGGATTCCAGCAGGTGCGTGGCCTCCTCCGGGGTAATCGTCACGATCTTGGGATCGTTATTATTTGGTCCACGCATTGACGAACTCCTCCAACCAATCATGAGCGGGCAGCACTTTGCGCGTGACGTGGTCGGTCCGGTTCACATTCTTACGGACGATACCAACCACGTCAGCGGCAGCGGGCATGCTGGTGAGTATTTCGAGGGCCTGCTTCATGCGGCCCCATACCTCAGCGTCGAACTCACGCAGGTCTTTCTGGATCGGGGACCGGGTTGGCTTCCGGAACGCGTCCCGTCGCTCCTCCGGCGTGGTGCGGGCGCGGATGGCGTCTGTCAGCGGTCCCATGGCAATCTTGTCGGCATCGACCGCGGCGATTTCTTCCTCGGTAGCCATCATCAGAATCATCATGGCTTCCTGCACCGAGGTGCGTTTGGAGCCGCAACGGATGGCGGCCTCCTCTTGTGAGAGCTTTTCCTCAATCGCCATTCGGGCGGCTTTGAATGCCCGTTTTCGCCCCTCGCTGTATCGTGGTCTGGTCATTTGAACCTTCTCTTTTGTTTCGTGAATGGGCGCGACTGGATCTTCTGCTTCCGCTTCTTCTTGGTGCGGCCCTCCAGCCGGTTGAACTTGCTCTTGAGCCAGATGTCGGAGCCCTTGGTGGTGACCGTTTTGGTTGCTCCAATCTTGCGCCCGGTGGTCTTCTGCTGGTGATCCTCGTGCTCCCGGTAAATCAAGTGGTCCGGGTCGTTGGCGTCAGGGTAGTAGTAGTTTGCAACCTCGTTGTAGGTGCGGAGAATGAGCGCCGGGTCGTGGTCAAGCTGAAGTCTTTCGGCCCGCATGGCCGCCTTCAAGATATTGAGGAGGCGCCCAAGATAACTGCCGTCTCGCTCCCCGGTGAGCCTCGGCACTGGCAATACCAGTTCATTGAGTTGGCGCTGCGCGACCTGAACCCGTACCGGCACCGGAATATATGGGCGCGGGCGTTTCATTCGCTCCACATCTCATAGAGCATTCCGAAAATTCCGATTAGTGTTAGCCCACCGCCAACCACGGCTCCGATCGTAGTGGTGGTGCAACAATTAATGACAGTGCCTGTGAGCATTGCCATGTACGACTTATCGTAAGTGCTCATTGGTGCATCCTATACAGCCACGTAATCAGAACAGCGTTGGCCAGCATGACGGCACCAATGCACAGAAGGCGGAAATGGACCGAAGGGCCACGCTGGCTCATTTCTTTTTCGCCTTCTTTTTGCTCTTGATGCGCTTGGCTGCCGCCTTGACGGAACGCTCCAGCACCTCCTTACCGGCCGCAGCGGCTTTTTGAATGCCGCTGTGGACCTTGGACCTTTCCTCGAAGCGAGCCTCGCGCATGGCGCGCAAGGCTGCTTCTCTGGGGCCGGGAGGCTTCGTCATTTCAAAACCACGATCCCAAACAGCAGTGTCCAAAACCAAAAAGGAAACTGCACTTCGTTGAAGAACTGGAATATTGTCATCGTGTCACCCCACGATTCCGGAATCCGATCTCGGCACCGGGCATCTTCACCCGGTGGCCAGTGGTGCGCGCCCATGCGCGCAATGCCTTCTCCACCTCAGCATCCGTGAAGAACGGGGCGATCAAAGCCCAGTCCAGCTTGGTGCGATCGGAGACCATGGCGTAAGGCTCCTGCGCCACGGTGAGGGTCACTCCGCCGCCGGCTTCGGCATTGCCGCGCACCCGGGCAATATCAGCCGGCCGCGCCAGTGCCGCCAGTCTGGCCTCCTCGGCTTTGTCGGCCTCCTGCTGCGCTGCAATGCGCTTCCTATCAGCCTCCTCCTCGGCTGCCGCGGCCAGAGCGGCTTTGGCTGCCGTCGTATCGGGCTTGCGGGCGCGCTCGGCGGCCAGTCTGGCTTCCTCGGCCTTCCGGGTCTCCTCGGCGGCAGCCGCCTGTGCGGCCTCCGCAGCGCGTCTAGCGGCATCCTGCTCGGCGCGCAGCCGGGCCTGCTCCTGCGCGATCTTCCAGTTCTGGTAATCGTTGATCCGGTCCTGCAGGGTGTCGGCGGCGCCGTTCTGGGCCTTGCGGTCGGTGCGATTGCGCTTGGCGATCTTGTCGCGGAGCGCGTTGAAGAACGAATCGACGGCGTTGCCGCCGCGCAGGTACGGCTCCTTTTCCAGCGTCCGGACGCCCTCGACGCGGCTATCCAGATCGCGCAGCCGCTTGATCAGTGCGCCGACCATGAGCGCGTCGGCGTCGCTGCTGACCTTCTCCGGCAGCTTCAGGGTTTCGTTCAGCAGTTCGTTAAGGGTGTTCGTCAGGCCGATGTAATCGGCCGCGATCCGGTCCGTGACCTGCTTGGCGTAGTCCGGGGCCTCGTTGGTGCCGGGGGCGACGCGGGTATCGATGGGGGTGTTCAGGGGCATGATTATTTACCTTTCGGCTCATAGCGAGCAAGTATCTCGCGGATTGCGAAGTACACTTCGGAGCCAAGCGGGGCTCCAATTGAAAAAATCAGATCATGGATACGGCGAAGATCGCCAACAGCGCGGCGCAGTTCTTTCTCTAATTCTGCGACGGTCTTGCGTTTCATGGCGTGATGCTCCACCACTTGCAGATGTTCCAGACGAAGATGGCGAAGGCGACCAACTCGCAACCGCCGATGATAGCGGCTGCGGTGAGGTCGGCGGTGTCGATGGCGCGAAGGCGGGTGATCATTTGCCCATCTCTCGAAAGGACCATTCGTCGCCAAAATATCCGTTCTGTATTTGGAAACGATTGCCGTCCGGGGTGCGGTAGATTTCGGTGAAGCCGCCCTCGCCCGGATAGCCAAACGAGCAGGACCACTTCGCGTCCGGCGGCAGCTTGTCGTAGGCCTCTTTCTTCGTCATTGGTGATGCTCCAAGAGCCCCTTTGGCTCGTCAACATCCAGATTACTATCAGCCCGATTGACATCCGTCAACATCGTGCTTACAACTTTCTCCACCATGGCAAAGAAACACCCCACCGATGAGGACGGGCTGACGCTGGTCCTC
>OFQX01000503.1_pt1 | contig 11878 bp, 10 predicted proteins | sample 1542951 | NCBI WGS metagenome assembly OFQX01 (sample SAMN07774215, study PRJEB24372) | wastewater metagenome | isolation source: WWTP Novara (Effluent) | place: Italy: Novara | collected 2015-12
TCATCACGCACTATGAGCCGGGCCAGCTGTTCGCAGACTGGATCATCGGGCCGGTCGGCTCGGGCAAGACGACGGGCATTTTCTTCAAGCTGGCCTACATGGCGACCCTGCAGGCTCCTTCCCCCATCGACGGGATCAGGCGCAGCCGGGCGGTCGTCGTACGGAACACCATGCCGCAGCTGAAGGACACGACGCTCATGTCGTGGAGCTACTGGTTCAAGGACGGGCAGGCAGGCGAATGGAAGTCCACCGACAAGAATTTCACGCTGAAGTTTGGCGATGTCGAGTGCGAAGTGCTGTTCCGCCCGCTGGACACCCCCGACGACGTCGAGCGCGTTCTCTCGCTGGAAGTGACGTTCGCGGTGATCGACGAGTTCGTGCAGATCGACAAGGCGATCATCGAGGCGCTGCTGGCGCGCTGCGGACGCTACCCGCCGCCGCTGGATGGCGGGGCGACGAACTGGGGCATGTGGGGGTCGTCCAACCCGGGCAACGAGGACAGCTGGTGGCATGAGATGCTGGAGACGGACAAGCTCCCGGCGAACTGGACGTACTTCAAGCAGCCGAGTGGCCTCAGCCCGTACGCGGAGAACGTCAACAACCTGCCGGGCGGCAGGGCGTACTACTCGTCTCTGGTGGAGGGTAAATCCGAACACTGGGTGAAGCAGTTCATCGAGACGGAGTGGGGGTACAGCCTCGAAGGCACCCCGGTGATGAAGCAGTTCAACCGCACCTACCACGTCTCGGAGAAGCCGCTGCTGTTCAACCCCCACCTGCCGCTGGTTGCGGGGTACGACCCGGGCCTCGGCGGCAGCGGGCTGATCTTCGGCCAGATGGACCTGAATGGCCGGCTGTTCGTACTCTCCGAGCTGGTGCAGGAGGGCATATCGACCGACCGCATCTGCCGCGAGCGCCTCGCCCCACATCTGAGGCTGCGCTACGCGGAGGCACGGGAGTTCATCATCAGCCCCGACCCGGCAGCCGCCGGGCGCTCGAACAGCGACGAGCGGTCGTCGGTGGACGTGCTGCGGAAGAACAAGTACGTGGTCAAGTTCCCCGACATGAATAACTTCCTCGAAACGCGGATGAACGCCATCGACCACTTCGCCAGCAGGATTACGCAGATGGGGCCGGCACTGCAGATCGACCCCGGCTGCAAGACATTGATCCGCGCGCTGCAGACAGGTTGGCGGTACAAGGTCAAGAAGGACGGCAACACGAACGACGAGCCGGAGAAGAACAAATACAGCCACCCGGCGGATGCGTTCGGGTACCTGTGCAAGTGGTTCGCCAACACCGACCCGCGATATTCGATGGACAACGCCAAGCGGAAGTTCATACCACCCCGGCAGACGTCAAGCTATCATGTGCGGTAAGATGCGCCCACCCTCCAGCCACGCACGCAAGGATATGCCTCCATGCAGACGACCACCACTCCAGTAGACACCGCGCTTGCCGCGTCCATTCGCACCCCTGACTACGACAAACTGCGGGGGATCGGCCAGCGGCTGCAGGCCCAGTTCCTCAACTACGAGCGCGACCGCCGGCTCGCCGAGCTGCGCTGGGCCAAGAGCGCCCGCCAGTACCTCGGCATCTACGACCCGGAGGTCGAGTCGCAGATCGAGAAGAACCGGTCCAAGGCGTACCCCAAGCTGACCCGCGTCAAGTGCGTGTCGATGCTCAGTCGCCTGATGAACCTGCTGTTCCCGTCGAACGAGAAGAACTGGACCGTCACCAACACCCCGGTACCGAACCTCAGTGAGGAAGACCTCAATACGATCCTCACCGCGCTGAAGATGAATGCCGACCCGAACGTGCCGCTCGAAGACAAGATGATCGAGCTGGCCGTGCAGGAGTTCGCCAAGGAGCGCAGCCACAACCTCGAACGCGAGATTCAGGACCAGCTCTCCGAAGTCGGCGGCAGCCGCATGGTCGACTACGTGTCCCTGTGCCGCAAGGTGCTGATGAGCGGGATCATCTATGGCATGGGCGTGCTCAAGGGGCCGTTCATCCGCATGCAGATGCAGCGCACATGGGTGCACGACCCGGTAGTCGGCACGATCACCCCGCAGACAACCAACGCATTCCGCCCGCAGTTCGAGTTTGTCCCGATCTGGGACTATTACCCGGACATGAGCGCCAAGTACCTGCACCAGATGGACGGCCAGTTCCAGCGCCTAGTCATGGCCCGGCACCAAGTCCGTGAGCTGGCCAACAACGACGAGTATTTTGGCGACGTCATCAAAAAGTACCTCACCGAGCACCCGAAGGGGAACTACAAGCGGCGTACGTATGAGGCCGAGGTCAAGGCGATGGGCGTGCAGAACAACGTCAACGACCAAGACGGGCGCAAGTATGAGATTCTGGTGTGGGACGGGTACATCCCGGCACGCGATCTGGCCGCCACCGGCGAGGACATCCCCGAAGACAAGATGAGCGACCAGATCGAGGCTATTGTATGGCTGCTCGACGGCGAGGTCATCAAGGCCGACATGAACCCGTGGGTGCGTCTCGACGTGGACAAGAAGGTCAACACATACCACCACTTCATCTTTGAAGAGGACGAGTCGACGCTGACGGGCAACGGCCTGCCGAACATCGTGCGCGACAGCGCGATGGCTGTGGCCGCAGGCAGCCGCATGATGCTGGACAACGCGTCGGTCATTTGCGGCCCGAACCTTGAGATCAACACCGACCTCATGCGGATGGACCAAGACCTGACCAGTGTGCACGCGTACAAGACGTGGTACCGCGAAGGCTTGGGGGCTGACGCTGGTGTAGCGGCGATCCGCGACCTGAAGTTCGACAGCCACCTCGACGAACTGCTCAAGGTCACGAACCTGTTCCGTGAGTTCGCCGACACCGAGACATTCATCGGCCCGGCCACCGGCGGCGACATGTCGAAAGGGCCGAGCGAGCCGTTCCGCACAGCCACCGGGGCGTCGATACTGAAGGGCGACGCTGCCCTGCCGTTCAAGGACGTGGTGCGCAACTTCGACCTGTTCACGCAGTCGGTGATTTCGTCGATGGTGGCGTTCAACGAGCAGTTCAACCCGAAGCAGACGATCAGGGGCGACCACCAAGTCATCCCGCTCGGTTCCACCTCGCTTATCGCCAAGGAAGTCCGGGGCATGACGCTCGACAACCTTGCGGCAACGCTGGCACCCGAGGACGCCCGGTACATCAACCGGTACGAGCTGCTGCGCGAGCGGCTGGCGACCCGCGACATCGACCTGCTGTCGGGTATCGTCTGTGACAAGGAAGAGGCCAAGCGCCGCGACAAAGCCGCCGAGTCCGCCGCAGCCGAGCAGCGCCAGCAGACCGAAGAACTGCTCCGCGCCGAAATGCGCAAGACGCTGGCCGAAGCCACGAAGAACCTCACGCAGGCGGACAAGAACGCCGCAGCTGCGGACGAGACTCAGGCAGCAGTCATGATGGACACAATCAACGCCTCATTGGGCACACTCGAAGGAGATTTGAATGATGGACAGTCGGAAGGCAACGCTGGAAAAGCAAAGGGCGGAGCTGGAGCGAGTGCAGGCAATCCTGCGCCAAAGCAAGGATGACGTAACCGGCCAAGCACTGAGTTCGTGGCTGGGCATCCATCTGGAGCGGGCGATTGCTCGACTGCTGACTGTGACGGCGGACGGAGATTTCCGAGCCATTCAGGCCGAGGCAATGGCGTACCAGCGCCTCCTCGACGTCCAGACCCGCCCCCCGTTCAATCCCTCCAACAACCAGTAACAGGAGCAGAAAATGCCGAACCCGAACGACCAACAACAAGCCCCCGTAACCTCCGGCGGAGACACCCCCGAGGGCAACTACGCGGACTTCGCAGAAGTTTTTGACAGTCTCACCGACAAGGAAGGCAACGATGAAGGTACAACCGCGAGCGATACGCCGGACGGTGCAGCAGGCGCTGAGGGTGATGCTGGGCAGCAAGTACAGCAAGCCGATGGCGGTGGTGATTCAGGGCAACCTCCGGCGTCGGGAGAAAACCCCCTTGCTGACGATGGTCAAGGAGCACAAGACGGTCAAGGTGGAGACGCTGCTGGCGGTAAGCAGGGCAGTCAAGACGTAGACTGGGAGGCCCGCTTCCGCGAGCTGGAGGCGCGCATCGCACCGCCGCAAGCGCCTGCCGCACCGCAGCCGCAAGCGCCAGCCGAGCCGCAGTCCATCTACACGGCGGACGAGCAGGCCGAGCTGAAGACGCTGCAGGAAGACTGGCCTGATCTGCACAAGATGTTCTCGCTGATGGCGCGGCAGCTGCAGGTGGACACGCTGAACTACGCGTTCAGTGAAGTGGGGAAAGTCATCGCCCCGCTGCAGGAGTCCGTCCAGACGTTTTCCGTCAACGACCACATGGCGGCGATCTACGAAGCGCACGAAGATTACGATCAAGTGTACCAACCAGCGATGGAATGGGTTGACAAGCAGCCAAATTTCCTGAAAACTGCGTACCAGAACGTGATTAAACAAGGAACGGCTGAGGACGTCGCACAGATGCTTCAGCGGTTCAAGGATGAGACGGGGTGGAAATCCCCGGCAGCAGGTGGCAATACGGCTAGTCAGCCGCGCGCCGCAGCTGCCGGGACTCCCCCGGCTCAAACGACAGGACTCTCTGATGCAGCCAAGAAAGCGGCAAAGGCGATGGGGGCAGTCGGTACGAAGCGCGGTGCACAGGCAGGTGCACAAGACCCGGCAGATTTTGACGGGGCTTGGGACGAAGCCACCGCCGCGTAAAAATTTGACTATCAAGGAGGCCACATGGCTCGTACTGTCAAACTGAGTGCTGAATTGCTGGACACCAACACCAAGCAGGTGTTGGCTGGAATGCAAGAAGACCTCGCCAATCTGCGTGCTGCGGTCGCCGCGATCACTGCCAAGCTCGACTTGGATGGTGGCGTGACGGACGTGAACTACGCATCCACCTGCAATCCGCCTGCGTTGAAGACGCTGGCGTAAGCCGCTTAAGGAGAACCACAAATGGCCATCAATTATGGTGACATCAGCCCCCGTACCGCCGCGTTCGTCGTCAAGCAACTTCTGGAACGTGCCGTCCCCGTCCTGTTGATCGAGAAGTTCGGTCAGACCTACCCGATCCCGCAGAACAACACCAAGTCCGCCAAGTGGCGTCGTTACTTCCTGACCGGTGCAACCGGCTCGGCGGGTAACGGTTCCGGCAACTTCTACGTCCCGCTGGCGCTCACCCCGCTGGTTGAAGGCGTGACGCCGTCCGGCAGCCGCATGTCGAACGCCGACTACTCCGTCACCCTCGCGCAGTATGGCGACTACGTGACCATCACCGACGTCGTCATGGATACCCACGAGGACCAAGTGCTGCAGGAAGCGGTCGACATCCTCGGCGAGCAGGCCGCATACACCATCGAAACCATCCGCTACAACGTCCTCAAGGCCGGCACCAACGTGTTCCGTCTGGGCGCTGCCGGCGCGCTGGTTGCCAACCGCAACCAAGTTGCTGGTCCGATGACGCTCGGCGCGCAGCGCTCGATCACCACCGCCCTGAATCGTCAGAATGCCCGCCGGTTCACCAAGGTCGTTGCATCGACCCCAGCGTTCCGTACCGAGCCGGTCGAAGCGGCCTACGTCGGCCTGTGCCACCCGGACCTCGAAACGGACATCCGTACGATCCCGGGCTTCATCCACACCAAGCAGTACGGCACCGTCACTCCGTGGGAATCGGAAATCGGCTCTGTCGAAGGCGTTCGCTACCTGTCCTCCACCATCTTCACTCCGTGGGCTGACTTGGGCGCTGCGACTTCTGGCGGCACCACCTATCGCTCCACCGGTGGCACCTACTGGGACGTGTACCCGATCATCTACCTCGCTCGCGACGCCTTCGGCATCGTGCCGCTCAAGGGCAAAGACTCCATCACCCCGATGGTCGTCAACCCGAAGCCGGCATCGGGCGACCCGCTGGCCCAGCGCGGCACCGTTGGCTGGAAGGCGTGGCAGGCAGCTGTCATCCTTCAGGACGCCTTCCTGATCCGCGCTGAAGTCTGCGCCACCGCCTAACGGCTAGGGGGGAGTGAAAGCTCCCCCTGACCTACCTGTTCAAGGAGAATCAACATGGGTATCTCGACTTCCGCCACCGTCCGCAGCGAAACGCAAGGCAGCCGTGCAGTTCAGTTTTTCTCGACTGACGCCGTGGCTGCTGCGGTCACCACGTTCAACTTCGGCTTCGTGCCGGACATTGTCCGCTTCGTCAACCTCACCGACCGCATTCAGGACGAGTGGTTCGCCGGCATGCCGGCAGCCTACGCCCTGCACGCGGTCGCTGCCGGTGCCGTAACCTACGTCACCACTGGCGGCATCACCGTCGCAGCGGCTGGCAACGCCGCCGGCACCGTCAACGAGGGGGACATCACCATCCCCGCCGCCTTGATGGTCGCCAGCAAGGACTTCGCCATCATCGCCGAGACGGTCTAAGCGGCAGCAGCACAAAAAAGGGGGCTTCGTGCCCCCTTTTTCTTTAGGAGAACATCATGGGTGAGTACGTCCTCAAGATCGAAAAGCTGGAGAATGGGTACGAGGTCGAGGTTCGCGACGCGGAGCAGGCGGCCAAGAACAACAAGCCCTCCAAGAAGAACGAGGTGACGCCGTACGTCGATCCGTGGAAAGCCTACGCTTTCACGACAGACAAAGAAGTGATAGCATTCATAAAGAGGCATCTTGCCTCGCTACCAAAGTCGTCTCACGACGAGTTCAACGATGCAGCCGAAGAGGCTTTCAAGGAGTAACAAATGAACGACGCCAGCAATCTCCCGCCCGAAACCGACGACGACGACGAGTCCGCAGGGAACTTGCCGCCTGCCGCACCGAAGGCCGCAGCAAAGACGAAGGCCGCAGCAAAGCCGAAGGTCACATCGTCCGGCGAAATCATCACCGCCGAGCAGTCGGAGCGGGTCAAGATCATCCTCGAAGAAAACGACAACATCCCGCCGACCGGGCTGTTCATCGGCATCAACGGCAGGTCGTTCCTACTGCGCGCCGGCGAAGAGTGCCTTGTGCCGAAGGACGTGCTCGGGGTGCTTGACGACGCGGTGGAAGAAGTCCCGCGTGTCGGCAGCAGTAACAATGTGGTAGAGTACCGCAAGAAGATGCGCTTCCCCTATCGCATCGTCCGGTGAGGTAAAACATGCGTGTGTTCGGCGACGTTCTCGACTTTCTGCGTAAGAGCATCCTTCGGGACACTGCTACGCCATATTTGTGGACGAACGAAACCCTGTGCGAGTGCATCGCACAGGCGCATGACACCTTCGCCGAACGCACGCTATGTATCCGTGACTCGTCGTCCATTGCTGCCAGCTTTGAGCTGGAGGCCGGGGTGGACGTGTACACGATGCACCCAGCCGTTATTTCTGTGATGTCGGGCAAGGTTGCGGGCGAGGACAACTCCCTCGTCCGTGCCAGCGCCTCGGCGTTCGACGGGTATGTGCCCCCGCCGGATACGGTGATGTGGCTGGAGAACATCAACTACGGAGCTGTCCAAGAGGGCACCCCCAAGGCGTATTCGACAGACGAGTCTGTCGCGGACGAAGGCGGCGCGACAACCATCCGCGTGTGGCCCACCCCGGCAGCTGCGGACGCAGGCAAAGAGGTGAAGCTACGCATCACCCGCCTCCCGCTGGTGCAGTGCAGCATGGAAACACTGGACGTACTGCCGGACTGCCCCCGGCAGTCGCTTATGGGGCTGGCGCACGGCGCGGCGGCCATCGCCTACGGGCTGCAAGACTCGGATGGTAACGACAGCACGCGCGAGACGCGGCAGCGCGACATGTTCAATGCGGCCATTGAGGACGCCAAGCGAGCCGCGAGGCACAAGATGTTTACCCCACTTAGCTGGGGCTTCGGGCGTGGCGGGTTCTCCCACTCGCGCTGACCACAGATTGAAGAGGTAACCACATGGCCCCTGACGACGCCGCAGCAGTGAAGCTCCCGCGCATGAATGTTCCCGGTATGCAGACCCCTCCGCCGCCGCAGCCCCCCGGCCTCGACCCGATGGAGGGGCTGAAGAACATGGCGCGCGACGCGGCCAATAGCGCGCGGGCGCAGTTTGCTCCGCAGTCCCCCCCGCCGGTCGCCCCGCTCTTGGGGCCGGGGGCCGGCAGCACCGTGCTGCCGATGCTGCAGGCGGCAGACACGTATATGCGAGACAAGACCGCTGCCGCTATCGGCAACGCGAAGGATGTGCCCGGCACAGTAGCGCAAGGGGTGCAGTCCATCGTCGACGCTGGCCGGGCCGAGGGCCAGCGTATTCAGGCCATCGACAACACCCAGACCGAACGTCCGGGCACTGTAATGGGGGGCGTGCAAAACCTCGGCGCGAGAATCAAGAACGGGCTGCTCGATGCAGGGGTGCTTTCTCCCGACATCGTCTCCCGCGCCCCCATCCTTACGCCCGATCAGCAGCACGGAGTGAATCCCGCGCTGCCGCAGGCCACATACTCTAACGAGGGCAGGAGCGTTCCTTCCCCTGTCGTCGCAGCGCCCGTAGCCGGTGCGCCGGCCCCCGCCGCGCCGGGCGGAGACAAGTTCGACAAGCAGGTGCAACTGGCGTCGCTTATCTCGGCGCAGAACAACAGCCGCACGCCGGTATCCAACCCATACGAAGGCCCGGCAGCCGGGGTCGCTCCCCCCGCCGGCGGGGTCCACGGGTCCATCGGCGTGGAAGGGTTCCAGAAGCAGCTGGCCAACATTCAAGCACTGCGGACCCCTGAGCCGCAGACGGGCGGCGTCGCTGCTGCTGACACCGAGACGTGGCAGGACAAGCATAACAGGGAGAAAACCGAGAAGTGGGCGCTGGAAGACCAGATGCGCGCGCTCAAGAGCATCAACCCGAACACTGCTGGCGGACGCGCGCAACTCGCAGCGATGGGGCACCTTATCTCCAGTGGGCAGTCGGCAGCAGCGTCGCGGTACGGCGCGGACGCGTCGTCAGGGGCGTCCATGCACAACGCAGGACTTGCCGCACAGTCGGCAAGTGCGCGTGATGCCGCCAACCTGCAGGCCACCGGGATGCAGGTGTCCGGGCAGGACAGGAATTCGCAGCGGTCGGCCAACGCAAGCATGTATGGGCACAACACGCATGCCAACACCGCCATGCAGGATGCCATGCTGCGGGCGCAAACGGCGATGCAAGGGCACCAAGTGCAGCGGGACACCAACGCGGCGACCAACGCCTCGGCGCTGGAGCGCACCCGCATGATGGCGGATGAAGGGCGGCACCGCACGGACCAAACTGCGCTGGCAGAGCAAAACCGGCAGCTGGCGGCACTATACGGCTTTAAGCCGGAGCTGCTCGACTCAAGATTCGGATTCAATGCCGCAGGGCAGAGAATACAGTTCGGGCTGGTGCAGCCGAAGGACAAGAAGGCCGAGAAGTAAGGTATCATCCCGCCATAGCAGAGGAGAACCCCACTCATGGCATGGATTATCGACCCGGCGACCGGTAAGCTGGTCAACGACACCGAATTTGAGCCTGTACAGGAAGGAATGCCGGACCCCAAGTCCGGCCTGTTGCGCAGGACTGTCGGGGACACCGTTACCAGTGCGGCCAAGGGGCTGCTTGTCGGTGTGCCGCAGGCCGCAGTCGGACTCGCACGTGTGGCTACGCTCGGCGCAGCCGACTCTCTGCTCGACCCGGTGTCCAATACGCTGTCCGACATGGGCAAGCGGTTCGACAAGGCGTACTCGCCGGAGCATGCCCAGCAGGCGGAAGAAGTACAGGCGACCAAAGGGTTCTTCCCGACTATGGGCGCGTACCTCAGCCGCCCCGGATACTTGGCGGACACGGTCGTTGAACAGCTTCCGGGCATGTTTGCCGGCGGGGCGGCGGGCAAGGCCGTCATGGGCGCGAAGTCGGCGGTCGCCGGCGGCGCAGTCGGCGAGGGGCTGCTTACAGCCGGCCAGAACATCGAGCAAATCCACGAGCAAACCGGCCAGAACTCCACCGTTGGCCAGAAGCTGATCGGTGCCGCCTCCGGCCTCACCACGGGCATGCTTGCGTTTGGGGCAGGCAAGCTGGCAAAGCGGTTCGACGTTACTGACATCGACACCATGATGGCGGGGGGCGGAGCGGCCACCGGGGCAGCCGGCAAGCTGCTCCCGAGCATGGCCAAGGGGTTCATGGGCGAAGCCGCAGAGGAGACGGCGCAGTCCGCCACCGAGCAGATGTGGACGAACACAGCGCTCAACCGCCCCCTCACCGAAGGCGTAGCCGAAGCCGCTGGCGCAGGTGCGATACTCGGCGGGGTCATGGGCGCAGGCGTGCAGACGCTCAACCGGCCCGACCCGGCAGCCATGCTGCACAACAAGCGTATGTCCGACGCCCTCGCCGGCATCCAACTACTGTCAGCCCCATCCGAGGAAGGGGTCACCAAGGACCACGACGCCGCGCTGCGCGCCGTGACCTCGTACGCGCGTAACGTCGACCCAGACTTCGATGTCAACGCATGGCGGCAGGAAGCGATGGCCGAAATCAGCGCCGGGCGCGTGCCGAACTTTGATGGCGTGCCGGGCATCACCAGCGACGCCGCCGCCAAGCAGTGGGCTGAGAACCGTGTCGCCGAGATCAAGGCACGCGAAGTCGCTGCGCAGCCCGCCGTCGATTCTACCCGCGCGGTCACTGACGACATGGGGACCGAGCAGATCATCGCCGACGCGCCATACCAGCCAGAGGTGGCAGGCCGCCCCCTGCGTGCGCAGGAGAAGGCGGAAATCGCCAAGCTGGAAGCTGCTATCGCGTCAGGCGACGCGCAAGCGGTTGCCAAACTCCAGAACAAGCTGGCGTATTTGCAGCCGGAAGCCGCCGCGCCGGCGGGGGCCGCTGCGCCCGCCGCTGCGCCAGCTGCGCCAGCAGCCGCTGCGCCTCCCGTACCCGTCGATCCAGTCAGGGAGTTCCGCGACAGCCTCAAGGCGGTGTCTGAGGAACGCGTCGCCGCAGGCGGGAAGCGGATAAATGCAGGCACGACCACCGGGGCGATCAACAATGTCGCCAAGCTCGCCAAGAAAGAAAACATTCCGCTCTCGGAAGCCGCCGAACGGCTGGCAAAAGCGGAGATCATGGACGAGGATAAAGCACTGGTGTACGCCAAGTACGCTGAGTTCTCGCGCGCCAAGGAGGCCGAAAATGTTCAAGCCGCAGCTGCCCAAAATACGCAAGTCGATCCGGGGGCCAAACCGGACGGCGGAGACACCCAAGGTGCTGCCGCAGTTCTCGAAACTCCTGCGGGACAATCTGCCCAAGGGGATGCTACCGGTCAACCCCCTCAAGAAGCCAAGGAAAAAGTAGCGCCAGCTTCTCAACCGACCGAAGGAGCCACAGATGGGCAAGGGCAAAAAACCGAAGTGCTGAACGAGGGGGCCGGTACTCCGGCCACTGTCGTTGCCCCTGCTGCCGCGCCCAAAAAGCAGGCGGTCGCCACGAAGGCGCAGAAGAAGCCTGCCGCTCCGGCAAAACCTGCCGCTCCGGCGAAGCCTGCCGCTCCGGCGAAGCCTGCTCCGGTGATCGACGAGAACAAGGTACGAGCCGCGCAAGCTGCCGTGCGGAAGGACGACACGAAGGCGGCGGCAGCTAAGGCGACCAAAGAGCTGACCCCCGACGAAATCTCCGCTGCGTTCAGGGACACCCCCGGCACGCTGGGGCTGGTGCTTGAGGCGCTGCCGCTGCGGCGCAGGGCAGCTGTGGAGGCCACGCTCACCGAGAAGCAGCTGGAGGGTGCGCGCAACGCACGCAAGGCGGACGCCGAAGTAGACGAAAAAGGCGCAGGGGCGAAGGTCACCCGAGCGCTACGCCCCGTGGCAGATTCATGGAACGCACTGGCCGAGGGCAGCAAGCTCCTGCCGACGTGGGAGC
>OFQX01000505.1_pt1 | contig 11804 bp, 18 predicted proteins | sample 1542951 | NCBI WGS metagenome assembly OFQX01 (sample SAMN07774215, study PRJEB24372) | wastewater metagenome | isolation source: WWTP Novara (Effluent) | place: Italy: Novara | collected 2015-12
TTCGATCTTTGCTGCAACCACTGAGATCCAAGATATCATCAAACCTCTACGGGACAGGTTCCATTTTATCGCGCGGTTTGAAGATTACTCTGATGAAGATATGGCTCAGATCGTTGCCCGTATGGCTGTGAAAGTTGATCTGTCTCCGTCTGAGGACGAGTGCATGATTTTCGGGCGAGCATCCGCGAGTACGCCCCGTCAGGCACGTAACATCATCTTGACGGCCCGAGATCTGGGCTCAACTGATCCTGATGAGGTTCTGGAAATGGTAGGCATCACTCGTGACGGACTGACCGAGGATCACATCGAATACCTTTTGGCCCTCAACCAGATTGGGGGTCGGGCAGGTGTCGAGAATCTGTCTAACATGACTGGACAGCCCAAGGATGTTCTGGTAGACCTAGAGAAGCTTCTGATCAACAAGGGCTTCATCATCTACGGAGCCAAGGGTAGAGAGCTAGTAATGGAGGGGATGCGTCTTGTGAATTCCCTCCGAGATAAGTAACAGACATACCACCAACTAGAAAGAAGAAACAACATGGCACCACGTACCTATGCCAACGACGTTACCCTGACACTGGGTCCCATCATGACTCGGGGTCGGCTTCTCGGAGTCAGGGATTCCTCAGCTAAGCCGAAGGGGTTTAAGTTCTGCTCCCCATCTGGGGAGCCTGTCGAGCAGCGTTATGTCGATGCTGCTGGAAACGTGTATGAGCGTGACGAACTTGGTCGTGCTTATGTCGATGATGAAGGAAACCTCGTTCCTGTCGACCCTGAGGCTATCAAGGAAGCTAAGAAGTCTGATCTTCCTTTGAACTCGCTAAAGGTGACGGTTCATCAGCGACAGGACGTAGATAAGTTCCTGTACCCATCAGGCGAGCATCAGGGGTATGTCTTTGAGGCCAAGTACAAGGACTCGAAGAACAAGCTGGTTGTTGATGAGAACAACATGGCGGCATACGATCTGATCTGTGCAACGATTGCAGAGTCGGAGCACGCGTTTGTGACTCAGGCAAACGTGCAGAACAACGAGGGTCTGTTCAGACTAGGCATCTACCAGGGTTTGGTTGTCGTGCAGCGTCAACAGGTTCCGTCTGAGTTGCACCAGTTCGATGTTGCCCGATCCAAGATACAGGCTTCTTTGAAGCGTAAGGCTATGGCTTTGGCTACTAGCCTTGTTGAGGACTTCTCGTTCGACACCTACACGAACAGGACGACTGAGCGTATGGCGGCTGCCCGTGAAGCCGGGTTTGATCCGTCTACGATCACTCGTGAATCCAAGCCTGCACCGATTGATTTCGAGGCAGCTTTGGATGCCTTTCTCCAGTAAGAAACCCTAACCACAACCAAGGAGACAAGTAATGAACCTTCCTACCATCCCTGCCCTTGAGGGATCACAGGCAAAGTTCTACCATCAGATTGCCGAGCAGTTTCGGACGTCACCGACCGGCCATGTTCGGATCGAGGATTTCGGATCTAAGGATGAGCGTGTGCCGATCTCACCGAAGATCGGATACCTTGCTCGTCGCGGTTCTGAGAAGGTGCGAATCAGCCTCGGTTTGTCGTACCGTAAGAACGGTAAGGTTTACGGTGCGATCATGCGGCACAAGGTTGGGGAGTATCAGTGGATCCCAGATTTCGTCTGGCCTTCTGCTGGCGAGGTTGATCCCGCTGTTCTGCGTGCAGCAGAGAAGTCTCGGGTTCGCGAAGCAAACGCCGTGAAGGCCAAGCCTCGAATCCCGAAGGTGTCTCAGCCCCGCCTGACAGACCCCGAACCTGACCCGGTCCCCTCTGAGAGGCCCGTAGAGGCCCCTGTGGGCGCCGTGGAGGCCCCTCCGGTACCTGAGGCCACCCCTGCCCCTGTCATGGCCTCTGAGGCCCCTGTGGCGGCTGTGGTGGAGTGTCAGGTTCTCGCTGACACAGGGGACCTGATCGTCCTACGCTACAACGGAAACGTGATCGTGGCAGAAGTCACGACACGCTCCGCGGTGCGCTAGAACTCGGGGAATGTTCGGGGCGGACAAACTGTCCGCCCCGAACATATTTCCACCAAGAATTCAAAAACCAAACAGAAAGAGGGACAAAATGGGCGCACTAAATATTCGGTACCCGAACGTGTCAGTCACGCTAGATGACGGAAACGCCTTTGCTGTCATGGCGGCAACAGATCGAGCTTTACGACGGGCAGGAATCCCCCAAAAAGAACGAGACGCCTACAAGCGTGAAGCAATGGCAGGAGACTACGATCACCTGCTACAAGTAACAATGAACTGGGTAAACGTCGATGCCTATGATGACTGGGATGACGACGATGAAGATTGATCACGAACTGCAACTGGAGGAACTACTCGATGTATGTACTTCACTTCTGCTACATGAACTTGATTTCTCTATGGTTGGTGACGGTGGAAGCTGGTACCAAGTTGGTGGAATCTCACTTACCCAAGTCAGCAAATCCAAACCTACAACGCTTAGACTGACAGTAGACGTGGAGCATGACGAAGGAAAGTTCGTATCCAAATCTGATCTGGAGGACGAACTTTCCCTACAGATCGAGAGGATGCGATGAGTGACGATCCGCTAGCGAAAGTCAGGGATCTACAGAAAGCTGTTACCATCAAACTTGATGACTTGAACTTGGGGGTAGTCAAGTTCATCGTTATTCCAGGTTCCCCTGATCGGATAGAAATGCTGCTCAGAATCAAACCTGAAGCTGTCGAAGTCGTCGCCTCAAAAGAACAGCAGGACATCGATGATGTCTTTGGATCTCTTGTGGAAGGGTTACAGGAGGACCCGAAAATTGAGGAAGCAAAGAAGTCGGCTAAGGTGGATATCCAGGAGTGGTTGGATGAGTGACCAGACACCCATCTACTTCATCTCTCTGACGAATGATCATGGCTCCATTACTCCGTTTCGAAAAACTACCTTTCATGTTCCCATGATCTCAGTTGAACCAGAATGCCTGCCGTGTCATATACCATCAGTAACCTGTTTCAACTGTGGACTGTCGTGGCCTCAACATACCTACATAAAGTACACAACCAACAAAGAATTTGAATTCGAAAACGAAGGAGGAATAGAGAGTGATCCCGGCGTTAGCTTCAAGCCTGAACTCAGCCATCCTTTCATCAGTAATGTCTTCTCCCGAATGGGGAATCAGCCAAAAGCTAGATGGTATCCGCCTGCTACTGAACAAGAGTGGAGAGAACGTCTCTGGACATAACCGAGTGTTTGAGACGCGATCTATTCCCACTCACATCAAGGAACAATTTGTCAAGTTCCCTGGTGACTGGTTGTTCGATGGTGAACTCGTAGGAGATACCTACTACATCTTCGACTGTCTCAAATATCCGGCAGGATCTCTGCTGGGTAACCCGTACTCTCAACGCAATGAGCTTGCCCGGCGAGTGTTCGGCGCGGGGACTTGGGAAAACATGGTTCATTTGCCGGTGTATGTCGAAAACAAGGCGGATATTTTCGAACAGTTCAGAGGCGCCAACGTCGAAGGGGTTATCTTCAAGCATCTCGACAAACCATACAGGCAGGGACGAACCAAATCCCAATACAAATACAAGTTCACTCACAGCATCGACTGTGTAATTATGGCACAGTCGGTAACTGGCAAAGACAACTTCGTTCTCGGGGTTTACGATAAAGGAACCCTGACCGACTGCGGCAAAGTGTCGGCCTTGACCGGCGACGGACCTTCAGCTAAAGTCGGAGATGTTGTAGAGGTAACGTGTTTGTATGTCACTGACGATAACCGACTATATCAACCAGTGACACCGAAGCTGAGAACAGACAAGTACCCAGAGGAATGCACGATAGATCAGCTAGAAACGGCACGACCAAACAAGACAATCTTAGGAGTGACAGGTGACATCTGAGGGTACGGAACTAGAGGAAGCCAAAAGGGAGATCGGTTCAGAGGTATCCAACCTTCTGCGCCAAGAAGCCCTGTCAATTCAACTTCTGTTGATGCACTTTGATATCCACGTTCAGATCGGTCGAATTGACTGGCAAAACGATCGTGAACTGTCAGTTGTGATCACATCGCTTTCAGTAGATAAAGCTTTGAAGTTGCTGATGGGACTCGACGGAGTTACCACTCCAAATGTCGAACCCAAAGACGATGTTCCACCTCAGGTATTGGAGGTGGGAGCGCTACTTGAAGGATTCGGGATCACAGGAACGGTGGTATCCACCATCCTCTATGATAACAACAACAAAGCCAACCCAGTGTACGGCTGGGCGATTCCCGCACAGGAATTCGACAAGTTCAAGGCACTGATCTCTCAGGCCATCAACGCATCCAACTAACCAGAGAAAGAGACAGACAAAATGACACTAGCATCCAAGTTCAACATCCTTGAAGATCAGTTGAATGATGAGGTGTTTGAGCGCACCGATGAGATTCATTCAGCTATCCTGGCCCTTCTGAGCCGTCGGCATATGTTCATGTTCGGTACACCCGGTGTAGCCAAGAGCTTTGTGGTGGACCGACTCGTTGAGCGTATCGACGGACTTGAAGACGGTGGTTACTTCAAGTGGCTACTTACCAAGTTCTCGGTACCAGAGGAAATCTTCGGTGGCCCTGATTTCAAGGTTCTAAAAGACGAGGGAATCTACAAGAGGATTACAACAAACAAGTTGCCTGTAGCTTCTGTTGCCTTCTTGGACGAAGCCTTCAAGGCGAACTCTGCCATCTTGAACTCGCTCCTGAAGATTCTCAACGAGCGGGAATTCGACAATTGCGACGATGATCCACACGTTCCGCTCCTGTCAGTGTTCGCTGCATCAAACGAGTTGCCCGCATCACGAGAACTTGATGCTCTAGCTGACCGACTGCACTTCTGGCACTACGTAAAGCCGATCGCTGAACCCGCCAACTTTGTGCGAATGCTGAAACTTGATGTTGGGGAACCCGACAAGGTGATCTCGCTTGACGACATCAAGGCTGCCCAGGAGGAAGTTCAGAAGGTTCAGATCACAGATACGATCTACGAGGTGTTTGTGAATCTGTCTGACCAGCTTCGCACCGCCGATGTTCCCGTAACTGACCGTAGGTTCCATCAGTCCATCGGAGTTATCCAAGCTGAGGCATGGTTGAATGGGCGTGAGGTTGCTGAGGTTGCGGACATGAAGCCCCTCATGCACATGCTGTGGCGTACAGTGGAACACATCGACAAGGTGCGTACCATTGTGTTGAACCTTGTTGATCCTCTTGAGAAGATGGTTCTTGATCTTCAGTCGGAACTCGACAAGGCTGTGGCCGAGTGGGATAAGACCCTACTCGACACTGATGTCAAAGCTCAGCGTGTTCAGGCCAGTTTGGAGATGCACGACAACTTCAAGAGGGCTAAGAAGGAGTTTCTGGACCTGAAGGCGATCGAGAAAGAAAACGGTCGCATCTGCAAGGCCATGAATTCTCTAGAGAAGACTCTGAAGACGATTGCTATTCGCATCGATGAGGAACTAGGCTTGTCGTAACAGAACGCTGTGGGGTCCCGCCGAGGTCCCTCCCTCTCCCATCGGCGGGACCCTCACGGCACAACTAACTAACTAGGAGGTAGACAGTGAGTGATTTTCTACGGAACTTCTTTGAAAACAAAGAGGTTCGACGTGACCCGAACGCCAAGTACGCTATCCAAAACAACAAGTGGGATCGCGACAAGGCATCAAAGATCGCTGATGAGATCCGAGAGTATCGGGTAGCATCTAACGCCCTGAGTGCTGTGGCTGACACCGGCCATGAAGCTCTCCGAGATGCTTTGCTAGCCCTTTTCAAGGTGCGACCTGAGCTACGTGACCCGAAAGAGATTCGTCCTTCGTTTCTGATCAACCATCGTGTTGAGTCAGAAATGTTGGAACTCAAAGAGTACGAAAAGCTCCATGCTGTCACCCGAGGTGATGATATTGCTGCCGGGTTGGCGTGTGTAGATATCGAGCCTGAACTGGAAATCCTCTTTGATAAGTTGCAGGAGCAGCAAAAAGCAGCGGCTGAAATGGAGCAGATGCTTCAAGACGCTGAGGGTACAGCAGACTCTCTAGAGGAAATGCTGGCTGCCGCTCAGGCCGCAGCAGAAGCCGGTGACGACCAAGAAGCTAAGAACTATCAGGATCAGGCTGAGGCGATGGCCGAACAGCTAGAGGCGCTGAAGAAGGCTCTAGAGGATGCCTCTGATTCTTTGGAAGAAGACCTTGACAATCTTGGTCCCACCATCAAGCAGTCCTTGAAAGAGGCTCTGGAAAGTTCCCTAGAGAATGCTGAGACGATCTCATCGTTTGATTCATGGTCACTGCAACCTGGGGCACTTAAGCGTCTCGATCCGAACACTCGTCTAGAACTATCGAAGAAACTTCAGACCGAGAAGTTCAAGCGTATGGCTGAAGTCATCGGTCGTATGCAGTCGATGGCAATGAGTGAACAGATGAACAAGGTTGACTGGGCTCAGGAGGAAATCTTTGACGTCACCAAGGGTGATAACTTGTCGAGGATTCTCCCCAATGAGATGTTGGCGCTTTCAGATGAGATCCTGGAACTCGATTGGATGCGCCGGTTCTCTGAGCAGAATCTTCTCCAATATGATCTTCGTGGCACGGAAACAACTCAACGTGGTGGAATTCTGATCGCAGAGGATGGGTCAGGGTCTATGGCCGGTGAGCGTGAAATTTGGGCTAAGGCTATCGGTTTGGCGCTACTGAAGATCGCCAAGATGCAGAAGCGTCCTTTCACATGCATCCACTTCGGTGGAGTTGGACAGTACATCCTGTTCGAGTTTGATACCACCAAGGATGATCTACAGCTAACCGTCACCTACGGATCTACCGTCAAGTACTACTCGGGAATTGAAGCTGTCATCGAGTTTGCTGACAAGGGAATGAATTCAGGTACCGACTTTGTCACCCCGCTCAGTGTTGGTCTCGACATCATGGAACGAGACTTTCAGGAGAACGGGATGACGGAGGCAGATTTCCTGTTCCTCACCGATGGTGAGTGTGCTGTGCCACCGAACTTTCTGGAAGAATTCAAGGTTCGTCAAGCTGAACTTGGGTTCAGTATGTACGGTGTAGCTGTTTGCACGAACCCGAAGTCCGAACCTTTGAACACGATCTGTGACGGGTTCGTAGCCTCGATCAAGGAACTGCAAGACCTGGAAAATATGCGACCGATCTTCGGAAAAGTCTGAGTTGGTCGACGGGCAATCAACTAAGGAGATACTAATGGATTTAGAAACAGACATTCAGGATGAGATCGCAGCTTGCGAAAACACCCAAAACTGGACTGGTGGTAAAGCTATCAGGACTAGGTGGGTGGATGAACTCAAGGGACTTGATGAGACTCTAGAGGCTCTGACTAGAGCCACCCAACTCAAGGATGAGGCTCTTTACTCTGAAACGCTTGACTACGATGAGTGCTGTAAGGCTGTCGAGGAAGCTACCGAGTCGTTCAGGGCGGCTAACAAGGCGGCTATCGACAAGCAGTACGAACTGTGTGAAATTGTGGCACTCAGGTTTGCTGACCTAGACGCCATCAAGGACAGGGTTTCGTACGACTACGATGTTACGCCTGAGTCCACAACTTTTCCTCTTCTTGTTGATGAGGTACGTCGGAATGAGTGGTTCTTTGACGACACCATCAACGGGCATCGTGACGGTGCTGTCATTACCAAGGATGAGGCTTATATCTACGCTAACTGTCGGACGTTCGATATTTACGCTGATCCACGATACGTGACCTACGATCTAATAACCAAGAAGCTGGATCGCTGGTAATCAACTAGAAACCAACTAAGGAGACAATCGTGTTCTTTACACGTAAGCAAAAAGTCGTCATCTGGTCGTTTGTGGCGCTGATCATCTTCGGGTTTGGGTGGATGATCTCTGTAACAGCCCAGGAAATGTCGGTAGGTAAAGCTACTACGACAACGGTGGACATCGTGAACCGGGCGAACGGTGCCGTGGAGGTCGTCGTGCAGGCGCCGGCGGCGACCTTCCGACCGACCAACCTGATGGAGAAGGTGAGTCGGTGGCTCGAGGAGAACCCGGGCGCCTCGCAGCGTGACATCCGCGACGGCGTCGGGCATCGCCCCGAGCACGTCGTCGCCGCGATCGGGGTGCTCGTGGAGGAGAAGTGGGTGCGGGTCGAGCGCTCTGGGCGCCGTCACGAGCACTTCTCCGTCACGGCATTTCGTGACATTTCACCACTCGATGACATGACTGGTTCCCATGGTTCCCGACTGGTTCCCGGGGGGTCGGGAACCAGTCCAAAACCGACTGGTTCCCATGGTTCCCCGGTCTACGTAGTAGCCGGGGAATTGGGAACCGGTCGGTGCATCGAGGAACCGACCTCCGACGATGACCGGTTCCCGGTTCCTGAGACCACCCTCCCTGCCGAGCAGACCGCTCCGCCGGCGGAGCCCATCGACGAGATCCCGAACCCATTCGACCTCGACGCCGACGAGCTCGGAGACGACCTGTGACCACCCCACACCCGCGACACCAGGAGCACCACATGACCACCCCCGATCCCCGCACCGATCTGGCCGGAGGGGCCCGACTCACCCGTGATGTGGGCGCAGGTCGGTCGTGCCCTGATCGCTGCTGGATGGACCCTCGAGGAGGAAGCGTGAGCAAGTTCCGCAAGAAGCCCGTCGTGGTCGAGGCGATCCAGTACCTCCCGCATGACAATTGCGAACAGGTCGGAGCATTCATGGGCTTCGACGTGGACGGCGAGGGCTGCACGGAGACGGAGAACGACGAGTACGCCGTCGAGACGCTGCACGGCCAAGTGTGGGCATCTCGGGGCGATTGGATCGTGCGCGGCCCGTCGGGCGACTACTGGCCGGTCAAGCCCGACATCTTCGAGCAGACCTACGAGCCGATCGAGGAGGCCGACCGTGGCTGAGACCCCGGAGACACCGACCGACGGCCTCGCTGACGAACTGGAGCGTTGTGGATGGGCACTCCACCTCGAACTGCCAGCCGCAGTCGCCGTGGACGTTCAGAAGCTCACGGATGCTGCTGCGGCCCAGCTCCGCCAGCTCGACCGCATCAAGGCGGCGGCAGGCGACGACATCGAATGGTCCGTCGCCCTGGCCGTCTGCCGAGAGTTGGCCGTCCGCTACCCATCATGGGCGAGCGACCTGAACCTCACCGAAGCACTGCTCCGCCGCATCAGCGACGCCCTGGAGGCCGACGATGGCGCATGACGCACCCACCCCAGACCCGAGCCCGCATTCCCGAGCGTGCGGTTGGCGTGCCCACCCTCAGGAAAGAAGCCAGAGAGGAACTACTTGAACCTCTAAAGGAGTTTCTGAAATGACTATGGCAGAAGATGATCCCTTTGAAAGTATCATCGAAGGGTTAAACCTCAACACTGACACATCAGAAGTTATTGATGTTACCAAACTGTCTGATTCAGAGCTGCTGAACCTACAGCACGCTCTCAGCGACGAGCTACGAGACAGAAGCGAAGCTTTGTTTCCGCACAGCCAATCAGCACGAGACAAACATTCGTTACGTAACGCTGTACAGATTGAGATCAAGAAACGGTTCATCGATGGCTAGTTTGAGACGTGTACACAAAACATGTCAGAACTGTCAACGGACCTTGCATTCATCCAAATTTCGTTACGTTCAGACCAACGATGATCGTTTAGATCATGTCTGTCTGACGTGTCGAGCGTGGCGCAAAGAGGGCTTTCCGAGCCTTCAAGATGTTGAGGCTGGAGAGATCTGGCTGAAACAACTGGTAGAGGCGGCACGGGCAGAGTTCGATCCCGAACTTGATCGTGTCCAATTTGAAAAACTCCTCCTTCTTCTCTTTGAAGAAGATGGGTACCTAAACACATGGAAGGAACCTGTGTGGTTAGACGAGCAACTACAAGAAAGGATTTAGAGATGGTGTTTCTAAAGTTCAAGCGAGAAGATGACACTTGGCAGTGGCGATTTGACCTGACTGAGGTCACGGCAGTTGGCAAGGGGGACCCCGAATACTTTGATGAGCGTGCCTATAACGCTACGGTGGGCGAATACCTCAACGACGGTGATGGCAACCCTTATATCCTTGTAGCCACGATCAACGATAAGGACACTAGGGCGTTCTACTTCTATCCGAAAGAAGCTTACCTGTGTGATCAGCGGTCAGGTTCTACGGTAGAGATTCTACACTAGTGAGACAGAAGCAATCAATCAAAAAGCAGAAGGACGGAAATGCTAACGCAGAACAGATCATCCAAGCAAAGATCGAGGAACTTAAAGGACGGCGATCGGGCGAACTGCCCGAAGTGCAACAAGAGACGAGTTCTTCGTTGCCCCCCGAAGAGTGACATTCCTTACTGTTCGACCTGTTGTGCAGATGTGATTGGGACAACCCGAATCATCATGCCGGGGTTTAAGTCCCCTCGGGATCTGCGGCAGTCAACTACTGAACATGAGCGACGGTTGCGAGCACTAGAAGGATTCCGATGATGGAGATTGTAGGCAGTACACATGAGATAAGGGTCCTACCTTTGGGTAGTCGATTCCTTGCTAGGGTATCAACACTCGACGGTGACCATGTTCTCAACGCCAGCTTTGCAGATGTTGACGAAGCTATCGGGAAAGCTTTTCTCGTATGGGCTAAGGCAACAGCCGAGGCACGTAACACTTCTAGATATCGGTACACGAACGAAGTGGACGCGTTCTTCTATGACGGAACTAATGTTGAGGGCCTTAGAACCTTCCTTGGCAAACGAGTGCGTTCACACATCATCTACGATGTAGATTCCGGTGTTGAGATCACTACGGACAACGAAACCATCTATCTCCTGGCGGATGAGTGGTTGGTGATGGACCATCTAGGGTGGATGAGAGCGATGGATAACGACACGCACAAGGCACTTCTGGAGGAATCGTGACGAGGATTCCAATCGAAGATCTTGTTGTTGGGGGCATCTACGTGATGCGTGCCCGTCATTTCTCGGTCGGCATTTGGACTGGAAAGGAGTTTCGGGGGGTCCATCTGCAACATGGTCGCTGGGTCATCGTTAGTGAGGAACCGTGGTCCTCAGGACCACCCTCAGGGACCGCTGAGGCGATCCGGGTGCTCAACGACACCCATCCCACCAGCCTGTACGACGGGACCGATCTGGTCGCGCTCCTGTTGGCTGCTGAGGCCCTTATCTGACTCGTGACAACGGCCACCATTTCCGCCTTGTGCTTATGGTGGGGTCACGCTAGAGTTCTTCGTGTAGGGGAGAATAGAAAACATCGGGGGAACCGAAAGTAACCCTTAGACGGAGAAACGATAATAATGCGTGTACCTATCAAAGAATACGAGGAAAGGAAGCGGACGGTACTTGGGACTTTAGCCAACGTCCCGGTTGCCACCATCAACGAGGCCACCAAAGCCCTGGACATCTCTTACTCGCAGAAGATTCATCTTCTTCAGCGTATGGAGGAAGACGGGACAGTTATCAGGGTGGGCAAGAACGGGGCAAACATCTTGTACAAGCGTTCCGTTCCTCGTTCAGTCACAGACCACACCTTTTCACATCTAGGACAAAGTCTCAAAGTTATTGGGGCTCACCTCGATGGTTTCGATATGGCGTGGGAACTTGAAGCCCCTAATGGTTCTGTTGTGACTGTCAAGGTGCTAGAGCCAGCAGCGTAATACCACAACCTAAACCCGAAGGTCACCTGGTGAGGGGCTAGCTCACCACCGCACAAACGGCCACCTTGTCATGTCTCGGCAAGGTGGCCGTTTGCCGTTTTGGCCCCGAGCCCCACCTGTCCGCCCCCTGCCCCCCCTGGTCCCCGGC
>OFQX01000508.1_pt1 | contig 11755 bp, 13 predicted proteins | sample 1542951 | NCBI WGS metagenome assembly OFQX01 (sample SAMN07774215, study PRJEB24372) | wastewater metagenome | isolation source: WWTP Novara (Effluent) | place: Italy: Novara | collected 2015-12
TAAAGACCCCGGCAAGATGTCCGATGCGGAATATGAGAAGTGGCGTAAATCCGCCGTATAACTCATTAGAAGGAGTCAAATGTGTCGAATACTCTTAAATTTATAGATATGGTTGCGCGAGAAGCGCAGTCTATTGCCCATGAAAAGGCGACATTCATCGGTACTACCGATCTGCAGTACGATGATTCGTTCGCTAAAGCAGGGTGGAAGATTGGTAACGCTTTGCGAGTTCGCAAACCAAACCAATACACGCGCCGTCAAGGTTCACGGGTAATGGATGTTCAAGACCAAAACGAGCAAACCCAAACTATTACCGTAGCAACTCAGGACGGTGTGGACATGCGTTTCAACTCCGCCGAACTGATTCAATCCGTTAACAACGGGGCCGCATTCGATGATCTTTCTAAAAATTACATCGAACCGGCTGTAAGCGTGCTAGTAAGCGGTATTGAAGCGGATTTCCTGGCGTATTGTACCAAGTTAACACCAGCGGTTGCCGGTACAGCAGGATCAGCGATCAATAGCCTGACAGCATTGGGCGCGGCTCGTGCTAAGCTGAACCAGCAATTAGCGCCAAAAGAAGAAAGATTCGTGCAAATGGATTCCGTGCAAATGGGAACCCTGGTTTCCGGCGTGGCTACATATTTCCACGATCAAAAATCCATTAGCGAACAGTATCGCGAAGGTTTCGTGAAACGTACCGCTATGGCTACTTTTTATGAGAACGAACGTATCTGGACGCTGACTAACGGCGCGGATGTTGCGGGTGAGATCAACAACGGAACGTTGACTAGTGGTATTACATCGCTGACCGTAGACGGTTTCACCGCCGCCCCTTCTGTTGGTGCGGTATTCACTGTTGAAGGTATTTACGACGTACACCCTGAAACCAAGGCGGCTTACTCACATCTCAAGCAATTCGTGGTTACAGCAGCGACAACGACTAGCATCACGTTTTCACCGGCAATGATCTACGATACTACAAACCCACGACAAAACTGCTCGGGAACGCCTGTAGACGGTGCGGACATAACTTTTGTTGGTGCAGCATCCGCAAGTTACTTGCAATCGATCATGTATCATCCTGAGGCGTTCCAGTTTATCACCGCTGACTTGCCCCTGATGGACGACGCGCAAAAATGCGTTCGCCGTGTCAAGGACAATCTGAGTGTGCGTGTTTGGATGGGCTCAGACATCCGCAACGACGAGCTGCTGTTAAGGCTGGATATACTGTACGGTATGGCGGCGCTAAGGCCACAATGGGCATGTCGTTTGATCGGTACAGCTAACTAATCGATAATTACTAAATAGGAGTTTAGAAAAATGGGAATCCCAACAAGTTTAGAAAGAGTCGATTACAATAGCCCGGACGGAGCGATCCTAACCGGCGGACATCGGCAAATCATACAATCGGTAGGTGCTACTCGTACTCTGTTGCCCGGCGAATCAGGCGCTTTGTGTTTGTTCGACAGTGCTTCAGGAGTGGTGTATACACTGCCGACACCGAAGGAGGGTATGTGGTTTGAGTTTGCTACCACGGTAACAATCACATCCAATGCCGCAAAAGTTATCACCGCGACACCGGCTAGCCAATTTATCCTCGGCACTGTGTTCGGTTACACGACCGATGCGACTGAGATAGACGGCTTTTCAGCGGATGGCGCGACACATGTTGCCATTTCTAGCAACGGTTCGACCACCGGCGGTGTAATAGGCGACCGTTACAGGCTGGAGTATACCGGCAGCGTGTGGCTAGTAACGGGGCACATATTCTGCGGAACCGCTACACCGGCAACACCGTTTGCTACATCATAATCCTACTACCTTAGGACCAGGGGCACCCGAAAGGGTGCTCCGCTTAAACAAGGAAATTGTATTATGCCAATTAAGATTTACCATCCTAAGCGCGGATATGTGCTGACGAATAACAATTTCGAAGTGGACGAACTACTAGCCGAAGGTGGGGTAATCGTCAAGAAAAACAGAGAAGCGGTGCCAGATCCGGAACCAGTGCAAGAAGAAAACTTAATCGGTGACGTGGAACCGAAACCATATAAACTGGAACCAACGCCAGCCGTTACGCGCAAGCCGGCACAACGTAAAAGTAAGCTGATTTGATATGTCAATCGCCACATACGCCGAACTCCAAACAGCTATCGCAAGCTGGCACCACCGGTCAGTTAGCGAGATAACCGATTTTATTACGCTTGCCGAGAAGCGCATAAACGCGCTTTTAAGATCCAGGTTTCAAGAGTTAGAGTCTACACTTACAGCTACTATCGGGAGCCGGTATATTGCTTTACCGACAGGGTTTCAGGAAGTCACCGGGTTGTGGCTTACGACATACGGCAACCGAATAACAATACATTACAAAGTCCCCGAAGAAATGCCGGTTATCGACACATCGAACGGGCAACCATATTACTACACGATAGACGGAACTAATCTGGCGTTTGACTACCCGGCATCGCAAGCATTTACGTTCGTGATACGGTACAAAAAAGGTTTGAGCATAGCTACGACGTCCACGAATGACGTGTTAACGAACCATCCGAGTGTTTATCTGTACGGCGCGATGCGCGAAGCATCGATACTGTCCGAGGATGACCGGAATGCGGAGAAATATGAGGCACTGTTTCAGCAAGCGATTGAAGAAACCATGCGCACAATGAATAAGAATAAAGCGTATGCTGAAATATCGCAGGATACCGCTGTAGTAGGCAATCGGCTCACAAATATTATAGTAGGGGATATTTAAATGGCACTGGAAACGGGCACATATATCAGCGATTTAGTAGCTACGAACCCCACGGCTAGCGATCCTAAAAACCAAGGCGACGACCATATCCGATTGATCAAAAGTACGGTAAAAGCCACCTTCCCAAACGTCACGGGCGCGGTCATCCCTACGCATACGGAACTGAATTACGTAGACGGTGTAACTAGCGCTATACAAGATCAGCTAGACGAGAAGGCCCCCTTAGACAGTCCGGTATTCACCGGGACGCCGGAAGCGCCGACCGCAGCCGTCGGAACCACGGGGGCGCAAGTAGCTACACTCGACTTTGTGATTGCAGCCTCCCTATCAGCATCATTGCCCGGACAAACAGGTAACGCAGGTAAACTGATAAGCACGGATGGTACAAACGGATTCTGGGAGGATGAGATTGACGGTTCCGTAGTCTCACTAGCGGGCGGCGGAGACCTCGTCGGCACAACAGCGACGCAGACTCTGGATAACAAAACAATATCATCGCCTATTCTGGAAGACGCGACCGACGGTACAAAGAAAGCAAACATCATATTGACCGGTATTACCGCAGGGCAAAACAGAGATATAACCCTGGCGGATGAGGACATGGCGTTATTTACCCCATATGCTCGGCTGATAGCAAAAGTTACGGTTTCTTCGCCATCGGCTACCGTGGACTTGGAAGATTATTTCACTACGGATTACGATCATTATTTTGTAACTCTCGACGGGTTGCAGCACGATGCAGCGTCTACCAGGAATTTGAACCTACGATTCAAGATGTCAGGCTCCTACCAGACGACCGGGTACTTATACCGTATCTCGCCGGGCAGTTTAACGTCGGGAGCGGTCACTATACCGGCATTAACGAGCGTCGGCACGGTAGCATCTAATAACACCTCGTATCTACGAATCGATTTACCGAGGCCGCATGAAGCCAAAGAACCGGTTATCGGATTGGTGGGCGCTAATTCAGCGTTGACCGCAGCGCCAATATATGCTGGGAATAGCACAGCAGCAGCAATCACGGGTTTGAGGTTCTACATGTCGGCGGACAATATAACTGCGGGAACTTTCCGGATTTTCGGTGTGAGGAAAACATAACATGACATTATACAAGCTAGTCAACGGGCAGCGCGTAGCAATGAGTAAAGAAGAGGAAGCAGCTATTAAAGCCGAGCGTATAACCGAAGCGCAGAAACCGGTACAAAAAACGCTTGAAGAGCGAGTAGCGGAATTAGAGAAGCGGTTAGCGAAACTCGAAAAATGATAATTAATGTCAAAAACTGCGGTGCAATGGGTGTGATAGATGATCTATCGAACCATGAATTGCCGATTGAAGCTTGGACGGATGCCAGAAATGTCAGATTTCTTGACGGCTATGCACACCAAGCGGGCGGGCATTCGCAGGCTTACGGTACGCCCTCCGTTGTACCCTATCACGTATTGCCGGTTATTATCGGCGGTGTGCGGTATTGGATCTATGCGTCACTGGCGAAGATTTACGCCGTTACTATCACAGCAGGCGCGGCGGTGCACACGAACTTAACGCGACAAACAGCGGGTAATGATGTGGACTATGCAGCGACCGCAAACTCCTGGACGTCTACCGTACTGGGCGGCATACCGATATTGAACCCTGGGAACACAGCAGATCCTCCGCAACAATGGGATCTCAACACGGCGAACAATTTCGCGGCGCTCAGCAACTGGCCGGCATCGACTTACTGCAAGTCGCTAAGAGCGTATAAGAATTTCTTAGTAGCGCTGAACGTGACTAAAACAACAACGAATTACCCTTATATGGTCAAATGGTCGCATCCCGCTGACCCCGGCGCGGTACCAAGTTCCTGGGATCCTACAGATGCAACAAAGGACGCCGGGGAATTCGACTTAGCGGACGGTTACGACCAGATTGTAGACGGAGCGGTGCTGCGTGATTCCCTGATGATCTATAAGGAAAATTCAGTGTGGCGACTTGATTTTACGGGCGGCGCATATGTGCACCGGGCAAGTAAAGTTATGGGCACCTCGGGCGCTATGAACCGAAACTGCATAGCAGAAATAGATGGTTACCACATAGTGTTGACAACTAACGATATCGTTATCCATGATGGCGTACAAGCGCGTTCGGTGCTCGATAAAATGACACGCCGCTGGCTGTTCCGTGATATGGACTCTGATAATCAAGGCCGGGCGTTCGTGTTTAAAAATCCATATTTCAACGAAGTTTTTATCTGTTATCCGTCAGTCGGTAGCACGATTCCTGATGCGGCGATTGTTTACAACTACAACGATAAGACGGTTAGTAAAAGAACGTTGCCGAGTATACACCATGCAAATTTTGGTCAAGTAGATAACTCTCTAGCGGGCACCTGGGCTTCAGATCCCGACCCTTGGAGCAGTGATTTAACGCTTTGGAACGGAGGCGAAAATGTACCGAATATTTCTCGCGTGCTTATGGCTAGTAATGATACTAAGCTTTTTATGCTCGATGCGTCTAGTAGCTTTGACGGTGTACAGAATGACTGGTATCTGGAACGTCGCGGCTTATCGTTTGGTGCGCCTGAGAAGATTAAGCTGGTCAAAGGCATACGGCCTCGCATCAGTGGTAATACGGGCGATAACATTACGGTGAAAATTGGCAGCCAAGACGATCCGTTTGAAGCCCCAACTTATACCAGCATGACACACACAATCGGCGAAACTGTAAGAAACAATTGTCTAGTCGCGGGACGGTATATAGCTGTGAGATTTGAGGACGGCACCGCATACAATAGCAGAATCGACTCTTATGATTTAGAGATCGAAGAATTAGGGGATTGGTAAATGAGAGCAGTCACGCGAAATTCAGTTTTCTACGTACCGGAACCCACACCGGCGGACGCGCAAGAATTGCCCGCGTATATTGCGCGGGAACTGGAAAAGATAAGGATCGCGGTGGATATGCTGGCACTAGGGCATTTAGACAAAACGCACGTAGCACCGGCGAAACCGAGAGAAGGCGACATAAGATTAGCCGACGGTACAGACTGGAACCCGGGGAGCGGAGCGGGGTTTTACGGCTACTACGGCGGTGCATGGGCGAAACTGGGATGATAGAGATCCATAAGATAAATAAAGACAACGCAGCAGAGGCATGGCCGCACATGCGCGAATTTCTAGATGCAGCGTTACGTAAATTTAATATGGATGAGCGCTACCCGCTGGATTATGTATTGAAAGATCTGGTAACCGGACAAAGCCAAGGGTGGCTCGTTATGGATGACAGTAAGCTAGTTAGCGCGGTGGTAACGGAAGTTATAGAGTATCCGTTAGGTAAGGTTTTAAACTTATTCTTGATGGGTGGTGAGGATATGAGCAATTGGGGCGACATTTTGCACGAAGCTATGGTAAAATACGCGAAAGAGATAAATGCACGGTGGATTGACACCGGCAGCAGGCGGGGAATCGGAAAGAAGTTTTACGACAGGCTCGGCTATGCTCGCAAGTATGAGAATTATACTTATGAGGTAGCGGGTAATGAGTAAAAAATCAAAACCACAAGTAATGTCCAACGAGCCGTGGAAAATGGCTCAGCCGTATCTACTCGGCGATCAAAACAAAGGGGTAGCAGGGCTGCTACCCGAAGCGAACACGCAATTTCAAGCCGGACGTTTCACGCCTCAGATGCAGGCGGGCGTCGACCAGTACACGCGGTACTTACAGAATAGGGCCGCTGATCCTAATATGGACTTCGCACAACGAGGCGCGGGCGACATAATGCGCGGGTCATTCGACACGAATTTCAACCCGGTAGCTAATACTACTTTCCAGAATATCAACACTCCGCAGACAAATTTGCGGGCAGCGAGAGCGGGGCAAGGTGTACTCGACCCTACCAGTGCGATGCAGAGTATGCTATCCGGCAGACCTGATAATCCATACTTAGACCAACAAGCTGCGGCGATAACTGGGCAGCTAACACGGAATATGAATGAAAACGTTATGCCTGGGTTGCGCAGCGAAGCATTAGCGAGCGGGCAATACGGCGGCTCACGGCAGGGCATCGTGGAAGGTTTAGCTGCGTCCAGGCTCAACCAAGATTTAGCACCGGCTTTGACCAATCTCTACGGTTCCGCATTCGAGAACGCACAACAGCGCAGATTCGGCACTGCTTCGCAACTAAACGATCAAGCCTTACAAAACGCTGTAGGAAACGCTAACCGGCAATTTGCAGGTAACCAATTTAACGCGAGTAACAATCTGGCTAATCAACAGTTCAACGCAAATCTGGGACTACAGAACAACGCGCAGCAGATGCAGCGCAATCAAGCGAATCTCGGTAACCGCATGCAAGGACTAAGCGCTTTGCAAGGTGTGAACGGTATGCAAGATCAGAATTTTAGTAATTTTATGAACGCATTACAAATGCCACAGGGGTACAACTGGCAGAATCTAAATAATTATTCGAACATAGTGAATACGGGTGCAGGGCAAGGCGGTACGCAGTCGCAGACGATGTATAAAAACCCGTTTGCAAGCGCACTGGGTGGCGCAGCCACCGGCTCTATGTTTGGCCCGATGGGCGCTGCTGTGGGCGGAGGCTTGGGCTTACTAGGAGGGCTGTTTTAAATGGCTATGAATTTCGCTATGGATCCTCGGATGATGGGGTTACTAGGGCTAGGAAGCGGACTCTTAAGCGCTTCCGGGGCCTCCCCCCGTGAGATAACACTGGGCGAAGCGATGGGGCAAGGGTTGCAAGCCGGCATGATGGGTATGCAACAGGGCCTCGGTATGCAGATGCAACAGCAGCACCTCAAAGCCATCGAGAATGAAGCGCGTATGAAAGAGCAAAAACTAGCTCGGCAGATGGAAATTGATGATTACTTGAGACGCAGCGTAGGAGGCGGAGATACAAACGACCCGATTGCACTCGGTAAAGCGATGATCGGCTCCGGCTACCAAGAGTTAATACCGATCGGCGCTAACCTACTTAAAACTAAACAGGCTAAATCGTTTATCAAAGGTTTGGACGACAAAGGACAACCTACATATTATACGGGGTATAGTACGGGCGAGGTATCGCCCACCGGCGTGACACCGGCAGAAAAATTGATGCAGATTAACCAAGGCTCACAGATCGGATTGGCCAATCCGTACACCGGGGAGATACAACGCGCGGTAGGCGTAGGTATGGCACCGGGGGAGGCCGCGAGACTAGCACAGAGTGAACGCCATTTCGGGCAATCCCAGGATCTTGCACGGCAAAACGCCTTCTTACAGCAAGAGAAACTACGCTTAGAACTCGATCCAGAATACCAAGCTAGAAAAGCAGCGCTTATAGCAGAAGGACGGGAACGCGGACAGATACAAGCCAAGGCTAAGGCCGATCTGCCGAACGCCATAACACAAGGCGAACAGACAATACAACTGGTGGATGATCTATTACAGCATCCCGGTTTCAGCATATCCGTAGGAAAATCGGCACCGCTAGGCTCCCTACAATCTTACATACCGGGTACGCAAGCGGCGAGTTTCGACATAGCTTTAAAACAGCTTAAAGGTAAGCAATTTCTCGAGGCGTTCGAATCACTCAAAGGCGGTGGGCAAATCACGCAAATTGAAGGTGAGAAAGCAACGCAAGCGATGTCGCGAATGGAGAAAGCGAACACCGAAGCCGAATTTATCAAGGCTTCTCGGGAATTCCAAGATATTATCCGACGCGGGGTTAACCGTGCCAAAATGCGGGCAGGCGGGCAACCGGAAAGCGTACAGGAGCCGGCATCATTTAATGACGGCTGGGGGGAACTCAGATGAGGACCTACCGTATAACCGCACCCGACGGTAAAGAATACAGCATAGAAGGCCCGGAAGGCGCTACACGTGAGCAGGTTATCGCAAAAATACAAGAGCGACTGGCAGCGCAACCACAAGCGCCTGCAACTCCGCAAGCGCCTACTATCAGCCAAAAAAATTCGGCGTTGATGAGAGCTATTAAAAACTCACCGGTTGGCGGTTTCGTTAAAGGTTTGCGTGACATACCCGAAGGCGGCGCTCAGTTACTTACCCGAGGGTTAGAAGCCGTAGCACCGGCTGGCAGTGATTTTGAGAGGTTTATGCGCAGTGAGCGTGAGCGGGTTGAACAAATAAACCAAAACGCCGAACAAGATTACCGGCAGAATTGGAGACAAGGGCAAGATCCTGGGTTGGATTTGGGTAGGATCGGCGGTAATATCGCCGCAACTTTGCCAGTAGCAGCGCCGTTTGCCATTTCGCAAGCCGTAAGAATGCCGCTGAGAATGTTGGCGGGTGCTGGGGCAGGTGCTACTAGCGCAGCGCTCATGCCTGTTAAACCGGAAAATTTTGCAGATGAAAAATTACAAAATACTCTAATCGGCGGCGCGGCGGGTGCGGTATCGCCTTTTATTGCGGATGCTGTAAGTAAATTAGCTCAAAAAATATTGGCGCGGGTAAAACCGCAAAGTGTAGATTTGCGAGGTGAGCTATCCGGGCGTGGGGTAGATTACTCAAAGCTTAGCGATGAGTTAAAAGCATCATTAGCGAGTGACGCAGAAAAAGCTTTAAAAGCCGGACAAGGATTAGATGTTGATGCGTTAGCGAGAAAAGCGGACTTTGAGTCTATTGGCGTAAAGCCAACACTTGGGCAATTAACCAGCGACCCGATGCAGTACGCTTTTGAGCGCAATACGCGGGGTATCGTAGGCGCGGGCGAAGAACTATCACAGCGTTTTCGAGAACAAAACCAAGGTTTATTGGACGCCATCAAGCGCACGAGAGGCGGTGTAGGCGGAACAGGTACCGATCAGTACAACGCTGGGCAAGCGGCGCTTGAAGCATTAAAAAGCGCAGATGATTTAGCTAAAACTAACGTAGGTACTTTGTACGATACTGCACGTAACACGGTAGGGATAAACACACCGCTCAACCCAGGGCGTTTTGCTCAAACTCTAAATAATACATTGGACGACGCCATGCTTGGTGATGCATTGCCGGGCGGTGTCCGCAAGGCTATCAATCAGATAGCTACGGGCGAAATGTCTTTCACAATTCAAAAAGCTGAGCAGATCCGGCAGGCGATCAACGGACAAATGCCGAGGATTCCGGGGCGTGAGAGTGTGGCCCTGAAAATGGTTAACGACGCGCTACAGAATGAAATTGATACGGTAGGTCTGCAAGTTGGGCAGCAGGCAGGGGACGCGTTCAAAGTGGCCAGAAGTGCAGCAGCGCAACGATTCGCAGAACTGGATAAATCACCCGCATTAAAGGCAGCAACCGAGGGCTTTGAACCTAACGATTTTATTAACAAATTCGTTATCCGCGCTAAACCGGGCGAATTAATGGCGCTACGCGCTAATTTACAACAGTCCCCGGAATTGTGGAATGAAATGCGCGGACAAGTTATCGATTTTCTGAAGAATAGTGCGACCGGCGGGCAATTAGACGAATTCGCTAAATTTAGCCAGTCTGGTTTTAAAAACGGACTGAAAAGCATCGGTGACGCACGTATGAAAATACTATTTTCGCCGGATGAAATAGCCGAGTTGAGAAAAATCCAACGTGTGGCCGCAGCGATACAGGTGCAACCGGAAGGTTCGGCGGTCAATAATTCAGGGACTTCGCAAGCTGTAACAAATCTATTAAGTAGGTTATCCGGTGTGCCTTATCTGCGCGAATTGGCGATAAACCCGCTGATGAATTTTAGGATGCAGGGGCAGGTTAATGCAGCGTTAAATCCGGGTAATTTTGCGGGCAAGACACCCGCAGCGATACCCAATGCGGTAAATCCGTTTGCGCTGCCGTTGGCAGTAGGCGGTTACCCACTCATGCGCCCGCTGACGCAGGAGTAAATAGTAGGGCGCCAATAGCGCCGTGCCAAGGGGAACAAGTAACAGTTTAATTTCATCGTACATTTTTATATTTTAACACAGGAGCATTACTATGGCTAACGGCTTTGCAGAAATATCAATAAATCCTAATGATATATGCTCTTTTAGCGCTGAGGATGAGTTGACCCTCGAGGTCGACACGACCTCTAACGCGCTTTACGTGTATTACAGCCAATCCTACTTAGCCGAAGTAGCGACTACCGATGCCAACTGGCGGTGCTTCCGCGTAACGGTGGCTAATGGCTCTAAACGGTGGGCTAAAGATCCAGTGACTGGAAAAGCCACAAGAGAGTTTAAATTACAAGCTAGTGCAGCAGCAACTTACACCTACTAAAGGGTACCTATATGCCGATTTTAGATAATATCATACAAGAAAAATCCGCCATCCGCAAAGTGATGAAAATGGTAACTTACGAGGGTGGGGAATTCCGCGATCCAGATGGTAACTCTGTTACACCTGTAGGCTCGCAAGGAACAAGTGCGGGGCTGCGGTATAATTTTAGCGCTACAACAACGGCAGCCGATCCAGGACAGGGGGTGTTCCGACTCAATCACGCTACGTTATCATCCGCCACAGCTATGTACATAGATAATCTGATGGTTGGCGGCGGGGACGTTGGATCTTTCATTCAATCCTGGGTTACCGGTAGTAAGATATTAATCCGTGCGAACGATTCTACGGACGCATCTTTCGCGATATTTACTGTTGGCACAGTAGTCGATTCCACTGGCTATCGAACCGTACCCCTGACGTATGTGTCGGGAACCAGTTTCACAGACCTAGAATCTTGCGTAATTCAATATTACGTATCCGGCGCAAACGGTACGAATGGTACGAACGGTACGGACGGTACGGACGGTACGAATGGTACGGATGGTGCTAGTGCTTACGTGTACGCCGCTTACGCATCCGCGATAGACGGAACAGGGTTCACAATGACATTTGACGCTGGGCTGGCTTATCGTGCGGTAAAGACTACGATATCGCCGATAGCATCGCCGGTCGTAGGCGACTTCGCCGGACTATGGTACAAAGCTACCGGTACTGACGGCTTCAGCGGCTCGGACGGCGCACAAGGACATCGCGCAGGTATGACGTATGTATGGGGTTCTA
>OFQX01000511.1_pt1 | contig 11750 bp, 27 predicted proteins | sample 1542951 | NCBI WGS metagenome assembly OFQX01 (sample SAMN07774215, study PRJEB24372) | wastewater metagenome | isolation source: WWTP Novara (Effluent) | place: Italy: Novara | collected 2015-12
CGGTGCACCGGTCTCGGGCTGGATCGATGACGTGCGCCTGGACACAGTGCCACGTCAGCAGCCAGCGCGCGTCTCCGAATGAAACCGACTATAAAAGAAATAGTAACTGCATTAGCAAGTATAAAAGCCTCTTTATTTATTTGGGGCAGCATGATTATTGGGGAGTTGCATACATTGGCTGAAAAATCAACATGGTTTGGGAATTGGATTATTAATGATAACAAACCGATGTCTTTGCAGTGGAATATTAAATATGCAGGCGAAGAAATACAAGGGTTATTTATAGCAATGGCATTTTTCTTTTACACTGATAATAAGTTCAATCGTACAACAGCGAAATCCGTTGTTTTTTATTACATTATTGATACTTTGTTTTATTTTTACAACTACAAACTTGACGGATACGGGTGGACATATACATTAACTTTAATAGCTTGGATTTTAATTTACAACTATGGCGGACGCAGCACAACCACAGTCAGACCGGGAATTACTTTTGAAACTCAACGGTAATGTTGAAGTTTTGGCAAAGGCAATTGAACATTTCAGCGAGACATTAAAGTATCTTGATGAAAAAAAGTTGAGTGCCTTTGATGATAGACTTGTATTGGTTGAAAACTGGAAACTACAAATTGCGGCAGGGTGGAAATTAATGGTAGTGCTTTGGACAATAGCTTCAGGGGTAGGAATTATTGCGGGTATTAAATATTTTTTTAAGTGATAGCCTTGTATTTGTTTACGGGTACGTTTCTGGTGATATTTTTTATATTCTTTATGTTCTTTATAGTCAGGGCTGAAAGAAAGGCAAAAGAGACTGAACAGATTAATAAGGATAGGTTTGACGAACTTACAAGGATGATAAACGATACACAAAGATTATTCAGAAATGAAGTGACGGATATTTTAAAGCAGTTTGAGAACTTATTAAAGTGAACCGATACGAGAAAATAGCGTACTTTTCATTAATTGCCGGGGCTATAATACTGGTTATTGTAGTGGCTATAATTGCACCGAAACATTGAAACTTTATAAAATCATATTCTTAGTATTTGCTCTATTGGGGTTTATATTTTTGACGGTTTGGTATTTTGCTACGACATGACAAAAAAAGAAATCATACAGTTATCATTACAGGGATTAATCGTTATTCTCGGTATAATTTATCTGGTAACTATTTTCAGCAAAAAGCCAACACTGCATGATAATTCAGGTGAGATAAAAGCAAAGGATGAAACAATACAATCCGTTATCCGGGAACGTGATATTTACAGGGAGTGGAAAGACGAAGCAATAAGCGAATTAAGGCGCAAGGATTCAGCATTACAGGTACGATACAAAACGAATACCGTTATATATGAAAAGATTCCTGTTACCGTTGCTAATTATAGCGACAATGAGTTGCGAGATGCTGTAAACAACTATTGAATAATGAATACGAAAAAACAAAGATTTGGTACTGAGAACGGGGCTTTTAAGCACGGGAAAAGGGCTGAAAATAGGCGTTTGTACGACATATGGAAACATATGATAGACAGGTGTTCAAATCAAAAAAATAAATCGTATGTAAACTATGGGCAAAGAGGGGTAACGGTTTGTTTAGAATGGTTAAATGTTTGCACTTTTTTTGATTGGGCATATTCTATTGGGTATGATGATAGTTTGACAATCGAAAGAATGGATAATAACAAAGGCTATAGCCCAGATAATTGCAGGTGGGCGACACCGTTGGAGCAAAGACAAAACATGAGAAATAGAGTAGGAGTAAAAAAAGTAGCGGAAATAAGAGAGAGACTAAATAACGGGGAAAGGAATGTGGATTTAGCTAAAGAGTATGGGTTGACAAAAGGGGCTGTCTATAAAATTAAGTCCAATAGGGTGTACAAAAATGTCGTTGTTTTTTTGTTTGCTATTTTTATGTTTAATGCAAATATGTTTTCTCAAAAAGATACAATCTGCTTTGAAAAAAGTGTAATAAAAAAGATATTAGCGGCAGCGGAGCAAAAGAAAGTATTGGAACAACAGGTAGTTATTCTCAATCAACGTATATCAGGATTAGAATTAACAATAAATGATTTGGCTGAAAAAGATACAGCAACAGTAGGCAGCTATGAAAGGCAAATAGCATTAATGAAAGACCAAAGAATACTTTTTGAAAACCAGATAAAGACATTTGAAAAAATGGTAATCAAAGAGAGAAGGAAAAGGTTTTGGACTTCAGTAGCAGGTACGCTAACTACTGGTATTGGTATTTATTTGTACCTTACGAAATGAAAATGAATAAAGGGCGTAGAAATGAGTTGGCGGCACTGAAAAGAAAGAAGCGGGTGAAGTTGTATAAAGCCGACCCTGAAGCAAGATGGACGCATAAGTTAAAAAACCATGCTACTATTTGCTCATGTGATATGTGTTCGCATCGGAAGTATGATAGAGCAAAAGTAAACAGAGGGATGCCTATAAAACAAGCTGTAGGTGTTTCATCAAAAGGTTGGGCAAATGAAAAGACCTAATGAGAACAAAAGGGCTATTAGCAAAATCTTTGAAAAGTAAGATTCGGGACTTGACATCCGAACAACTAAGTTAAAACTAAAAATTGAATATATGAAACAGATATTTTTAATACTGCTAATATTTTGTGGGTTAAATGCTTTTTCTCAAAAGGTAGTAAAGGACACTTTAATTGTTTCAAATGATGCAATTAATTTCATTAAGATTGGTAATGAAGTGTATGAGTTGCAAAAAAGCATAACCTTAAAAAAGGTTGAAGGGCTAAGACTATCACAATGGCCAATAATCGGGACAGATACGGCAGTTTTTCAGCCTCTATGGCGGTTTAACGGGATGGGTGTAACTACTCCCGGAACTTTAGCAATTGACACTTTGCTTTGGAGAAGGGGTATTAATTAATCAACAAAAAATAAATATATGAAACTATTAAGCATTTTATTACTTGCAATTATGTCTTTAACCGGGTGTGTTGGCTTTAAAGACGACCCGAATAAATGGGTATTTGGTGAGGGGCTTTGGGTTGTTGGGCTATTTTTAGCCGGGGGTATTTTCCTGTCTGGAAGGCAAACATACAGAAGCTATAAAGCAAACGGCAAACCTCATTGGGGTTGGTTAGGCTTCACAGTTGTACTTATCGCAGTATTGGCTTATTTCATTGGTAACACTATCAGTAACCGATGATTTGGCTATTACTATACATCCCCTTTGCTATTTGGTTTGGCCGGGTAAATGCTATCTGGGCTTCAAAAGTAGATTGGAGTAAGGGAATAAAGATTGCTCATGCTTGGAATGGGGCAATTCATTTATCAGTAGCGGCAGGGGTTTATTTCTTGTATGCTAAAGGGAAGCATTTTGATTTGTTATGGGTTACTTTTTATACTGAAGGGTTAAGAGCCTCAGCCATTTTATTACTCCTTGCCAAAACATTCTTTGACCTGTCTTATATTTATTTTCACCTGCCCCAACGATTGCCGATAACTTACCAGCCATCAAAGCCAAAAGCAATATCTGATAAAGTAGAAATATTATTTATTAAGAATGGGTTGGTAGCGAAAATAATTTACATCTTTTTAATCATAATTCTATTAACAACATGAGCAAACCAAAGAAACCCAAAGGAACCTACGCCCCGTTTGGAATAATAATAAAGTAGGTTAATCAACAAATACTTTTTTAAATTCCATTGCAGCATTGTAATCCAATTTTGGAAGTTTAGATATTGCAAATCTTTTTCTATCCCTCAAAACGAATTTACTTCCGTTATGTTCTTTTGGTTCAATAATATTCCCCCAGCAATCAACTATGATTCCGCTGGGGATTTGCATATACCAGATGCCTAAGTCTGTGGCTTTCATTGTTTTATTTTTAGTTGCGGCAATTAGAGTGTTATCGGTCAGCACTACCAGTCTTTAAAAATAGCAACCTGTAACATTATCTTCGGCACTGTTTGACTGTACAGGTCAATAGATTACAATGTAAGACAGGCTGCTAATTATTTAATCTGAAAGCATAGTTTTTCTACAAAGGCTTCAAATTCTTTTTCTTGTTTTTCGGCTTCGCTGCATTCTAACGGACAAGCATCAGAGGAAAGCTGCCAAAATTCATGTAGCAGCTTTTTTGGGTCTCTATCCAAGGCCCATAATCCTACTGTTGTGTCTTTGTGGTGTTTCAAATCTTTTGAGTATTCTTCTGCTATTCTTTCAATTTCTAATCCGTACATAATTTGTGTGCCATTTGGGAGTTTATGCTTTCCCATTAATTCTTTAACTTTCTTATTCATTTTTATAGTTTTTAATTGTTCAAAAATTAGTTACTTAAACTACCCGTGCCGAACCGATAACAAACGGTTTTGTGCAAGCCCCGTCTGACGAATATCTATCAGCTTCAAATCGAGTTCAACTGTGTGCAAATCCGGTCGTGGGTCAGTTTGAAATTGGTGCTTGAGCGGATAAGCAAGAGGTTTATTATCTTTGTCGTTGTATGTATTTTCAAACTGAGACATAACCCCCAATGGCAAAGAAAGCAAAGCAACCTAAAGACGTTAACCAGTTAGCAAAGTCAATAGTTGACCAAGTAACTGAAGAAAAAACACCAGAAGAAATTAGTCAGGCAGAAGCTAAAGCGGCTGCCGCTGCATTAGGTCGTTTAGGTGGTTTAAAAGGTGGGAAGGCCAGAGCAGAATCATTAACTGCTAAAAGAAGAAAAGAAATTGCGCAAAAAGCTGCTGCTGCAAGATGGGGGCATAAATCAGAATAATAAAAACCATCCTCCTTTTTAATCACTATTACTTGCCACAACTTGCTCTGGTTTTATCTGGGCTGCTGGAATTATTATTATAGGTAGTATTGCTTCATATAAATACGTCCCCCTAAATTCAGAAAACATAATTCCCCTAACGGTTGATACAGACATAGTTTTTATTACAACATCTGTATCAGTAGGTATTTGAAATATCCCATCTTTCCTTTTTATCACCGACTCAGAAAAATTTTCTGCCTCAAACATACAAGCAACTACAATGGATGCTAAAACATTGTCTGTCTTATATTCTCTGATTTTAATATCTGACAAGATGATTATTAGTTTATGGTCTGGATTTACTTGAGATTCAATTTTCAAATCAAACTCATAAGGGTTACCAGTTACCCAGTTTTTTGGTCGGGGTGTCATGTTTAGTGAAATCACTTCAACATTCTTAAACTTCAATTTAATATCTGGGGTGCTCATTTTTCTATAAAAAGAGGGTGGGTGGTAGAAATAGATGCAGTATCAGAATTTTCAAGTAGGAAAGAGTTTGCTGGCAAGCCACGAAAAGGTGAAGCCTGTATTAATTGGGCAACACTATGCTCGAAAGAGACGGCGTGGCCAGATTGCAAGATTAATATATTCTGAATATTAGTGACAGCTTCATTTTTATCTGTGTCCACTTCATTGCTTAGGTCATCCTTAATAAATTGTTCTAAATCGCAATAAGTAATTTTAGGAACTTTACCACAAGCAAGTGACAATTCGACGAGTTTGCTGATTTTATGGTCAAAGTCACCATTTAGCAATTGAGAAACATATCCCCTTGTAACTCCAAGTTTAATAGCCAAGTCCTTTTTTTTCAATCTATTTACAAAACGATAATTATCTACCATTTTAAATAGGCCATTTTGGACATAGGCTAACCAATAATTAGGACTTCTTAATAATTGCTCTCTTTCCATTACTTTATACTTTTAAAATATTGCTCTTTTAATGATCTCAAAGCTCTTAAATCTCTTTTTTGCTCGTTTTTATATCCACCAAGAAATATAATTTTTCCTCCTTCGATTTTAACTCCATACACTCTTAAATCACCATGCTTAAACTCAAAGTCTGGATATGGGTCATTCTTATCTCTATCAAGTTGGTGGTATTTTTTCCCTGGGATATGGTCATTATTAGCAACCATGTTCATGTAGGCGTAAATCATATCGATATCTTTTAAATATCGTTCTTCTAAATTTTTCTCATATTCATCTAACACCCCAGTTTTTCTTGCATTCTTTTCCTCATCTGTTTCAGCCCCATCAAAATCTGGACTATCATTGATAGTAAGTTGATAAAAGGCTTGTTTGCCTTTTACTCCATAAATTCTCTTTAGGTCAAATTTAGACATAATTTGTTTAGTTCCAACTAAACTTTTCGTTATTTTTGCTTCCCTCAAATTGTTTAGGAGATTGATAACATAGATACAACAAATAAGAAATAAAAGAAAAATAAAGTTAGTAAAATGCTTGACTGGTCAAGCATAAATCCATATCTTAGCCTTATGAATACGCTACCAATACATAAAAGAGTGCAGATAATAAGGCTGCTTGTTGAGGGTAATAGCATCCGTTCTATTACTCGCATAGTTGATGTATCTAAGAATACAGTAACTAAACTATTGGTTGAAGTTGGTTCAGCTTGCCAAGAGTTTCATAATACCCATGTGGTTAATGTAAAATCAGAAAGGGTGCAATGTGATGAAATTTGGAGTTTCTGCTATGCGAAGCAAAAAAATGTAACAGGATTAATGCCTGACGGTGCTGGTGATGTTTGGACTTGGACGGCTTTAGATGCTGATAGTAAATTAATCGTTTCATGGTATGTAGGAGATAGAGAAGCAAGAAGCGCAAATGAATTTATGCAAGACGTTGCTTCAAGATTAGTAAATAGAGTGCAGTTAACAACTGATGGACATAAAGCATATTTAAAGGCTGTTGAGAACGCTTTTCATAATGATATAGACTTTGCTCAATTAATAAAAATGTACGGTGGCAGCGAAGGAACTAATGACCAAGAAAGAAAATATAGTCCTGCTGTTTGTACTGGTTGCAAAAAAACAAGAATAAGCGGCGAACCAGATGCAGAATTTGTTTCTACTTCTTATGTGGAAAGAAGCAATCTGACTATGAGAATGGGCATGAGAAGGTTTACCAGATTAACCAATGCTTTCAGTAAGAAATTAGAAAACCATAGTTACGCTATTGCACTACATTTTGTTTACTATAATTTCTGCCGGGTACATAAAACATTACGGGTTACACCTGCAATGGAAGCAAAGTTGACTAAAAGGGTAATGACAATAGAAGATATTGCTAACTTAGCACCTGTTGAAGCACCAAAGAAAAGAGGGGTGTATAAGAAAAGAGTTAAAGACTTACAAGCACAATAAAGACAATGAAAATATTCTTAATTGACTTGAGTAAGATGACAGGAGTACACATCCTGCTTACAATACCGTTTCTGTTGATTTATATACTATTAAAGCTTGTTTCCTAAAGTGTTAATATTTTGTTAAAGTCGCTTTTAACAGAGGTGCTTGGTATTTATCTACGTTTATCATTTCCTATTTTGTAGCACAAAGCCCTTATATTCTAAGTCTGGAGAGTGCTTTTAATGGGTTAACAGCACTGTTTGGTCGCATATTTGTTTTACCTTTGCCGCCGGGTTAAAAGTACCCGTCTGTAAAGACGCATTTGCACCTTGTTAACCCAAAATTTTATCCAAATGAATACGTTTTTAGAAGAAAAAATCAAGGCTGAAGCTAAGTCTGATAATATTTTATTGTCGGATTACAAAGACCTTGATGAAAACATTGGGCCGGAAAATTTAAACTTCCAAAAAGTAAGAGGCAGTGTACGCCTTTTGTTAAGGAAAGTCTTTACCCCAAGAGATGCAAAAAGTTTAAAGAAAAAAGTCTTGTCCTTAGACTTTGAGAAGTAGCATTTAATTTTTAGCCACCAAATTAACGAGCCATGTCAATTGACGAAGGTACTCTATTGCCAAAAATAAAACAACTTGTCCCTATTTACGAAAAGGTGAAAGAAGCGATTTTTTTAGCTGAATATGAGAATAAGCTTGAGTTACCATTAGCATCTATAAATGAACTAAGAAATTGCTTAGACCACTTAATGAGAACTTTTGCAAATGGTCTTGATGGAAATACAGAACATGAAATTATAGAAGCAAAAGCACATTTATATAGGGCGGGTAATGATTCGTATGAGATACTTGTAATGCACAAACTTGAGAATTTCTATGAGTATCAAAAAACATTTGACAAAGAGGCTGTAAAAGAAATATTCCCAGATTATTATACACTCATAATCCCTCTTATAGAAGAAGTAAAAGTTGAGTTGGCAAAAGTAAGAGCCAAAAAACCCGTAATGCACCAAGAGGAAAATACATTTACTATTTACGAAAATATAGTCACTCAATTAATCAAAGAAATTGGGAGGTTTCAAAAAGCTTCTCCTGGAATTATTGAGTACGAGAAGACAATGAGACGCAAAGGAATAAAAAGAACAATAGTCAACTTTATTATAGGCGGTGTAGCCGCAGGATTGGTAGTTGGATTAATACTTCTTTGTATTGAAAAGAAATACTTCTAACTTCAAATCAACAAGTCCCTGCACTTCATTAGTAGGATATTCCCGAAAAGCAGTAGATACACTTGCAAACAGTTCATTACATCCAATTAGGCGGTTTTAATATCATCAGATATTCTTTTCCAAGTCAGGTGTTTTGACCATCTGAAAACCGTTTTTTTTGACATCTCCCACAACTTTTTTTGTAGAATAAATTTCAAAGAGACCCACGACCGCAAATCCGAACATCTGAACAGCCTGCACAAAGCCGCAAACGTTAGCAAAAATTTGCCTTTGGCCGGGAACTAAACTTCCTTTCTCTATGCGCTGCCACCCGGCAATTATGAATTAGCTACCTATTTCAAAGTGCATAAAATCTCTGTTTTGCTCCCGCCCTAATCCTACAAATCCATGCTTATAAAAAATGTCATTCATTGCTTTATATTCGGGACGGGCAAATCGGGCTGTCTTTGCACTTTCTTTCAATTTGTTTCTGACAGGGTCTAAGTCAATCGCAATTCCCCAGCTATGACGTGACCATTTAGTTTTAGAGCCACGCTGAAGCCTTACGTTAACGCAACCGCCGAATAAATCAATACCAAGCCGCTGAATCTCTGGCAGCCCGTATGTGGCTAAAAGTTCATGGAAAACCTCTAATAATGCCCCTGCTATTTTAGCGTGACATTGAATACGATTGACAGTTTTTGCCAAGTCCCAAGCAATTTTCATTGGGTACGGGAGTTGAATTACAGTCAGGTTATCCGGGTCGCCGGGTTGGCCGTACTTAGCGATAATTTGTGCATCTGTTAGCATATATTTTGTTTTTATAAAGTTACTATCAATAGTTTTTAAAAATGCCCCATTCGGGGCTATGCCGAAGGTTAGTCAAAGAAGCAAAGAATAGCAGATGCTTTTTTTCTTTTAGCTTTAATAAAGACAATCAAAAATTTCAATAAATTATTTGCAGTGTAAACAAAATTCTTTTCATTAGAGTCTTTGGTTGCTTTAAATCTTACTTGAATATTCATACATTTTATTTTTTTTAATAAATTACAAGTCGTTACGCTTATTAATTTCTTTAATCGCTTCATAAAATCTCCACCCATAATACCCAGCCATTGCGCCAAAGGCAATGAGAAGGATGGTTAATAGTTGTTTCATTTTATTACTAATATTTTAAGAATAGTTAACAAGGTTGTTATTACAAATCCCAAAAGAACTCCAACAATAAGCATCGGCAACAATTTTGTTTCCATCCCATCTTTTTCACCTTTCTTGTAAGCATGGTAAAGGCTAAATACTTCTTCAGGTGTCTTTGCGTTTTTAGTTGCGTAATCTTCTGCTTTCATTGCTCTTTGTATTTGGTGATTAGTTGTTTGATTTCATCTCTTTTTATTTTAGCCCTCATAGGGGCGGTTAATTATTTTGTTGGCGGTGAGGGTAATGGCATCCAATGGGTGATAAATTCGCTACACAGTTCATTCTTTGGCATATTGGATTGAGTTACTATAAAATCACTTCTGTTCTTTAATAGATACCCGAATTGCCCATATTCAAGAGTTTCCGTTTCCATTGTTAATTCATCTTCAAAATGAATTACATCATTCGCCTTTTTCCAAGATATTTCAGCCCTAAACCAAACCTTAGTATTAAATGGGGGCAATCCATATTCCACTGCCGTCCATCCCTGCCAGTACTCTTTAGCGGCATCAATAGCTTTCTTTTCTGCCCATCGCATCAACTTTTTAATAGCAATATCAAATTCGCCGTTTACGTTGCCGCCATTGACAAAGTGTTCAATTGATGGCTTTAATATTTCTCGCTTATCTTGAATAGCCTTACCTATTGCAGCTTCAAATATTAAATTCTCTGCCGCCTCTTGTAGTTTGTCTGTCATGGTTTATTTTTTTTGCTGCTTTGTTTGCTTTTACGTTTCTGTGGTAAAAAGCTAAATATCTACAAGTACCATTACAATATTCTTTCTTTCTTTTCCCTTTTGTTTGCTCTACTGGCTTCTTGCATTTATCGTACTTGCATTTATTCATATTGCAACAGTACAACGTTTCAAACGATTTGCCAAAAATATTTCAATCTTCTTCACCATTTACACCTAAAGGGTTATCGTTGCGTCCTGCTCTGCAAATACCAATTACCATTAAAACAACTGCAAGTCCAATAAGGCTAAATACTACTGCGTATATCATGGTTTTAATTTTAAAAGTTGTAAAAGTGTATGTTTCCAGTAAAGTCGCTGCCTTACCCATTTGCCGCTATTAGTCTGTCGGCTTATTGTTGTAGGCTTCCCAAATTGGTCTCTTGAAGGAATTAGTTTAAACTCGTCAAATATAAATCCGCCATCCCAAGACCAGCCAATAAACATTTTTGCCTGCCTTGTAGCCTCTTGCAAATCTGTTATTTCAATATAATTTCCAAAACAGTCTTTTATTCTCATAATTTTAATTTTAAGGATGAATATTTGGTTTTGAAAATAATTCGTCTGGAATGTCGTTAGGTTCATCTTCCCAATGTGTTTGTGCGTAGTAAAGTAAAGTAGGTGCTTCGCCTGAGCCATTTTCGGGCGTTTTAACGGCATTATTTAAAAAATGGTAGCTTTCATCTGTATTCCATGCGATATGGTGTTGAACGCAAGCGGAAAGGCTACCGTAAGCGGCTGCATATTTTGTGTCTTTAGTATCAGCCCTGAAAGTCTTTTCAATCCTGATTAAATCAGATTTCAACTGTTCAAAGGCTTCGCCTAAATTAACTCCGGGTCTTATTGTCATGGTTTGTTAGTTTTAAAGGTTCTCTAATTGGAATATTCAGGGTTTACAGGGGAAGGGTCTGGCAACACCTTGCCTAAATATTTGTACTTTAAATACTTTTTTCTGTTTTGCCCGCCAAACATAAATTGCAACTCAATATCTTCACCCATTCGGGCATCTGTTTTCTTTTTTACTTTTACTGGTGGCAATAGTTCTTTATATCCGTTCCTTTCTTCTTTATCATAGCACAAAACAGTTTCCCCATGATAGGCGTTTCTTATTAGCCTTTGCCTTTCTTGTGCTGCACTAACTTTACTTTTTTTGTAAACCTGAATATAAAAGCAGGTGTAACAATCGTCTATGTCGCAAACTCCTACTAAATACATAAATTATAGTTTTTAACGGTTTAATAATTTAATATTTGTTCAATGTTTAAAATGACCCTGATTAGTTATGTCTTGTCGAAAGATAGCAATTTCTTTATCTGTTGCTAATCTCACTTCGTTATCTGAAGCATTACCAAACATATCGGTTCTAAATTCACAAGGAGAATGTACTTGTATAACAACTCCAATATCATTATCATCTTTTTTTATAACAACGA
>OFQX01000512.1_pt1 | contig 11722 bp, 18 predicted proteins | sample 1542951 | NCBI WGS metagenome assembly OFQX01 (sample SAMN07774215, study PRJEB24372) | wastewater metagenome | isolation source: WWTP Novara (Effluent) | place: Italy: Novara | collected 2015-12
ACCGCGGCGACTACACCAGTGGCGCCGCTGGTCGAGCCCTTTACGCTCTGCCCCACCAATGGCGTGTTGGTGAAGGTCATCGTGGCGTAGTAGTAGGTTGCGTCACTCGGCTTTGTTCTGCCGTCGGTGCGCTCGAAAGCATCCACCCGTTCGACCCCGCCAAACAATCCCGGCTGCACATTCATCCCATCCAGCAACGCGCCCGGGTCAATCGACAGGACCGGCGTTTCACGGTCAATGCCACCCTGGAAGCGGACGTATTGGGTCTTGACCTCTACCGCTGGAAACTGCATGTCAGACCATCGGGCCGGCGATACCGACCGGCGGGAGTTGATCGCGCTTCAGGGCGTCCATCAGCGGGCCATATTTTTCCTTGGCTTGAACGTACAACTCCTGCGCGGATTGCCGGCGGGCGTGGTTCATCATTCCCATCCAGACCAGGATCATGTGAAAGTTATCCGGCATGAGCGGTTCGCTGGAATTGCTCGCCAGCGTTTGTGCGCGCAACTGGTATTCCCCCACGACGGTATAGATCGCGTCGGGGACCGGCCAGAATTGCAGGCTCTTGTCCGGCTTGACGGTGAAGCGCATCGGCCGACCCGGCGTGGTGCGCTGGTCGGCCAGCATGTACGAGTCCCGAAAGCGGTCCCACGGCACAAACTCCAGCCATTGCTCATCGGCTACGCCGGTCGCTGTCAGGTAGGCCCGCAGCGTATCGGTGCGCCAGGCGCGGAAGTCGGCGAGTCCGGCCGCGGTGGGCGTATAGGCCGCGGTGCCGGATACCGTGTTGAAACTGAAGTCCTCGCGCATGAAAAGCCAGTTCGGGCGCAGGTTCTGCAGTTCCTCGTAGGCGTTTTCAATGTCGCGGACAACCTGCAGCATCTCGCCGGTCTGCCCGGTGGTCGCGGACGGCAGCGTGCCGCTCGATGCGCCGGATACTTCGGCTTCCGTGGCCAGCCGTTGGCAGAGCGCGAGTTTGTTCATCAGGGTTGCGCCAAGGTCCAGCGCAGCCATTCCTTGCCGCGGGGGTTGTCATCGCGCGTCACCTGGAAGTTGAAGGCGAGGCCGGTAGTCGGGACTTGCATCGAATCCTGAATACCTTCGGCATTCACAAAATCTCGTTGCGTGTAGCTGGTCTTTTTGCAGCGCGCCAGAATTTCCACCACATTGCGGCGCACGGTGTAGGTCTTGCCGCGCTCAAACACGATTGAGCCGGTATTGGTTTCAACCGGGAAGCGGGTCGGTTCGTTCTTGTCGGTGGTCGGCGGGATGTAAATTTCGAGGAATTCCGCGTAGAACTTGAGGTTTTCCTGATACTCCTGGTCGTGCGCGCGCTTGTATGCCAGGCGCTCTGCCTTGGTCATTTCCGGTTTCAGGCCGGACAGGTCGATGCCGCCACCGGGCATGATGCGGTCGAATTTCTGGCTGTTGTCCGCGGGTGACAGTGCCTCTGATGCGGGCCCGGTGCTCTTCAGCACGCGCGGAACGTCCTGGCCGACTTGCTCCTGCGCTGAGTCGATGACATTGCTGCGGATGACGGGATTCGATGAGGCTTTCGTAACCTTGGCGGTTGCTGTGCGGGGCATTTAATTCTCCTGAAATGAAAAAGGGCACCCGAAGGTGCCCTTGAATGGTGTTACGTTGGATTACGATGCGGTCGTGAACGTCATGCCAGCCGCAACACGGCTGATGGCGTAGGCAAACCAACTTGTACCGTCCGAGAACAACTCAACCTTGTCGCCGGCCAGAGACTGGTTAGCGACAAAGCTGATGGTGTCGTCGGTGGTGCCGGTATCGCCAGCATCACCAGCAGCATGGCCGCGACCGCGAAGCCAGCGAGGCCTTCGGCCGACGCCCCGGTCGTTTCCTCCAGATCCTTGAAGACGGCAGCGCCTTCGGTCAGGTTCTGGAAGATGGCGAAGCTCGTCCTCGCCGCCGTGGCCAGGCCGCGCAGCGCGACCTCGGCCTTGACGATGCCGACGGCGATGTTCCGGTCGAGCGTCGAGGCGAAGCGCTTGGCCTGCTGCTCGCTCTTGGACATGCCGTTGACGAAGTCGGCGGCGTCCAGGCCGAGGGAAACTACTAACGCGCCAAGCATGTCAGTCCTTTCGCACCAGCACCGCGCCGAAGGCCGCAGCCAGATCGGCGGCGTCCATCACGACGTCGCCGTCTTCGTCGAAGTCCGCATCAAGCGGCGGCGGGTCGAAGAGGAAGTCGTCCAGCGTCACGTCTTTCGCGCTGCCCATGGTCTTCGCAATCACAAGCGCGATCTGCGCCAGCAGCAGTTCGATGCGCCGCAACGGCAAGCCGTAGCGTTCCGCCCGATTCGCCCAGCGCGACAGTTCACGTGCTGACATGGCCTTGCGCAGCCCGGCTTCCGTCATGCCGAGATGCAGCGCCAGGTCCATCACGAACTCGTCGCGCTGGGTTGGGCGTTTTTTTCCGCGTCGCCTCCGCTGGTGGACAGCACCTGGCGCAGCAGCGCCCACGGCTGCGAAGCCAGCAGGGCCACGTCGGTCGCGTCGTCGGGATCGAAGAGCCGCTGCCCGTGCTCGTCGCACAGCACACGGCAGGCACCGCGGGCCAGGCGGTTCTTGTCGCCCTTGTCTGCAGTGTCTGCCGACTGCGCGTCGACCTCGGCCACGGTCAACTGGCGCACGTAGACCGTGCCCCACTTCGGCACGGTCACGGCCACCGGCTTTTCCGCCGCCACGGCCTGCATGGCGGCAATCAGCGCTGCACGGTCCATCAGCTCACCTGCGCGCCGCTGACGAACAGGTACGGCTTGCCAGAGTTGCGCAGCGTGAAGCTGCCCGTCCACAGCCCGCCGATGGCGCCCTGCTCGCTGGTCTGCTGCACCGTGCCGAACCCGATCTGGAAGGCGTAGGGGGTGTCCGCCGCAATCTCTGCCGCGCCGCGGTAGAAGTTGATGCGGTACGCGAACGGCGAGCCGGCCAGGAAAGCAGCCTGGATGGCCTGCTGCACGGCCACGTCGGGCGCATAGTTAAAGTCGACCTGCGCCGTGCCGAAGTCTGGCAGGCCCACCTCGAACTCCTGCGCCGTGCTGCACTGCGACGTGGCCGGAATCTCCGGCGACGTGCCGCCCTGCCGGTTCCAGCCGGTCAGTTCGCACAGCGTGGTGAACAGCGCCAGGTCGGCCACGCCGCCGCCGGTATAGGTGCCGTAGTCGAGCGAGTTGACATCCAGCAGCCGGTAGTTGTTGGCGTCGACCTGATCGACGACGAACGGCAGGCCGTTGACCTCGGTCATGCCGAGCGCGTTGGTGATGCGCACGACCTCGCCATCGGTCCGGCCGTGCGCCGTCTCGGTCACGACGGCGGGGTTCGCCTTGCTGATTGCGGTCACGGCGCCGCTGGGTGAATCGGCCGACCAGCCCGCGAGGAACTGGATTCGGGTGTTCTGGAATTTGACGCGCTTGCCACCTGACATGATGGGCCTTCCTTCAATGAAAAAGGCCCGCATCGCGGGCCGGGTTGCAGAAACAAAAAAGCCGCCCCGAAGGCGGCTCGATCAATCGTTCAGTCGTCGTCTACGGCGTCGACAGCTGCAACAGGAAGTCCACACGCATGCGGTGTACGCGCGCGTCTTCATCCCAGCCGTCGCCGGCCCCTGGCTGGCGAATCCAGCCTGCGGCGGCCATCGCCGTGCACACCTGTTCGCGCAGCGCGTCGCAGGCGTCATAGGTCAGCGCGCAGACATCCATCTGCACGAGCATGTCGTCGTCGGCATCGGTGCCTGCGCCGCACTGGTCGATAGCCGTGTCGCGCGAGATCAGCGTTCCGCGCAGCGCTGGCCACGTCGGCGCGCCCGTCTCCTGCGGGAACTTCGTCGGGTAGTAGCGCCCGCCGACCAGGCCGCCGACGATGTCGCGGATGTCGTCGTGCACGCTCATTTGCCGCCCTTCTCGTTGGCCAGCCGAATGCGCCGCCGCAGCGTGTCCTGCATCTTCTGCAGCGCGTTGCCCTTCTCACTCTCGAAGGCCGGCCGCAGGAACGGCTCGGCCGGCATGTGCACCGTGCCGAATTCGACCTTGCTGCCGTGCGGCGCGGCTGTCTGCCGCGTGCCGTCCTTCTTCTTCTTTCCGCGCCCGCGCACCGTGACGATGTGCTCGCTGGTCAGCTTGCTTTCCTTCTTACCCAGGCGCTTGACGATGACCGACGACTTCAGGCTGCCGGTGTCGACCGACGGGCTCGCGATGACGTTGGCGATGGCGCGCTTCTTCACCGGCTGCGCCGCCGCTGCGGTGGCTGCGCGCGCGATCTTCAGGCCCATGTCGTTGCCCAGCGCCTTCATGGCTGCGCCCAGTTCGCGTAGGCCCTTCACCTGAACGCGAGTGCTGGTCACCATCTCGTCAGCCCTGGTTGACGCCGGCTTCGCACAGCAGCGCGATCAGGCGCCCCTGCAGGCCCTGGTCGGGCGCGTCCTTCACATCCAGCAGCCGGCCCTTCCAGACGAGGCGGTCGTTCACCGCAACACTGAAGCGCTGCACGACATCCGATCGCAGCCAGACGGTATAGCCGCCGACCGAGCGCGTGCCGTCTGCCGCGAAGCGCTCGGCGCCGCTGGCCTTGGCGCCGTCGACCGCGGCGTGCACGTCGCTGGCCACGCGCAGCCAGCCGGTCGGGTCGCCGTTGGCGTCGTGCTGCGGGCGCTCGATGTGCACGCGGTCGTTCAGCCGCTGCGCGAAGGTCAGGGCGCGAATGCTCATAGGGCGAGTTGAATCCGGTAAGGCTGCATGATCGCCTCGCGCGCGTCGATCGTCGCCTGACGGTCTGCCGGCGACAGGTTGTCGTACAGCAGCTGCACGCCCAGCAAGACAGCGTCCTTCAGGTCGCTGGGCACGTTGGCGGCGTATTCCTGCTGCGTGATCGGCGGCGATCCTTCCGGCGCATAGCCGGCGCGGTATTCCACGCGCAGTGCATCCGGGCGGTCGTACATCGACGGGGCGACGAAGCCGGTGATGAAGCGCAGCTCCGGCACCTGTTCGTCGGTCGCGTAGTAGTCGTCGGCGCCGACCACCTGCAGCGCGTTGTCGCCGTCGAAGTAGCTGACGGAATCGACGGCGATGATCGGCGGGCGGAACAGGCGGATCGGGCGAGCCGAACGCGCGCAGCACAGCTGCACCGCCGCCGACGCTCCAATCGACAGCCGAAGCGTCTGCAGTACGAGGCTGCGCCGCGTGCCATGCTCGACGGCCTGGCGCGCGCTGGCGATGTGCCGCGTCAGCATGGCGTCGTCGGGGTGCGTTTCCTCGCCCGGCGACCCGGCATGGTCTGGCGTCAGGCGAAGGTGTGCGTACACCTCAACCAGCGTGACCGGCTCGAATGGCGGCGGCGTGATGACGGTGATGTTCATGCGGTAATCAACTCCGTCTCGGCCAGCCACAGGTCATCGTTCGGCGCGCCCGCCCAGCCCGGCAACCACGGGCCGCCGTTCGTGAAGTGCGCGAGTTTCAGCGCGTCGGGGCGCGGCTGCTCATTGACCAGCCAGTTCCAGCCGGCCGGCAGGTCGCCGATCTCGGAATCCGCAAGCCAGTAGAAGGCGTGCAGGTCGCGGCCTGGGCGGTGGTTAATTGCGTCCAGGCTCAGCCGGCCGTGGCCCTTGTGGTCGCAGTTGAAGAGCACCACGCTCGACCAGTTCTTGAACGGGTAGGCGGTCTGTACCTTGTCCACCATCTTGGCGTCGCTGGTCGGGTTGTGCTGGTGCTTCACCACCTGCGCCGCTTTCGTCGGGTCGGCCAGGCCCACAAGCTCGGCCACATCGCCCAGAAACACGACATCGCAGTCGACGAACAGCGCCAGGCCGGAGTGCGCCAGGAGCGGAACAAGGAAGCGGCTGACCGCGAACTCGGTGGCCATCGGCGCCTGGCTGTGCAGGTCGTACAGCCCGCCGCGCGCATCAGTCGGCCGGCGCAGCAGCCCGGCGGCGCGCAGTTTGTCCGCGCGCAGCGGGGCCACGTCGACGGGGATGGAGGCGTGCCGGCGCAGCGAAGCCTCGGCGACGCTGAATGCGGCCGCCTCGGCAGCGTCATGCCCGATATAGACCTTGAGCACCGCTACCTCCACACAACCGCCAGGTGCGACACGCCGCCGTGCTTGCACAGGTCGGCCGCCGGCAGAATCTCCACGTGCGCGCCGGCCGCCTTCATCTCGTCGACCACGCGGTTCGCGCCGTAAGCATCTAGGTTCGGGATGCGGCCGTCCGCGCCGCGCCGGTAGTAGTCATCGAACACCAGCAGCGGGCACTTCAGCGCCGCGGCGTCTCCGCGGATCACATCGACGCGGTGGTCGCCGTCGATGAACGCGAAGTCGCACGCGAGCCGCTTGCCGTGCAGCGTTTTGCGGGTGTCGCCTTCGATGAAATCCCACTTGAACCAGGGCTGCAGCTCCTGCACGGTGCGCATGCGCAGTTCGGCCTGGGCCTTGGATGGCATGCCCTTGCCGTTCAGCGCGGCCTCGTGGAATTGCAGGTCCTCGGTCTCGAACACGTCGAAGCCGGTGTAGCGCAGGTTCGCGGTGTAGACGATCGCTGCCTCGCACATGATCAGCGCGCGCATGCCGCGATGGACGCCCACCTCGACGATGTGCTCGGGCCTGGCGTTGTTGATCAGCGGCAGCAGCTGCTCGTAGCGCTTCGTCATGCGGTCTTTCTCCAGTAGGTTTCCGTGCGCGGTCGCGCCAGGTCGGTGTCATGCGATCGGCCTACCTGCTTGCGCTTGCCCTTCAGGTGGTCCAGGCGCTCGCCCAGCGGGCCGTTCACCAGCGGGTGGCCGGTGCTCTCGGCGCCGCCGGACAGGCTGACGCAGCGCAGGCCGCCGGCTTCGTGCGCCACGCGCATCTGCTCGATGGCGAAGCTGTCGTGCCACTCGTACAGGTTGAACAGCTCGTCGGTGGTGTAGAGCTTGACAACTGACCGCAGGAATGCCGCCACGTTGTCGCAGCGGCGGAAGATCATGAAGCCGCACTCGGGATACTTGTTCGCGCGCTTCAGGTAGGCGAACTCGCCATCAGCCAGCAGGCCGGTCAGCCATGCCGCATCGACCGGCGCGTGCGTCACACAGTCGGCATCCATCCAGATCAGCGCGTCGGCGCCGCACTCGGCGTAGGCCAGCTCGATCGCGGCCACCTTGTGCGCGAACCGCACGGCGTCGAAGCGGTAGTTGTCGGTCGGCCGGTGGGCGTGGCGCCGCTTGAATGCGCGCAGCCAGGTGCTGCGCTCCTCCAGTTCCTCGTCGAAGAACGCACGCAGGCGCACCCCATCCCAGTGCTTGGCGAACGAATCGACGCAGCGCTTCGCGTGGCCCTGCCAGTGGTGCCGCGCGTAGGTCGTGACAGCCTCGAATGTCATGCGAACAGGCCCCGTTCTTTCAGGTGCGCCCAGGCGGCGCCGCTTTCCATCTCTTCGGTCGACCACTGCAGCCACGCCACATCGGCCAGGAACTGCTCGCGGCCCGGGAGTTGCGGCGGCACCGGGATCTGGTCGCGCGTGACGCTGAAAGCTGTGCCTGCGCCAAGCTCGCAGTACACCGGCACGCCGTGCACCAGCGCGTCGATCGCGGTGTTGCTGTGATGCGTGACCACGCATAGCGCGGCGTCGAGCGCATCCTTGATGGGACGCTCGTCGTAGCCCACGCCCTCCAGGCTCATCGGCATGCGCTGCGGGTCGGAAGGCTTCGGGCGGTAGACAACTTTCCGGCCCAGCTTCAGAAGGTGCCGCGCCATCGCGTTTTCCCACTGCATGTACCGGAAGCCGTGCTCGACCATGCTCTTTGCGCTGGCGCCCACCAGCAGCAGTTCATCGCCGGTCTCGCGCCAGGGCTGAACCTGCACGCGCAGCGCCTGCAGCCGATCCTCCGGCAGCCCGGCGCACACGTAGCGGTGCGGGCTCCAGCCGCCGACGGACAGGCGGTAATGCGTGCTCCGGCTCCAGTAGGCAAGGTCCGCGTAGACGAAGCGCGGATAGCGCTGCAGCAGTCGGTGCCGCTTCCAGCCGTACATCACGGCGCAGTCTGCCTTCACGACTCCGGCCGTGTTGATCGGCACCATCACCGCCTCGTCGCCGCAGCGCTTGATGCCGGCGGCCATGGCCTTGGCAATCTGGCGGTAGCGCGACAGGCTGGAGGTGAGGCAGGCGACGCGCATCATCGCCGCGTCACCTCGACCTTCAGCGCCCGATCGATCACCCGGGCGAGCTTGACCCAATCCGGCTCCTTGCGCTTGAGAGCGCAGAAGAAGCACAGCGCGTACAGGTACGGCGTGAACCACCATGCGACGCGAACGTGCACCAGCAGCGAAGAAGTGCTCATGCGATCAACCTCCGAATCGGCCCGCCGGTGCGGATCTCGTCCAGGGTCCACATGGCCCAGGCCAGCCGCCGGAACATCTCTAACCGCGCGCCGTCGTGCCGCATCGGGTCGGCCTTGCCCCACTCGGCCAGCGGGCGGGAAGCACCAGCGCCGATCCACTGCGGGAAGGCGTGCCAGACCGGGACACCCAGCAGCAGCGCGTGCAATCCGGCCGCGCTGTTCCATGTGGCGCATTCGCGCGCCCGGCGCAGGTCGTCGGCCAGCGGTACGGCCGGCGCCGCGTTGCCAGGATGCGGCCGGATGCGCCCACCGATGCGATGCCGCGTGGCCTCGGCCCAGTTGTGCGGGCTGGCAATGCCGGGCTCGCCGATGCCGCGCTGGCCGAAGATCACCGCCTCGTCGCCGTCGGTGCGGTACGGCGCCATCTCAACGCCCCAGCAATCCCAGCGCTGCGGGCCGCCGATGGCCCAGCGGCCGGCGCCGGCATGATGGTCGCGGCACAGGCTGAACCATTCGCCGCCGCGCCAAGCTTTGCCGAGCCATCCGTTTTCGCAGACAAGAACGAGCGCGCCAGCACGCTCGAATGCATGGGCGACTTCGTGGAAACCAGCGTATCGATTCCAGATGAGCAGGGCGTCGCCGGGCTGCGGCTTCGGCAGTTGCTCGACCACGTCGAAGCCGGCGGCGCGCAGGCCATCGTTGAATGCTTCACGCCGGTAGTGCAGCGCAGGCCGCAGCATGTTCATTGCTCTTGGCAAGCTCGGTCTCCAGATCGCCCATGCGGAAGCACCGCAGTGCACTATGGGGCGTGCAGTTGACGACATCGACGCCGCGATCGGCCAGCACAGGCGCCAGCGTGTCGAAGCGCTTCAGCCACCGGACGTACAGCTCCGGCGCCGTCTCGCGCAACGGCTCCGGGTGCCTGCCGTGCCAGTGGTCGCTGCCGGCCATGTCGAAGCCGCACAGCAGCACGCGCGCGGCGCCGGCATGCGCGGCGACATGGATCGCCTGATAGCCGCTGTTCCCGCCGGTGCGCACGGCGCCCGGGTCCGGGTCGAAGCCCTCAGTGCCGGTGTTGCGCAGCTGGCGCACGCCGCGCACCGGCATGCAGCTGACCTTCAGCCCGCCGAACAGTTGCAACGCGCAGTTGCTCGGGTGCAGCCACCATTCCGGGTCGGCGGCGTAGAGCATCGTCGCCCACGGCGCGAGGCGCCAAGTCTCGTTGATGGCGATGGTCGGAATGCCGGCCGCGCGCACCTGGTCGCACACCTCCTGCGACATGCTCGGGCCGCTGGCCAGCACGGCAGCGGTCTGGCCTTCCCACATGCGCGGCACCGTCCACTTCATACCCGGCGCCCTTCGAAGTCCAAGCGCACCGGGCTGGCGGCCTTGCCTTCGGCGCCGCGGTCGCCCTTATCGCCCTTCAGCCCGTCGCGGCCGTCGCGGCCCTTCTTGACGGCGAGCTGCCATTCGGACGGGTCGGCGTTGCCGGGCATGGTGTCGGTGTCCGCCTTCGCCACCCATGTGCAGCCGTCGCGCGTCACGGTGTCTCCGGCCTGGTAGGCGCCTTCCTTCCACACGCCGCGGTAGATCATGGTCGGCACGTTGACGCTGCGCTCGACGACCTGGCCGTCGGTGTAGGCGGTCCGCAGCGTGACGGTGCGCTGATCTTCGGCCAGGGCCATGTCCATGTCGGCCACGCCGCGCACGACGACGTGCCACCCAGCCTTGCCGATGGCCAGCGGATCGTCGGGCAGCGGGTCGGTCGCGCGGAAGCTGCGCACGATGCCGCCGCGGTGCGCGGCGAAGGTGCCGCGCTGGTATCGCTTGGCCGGGTCGATGCCGTCGAGCACATCTACATGTACGGCGTCGCGGCCGGGGTCCCCGGTCGGGCCGGAATCTCCGGTTTCACCCTTCTCGCCGCGCTCTCCTGGATCGCCCTTCTCGCCGACGCCAGGAAGACCGCGCTCTCCTTGATCGCCCTTCTGGCCCGGTTCGCCGCGTTGCCCGGTTTCGCCCTTCTCGCCCGGCTCTCCAGGATCGCCGCGTTCGCCCTTCTCGCCGGCCGCAGGCTGGCGCTCTTCCACCGCCTTTAAGCGCACCGCCAGCGGCGCCAGCGTGCGTTGCAGCAGGTCGCGCACCGCGCCGACGATCTCGGTGCCGATCTGTTCGGGTTTGGTCGTCATGCCTGCTCCGTTTCTTGCTGCGTCAAATCAACGCGGGTCACAAGCCCGCCATCAATGCGGCCGTGCGCGTCATGGGTAGGAACGACGCGGACTTCAGCAACGGCTGAACTCATCACCAAATCCTCGACGCGGCCAGCGCTATTCCGATTCACAACGAACAGCCATAGAGGCGATGGTTTTTGTGCATCGCGCCCGTCGCGCCCATTGATACCGGCTATTCCGCGTTCGCCCTTCTCGCCCTTCTCACCTTTTTCTCCGCGATCACCCTTAGGGCCGGCAGGGCCGGCGTCGCCCTTGGGGCCGGGCTCGCCTTGAGCGCCAGAAACACCGGGGTCGCCTTTTTCGCCCTTCGGGCCGGGGTCGCCAGGGTCGCCCTTCTCGCCCTCAAGTCCAGGTTCGCCGGGGTCGCCTTTCGGCCCACGTTCGCCCCTGTCGCCCTTCGGGCCGCGCGCGACTTCAGACAAGGTCAATTTCCAGGGCCTGCAGCCGGGGCACGATCACCGACATCAGTTGCAGCGTTTCGTCGCCTTCCTCGGCAATCAATGTCGGTTCAGGTGCTGGCGCGGCGGCAGCTTCACGCACGGTCAGCATGTTGCTGATCACGTCGAGCAGCTCGACGTGAGCCACGCGTGCAGCCTCTCGATCGGCCTTCATCTCTTCTGCGAACACTTCAACCGCCGCAATTGTCGCCGCTTCCGCACCAGCATCGTGCTTCGCAGCAAGCTGGTGGATCTCTCCGAACGCGTCTGCCGCTCCGCGCATCGACTCGGCAGCAGCGCGGAATGCGACCGCGGCTTCCTTGGCGCCTTCGTCTGCCTCGGGAGGCTCAGGCTCAGCAGCGGGCGCTGCCGCCGGTGCCGGTGCGGACGCCCCCTTCGCGAACGGGTCCTCGCGCGCATCGCGCTTTGCCAGCGCAGCCAGGCTGTAGTTCTGCTCTTGCTTGTACAGCGTGTTGCCGCCCTCGACAGGCGGCAGGTCCAGTTCTTCGCGCGCTTCGTCGGGGGTCATGAGCGTTTTGTCGACGGCAACGCCAAGCGCCGTGTACAGCGACGCGGGGTCGGTGCGCAACAGGCCGTTGAGATCGAAGCGGGTCGAGTACCCATCCGGCAGGCCGAGCCCTTCATCGAGGCAGAGCTCGATGTCCTCAATATGGACCTGCAGGCAGTCGCTGTAGTACTGCTGGTTGAGCGCGCCGACGTTGTTGTTCGTC
>OFQX01000513.1_pt1 | contig 11718 bp, 11 predicted proteins | sample 1542951 | NCBI WGS metagenome assembly OFQX01 (sample SAMN07774215, study PRJEB24372) | wastewater metagenome | isolation source: WWTP Novara (Effluent) | place: Italy: Novara | collected 2015-12
GGTCATCTTTGGGCTGATCCGTACCGCCTTGATATCTCCCAGGCGAATCTTACGATCGATGAAACTCAGGGAGGTTTGCAGGTGTTCAGCACAAAAACCCTTGCTGAGTAGTCGCCCTCTAAAAACATCAACTGACATGGCATGGCTCCTAACGATTGATTTGGAGCCAGCATAGCGACTGGATTTGATAAGTAAGGGGCGTTCTGAACGTTGTTCAAAAACGCCCTGAACCGAAACCGGCAAACCCACGCGGGGCGGGCGTTTCAGCGTTTGGGTTGGGATTTCTGTTCGGCGATTTTTTGCGCTTCTGCGTGAATATTTGCGGCGAATGAAAATTTATCTATTTTAAATTCCGTGCATTCAGGGCGATGCCCGATAATTGTCAGCACCGTGTTATCGAATTCGTCGCCGCCAGTTTCTAAGCATTTACACATAATTTCCCTCTCTCAATAAATTCCCAAATCTGCAATCTTCACCTTGTTTGAAAAACTTCCCTGCATCGCCATTTGATACCATGGTCATCAAATCCTGTGTCCCCCAATACATCTGACCGTCGATTTGACTGGTGATATTCCCCCATTTCTCATAGACTCCTGTTCCACTACCCGTCTCTACCCATACGAAAGGAATAAAGTCATTTGTCCAAGAGTTGAATGTCTGGTTCGCAGCACCGTTTCCTGTTCCAAGCTCAATCCAGTTTCCAGTTACGTTCATCGCTCCAAGACCGTTCACAGTGATAATATCAGACGTGTTTCCTGTCACCTGACGCACCAAAGGAAAACGAATACCTTTTGCCGTGGAGGAGTTTGTGATATTAAGTTCACCGTTCGTTACGTTTATATATCTAAAACGAGGAGCCTGGTCGGTGTTCACTGGAATAACCGCACCATCAACAATAGTAAGAGTGTCTCCTCGAAGAGAAGGACAGTAGCAGGAAGCGGTGATGTTTCCTGTAACACCCGTGTCAGCCGTCCATGAGGTTCCGCTGGTTGAGTATGCAGTGGTGGTTGCTCCGTAGGCTCGTGCATAGAAAATAGGGGTAGTAACAGAACAGTCTGAGGTGTTTCCGACTCCGTAGGTTACCGTCTGCCAGTTTGCCGTTGCCGAAAGAGCGACTGGAGCCCAGGTGATACCGTCAGCGGAGGTTGCTGATTTTATAGTGTTGTAAGCGACTGCCATGAAAAGTCCCCCTCCGATACCTGACCCATAGCAAACCGACTTCCAGTTATCTGAGGAAGGCATGGTTCTAATAGTGTCCCAAGTAATACCGTCAAGTGAGGTAGCAGCATGTGCGGCTCCGTAAGAGACAGCTACGAATTTCCCTGCACCGTAACACACCGAAGACCAATATCCTGTAGTGGTCGGCATTGTTGCAGCGTTCCACGTCACTCCATTATCAGTTGAGTATGCCCCCGTAGTAGTTCCTCCGACGACAACGAATGTCCCTTCCCCATAGGTGACTTCTTCCCAGTTTGCTGCTGATGGAAGTGCTCCTCCTGCTGTCCAGTTCACACCGTTTGATGAGTAGGCTGTGGCTGTTCCTCCATAGGCTACGGCTACAAAATATCCATTTCCATAGGTAACTGACTTCCAATGTGCGGAGGTTGGGAGAGTCGCTGCGTACCAAGTAATACCGTCATAGGTGTAGGCTGCATAGGTTGTATTTCCTGCACCTGCCGCTCCTGCTACTGCCACAGCCATGTTCTTCCCGTAACAAACAGAGTTCCATGTCGTAGACGTAGGAAGCACTGAAGCCGTCCACGTTCCTGACTGTGGATTGAGAGAAACGTAAGAACCAACGGTTCCACCAGTAGCCACCGTAAGCCACATCGGAGCTACGCAGTTATCAATATTTTTGTCAGCCGAGATGGTGATTGTTGCCATATCTAGAAAGTATTACCGTATGAAGCAAATGTCGGAGAACCTGACGGAGCAGAGGTAGAATCAACATACACCGAAGCATATCCTCCAGTACCTTTTGTATAATCCATGACCCCAGTAGCTATTGTTTTTCTCATGATGTACCAGTTGAGAGAAGCGTCTTCGTAAAAATAGTATTTATGAGTGGCAGTTGTTGATTTTGACTGATACCCATACATGTTTGTAGCCTTTCCTCCACCAGAAGCAGCGAGAACAGCCTGGAGGGTTTCCTCGGTGGCTAAGTTCGTTCGGCTGATTGAGGTAGGGTTAGCTGGATCGTCATACTTAATATGCCCGGTCAATTTCACCTGAAAATCATCATCGAACGATTGGTTGTCGATGTGTTGTGAGGTATATTTTGTGTTCGTCTTTGGCATACTATAATTCTAGTTCTTTTAATCTCTCATCGTCAATTGATACAAGGAGAGCCGTTGGACATTGAGTGCAGTATATCTCCATGTCGTTTAACTTCTTCCAGGTGTGCTTCTCGCACATCGTTTTTCCTCCTGACCGGATGTCCGAATGAGAACGGGAAAAGATAGTCCTGATTTCCCCGCGATCCAAATCGTCTTTCTGCTTTTTTTCTACGAACTCTTCCATATTATTTGTAGAATGGTTGACCTGATTTTTTCATGTTCCTTATCTCCTCGTATAATTCTTTTTCTTTTTGAGACATATCCTTGACCTTCCCTCCAATGATACTCCTTACGACTTTTTCATTGTAGAGATACGGGTCATCTTGTATCGCTTGGTCAATCAAATCCCTGTTGTTTGTCCTCAGCCCTTCTTTGAAGAGTTCTTTTGCTTTTTTTGCATCTGTTTTCTCATACGGGAGAAATCTGTTTGTGAGACCTCTTCCAACAAACGGAATCTTTGTTGTAGCAAACCGTTTCAAATCAAGATACGGGTCTGACTGTGCCGCCTCGTGATTGCCATACCAGGCGTTATTTCTTTCCTTTATTGAGCTTACCCTATCGATTGATGACATCAATTCAGCGGCGTCACTAATTGATGGTCCAGTAAATGGACTTGTAAAGTTCTTAATATCCTGAAGTGCAGTAGTAGACGGATACTGGTTACCCTTCGCGTCTTGATATGTCGCCTGTGATTTGTCATAGGCGTATTTCATCTGTGTGACAAAATCAGACGGGAGGTCACCAATCGCCTTGCGGTACAAATCTCCTTTTCTGAAACTTGGATTCGCTTTTTCGTTCTTTGGATCAACTTGATTGACAGCGTTTCTTGCGCTTTGCGTGAGAAACGAAGCCATCGGAGCAATCGCAATAAAACGAGCCAGAGGAGCAAAGTTTCCGAGTCTCGCCTCTTTGACTATCTCATCACGGATAAACTTCGTCTGCATGAATGAGAACGACTTAAACTGAGAGAGCACCTTGCCGAGCGGAGTTCTCCACGCCGTAGGGAGGTTCAATGAGTCAATCTTAAACTGAGTGATACGAGTCATCTTGTTCGCCGCCTTCGCAAGTTGCTCTTGTGTGAGTTTTCCCTTCACTATATCTTCTACTTTAATTCCAAGCGATTCCAGTTGTCTTGAAGCAAACGCCGATTGTGGGTCAGATTTCAGTATATTTGCCAATTCCTCAGCTCGATACTTTCCTGCGTAAGTCGCAGTCCGTCGGTTGAAGTTTTCTACCTTTTGGAAGAGATACATTGATCCCTGAATAAACTTATTTGAAAGCCCGGACTCCTGAAGCATAACATGATCATCGAGCGTATTAGCCAGTACAGCCAAGTCATCATAGTTCTTCCCCTTTACGGCTTTAATACCCTGTGCTAACGCTTGTCCAGCTCCCTTCACGGTATTCAGAAGTCCAGCTTTAGATGCAGTGTTGACGCTCTGGGTGAGGTTTGAGAAGAATCCAAGGGATAGTTTCGTAAAGGCGTTATAACCAAGCAAAAACTGAGCAAAGGCGTTTTTATCCTCCCCCTTATAGACATTATCAAAAATCTTCTGTGCTTGCTGATAGTCTCCGCCTCCTTCTGCGATTTTATTTATCAGAGCCGAGGAAACTTCGTCTTTCGCTCCGAATGATTTGGCTTCACTTATACGCTTAGCTGCACTGTCAGCATACATCGTGAGTGCCTTCTCAGGGTCTTTCTCATATCCAGGTATGTCGAAAAGACGCTCATACTCAAGATTACCTGCTTTACGCTCGCGGTTCTTACCAATGAAATCCTTGAGGAAATTCTCTGCTTCTGCCTTGGTGCTAGCTTGCCCACTCTCTACCATGTGCTGTAAGACTTCTTCATGCCTTTTCCCTTTAGTTATTTCGTCCCAGTTGTACTGTCTTGGGAAATAGTCTTCTCGGTATCCGACATCAAGTCCGGTGTCTTTAGCTGTTCTCTGAATCTTGTTGAGTAAGTTTCGCATCACTACCGAAGAGTCTGCCACTGCCTTGTCTACTGGATTCGCCTTTCCTTCCAGGACATCGGTGAGGTTAGACTTCTGTTTTACAGTAAGCCCTCCCAGATTGAAATAATTGTCTGGGTTATTTTTATCAGTAAACGGGATGCGAATATTTGTACCACCAGAAAATTTTTGTACAAGCGACTTCCACTTACCCGCCTGTAAATCAGCGGATACCTGCTCATCTTTCATCAGATTCTTGAGCTTTTCACCTGCTTGACCCTGATTCGTAAGCGATGATTCCCCTGACCTGAATATATTTGGATAGTATTTTGATCCAGTAGGAGCTTCTTTCGGAAGCCCTTTAATCGATTGTACCTGTTCAGGAATTATGTTATCACTTCTGTATGAAGAAGATTCTTGACCTCGCAGCAATGGCATCGATATACCTCCTTCTTTTGGCGGGAGTGGCTTTAATGGTGTTTCTAATTGAGCAGGTATTTGGTTTAGTCCCTGACGATCAGTGCCGAGGATTTTACTGCGAGGAGTACTACGACTGAAATTAGTCGGCAAAACAGCATCGGAAACCTGTGCGGCTGCCTGTCTTACATTTCCAGAAGCGAGAGCTTTAACACCACGAGATAGTCCACCGCCAAGTACGCCTGTTTCTAACCCTGCAAGCGGGATTTTGGCAAGCTCCCACGCTGCGCTTCCGAGTCCTTTCCGCCCTTCGATAACATCTTTCTCGACCTGACCGAAATCTGATTGGAAAGACTTAAATGGAGAAAGTCCTGGCACTTTATATGTTCGGTCAGTGTACTTACCCTTGTAAGCCACCACAGGAGCCTCTAAAGCCGATGCAATGAACTTTGCTGGTGTTCCTACCAACACGTCGGCAGCGGCCTGTGGAGCGGCTTTTAATGCGTTTGCGGCCATCCCACGGAACGAGGACGCTTTGTCAGCTTCCTGCTTCATTCTGTCTGCGTTGAGAACGGCGTTTTTGTAATTCTCACTTTGACGAATATCTGGTCGTTGAACAGCCTGCACTGGTTTTGGTGCGAGTGGTTTCAGCTTTCCGAAAGACTGTTTCTTCGAAGCTGATTTCTTATACTGGTCAATCGGTATGAGAGCCATTATCTGTATCTTTTTTGCTTGTTAGCTTGATTCAAAAGTTGGTCGAGATATCCGCCTGTTTCTGTTCCGATTCCCTGCTCCTTGGCGTTATCGGCGATCTCCTGCCATGAGTAGCCTTTGTTCAGAGCGTCCTCCGTCCAGTTGAAGATATCATTTCGTGAAAGTTTTGCGTTAGACATCGTTGGAGCTGTCGCACCTCGCTTTGCTCCGGTTACCTGCTGGTTTCGATACTGCTGAATCTGCTCCATCAATCTTTGCTGGTTAGACTGATCCCTATCGGCGAGCTTTCCTCGTTCCTGGGCGTACTGAGTACGATACTGTGAGACATCTCCTGCTTTGTTCTGCGCGAGTTTTGCAAGAAGATTTCCGAGAGCTGTCTGCGTATCCCTTTGTTGTCCGGCCATGAGTTGCGCTCGCTGCTCACTGTCCCCGACATTTCCTGCGTTCATTACGCTTGCGAGCTTGGTATTCTGTTCGTTCAGTTGAGAGTTGAGAGCGTCCGTTCCTTCTTTTTGCATCTGAGCATAAGTTGGGTCGAGAGCGGCGATAAGCTCCTCGAATTGTTTGCGAAGCCACTTCTCTCCACCGTTGCTTGAGTATGCTTTTCTGAGTTCCTTGATGTATGGGTCGTCTGACATTACTCCTTTTCCTGTACCGAAGGCTCCAGAACCTCGTCCTGAGCGGTTTCCGACTGTCGGACCTGCGGTGTCTACTGGTCCTGGACCGCCTCCAAAATCTTCATTCTGTTGCTGCATAATCTCTTCTTGGGTAGGTGGTGTAGGCGCTTCGTACTGTGGAACCCACGAAGGGTCATTTCCGTCCCCTCGGCTCTGAGAACCCCTAAATCTGTCTGGTTCAGAAGCCTGCGCGGTCGGTATGGAGAAAGGATTTGAGAAACCTTGCTCGAATGGTTGCGCTGGCTGTTCGTTCCTTTGAGATGCCTGGAACTTGCTCTGGAGGCTCATGTCTTCTGGTCCGAAGTTATTGAAGAAGATCTCTCCTTGATCTCCGTATCCCGTAGGGATGTCAGGCTGAGACGACGACTGGAGATACTGTCCGAGAGCGCTGATGTCATTATCCTGTGCGGCTGCGGTAGGTGTTCCGAGTGTTGCGTTCCAAGCTGTCTGGCGATTGCTTGCACGCTGGTCCTCAGTTGGGAGGTTGCCTGCACGCATTCCGTTATTTCGAGCCATTTCTCCCATTGACCCGAAGTAGTCAGTGGCTACTCCGCGCACTTTGTTTTTGAGTCTATCAAGAAGCGAGCTTGACCCCTGTCTGATAGTCCCTTGGCTTATTTCTGGAGAGGCGAGTGGAGCTAGGCTCTTTCCTCCGACACCGCTATTTGGAGTGCTTTTAGCAGTCGAGTAGTCGAAAGCCTTCGCTGCCTGCGAACGGTTTGAGCTTGTTGATTTGCTAGATGACGGCCTACTCTGATTCTCCAAGAGCGGTCCGATAGCTGGTCCTTCTGAGCTGACCCGTGACTGCCCGGTCATGAGTGGTCCTGCTCCAACGAGCGGAGCTACTGCCTTCGGTTTCGTTGCCACCTTTAATTGAGGCTTTACGATTGCGCCTGTTTTGTAGTTTAATTTGCCTCCTGCTTTCTGCGCTGCCATTTCACGGGATGACATTCCCTTCGGTCTTTTTGTTGCCATAGTGGTTGATTATTTTAATGCGAAATAATAGATTTGAGCCGTACCTGTTGGTGTTGAGCGTTTTGTCCATGAAAGAGTAAATCCGTCAGCATCAAATGCAACAGTAGCAATTTGGTCAGCAGGAGTAGATGCTGTACGAAGAACAATAGTATATGTACCATCGTTAGCTATTTGATTGGCAACACCATTCCAAAAAACAGCTCCACTGCTAGTCCCATCAGTAAATCCCACTGACCATAATTCTGTATTAGATACATTGGAAAGGAAAACAATGGCTTTTGGTTGAAACCCTAGTCCTGTTGTTGCTACGCTTCCAGTTACCGCAGTCAAATCACGAGTGATTGAACCTACTTTAAACCGAGTATGAGACGTTTTCATTATTGTAGAACCTGCGATAGCGAGAGCCGTCGCAAATTTAACATCATCAGTTCCAGTATTTAATTCTGTAAATGTAGCTTTTTCTACCGCACTGAAGGCATCCAGTTCTTCAGCAGGGACTACCATTCGGACTTCTTCAGCGGTCGTGTGAGCATAAGTGGTAGCCGCGTGATTTATGTTTGTTGCGGTTTTAGAGGTAACATCTACTACTTCATATTTTCCGTTGAGATTCGTTGCGTCGAGGGCGATGTAAAACGGAGCTGCGATTGATGGAATCGAGTTCAGTGGTGTCGTTGTTACGCCAGCAATCTGATTTGAGGTCAGGTTCGTGGCGAAGTTGTTTTGGTGGTTATGTGCCATAGTTTTATTGGTTAGTCCCCGGCTGGAAAAGCGGGGAAAGTTTCTTAAATTGTATTTCCATCGAATTTAGCTCCCAGCTCTGAGTCGAAGTGTTGTCTTCTATCTGTATCTGGACATTCCGGCCAGTCTTGTTGATCGGGATTCGTACGATGTCAGCTCCTCCGGTGTCGGCGAGGTCGAGTGAGCCTCCTTCGACTCCGAGGATTGGCACTCCGATACTTTCGATTCCTATTCCTGCCGCTCCAGTGTTCCCGATGTTTACCGTATCAGTCTTTATCAGTATCCCGTCCACATACACCGAGTAAGTAATCGTTCCAGAGACCTTAGCGAAATAGAGGAGTGCGGTGAGGAAGTATTTCGATTGGGTGTAGTTTTTAAAAGAAAGTTTCGGTGATTTCCAGTTGGTCGGGATTGTGACTCCGTTGTCTGATTTCGCTGTCGGGTCGAAGTAGTAGATTTTCCCGTCTGCTGCGGAGCTTCCGAAGTAGAGTTTGGTTTCACCTGTCGAGTCTTTGAACTCAGAGAAACACCCTGCTCCGACTCCCCACTCCCACCAGCCAAGTCTCTGCCGGTCGTAAACAAGGACCGTGTCGTTTATGCTTCCACCTCCTGAGGTGTAAGAGAGATAGTAGTGATTGTCGTGGTAAATACCCTCCACATCGTCAAGACGGGATTTCTGAATGGACTTAAGTTTTGAATCAACCCGGAGTGAGAGAATATTCGTACGAATCTGGTCGAGTATGTTTGGCTCGTAACCAGTAGCGTAAACACCCTTTTCGTTGAACATGAAATTGTCATTCTCCACCGTGTCGATAGAAAAGTGAGAATCACACCCACGGGCAGGGTCGACGAGTTCTAGAGTGATCGTGGCTGCGGTTGAGGTATCTTGCGAGGCTCTCCACAAAGACCGCTCTTTTACTGGGTAGAGAAAGTCCTGATGCTTGAAAAACCCTGAAAGCTTCTGACCATCGTCCTTGGAAACATAAACGGAGGTAGCAAAAGGGTTGGCGGTTGAGTTGGTAAAATCTCCCAAGTTTGCGTCAGTTCCGGAGCGGTAGAGCCTCGCTTCGTTTCCTGCACCAGTGTTCCCGGCTGTCCAGAGTGAAGCCTTGTAAAAAATAAGCCACTTGCCGATGACTCCGTTGGTCTGATTTGTTACGGTCGTCCCTGAAAACTTCCGAAGCTCATCTGTTCCGTTTTGGAAGAAAACATACCCGCCAGCCTGGCACATATCCATTCGGAGTCCAGTAGTCCACACAGCCGCGGACGCCACGGCGGCAGTGAGCGCGGTAGCTGTTCCGAGCACTGGGTCGACATCGTAAACAGAGGTTCCTGATGTAGCGAGGAGTTTTCGTGTCGTTCCTGAATAATAAGTCCCCAAGCCTGTCACGGCGGCAGAAGTAGGAAGGGTGATAGCCAAAACAACTCCTGGTCGCTTAGCGATGCTGTTCTTTCCGACAGACCAAACCTCAAGAGCCTCGGCGGCCTCCTGGTCGTTGATCATCGTATCCCTGGTGAAGGTATTTATCCCCTTACCCAAGTTATCAATCTGAATATTTTCTATGTCCTTTGCCATTATGCGTTTTCTTGAAGGGTCATTCCCTGCTCTCCGTCGTTGATGTTCCGCTGATGGATTATTTCGTCCAATCGTCGGTCACATTCAAAAATAGCCTTGTCAGCGTCTTCTGCTGGGTCAAACTCTGCCATTCGGAGCATTCCGTAGGCTCGAGCTACAACAGCTTCTGAGTCAGGAATAACACACTCATCAGCATCAGCGCTCATATCCCCTGGACGGTATGTGTAGTAAACCGTGAAATCCTGGTCAGTGGTTGTATTGAGAGAGAAACGATTATCCTGGTCTCCGGTTATCCAATACTGTCCGGCAACAGCCGTGTCAGCTTTTTCTTTCGTTATGAGCGTCCAGGTGAGGTCGTTTGAATCAACAACAGCATTCACTAAAACAAAATCATCCGGGAGCGCAATCGTTCCGGACACGGTAGTGAGAGAAGTGCTTTTTGTGAGTTGAAGTCTATCGGCGCAATAGTCTTTCGCGCGATTCAAGAGACGAATCCAATACGCAAGTGTTGCCGAGTCTGTCGGGAGTACGCCAGCGTCGTGACGATCGGCTAAACTCTGCTTGAGGTCTGCGAGTGTCTTGACTGTGAAAGCCATAAAGAGTAAATAAACAAATAAAACCCTGCCCGTTGTGAGTAGAGTTTAAAAGTTTTCTAATTGATTATATTGTATCATAATGTGTTTTTTCGTGCAAGTATTCCGCTCCTTAAATCCGTGGATGCAACTCTACTAACACCCACGGATTTGAGAGGCATAATGCCTACCCAAGCAACTGCCTCTTTCTTTCTGAGAGGTCGTCCATCTTTTTTACTATCTTCACATAGTCAGCGAGCTTCTTTAATCTCTCATACACGCCTAATTTCGAGCTTCCTATCTCTTTTTCTATTGCGTCAAGTGCTTCCTGATACCTCCCGGGTGTAAGATTCCCGTCTTTCTCTAAAAGACCCTTGATATACTTGTCTACCTCTGCAAAATGCACTTTAAGTGGAAATTCTCCTGCTATTTCCTTGATATCGAAGAAATCTAATCCGTATTTCCCATTTTTAATCTCCCATTCTTCAAGTGGACTCGGTTTTTTTATCTCCTCGACAGCGTCAACATCCTGAAGAGCACCATCTTCTCTTCCTTCGATAAGATTCGGTGTTTCCCGTTCCTCAACTGGAGACACCTCCGCTTCTGTTTCTATTTTCCGAAAGACTGGATCACGTTGCATACTGTTTTCACATCATCCTCCGACATGTCAGTCCATGTCGGAAGGTAAATTATTCTTTTCGACCACTTATAGGCGTTGAGGTTCTTGTACTCTCCGAGGTACTGAGGTTGCATGCTCATCGGCTTGAAACCATACCGTGTTGGGATTCCAAATTCTTCCAAATACGCCTTCAATTCCTCCTGATGGTCTGTTTGTATATCATACATCCATAGAACGTCTCTAGGGGGCATTTTGAGGGCATCAGGTACGTTCTCGTCGTACCATTTCTCTATCTGCTTCCTTTTTTCAAGGATTTCATCACATCTCATCACCTGTGCCACGCCTACCGCCGCCTGGAGATTGGTCATTCGAAAGTTGTGTCCCATTTTCGGGTGGAGCATAGTCCGCTTCTCATCCATGTACATATTCGAGAGCTTTCTCATCTCATCCGCCCATTCCTTGTTATCCGTGAGGCACATTCCACCTTCACCCGTAGTCAGAATCTTGTTTCCGTAAAATGAGTAGCAAGCGATGTCTCCTTGTGGTTCTATGCCGTGAGCTTCGGCCATATCTTCGATGATTGGTATTCCACCACCAGAAAGGTCATCACATTTACGGCCATAGATTGGCACTTGGATTATTGCCTTTGTTTTCTCGCTAATTTTCATCATCCCACATGCCATATTCAAATCGTCTTTACAATCTGCAAAGACTGGTGTTGCTCCTGTGTATGAGACCGCCCAGGCGGTGGCGATCATTGTGTACTCAGGCACAATCACTTCATCCCCAGTACCGATACCAAGAGCCTTCAAAGCGAGGTAGATAGCATTCGTACCACTATTGCACGATACTCCGAATGCCCTCTTGTTTTTTTGCGCCCAGAGTTCTTCAAATTGTCCGATGAAAGGTCCCACTCCGATATCAGAAAGAGCCATAGCCCTTTCAACGAAGTGCCTTTCAAGTTCAGTAATACTTGGTTTGCTCATTAGCATAGTTTTTTCTCAAGTCTAAATGTATCTTCCTCATAATTCTCGCCGATTCTCACACCGTGACAGGTAGAAACCATTTCCCCGTCCGTCATGGCGCAGTAGGCATGCTTCATTCCTGGCTTGTGTTCGATGATGTCTCCTGCTTCAAGTTCA
>OFQX01000517.1_pt1 | contig 11677 bp, 20 predicted proteins | sample 1542951 | NCBI WGS metagenome assembly OFQX01 (sample SAMN07774215, study PRJEB24372) | wastewater metagenome | isolation source: WWTP Novara (Effluent) | place: Italy: Novara | collected 2015-12
TATTATTTTGAATTTTTTGACCCTAATATTACAAAACAAAATATAGAATAATATGTTAAAAATAGAAGGAATAAAATTACTGGCAAGTAGTATGGAGGAATTACATGAGGTGGCAGCTAAGTTTGTAATTAGCAAGAGCTGGTATAGCTCCACACCTGTTCCTCACTATACACTAATTCATCCATTAAAACTTGAAGAAATAGCAAAATATATAAGAGGGAGGAAGGGATGAACAGTTATTTTAGAAGAATATCAGCCACAAATGCCTTTGTCTTTCCCATATTGGGAATAGATAGGGCTGGAGCTATTGGGATGGGATTTACAGAGGCATTTATAGAGGACTCCTTACGGGAGCTTAAATATGAGAATGCCGTCTATTTATTGTTCCGTCCCATTAACAAATGGGAGGAATTTAATCTGTTTGTAGAGAAGGAGAGGGGCAGAGGAGCTCCTATTATAGATGAATATGACTATCCTGATGGATGGACTGTTCTTGTCTATAAATACCCTAAGAAATGGGAGGAGGACGTAAAGCTTATAACAGAGGGAAAATTCTCTAAAACCAGTGAGGAATATAGACAGGCTGTAGGAAGGTGGACAAAAAGTTCTTCGGCAGCAGATGGAGAAAACAGAGAGCAATGCTATCAATGGCTTATATTTACAAAAGATGATAGCTTAAAGGAATATTGGAAGAGGGAATTAGACCTCAATATTACAAATGCAGATGAACATTGGCATTTTTACCCAACTAGGGAAATATTAACACAAGATAAATTAAATAAATATAATTACGAATGAAACTGACAGATTACCCGAAAAGCTATAAATTATTACAAGCATTTGTAAAGAAGAATTTAATAGCTTTTCAGAAGAATATAACAAAGGACATAACAGGGGATGTAGAGGTGCCTGAAATAACAGATGAATGGGCAGAGAAGATGACAGAGGGGATGATAATTACACAAAGACGTAGCTTACTAGATTTCTTTGACCAACAGGAGCTATTTATTACAATAGAATGGTTTCAGGGGAATTTTATAGGAAAAATTGTGGGAACATTATTCCAATCAAAAGAATATAAAGATAGAATGGAATGTGAAATGGAGACATTTGAACAAGCGTTTATAGAACTTGAAGAACAATTAAAATAATTTATATGGAAAGTGATGGATATATGGAGGGAACTCCTCTAGTAATAGAGAGAAATAAAGAGGGAGAACCTCTTATGAGTACAAGAGTGATAGTGATGGATTTATCTGAGAAAAAGCCTTTTTATAATGAATTTGAGAGGATGGAGAGATTACAGAAATTAATTAAAGAGACAGGGAATGACCAAGAGCTTGGGGAAATTGTAAGGAGAGAGTATGAAATATGAGGATGTAAATATAGATGTTATAGAGAAAGCTGTTAAAGAGGTGTTTTTAGGAGAGGTGGAAGAAGAAAGAAGAGTTAAAATCATCACTAACATCTATGGATATGATATGTTTAATGAAGCTATGGAAGAAATAGGGCTAGGTATGAAGAGACAATACATTGGCTGGAAAGTTCCTAGATTCTTGAGAAAATTGAATTTTAAGATACATAAATCCGTAATTGGAAAATATTATAAATTAATAAAGATAAATGCAGAAGGGTAAGAAATTTTTATCGGATTTGAAACTTCATTCAGACTATTTAAAATGGCTGGAGGGAGAGGAACGTTATGAAACATGGGGAGATGCCTGTGAAGATATAATTGAGGGGCATAGGAAGAAATATGAGGGGACGGATATTGAGAAATATCTTGAAGAGGCTGTTGTAGGAATGAAGGAAAAGCTTGTTTTGGCTAGCCAACGTAATTTACAATATCGTTATGAGCAGGTGAAAGCCCATAATTTTAGGATGTATAATTGTGTGGGGAGTTTATTTAATAAGAATGAATGGTTTCAGAAATATTTCTATGTTTTATTATGTGGTTGTGGACTTGATTTTTCTGTTAGGAGGAAGTTTATAGCAGAGCTTTCTCCCATAGAAAAAAGGGGGAAGGGGACAAAAACCTTTGTGATAAATGATAGTATAGAAGGGTGGGCAGATGCTGCTGGTGTGTTGATGTCTTCGTATTTCACTGAGAATCAGCCATTTCCTGAATATGCGGGGTATGAAATTAAGTTTGACTATTCTCTTATAAGAGAAAAAGGAGCATTCATTTCAGGAGGATTTAAAGCTCCTGGCCCAGATGGACTTAAACAAAGCCTAGAGAGAATTGAAAAGCTTATAGAGGCATGGATGGGGAAAGAGGGGAGAATAATTAGAAGCATCCTTGCTTATGACATTATAATGCATTTGGCAGATGCTGTGTTAAGTGGAGGCGTAAGAAGGAGTGCTTGCTCTGTCATAATGGACGATGGAGATGAGGAGATGATAGGGGCCAAACTTGGTAATTGGAGAGCTGAAAATCCTCAAAGAGCAAGGAGTAATAATGCAATAGGGCTTATAAGAGGGAAATTCTCTAAAGAGAGAATGGAAGAAATTGTAGGGATGAATCAGGGAGATAATGAAATCTCCTTCATCCTTGTATATGATGAATATGAGGTGTCCAACCCCTGTAGAGAAATTACTTTCCGTCCCGTATTAGAGGATGGGAGAACAGGCTTACAGGCTTGTAATTTATGTGAAATTAATGCCTCTCTATGTAAAGACAAGGAGCAATTTCTTAGAGCATGTAGAATAGGGGCTATATTAGGGACATTGCAAGCTGGATATACATCATTTCCATATGTGGGGGAAGATACAGAGGATGTTATTAAGAGGGAGGCTCTTTTAGGTGTTAGTATTACAGGGTGGATGAATATGCCTTGGCTATTTAATGCTGAATTGTTACAAGAGGGGGCAGAGCTGATTAAGAGGACAAATGAAGAGCTAGCAGCTATTTTAGGAATAAATGTAGCAGCTAGGTGTACAACTGTTAAACCTTCGGGTAATGCCAGCGTAATTTTAGGGACGGCATCTGGTATACATTGCGACCACTCTTTAAAACATTTTAGAATTATGCAGCTGAATAAAGAGGCTGATAGTGCTAAATATTTAGAGGAGTTCCAACCCTGGCTGTTAGAGAACAGCGTATGGAGTGCTATGGATACAGATTGGGTGGTGTTTATTCCTATTGAGAATGAAGAGGGGGGATTGTTTAAAGATGAAGTGAAGGGAATAAAGCATCTGGAATATATAAAGCTTGTACAAGAGAATTGGGTGAATGCAGGAACAAATGAACAATATTGTTTAAAGCCTTGGCTTAGACATTCTGTCTCATGTACCGTTATTGTAGACGACCAACAAGCCATTACAGATTATATATTTGAGCATCAAGAGAGTTTTAAAGCTGTCTCCTTCCTTAGTGATTATGGAGATAAAGATTTCAATCAAGCTCCTTTTACAAGTGTGAAAAGCTTAGAGGAGGTTGTTAAGGAATATGGAGAGGGCTCTTTATTAGTGTCAGGACTTATTGTAGACGGATTACATGCTTTTTCAGATAATTTATGGGAAGCATGTGATAGTATTTTGAGGAGAGAGAATAAGCTTTCTGGAACTAGGATGGAGGTATTAGTGAAGAAGGATTGGCTTAGGAGGGCAAAGAAATTTGCTAGAAACTTCTTTAAAGGAGATATTAAGAAATGTGTCTATTGCATAAAGGATGTACATTTGTTCCATAAATGGAAGAATATTAATAGACAATTTAAAGAGGTAGATTTTTCTAAAATTCTTAAGAAGCCTGAATTTAAAGACATAGGGAATTATTCCTCAATGGCTTGTTCAGGAGGAGCTTGTGAAATTGTAAGAATATAATATGTTAATTAATTGTGAAATCCCTATATTTCTTTGGAAATGTGGGGATTTTGCTTTATATTTGCATTATGGTAGAAATTGACATGACAACAATAAATAAGTGGATGGCCACTGATGAATATAAAGAGGCTGTAGAGAAATGGGCACGAGAAACATTAGATAGCACAAGTAAGGAGTTTGCTACAGAGGCTGATAGAATGTTTAAAGAATTATTAACATATGGAAGGACACAATGTAGTGTTCCCTTTAAAGAAGAGAAAATGGAAGATAAATATTTCACCCCAGATATAGAGGATATTAGAGTGGGGTATTATTGTGAACATACATCTGATGGGCTAGCTTTTGGTCTTAATAATTATGATGATATTATCGTAGGAGAGTTGGAAACTTGTGATGTTATACAATATATTAAATGGCATGTAGAAGATGGGTATGATATAGGAAATATGATACGTGTTCCCTTCTTAACAAAAGAACAAATAGAGGAAGAGGGATGGAAAGTGCTAGAGAAAGAATGGGGAACATTTATAGAGAAAGATAATTATATGGGGAGATTTACTATAGTGGATGGTCTACCAATTATAACCCTTCTTGCAAAAGATGTGTGTAAAATGGATTGGCTACTACCTAATTCTCCAGAAATGTTTAGGTTGGTGCTTCCTTGTAAAGATATTAATACATTGCGTTATATATGTAAGCTTTTAAGAATAAATTAACAAGAAACATTTGGAAAAGAGAGGAATAAGTAGTAATTTTGTATTAAATAAATTAAATGATAGAAGAGGAAATATGGAAAGAAATACCTTTTTTAAAAGGTAGATATGAAGCAAGTTCCTTGGGTAGAATAAGGAATTCCAAGACTGGAAAGTTAAGAAAATTACAAAATAATGGCAAGGATTATTTAGTTTTCATGATTAAATTAATAGGTAAAAATAAAAATTATTATGTACATAGATGTGTTTTAAGTAGTTTTAATTTTGTAGAAGATTGGGAAATATTACAAGTTAACCATAAAGATTTTAATACTCTAAATAATATAATAACAAATCTAGAATGGTTAGATTGTAAAGATAATACTAATTATTCTAGAATAAATAATAGGTTTTTAGAAGCTAATAGTAAGCAAAGTGAAAGATTGAAAAATTTAGGCAAGGATAATCCTATTTTTACTGATGAGGCTAGAATTAAAAGCTTGAATACAAGAAAAGCTAATTACAAAAAAGAAAACCATCCATTCTATAAAAAATATGGGGAAAATTCATCTTTTCATAAACTAACTTCTAGTCAAGTTTTAGATATAAGAAGGATAGTGTCTAGAGGAAAATCAATGAATTCTACAGCCAAAGATTTTGGAGTTAGTTATTCAACAATTAGGAGTGTAGTTAATAATGAAACATGGAAAAATATAAAATAAAATATGGCGAAAAAAGAGAAAATAGAAAAACAGGGGGCAGAAAAACTCCTTGAGGATTTAGAGAAGAAATATGGAATGGAACGTGTAAGTCCAGAGGACCTTGTAATAATTAATACAGGGAGTATACAATTAAATGAGGCTACACATATAGGGGGGACAGCTTTAGGGAAATTTATAGAGATATTTGGGGAAAATTCTAGTGGTAAATCTACCACTACATTACATCAAATGGCTGAATATCAAAAGGCTTTCCCTGAAAAGAAGGTGGCCTTGTTTGATTTTGAACATTCCTTTGATGAGAAATATGCCATCAGCTTGGGGGTGGATGTTGATGGGCTATTAATCTATCAACCTGATTATCAAGAGGTGGGGTATGATATGATATTAGGACTAATACAAGCTGAATTAGTGAGCTGTATAGTGGTGGATTCGCAAACAGCTGCCACTCCAAAGAGTATTATTGATGGGGAAATGGGGGACGCTACAATTAGTGTGCAGGCTAGGAATAATAGTAAATTCTGCGCTAAAGTGAAGGGGCTGTTAGATAGACATAAAGTGACGTTATTCATGGTGAGCCAGTTGAGAGACTCTATTGGAGGAATGGGAGAACCTACAATTACAACAGGAGGAAAGGCTATTAGGTTTTATGCTGATATGAGGTGGAAGGTGTGGAAGATGAATGATAAGGCTAATGAGCTTAATAAAACTACAATAGATATTGTAAAAAATAAGCTTGGAAAACCCTTTGGACAAGCAAAGATTAATATCCTGTGGGGAGATGGATTTGATAAATTAGGGGAAATAATAGACTATGCATGTGAATTTGATATTATTAAAAAAGGAGGAGCATGGTTTACAATAGAAGAGGCTAAATTTCAGGGGATGGAAGCTACAAAAGAATTTTTAGAGGACAACCCCGAATTATTAAATAAAATTAAAGAACAAGTGTTAATTAAATTAAAAGAGAATGAAGGTTAAAATTAAAAAGCTTGGGGTGATTGAGGAAGGAATGGAAGGAGTTATTCCTAAATATTCTAAAAAAGGAGATGCAGGAATGGACCTTACAGCTACCTCTATGAGAATGGTGGACGAAAGTCAATATGGGTACATAGAATATGGCACTGGAATTGCTCTTGAAATACCTGATGGGTATGTTGGCCTTGTATTTCCAAGAAGCTCTTGTAGTGATACAGGACTAATCCTCTCTAATTGTGTTGGAGTGATTGATAGTGGGTATAGAGGAGAAATTAAATGTAGGTTTAAGGCTATTCCTGATACAGTAATATATCAAATTGGAGAAAGAATAGCTCAATTAATAATTATGCCATTTCCTAAAATAGAATTTGTGGAAGAAGAGCTTTCTGAATCAGAACGTGCAGAGGGTGGACATGGCAGCACAGGTAAAAAATAATAATTATGTCAATGATGGAAGCATATGTACAAAACATTCCCCTATTCTCTCTACATATGTTAGAGAGCTTTTCGGAGAAATGGCTGTACATTAACAATAGCATGAGGGATGTAATACTCCCACATATTATAAAAGAGAAAATTTTAAGGTATGAAGAAGAGTATTAAACCTATTTTAGACGAAGAGGGAGATGAAGAAGAGGCAGATAGGGTGGAAATGGGAGCTATGGAGATGGGAGAATTAATAGAGCAGAGAATCGAACAAGGAGCAAATAAGAAAGAGACAAATAGGCTAATAGACGAATTTAATAGTAAGTTTAGTCGTATATACAATCATGTAAAGTAACATATTATAAAAAAATAAATATGACGATTCTCTTGGTAGTTTCAATTATATAGTTTATCTTTATGTTCTCATATTCATCAGCATGAAAATATTAAATTTAATAGCCCTTATTTTAGAGATTTACCAGATGCTGGTGGATATGAGACTCTAATTTAAGGGCTTTAATTTTTATGAGGAACAAAAGAAAGGTTATATCAGGAGTTTATTGTTATAGATTTAAGAAAGGCACTAAATTATATATAGGTTCTTCTATAGATTTAAATAATAGAAAAGATGGACATAATTCACATTTAAGACGTGGCGAACATATAAGTAAATCTTTTCAAAAAGATTACAACAAATATGGAAAAGAAGAACTCGAATATACTGTATTGGAATATATAGATAACAATAAATATCTTACTAAAGAGATTTCTAAAAAAGAATTTCAAAAACAAATATTTGAAAGAGAACAAATGTATTTAGACAAGTATTATGCTCAAGAGTGCTTAAAAAATAAAAGTGATAGGAGATTCTATAAACTATTATATAATAAAAATTTGTTAGCAAATGGTGGATATATAGACAAAAACTTTGCTCCAAAGGAAGTCCATAAATATACTTTGGATGGATATTATATAGAAAGTTTTTCAAGTATACAGTTTGCAGCTCAAGTTCATAAAGTTGATAGGGCTGGTATATCTAATGTTTGCCGAGGAAAATCAGCTACCGCAGCAGAATTTAGATGGTCTTGGATAAAACAAAATAAAATAGAAGTAAAACCTCTATTTAATTCCAGAAAAGAGATATTTCAGTATGATTTAGATAAAAATTTTATAAAGAAATTTAATTCTAGAAATGAGGCTGTAAGACTATCTGGTATTCATATAAATAAAAGTAAAAGTGCAAAAAGTAGTGGAGGATATTATTGGTTATATGAAGGAGAAGATTTTCCTAAATACGAATATACCTCCTTAAATAAAGAACAGATAATAGAAATAAAACAAGAAGCTATGTTAATTAAAAATAAAGTACTAGAATATGGAGATATTAGAAAATTTACCAAAAAATTTTCTGAAAAATTTAATCTACCAGAACAAGTAATACATACCATTTTTGTAGGAAAAACGTTTAAAAATATAACATGAATGTAGGAAGAAGAGAGATTTTGGAGGGAAATTGGAAGTACAGAAAAGATTTAATACCTTTAATATTTTCTTTACATGCTAAAAAACGTATGGAAGAACGTGTAGAGGGACAATTTATGGTGGTGCCTACAATGGCACGAATAACAAAAGAGAACATATGTTCTGGACAAGCAATAGGAGACAAATTAAGGGCTGTTAAAATAAGGCTTGATTATAGCCGACACAACTGGATGTTTCTAGTAATATGCCCCTCCAGTGGGGTGGTAAAAACATTATATATAGATGGAAAGAAAAAAGCCCCTAAAAAGGAGCAAAATAGCGAAGAAAATAAAGTCTCCAGAACAAATAGAACAGGAGAGGCAGGAAGGAGTAAAGATGAAATTATTCTTTCTGGAAATATGGAGAAAAAGAGTGGGTGGTGGAGTAGGACGCTCAGAAATATCTGGAGAAAAATTATACGCTCCAAGAACAACAATGTTCCATCACATCATTCCTAAACATAAATGTGAAGAAGGTAGGTATGATGAAGAGAACATCATCATACTCACTGAGGATGAACATGTTAGGGTGGAAGCAGATATGTATTATTTCCCAAAAATAAACGAAATTAGGAACAAATTAAAAGAAAAATATGCAAAACAAGGTGAAACGTAAAAAAATGGGAAAATATCTCCGCAAGTTGGCAGCTATGTTGCCTGTCGTATATTACAAAGCTTTAATTAAGCTTTCCAGTCCTGTATATACAAATGAAAAGGGAGACCTTTACACAGAGGAAATGGAAAAGGCTGGAGATAAGAAAATAGCAAATTGGGCTATTATACAAGAGTATCCTGTATCACACAAACGTAGGATGATGAAATTATGGGACAAATTTGGGGATATACGTGCGATAGATTATTATCTCCGTGTAAATGGGAAAATTTCAATATTCCCAAATGAAGAAGAATTAAAAAAGGAAAATGAAACCATTAGAGAAGAAATACAATAAGAATGGATTTGCCTACGAGCTGGTGGATAGGCAAGGGGATGTAGCAATATATTCTCAAACTCTCCCTGAAACAGGGAAAATTATAGCCTATGAGGTGTTTGAGGTGATGAAGAATAAAGAGAGAGAAATAGCTGGAAAAATAATAGGGGCTGGAGAATCTGTCCCTAATATCAAGCAATGGGGAGCATATGCCTTCACCGTTTACGATTTAGAGGCAGCAAAGCTGAAACAAGGGTTTCTATCTACTCGTATATTAGAGAGGAAAAAACAGCCTAGAGGGGTAGTGTAGAATTGATTTTAGCATATAACATATACAAAAAGGACCACAATTACGTGGTCCTTTCTTTTTTGGAGTAGAGGTGTTGCTCAAAAGCCTCCTTTCTGCTCTCCAACTATTTCCTAGGAGACAAATCTGGTTCTCCTTCCTGTGGGGGAGCCTCTGTTATAAGAGACATTTCCACTCCTCTAGCTATCATTTCATTCAACACCTTTAAATTCTCTGCTAAGGAAAGGACGAGGGGAGCCTCTGGAATATTCCTTAGGGCAGCCTCTGTTGTTTGTTTTAAGAAATGTAATTCTGCCCCCTTAATTATAAGGTCTTGATTACTTTCCCATTGGTAGGCTAATTGAGGGTTGAAGGTTGGTCCCTTTTTAGGGGCTGCTTCAGCCATTGGCCCTTGTGGCTCATTTGTATTTTCTTTCACTACATGCATATATTTTCTGGTTTTAGAGGACAAATATAGGAACAATTATCGGATATTCCTAATTTTATGTGTTAAAATTGTGTTAATTAATTGGTAGGAAGAAGCTGACAATACAAGCATTTTTAAGACTCTTTCCCCATTCAACATGTATTCCCATGAGGTTATGGAGAGCGTTTATTTCATGTATGAGGCTATTCACATACGAGGGGAGGGAGGGGCTAATACGAAAGCTATAGCTCTGTAAAAGTTTCCTCTCTTCAAGAATGCAATTATTATCCACAGACGAAATAAGCCCCTCTATTAAGGAGAAATAAGCAATCTCATTCTCCTTTAATATTGAGGGAAAGTCTTTTTTAATTATGGTCATCCAATTTTGTCTATTTCTGATGGAATTTTCTTAGGCTGTCTGCCAAGTTTTATTTGTCGAATAAGTCCACCTAATTTTTTCATATCTTCAGGTGTAAAATAGTCTTGTTTAGCTCTATTACATTGTGTACAACAAGGAACACAATTTTCATTTGTGTGACCCAGAGAATTATCAAGTCTATCAACACCAGTAGCTGGAAATCCACAATAAACACAATTGCTTAGGAGACACTCTTCTAAAAATTCATAAGATAAGGAAAAATTCATTCCTTTCTCAAAATCCCCTCTTCTATAAACACTAAATCTATGAGATGTAAGATATTTGATATTTTCTGTGGATTCTGCTTTAAATACATGTCTACCTTGTCTATTCTCTTTATTCTTTAGTATAAATGCATCATGACATTCTCTGCAAGAGCTACTAAATTTCTTTTTATTCAGTAGAAAATTCTCTTCATTTAAATCTTTTTCAATTTTACAATGAATACAAATTTTCTTTTTGTCAGAACTTGGCATTACAATAACACCAGCCCTAGCTAAAGCTTCTTGCCTATCTTTACGTCTTTCCACATTTGCACAATCCTTGCATGTTCTAGAATAATAACCTGTTGGAGAATGAAAATTAAAATCATTCTCCAAGGTCTTTTCTTCTTTGCAAGCTTTACAAATACGTTTTTCCTGCTCTGGCATACAGTTTAAGCAATAGTTGTTGTAGTGGTACTGGTCGTAGTAGTGGTAGAAGTTGTAGTGCCACTAACAGCCATAGTTAATAGTGTGGTGTCAGCACAATATGCCTGAGCAATCTCTAAGAACATATTAAGCTGTATCTCATCCCCTACAACAGAGAAGGTGCCTAAAAATCCCAAAAGGAGATTAAGTTCAGTTGCTAATGTAGCCAAAGAGCTAGAAGAGCTTCCTGTTAATGTGAAGAGAGCCACCTGAGAGCCATCACATAGGATGGAGACAGTGATGTTTATCATTCCTGGAGCTGTTGGTTCATCTGAAAGGGACACAACTGCTCTACAACAGACATCTCCTTCAACGAACATCCAATTACCTGTAACAGGCATTTTGTTACGCCACACACCGCTTCCTGCGATTGCTCGATTTTGGCCATCAAGCCTTACATAGTACTTTTTGTTATTCATATTCTTTTGTTTTTAAAATTGCTTCTACATACTTATTGTTGCAGAATTGTTTATTTAATGGGTTGTTATATATTTCTTTTAATTCCTCTATATTTTCAAATGGAGAGGAAGTCATGTAGGCTCCTTTGTAAAAAAGAGGGGCTTCTTCAAATTTATTAGAGCCATCTGGCAGCTTTTCAAAAGCCACCCTCACTTTAGCATCTGAAGTTATGCCCGCATTATGCAGGAGGTGGCATTGTTCATACCTTTCTATTCTATCGCAACTCCATGAGAAGTCAAGCTCTTTAGGGCATTGTACAGGCCTATCAAGGGCTATTAATTGAAACATAACAGCCCACATGTCAGCACAAAA
>OFQX01000519.1_pt1 | contig 11663 bp, 17 predicted proteins | sample 1542951 | NCBI WGS metagenome assembly OFQX01 (sample SAMN07774215, study PRJEB24372) | wastewater metagenome | isolation source: WWTP Novara (Effluent) | place: Italy: Novara | collected 2015-12
CGATACGTCAAACCGGAACGAAGACCTTCGACATCAACACCCGCTTCACCCCCGGCGACGGCCAAAACCCGGACGACTAGGACTGGCTACCACGGTTCACCATCTCCGACCATGGAAAAACTCGTCCCGACCTTGATCGATTCGGCGTATAAGGCGCCGCTGCTGTTCATTGCGCTTGCGCTTCTGCTGATTTTGGGCTACGCGCTGTGGTGGGTGACGCACAAGCTGTGGCCGCAGCACCTGGAAGAGCAGCAGAAGACGCGCGACCACATGACGGCGATGATGACGACGCGAGGCAAAGAAGCCGCGGAAGATGCCGAGCGCGACCGGGAGTTGCACAAAGCACAGAACGAAGTCATTGTCAATCGCGTCGAGAACAAGATCGCGGGCGTCTCGGGTCAAGTCGCCGATGTCCATGGGCGGGTTGTCGGCATCGACGATGCGCTGCGCCGTATCGCGTTGAAGGTCGGTGTTGCCTCCCTCCTTGGCCTTCTGGTGTTGTCCGCGCTGCTTAATGCCCGTCGTGTCATTGTCGCCGAGACGTGCAATCCGCCATGCAAGCGTGGCGAGCATTGCGTGTCGGGCAACAAGTGCGAGCCCGACAAGAGCGCACCCGCTCAGAAGGCCAAGAGCAGCGAAGCTGCTTACGTCTCGATTCCGCACGCTACCGCCGCCTGCCATCCTCGCTTTGAGACCTGCACGCAGCCCGCGCTGTAGCATGCTACACTGCCTGCAAGCGGTGATGTGACCGTGATATACGACGGCGATCGGTTCGCTTACTCACGGCGTAACCTCGCCGACTGCGCCGCCGTAGCCCGGTGGCATGAGCAGATAAGCGGGTAGCGTCGGATTGCGGGCGTAGAAGTCGGGCAGGTCACACCGTCAATGGTACAAGAAACCGTTGGCCCAACCATTCGTTGATCTTGGCCGCCCCGATGCGCAACCACGTTCCGACCACCGCAGGGTTGTAGTCAAACGTCTGATCCTGTGCGACACTGATCGTGAATACGTCATCCACCGATGCATAGGGTGATGTAATCAACCCTGACTTAACCTGCGCGGTGTAGGCTGAGCCGTTGAGCTGAAAGGAAACAGGCTGCGGACCACGACACCACCATACCTGTCCGTAGGCGCCGCCGTATAGCTGAGGTGTGGTAGTCTGTGCGGAAACGGGGATTGTGTCGGCCATGTGGTAAGGTGGCCGAGGAAGGTGGTTAGTCGTGTGAAGAGTAGTCATCAACGGTGATACTGGTAGCAGTCACCGTTATTTCGGAGTGATCCTTGAACATGGCGAGGAGAATGGGCTCGATGGCGTCGCTCTGCAGATATCCAGTCAGCGTGTGCAGATCGTCACGAAGCTCGTCAGAAAGCGCGTTGTAGGCCGAACCCCACGATCCGTAAAACTCACCACCCTCTTTGGTGCAGAACTTGGCTTCACAGACGCGGAAGTGACACGGCTCACCGTCGTTGAAGTACGGTGTGTACTGACACCACTTCAGCGCATACAAGTTCGGGTGGTTGGCAAAGAAGGCTTTGAAGCACTCACGCAGAGCAGCCTCACCCTCATTGCGCAGGCGTTTCATAGCTTCGATGTGAATTTCTTCAAGGTTCTTGAGAGCTTCAAACATGGCTTAGTCCTTGTTGACGTTGGTAAAAGCGGTTGTGGTCATGTCGATGGTGCGCTGCGGCTTGCGCTTAGGTCCACCAAGCCAGTCGTACATGGGCATACCCTGTAGGTAATCCTGTACCGTCGGGATGCGGCCCATGTCCTCAATGATATGACGTTCTGCGACATCGCGCACCTGTACGATGCGGCCGTCGGAATTGACGATGGTGTGGCCAAGTACGCGCTCAGCTAGATAAATGCCCCACGATGAGTGCAGAAGCGCACGATGTCGCATGTCTGGAAAGTGCGCTTTGCTCTCGTCAAGGAAGTCATGTACCGGCAGGTAGTCCTCAACCTTACCGCCGAATGCGCGCACTGAGTTCTGTGCGTGGATGTAGGGTTTCATATCACACCGTCTTGTTGAAGCGCTCAAGCAGCTCGCGCAGAAAGTTGTTGCCAACGGGTGAGCCAAGCCACTGAATCACCGTCGCCGCGACTTCTCGATCACGGTCGGATACTTCAGCAGGGTCTTTGCCATTACCCATCATGTAGTTAAATATGTCAGGGCCACCTATCGGTGGATTACGTGACTTGCTTGCCGATGATCGCACGAAGTCTGAGTCTCGGCGATCCTTTCATCTACTTCCCGACGCAACTTAAGTAGTTGGGCGATCTCGATGTCCAACGTCCACCTCCATTTCTCATCCTACACCTACGGCACCGGATCTGCAAGCACAATATACGGCACTAGCGCAGCATTTATCAGCCGAGCCAACCCTGGCCGCGCAACAGCCGCAGCCAGCAGCGTCTCGTACTGCGACACCGTGACCACCGCTTCACCGCGCCATTTCTTGCCCAACGTTACCGCATCCGACGCAATCGCGGCATCTCCAGTGCCGAGAGCATAGACCGGCGGGCTGAGATTGTTGCCGCTAAACGTAGAAACTGCTTGCATTCCGCACAGATATGGATGGTTTTGCGACGTGCGGCTGTACGTGATCGCGATGTCCCAAGCCAAACCCTTCGCGTCGGTGAGGCCCATGCTCGTCTCGGCGCAACAGATGAAGGGACCGCCGAAAATGACCGGTACGTCGGTGTTGGCCGATGTAGGTAGACGTGGTGTGCGCGACTTGGCGGAATCGTAGAAGCGCCCCAGCGACGCATAGGCGGCATTCAGCAATGCAAGAGACGTGCCGTTCAGACTGTCGAAGACCGCCAGCACGAGTGGAGCATTGAAGGAATTGATAAGGTCAACGACGGGCGTGTAGTCAACACTAGGATATGTGCGCACCATGAGCACGGTGGCAGGCCCACGGAACGTTGCTTCTGTGGTGGCTAGGCTGAGAAAGGTGTCGCCGTTGGCATTGTACTGCCCTGCTTCCCTTGCTCGACGATGCCGCCGCCGCCGCCCCCACCACCGCCCGAAGTGGGCAGTGGGTTGATGCTGCTGACGGGCTGCCCGTTGAGGATAACGACTACTGGCGTGATATCCGGCATTACAGCACCGCCTCAGCAACGTCGCAGAAATCGAGCGTGCCTGCGCCAGCTTTAAGGACTGCAAGCCAAATTGGCTCGCTTGGCCGACGGAATCGCTCATGGCCCACAGGCACCGTCGCAAAGTTCGCGCTAATGCTCTCGGGCGTCAGCACCGAATCGCCGCGCAGCGGCTGCCAAACGCCGTCACGCCAGAAGTACGGCGTGACGGTAAGCGCACCTGCGGACACCGACAGCGTGATTTCCAGCGCGTTCGTTGAGCCAATTTGCAAAGCACCGGGCGGCGTGGTGACAGCAACGGCGTCAGGCCCACCACCAGGAAGCGACGCAAGAGGAGTAATTCGCATGTCGTGAGATGGTTTGCCGTCTCAAAAGATTGAAGCCCCTTGACTTTGTGCAGGGAATCGGGTACACAGGGTGCATGCGCCAGCAAGGACACACACCGGGTTTGCCAGTCAAGCCCTATCTTGTCACCGACGACGGCTTGACGGAAGTGCAGTCCGGCACCATCACAGCGCTGGCGATCGGCCCACACTCAGAAGACGCTTTCGTCGGTCTCACTGATCATTTGGTGCTTTATTGACCCGCGGGCAGCGGTGGGCCGATGCAGTCACGGAGTTTTCGGGCTCGTGGGCGTTTATCGGGTGGTTCACGGTGCTGTGCGCGCTGTGGATCGTCGTCAACGCTTCGGGCTTCGGGCGGTGGGACCCATACCCGTTTCTGTTTCTAAACTGGCTGCTTACCGTCGTGAGCACGTTTCAGAGCCCGCTGATTCTGCTATCGCAGAACCGACAGAACGAAATGGACCGCGACCGGATGCGCCAAATCATGACCGAGCTGCGCAACCTCCGCAGAGCGGTGGAACAGCTTAAAGCCTGATTCTGTCAAATTTCATGCCGCGCACCATCTCACGGCATGAGTGGCACCCCCGTACCGTCCCTAAACATTCGTGAATTGAACAGCGGCCTTTCGACGACGCCGAACGTCGGCGAAGGCATCACCATGAAGCTGGGCACGGCTTCAGCGGGGGCGTATAACAAGCCCGTGCGCTGTAGCACCCAGCCGTCGATCAATGCGTACGGCGTGGGTCCGCTGGTGTCGAGCGCCGGACCTCATCAGGCGTATTCGGGACAGACGCAGTTCCTGTGCCGCACCTTCGCCAGCATCCCTGGCACCTTTGGCGCTGTCACGAAGTCGCCGGTCACGTCGCCAACGTCCCCTTCCACCTTGGCCCTCTCGGCTGCGACCTTTTCGGCTCGCGCCGACGGCAATCCGGTCCCCGGCGGTGCGGCGCTGAACCTGACGACGGGCTTCACGCTACCGCCGTCTCCCCTGCCGCTCAAGATCGTCATCGGTGCGGGCGGTGTGGCGCACACTGTTACGATTTCCTACTACGATGTGGAAAGCGTACAGCGCACCACGATTGTCTCGGTTTCTGGTGTGGGCACGTTCACCACTGCGGCGAATGTGGACCTGAAGAGCATCATCAGCTACACGACGAGCGTTGACCCGGTTGGTACGACCACTTTGACGTGGGACTATGCCGGACCTTTGGACCGCTTCGCACAACTGAAGTGGCAGGTCACGCGCGGTGGGCAGATCAACGTTACCGGCGCACAAGCGCCCATCGTGCGCTACAGCTTCGACAACGGTACGACCTACAGCCCCGGATTCCAGATTCCTACCACAGGTATTTTGGATGTCTACACGTATCCGGGTGGGCTGACGAGCTGGCACACGGGTATTCGCTGCACCTTCACACAGGGCACGGTCGCGAGCACGCTGTACGGCGCTGTGCGCGCAGCGGGTGCGACGGTCAACGGCGATACGATTTGGACCCTCGGCGCTTCGGGCGCAACGGCAGAAATCGAGGTCAAAACCGTCCCCGCCGCTTTGGCCTTCACCGTTGTGGGCTCTGCGGTCAAGCTGACCGCGCACACCACGGGCGGCACCGCGGCGAGCTACAACGCTTTCGGCAATCAGCTTGCGGGCGTCAACTTCGCTGTCGGCACCGTCGGCACGGGTGGCAACGCAATCACGATTGCGACCGTCAACGATGGCGGCACGGGTAACGTGACCGTCGTGGGCAACGCGATTACTATTCACTATACGACGGGCGTGACCACGGTTGCGAACGTCAAGGCGTCTTTCCCTGTCGCTGTGACCTTTGGCAGCGTGACGGCGACGGGCGGCACGAATGCGAACATTCTGGCCGATCCGGGTGACACCCACGCCGCGACGAACCTCGCAGGGGGCCTCAACGCCACGCTCGTCAGCACTGGACAGGACATCGTTGACTTCTTTGATACCGACACGTCCGCGGGTACGTTGCAGGCGCGTCAGCTCATTCACTCGATCGGCATCGTCGGTACGGGTCTGGGCCTGACGGCGGCAATGGTTGCGACGGGCGCAGCGAATGGTGGCATCGCCTGGACGGCGCTGAAGCCCGGTGTCCGAGTGCGGCACGTCATCGCCGGAAACAACACAACCGAGACGATTCAAGTCGCCGGGCTTGACGTGACGATCATCTCGGCAACCGATGCCGACGGCGCGGAAACTTCGACGCCAAACAGCATTCTTGCCACCTTGGCCCTCTCGGCTCACGCCGATGCACAGGCACTGCTGTCGGGTGTGGCGACCGGAACGGGGGCGGGCATCATCGGAAGCTGGGCCACCTACGTATCGCTGCTCATGGCGATGGAAGCAGGCGACGAGTGGACAAGCTACACCACGCCGCCGCAGTCGAGCGTCGCAGACTTCCAGACCGCCTGGAATGCGCTCAAGACGAACTTCAAAAAGACGCTCGGCAATATCGAACACGTTCACCTTGTGCAAGATAACTGCGACAACGTGACGTATCAGAACTTCGTTACGTGGCTTCAGTCGGTCAAGCAAGACCTCAAGCTGCCGCTGTGGGGCACGGTGCAGGGGCTGTACAACCTGCCCGCCACATACGCCAGCGAAGCCGCATGGGCGACCGCCTTTGTTGCCGCACTGCCGAGTCCCCGCAACGCGAGCGGCTTGGTTGACCTGGAAGGCGGCGAAGAGGACGTGATCGTCGCGCTGTACGGCTCACAGCTCGTGATGAATGTCGCGACGCTCAATGTTGCGCGCTGCATGAACGTTGTCATCTCGCAGTCGCCGAACCAGACGCGCTGTACCGTGAAGACCGCTGACGGCACGCAATTCGCATTGCCGGGCACCGGGCTTCACAGCGTGACGGGCACCGAAGAGAAGCAGGCGCTGTACGAAGGCGACGATTCACTCGACGAGCTGCACGCGCAGAACGTCACGACGAACCGGACCTTAGCCGAATACGATGGCGTGTTCATTCGCCAGACGCTGTGCTATGTCGACGACGGCAACAGCTTCATTTTCTGGGAACGTCGCCGCGTGATGAATCGCGCGTATCGCGTCGTCAATCGCAGCCTGATTGTGACGCTGAATGCCAACGTGCTGACGAACCCCTCGACGGGCACGCTGGCCGAAATCGAAGCGCAGCAAATCGAGCGTACCGTGCGCAGCGCCATCACGAACGGTGGGCTTATTAACGATCAGGGTGTCAATCACGTCAGCGGCTTTGACTTCCAAGTCTCGCGCGTCGAAAAGACCGCGCAGACGCTGACGATTGTTTGGGCGCTTCAGATCGTGCCCCTCGCCAAGGTGCTCACGCTTACCGGCGACATCGGCTTCACCCTGACGATCGACGACACTTTCAGTGTCGGAACTGCGTAAACGGCGAAAGAAGAGGACTAAACACATGGCCCAAATCATCCGCCGGTTTGCTCCCGGCTTCAACAATGTGCAGCTTCAGTTCGCAGACATCGAAGCGCGGCTGCCGGGGGGCGTGTTCTCCCAGTTCACCAAAATCAGCTACAGTGCCAAGACGGCCAGGGAGGAAGCCCGCGGCACTTCGCCCCTGCCTCAGGGTGTGACGCGCGGCGCGCTGTCGTACGAGTGCAGCCTGAGCATCAACCGCAGCTTCCGTGAAGAGTTTCGCATCGCTGCGCAGGTGCCGGGGTTGGGCCTCTTTGAAGGCTTCTTTCCGTTGATCGTCAGCTTCAACCATCCGCAGTGGAATCGCGTCGAGACTGACACGCTATACATCATGGTCAATGAGTGGAACTTCGACAGCTCGACGGGGCCAGCGGTGCTTGGAATGGACGTGCCTTGCTACTGCGGCTTCATCGACTTCGGCAGCGGCGGCAAAATCATTCCGCAATTCGCCGATATCGTGGGCGTCAGCGCGTAGCCTTGGGTGGTTCTTTCTCAGGCGGTTGCCTGTCGGCATAGTCCCTGCCTACACGACGCTGTTCTGCGTAGTCCAAATCCCACAACAGCTCGTCACTGATACGCACGTCGTGTTCATCCAATACGACTGGATCACGACCCGGACGGTAAACGACACGCAGATCGAGCTAGTTTGCACGCTCTCGTAGTGCTCGATCCTCTTCGTCGAGGTCGATTACACCTAAGCCCATTTCCGTGGCCTCCTATCAGGAGCCGGCTCATGGTGCGGGCTCGCTCTGTGCTGTCAGCGGCTGGCCCGTCACAGACAGCCCCATCTTTGTCAATGCTGCCAGCTCAGACGGCGCAAGTTTCTTGGCAATTCCAGCTTCTTCCTGTGCTTGTCTGAAAGCAAAGAAGGGGATCGTTGATGTGCGCCCTCCGTTGCACCCATCGCAAGGCTGCTGCAACTTGAGTTGCAGGCTGTATTCTGGATCGTGGCCGATGCCGGTTGCGCGTGTGCGAGGAAAGTGCATCATTGCGCATATCGGACAGGGCAGAAAGTTGCTCACTCGCACACCTCCCGCCGCCCATCGCAAGCAGCCTCGCCACGGGGCGCAGGTTCGCACCGATAGCCCGTCACAGGATCGGGCACACGCACCGTACCGAACGGGCAATCGAAGCCGCCGCAGCCGCACAAAGCGTAAACGATGATGCACGAAAGCAGCGCAAGCGCAAGAGCGATCCAGGTGTCGCGCCCATAGCGCCGCGGCTTGTGGGTGTTGCAGTGACACGGGGTCATGGCAGCACCGGAGCCCATTGATCCTTGAGATACCAAGAGAAAGATGCGGCTTCTTCACCGTTTGCTTTGCGAAGGACCAACGGAGGGCTATCGCCCGTATCGTCAATGATCTCGCCATCGCTAATAATAAGTTCTACGATGTGGGGGCTGCGTGTACTGTCCTTCCGTTTGCGCCACCATTTTCGCTGATTGCGAATTGCCTCATGTGAAGGAAATGCACCCCAGAGCCTGGCGTTTCTGGCAGGCGGCTCCGGTAGTGAGGAGGGCACGGGCTTGTCGAGCCAATCTGTTGCACTGCCTGCTTGTTCATCTAGCGCCACCGTCACGGCGTCGTCGCCGTTGACAAACTCCGCAGGCCCAAGCTGAGAAATCGTGATTCGATACTTGGGATTGCCGAGCGGCATATCGTGCACGCCTTCCTTCATGCTTCGCGCAAGCTGCGCCAGCACGGCTTCAGGCTCGCCCACGTATTCAACCAAACGACGGACACGCAACAAACGCTTCATACTTCGCCTCCTACCATCTCTAAGCATGGCACAAGACAATACGGAATGTCAAGAAAAAGATTTCCTCCCTCCCCCGGCTGCGCCTGCAACGCTGCGACCCGTGCTTGAATGGGCACAACGCAAGAGCGTCGAGCGGTGGCTGCTTTGCCTTGCGGCGACGCACGCCAAGTGGCTGCCTGAGCAACAGGACGATGCCGTTGACGAAGTGACCGAAGCGGACTTCGACGCCGCGGTCAAGGCTGCGAGTGAAAAGCTGGAAGAGTGCCGCCGCGTGCATGGGCGCGCTTGGATTCGCACGCTGACCCACCGCGACATGCTGATCGGCGTCATTGTCAAGAAGATGCGCAGCGGTGAGCGGCGTGTCGTGCTTGACACCTTCGGGAAGGCCAAGAGTGACGAAGAGGCGGGCAAGTACCTGCAAGACTACTTCCATTCACAGATGCAGTGGCCGACGCTGCCGGTCTACACCGCGGCGATTGAGACGATTCCCGGCGCTGACGACGTGTTGGCGCTCAAGTGGCTTCAGTCGCTGGGGGCAGAGGCGCAAGAGCCCGCAAAAAAGCGATAACGCTGCTCAACGAACTCGGGGAGCAGCGTGCAATCGCGCGCACGGAAAGCCTTGAGGCCAAAGAGGCGGCAGCGAAGGTGTACGACACCGAACTAGCCGCCTTCTTGGCCATCTTGGATGGCAAGCCATGGGCGACAGCGGACGAAACGCAGGCGGAAACCTATCGCGTCGTCGGTGCCGGGCTTCTGGTTGAGGCGCTTCACATGCTGCGCGCCCTTGTCGAGCAACAGGCGCACGTCTTCGGTGTGGTAGACGCGATGCGGCGGATTCAGTGAGACAACGATGGACGACCTAGTAAACGACGTTCAGAACGCAATAGGATGCACGGCAGCCCATGCGCGGCTTGTTTGTGATGCCGTGCTCGCCTCAGTCGCTTCACGGGCCAAGCTGACGCTTCGAGGCTTCGGCAGCTTCAAGCGCGACGCTTTCGGGGCGCTGACCTTCAAAAGCAGCGTACGCGCTCCACGGTTGGCGGCTGAGAGCGCCGCGCCCGCGGAAGCGGTCAACGAAGCGTCTGAGATGGCCAAGGAGTAGAACCGTGGCCATCACGCTATCGAAGCTGGAGAGCATAAGCCGAAACGCTGCGCCGGAGTTTCGGGCGTATCAGCGTCGCGTGCTGGAAAGCTTCGCGGCGTACATCCGTGAAGAGCTGCGCGAACAGCACGTAAAAGGGCGCAGCATCTACGGGAAACGCTATCCGCAGCCAAAGCGCGGCGGCGCTCCGATGCTCGACACCGGCACGCTCATGACCTCCTACGAGGTCACGGTCAACGGCGACACGATTTACATCGACAACACCGCATACTACAGCGACCCGCTGCAAAACCGCGACGGGGAACACGTTCACAAGCCCACGGGCGGAAGCGGCGGCATGCCCGACCGCTGGAAGCGCAAGCTTGCCCAAATCAAAGAAACCGAGGGTAAGCGAATGATGCGACAGCTCATCGGGGCGTAGCTGTTATTATCGACAGCGTACGGTGCGATCGTTTGATGGCGCTCATGCTATCGACGGCTTGTGGTTTGTGTTAACAAGATTTCCGACGGCAAACCATCTCAGCACATGGCCGATTCCATTCAGGTTGACCTTGCGGAACTCGGGCGGCTCGCCAAAGCCGCCGGGGCGGATTTCGGCTCACTCGCCGCAACCGTGCGGCAGTTTGGACGCACGATGAATGCCGACCTGAAGCAGGCGCGGCGTCTGCTCAAAGAAAGCGCAGGCAACATCGACATCGTGCGCACGGCGCTCAAGGGCGCAGGCGTCTCGACGCGCGACACGACGATGCTAATTCAACAGCTCAATCGCGAGTTGGACAAAGGGCGACAGCTTGCGATGGGCTTTGGCGGTGCGTGGAAGCAAGCCGTATACCAAGCTTTCGGCCCGACGGCGGGAAAGGCGGTCGATGGTGTCGTCGGCAAGCTCAAAAGCTTTGGCGGCGGCATCGTGGGTGCGGCGCTGCACAAAACCGTCGAGCTGGGGGAGGGGCTACTTCACAAGGTCATCGAGCTTGGTGGCGAAGCGGAAGCGAGCCAGAAGGGTTTGAGCTACATCCTGTCAGGCGGGGCAGAAGAGGGCTCGGCCATGCACGCCAAGGGCGAAGCCATCTCAAAGAACATGATGGCGGAGTTTCTGGCGTTGGCCAAAAAGACGCCGATCGCTGACCGCGACATCGTGTCTGCCGGTAAGGATTTCGCCACGGCGTTGTCGGGCAGCGGGCGCAGCATGGAAGAAGTACAGCGCATTTCGCTTCAGCTCGTCAAAGTCATGGCCGATCAGCAATCGAAGTTCCTTGAAGATTCAGCGGTAAGGCGAAACTTCGTCAACTCGGTTACGCGCGGTTTGGGCAAGACAACAGCATCGCTCCAGGATTTGAACTCGCTTCGCGTGGCCAAGTTCAATATCGGCGCAATTCTTGAAAAGCTGCCCGAACAAAAAGGCATGGCCGAAATCATGGCCAAGGTGAAGCAAGGCAAGTTCAAGGTTACAGCCGAAGACCTTGCAGCCGCACGCGAAAATGTCGGCGAGGGGGAGATTTCAGGCAAAGAGCTGGAAAACATGGCCAAGATGCAAAAGCTTATCAGCATGGCCAAGCAAGCCGGCACGCCAATCGCTTATTCAACCCTATTCAATGCGGCGCAAGCCTCGATTTACAAAGGGAAAGACGTAGGCGAAGCCGCAGGCGGTCTCGCTGCTTATAAGTCAGCCAGCACGCTTATCGGCGCAGTTAACAACGCATCAAACGCTTTCGACAACCTACTCTTGGGCATGGACATCGCCGGCAGCAAAGGCGGCAAAGCGCTGCGCGATTTCCTGAACCAGTTTAATGAAGTGATTGGGCACTCGACTGTACTCCAAGACTCTATTCGCGGGCTAATTAACGCTGTTTTTGAGCCTTTGTCTAAAATCACAAAAGAGGATATTGAAGGTATCATTCGTAAAATCGGCAAACTGGGCGAAATTGT
>OFQX01000520.1_pt1 | contig 11652 bp, 17 predicted proteins | sample 1542951 | NCBI WGS metagenome assembly OFQX01 (sample SAMN07774215, study PRJEB24372) | wastewater metagenome | isolation source: WWTP Novara (Effluent) | place: Italy: Novara | collected 2015-12
GGATTGAGAAGGTTGGTTGCTGAATTGAAATTCAGCTTTGCTTTATCACTAAAAACAAATGCGCCTGCTGCCATGAGTGTTACTCCTTATTGAATACCTGCGATACGGCCATCTTGACCGCGTACTATTGGACGCCCATTAACAGCAATAGCCCGTCCGTCTGAGCCTCTTTCTACTACTTTGGGTGAGGTGATATGTGTAACTATTTGACTCAGTGAATCCATGACGTCAGAGAGTTTGGGTTGCCCGCCAATATCTTCTGCCCCTTCATCCATCTGCGGATTAACTGCTCCTTTGGATTGAGCGGCAATCTGGGCAACAGTAATCTTCGTGGAAGAATCGAGTTCGGCTTTCCATTGGTCAAATTGAAGCTTCTGAGCATCCAGACTAGCTTGTATCTGGGCTTTCTGAATATCTCGTTCGGCCTCTATCTGATTGGTCATTTGTGACTCTCTAGCTTGCATTTCCTGCTGATACTGAGCCAGCTGCATATCTCGCTCCATTTCGCGCTGGTGCTGCTGATCTTCAATTGCCATCTTCTGCTGGTCTTGCTGGGCGGAAAACTGAAGCTCTTGCGCTTTGCCTTGCTGTCTCATCTGTTCGACAAGGATCGATGGGTCAGGAGGCGGCGGCTGGGGAGGTTGTGGAGGTTGCGTTGATGGATCAGTGAAGAACTTTTGAACATCCTTGTAGCCTGCGTTTTCTACCTGTTTACTTAAGGTATGATAAACATTCTCAGGTTTGGCCAGTCCCATTTGCATCGCTTGAACCTGGTTCTGAAGGATCACCTGTAAAGCACCCGCCTGCATAGCTTGATCTCCTGTTCCTAATCCTACGTTAACCGTCATGTCGTAGCTATCACGCCATTCGTTCGGATCGAGTTCGACAAACTTGTCCCTCAAGCGAATAGACAACTTCTCCATTCCTCCCTCGGTCAATAGCTTGAGAATCCCCAGAAAGATAGGTTTAAGCAAGACTTCCGCAGCGATTCGCGCAATTAACTCAATTCGTTGCTGACTAGCGGATAGATCAATCTGCCGTCCTGTTGCTGTGTTATTCAGGCTATCAGGGTTCATCCCTTGACTGGTTCTGGATACGCCTGTACGGTTTTCTCTTAACCCTTGGACATATTCCAGCATAGGCATGGAAGCAGCCGCAGCAAAGGGCGTTACGTGCTCTTGAATGGCGTTAGGGTCGCGCTGGCGAAGGATTCCACCGGGGCGAGAATCCATTAAGTCATCCAGATTAGCCAATGGAGACCAATTGGCGTCGGTCAATACCTTTGTTCTGGGATTGTTGGTCAGGTACAGGTTATTCAGCGTTTGACGCAATAGCTCGGTATGTAGTTTCTGCAAGTCTCCCACAAGATCATGTATGCCCATGCCGTCCCAGCGATGAGCATTCAAGACTGGGGAGAATGTTGCCACTGGCACATGAGAGCATATTTCTGTCTTGAGAATCTTGTCGCTCAGCCTAAGGACTGATACCCTTTCGGCTATTCCGTCTCCATCAATATCCGCAAGTACCCACTCCATCCGCAGCCAGCCTTCAGCCATCGCGTCATCATCGGATTGGTCGTTAGCTATTCCAATTCCATTAACGAACGCGCCATTCTGGTTGATTTGACTAAGCCTTGAAGTGGTATCGCCAGAGTAATCAGATCCCGCAGACCCTCTTAATTCACTGGCAGTCACATCAAATCCCATTTGCTTGAGGTCAGAAGTCGTCACTCGAATCATTCGTGCGACATAAGGGCAATCCTGCAATAGCGGGCTTGTCCAGTCTCTGTCAATCAACAGGTCTTCAGGTGAGAATGCCTCTACCTTGATAATGGTCTTTTCTTCGACCTTCTTCATCCGCCCACTGAAAGCCATAACAGGCATGCCTGTCATTGGGTCAATCATTGGATTGCCATCTTGGCCTATCATCGGAGCAGGGGAGGCCTCTTGTATCTCGCTCCCATCTTGGGAGAGCATCGCCAGCATTTCAGCCGTCGCGCCCTTAAAGGGAACGCTGGAGACTTCTTCTTTCGTCTCTTTTCGCCACATCACGGCACAGTTGCTGATCGTCAGGGCATCGGTGAATGCAGTATGCAGGACGAGAAAGCCGTTATTCTGTTTGTAGAACACGTAATTGCAGGCATCCGTAGCTTGATCAGCGCCATCAACATCTGCCTCTTGCGTCGGCTCAAAGCTGACAGCTCTGTCTGTGGCGGTGAATGTCTTGAGCAACGAAGGGAGTATCCATTGCACGGTGTCCTGAATGTCCGATGCGACTACACTTGACCATCCATCTTCTTCATTGCCATAGGGCAGGCGATAGTACTCACGCATGGCAATCTCGCGGCTATTTCCGAGCTGCCCCCATACATAAGCAGAGGATGAGCTTTCCTTTCGGTTTAGCAGTTCCAGTAATTCTTCGTCATCCATTTTACTCATGCGATGTACCTTTTTCTGTAGATGAGCGGCTTGGCTCTATTGCTTTCGTTTGTCAGGTTATCAGCCACAAGAGCTAGGTATCTAGCACAGTCTGCCCCATGACTAAACTCATCATGCAATGGTTGTGTGGCCTGGCCGGTCTTGCTATTGATATTCCAGCGATAGCGCTTCAAGCACTCTACAAGCCGCTCAGTACGGGATTTGTTAAAGTAAATTCTTGGGAAAATCTCTCGCAGCCTATCTATGCCTGTGTTTACCTCTGTGCTAGGCACTCTCTCCACTACCCATCCAAGCCCCTCTAACACTGTGGCGTCATCTTTCCCGGTCTGGTGGCGCTTGTGGAACCCGTCATGGGGAAGCCATATAGACCCCCAGTTCATAGGCTGATCATCTAGCCTCAATGCCCTGAGTTCCTGCGAGTAGTCGGCCAAGATGCGTTGATTGCCTTCGATGTAATGAATAACTCTAATTTCACTTGCTACACGCTGTACCAGGATCAGCGTCATGCTATCAGCCATGCCAAGGTCGAAAACAACATGTGTCTTGAGTGCGCCATCATGGGGAACTTCACGAATTCTACCCGCTGCTTGAGTTGCGCTCATTGCGTCGAAGTAGATCGCCCCCTCGACTGCTGGCTTGCAGTGACCTTCCCAGATATGGGCATAATCCTCAGCCTTCATTGTCGATAGCGCGTGCAACCGTTCTTTTTCAAGAACCTCGGGGAACCATGGGTTGTCCATGTAATTCAGCTCAACGCTGATCGTGTCGGGTTGCGGATCAGTAACAGCCATCCGGTGAGTTTCGTCGGTTTCCAACTCGGGGTTGTATGTCGCCCATATCTCTGACCCATCGGCGCGGATAGTAGGCGTCAGGATGCGCCACGAGCGCTGAGTGATCGCGTGAGCTTCCTCACACCACACCAGCGTGCAGCCTTCGAAGCTCTTGATTGATTCTACGGTTTGGTCTGACAGGCCGGAGAAGTAGAACGCCGACCCATTCAGGCCGCGAATCTCGTTCTCCAGCACCTGAAAAAAGCCATTTAACCCCAATGATTCGATCTGATCCTCGAGTAGTTGATGGACAGACTGCTTGATCGACTTCTGAATCTCGCGCGTACACAGAACCCGTTCGGGCTTGCTGAATGCCTTGAGCAGCAGCGCACGGGCTACTGACCAACTCTTGCCGCTTCCTCGCCCTCCCCGAATGAACTTGTACCGGCTGGGCGTGAATAGCGCCCCCGCCAGTTTGGGGGGGAACTCTACGTCAAGCGCGTCCTGAAATGACATTGATTACTCTCGGGAATGTCACGGCGACATCTGCCTGCGTCTTCTCAACATGCACGCCGCTTGCCTTTCCTCGGGCTATCTCTGCGGCGATTGCAGCGCTGTATTGTTTTTCCTTGGCTGCCATATTGCGAAGCCTCATCAAGTCGTCCAGGTGGCTTTCCATCGTGATCTGCGCCTTCTTTGCGACGGGTAGGCGCAACTCAGCAACCCTTGACATAACATTGACGTTAGCCATGATGCGTGATGCGTTCTGATTGACTGATTCGGCTTTTGTTCCGGGTCTTACCTTGTAGGCTGCGCGGTATGCGTCGGACTGGCTGACGCCGGTAACTATGGCCTGTGCGAAGGCTTCTTGCTTTGATGTAAGCATAATTTGGCGAGTCCTTCCGGGTATTCGCAAGTTAAAGATTTAATTTTCAAGTCTGCTGACTGCTGGTTTTTTGGTGGCCTGCGCATATGGCAGGCAATAGATGAGCGCAATCAGCAGGCGTAAAAAAATCCACCTAAAGGGCGGATTGTGCGTTTCTTATGGGCGTGTCTCTGCCCACGTTTTGAATTGTACATTAAGAACATCAATAAGTAAAGAGTAAAAGAGATATTTTTTCACGGCAATTCTCTAATTCAGGTAAGCCCCTTTGCCTGAGCCTTATCCCAGAACAATGCTGCCGCCTCGACCAGCACATCATCTATGGCTCCTAGCTCCAACTTCCAGACTGATGCTTCATAGACGTGCGATATGGCTATTTTGTGCTGTAACTCAAGCTCATCAATCACGGCATCGGCGACCTTCGCTCGCCAGTTGTTTTGAGCCTCATAGACATGATCTGAGGCATCCGCACTGGCGCAGCCGCCAATATTTTCCAGCATGGTTGAATGGGTAGGATAGCCCCGGACATATTGTCCGCCCCTTCTCCAAGCACCCCAATTGGACAGATTCCGATCCGCGTCGACGGGGACAAGCTGGCGTAGTCGCTGGTTTTCTTCAAACTCGTCTCTTTTCATTGGTTCACCCTTTTCCGTTATAAATCATTTGACCGTTTTCCAGTCATGTGCTTGAGATAAGGGTCTAGCTTTAATCACGATCAATGTTTTATCTGTAACTTGGTCTTTTTTTATTTCGGCGCGGTCTGCCCTATAACAAACCGGTTCCAGCTTTTGATCCAGAATCTTTAGTGATTCGATTCCTGGCCGCATTGGGTTTACCATCCCAAAGTAAAGCATTCGCCTCTGGGAAATGAGACGCAATAAAAGTGCGGGCAGACTGTCTAAGATTCGTATATTCGGCAAATGCTTGTGGATATAAATTTATAATGGCTCGCCTGATAGCATCCCACCTATCATTGCCGACAATTTCTTCACTTGAAATTTTTGCGGCTCTCAATAGAACAATGGATAGCGGCAAATCCTTATTCCATCCATTAGCAATCGCCTCAGCAAAATCAAATTTCGTTATTTCTATAAGCATAATTTAAGCTCCTTCACTTTTGCCTTGTAGTGGGTGATTAGCTCGCGTATGTCCTCGATAGCGTAATATCGTGCTGAGTTATCATTTTCGAGCGCTTCCACAGCAGCCAGCCCAATTTTTTTAATCAACGCAGGGCGGTAATTCACGATGTTTCCGGATAACCGAAGGTTGCAATGGTGGTTGCATTGAGAGTGCACGTTATCCTCGTTAAACCGATGCTGTGGGGCTGCTCCTCTTGATCTGTAGTGTCCTGCGCAATATTGAATATCGGGTGATTGAGTACCGCAGCTGATGCAGATATTGCCGTCTCTGGCCCTGATATAGGCATTGAATACCCTTTGAACGTCATTCAGCCAATCATTGCGGCTTTTGAGTTTCTCTTTCCTTATCCTGGTGGATTCTCTTTCCGCTTTCTTTCTTTCCTTCTGCCGCTTTAATTCAGCCTTGCAGATAGGATCGCCGCAGGTTTTTGATGTCATGTACCTTCGTTCAAATTCAGCCCTGCAAATGGCGCATTTGCTCATCAAAACTCCCGAGAAACCCCGGACTTCAGGCCGGGGAGGTAGAGGGCGGACGCGAAGCGTTCGGGTTGTTGGGTTTGCATCTTGACTTCTCCTTTTTTAGTGGGTATGATATGGGTATGAAAAAGACAAATCTCTATCTGACGGGGCCTTCGATTGAAAGATTGCAAGCTCTGGCTAAAAAGACTGGCCTTTCGGTGGCTGAACTGATACGCCGCGCCATTGACGACTTTCTGAAAAAGCAAAAATGATCCTTGTTTACAAATACCGGGTAAAGTCTCTGAACGGATTGCTGAACAAGCAGGCGCGAGCGTGCAATTACGTGTGGAACTATGCAAACGACGTTCAGAAGCAAGCATTGAAGTGGGGCAAGAAATGGCCGTCCGGATTTGATCTGAATGTTCTTACCACTGGCAGCAGCAAAGAACTTGGACTGCACTCGGGCACGGTCAACGCCGTGTGTGAGCAGTACGCTAAGTCTCGAAAGCAGCACAAAAAACCCTACCTTCGCTGGCGCGGCAAGAAGTCGCTCGGCTGGGTTCCGATCAAGGGTCGTGATCTGAAGCGCGAAGGTGAAGCCTTTCGTTTTGCAGGCAATACGTTCCGCGTGTTTAACTCCCGCACATTGCCTGAAGGAAAGATCAAGGACGGCACGAACTTTTCTCAAGACTCGCGCGGTAATTGGTTCCTGAATATCGTGATCGAGGTCGCCGATGCCTCGCCCCGTCCGATCAACAACGGCGTTGGGATTGACCTCGGGCTGAAAGACTTTGCCACACTGTCCACGGGCGAAAAGATAGAAGCCCAGCGCATTTACAGGGGTTCCGAACAGGTGCTTGCAGTTGCGCAGAGGGCCGGCAAAAAACGCCGTGTCAAGGCGATACACGCACAGATTGCGAATCGCCGCAATGATTTTCACCAAAAACTTTCCACCCGTCTCGTGCGGGAATTCGATTACATCGCAGTCGGAAACGTCTGTGCTAAAGGACTTGCAAAAACCAACCTTGCAAAGTCTGTTCTTGATGCCGGTTGGTCGTCCTTCAGAAACATGCTCCGTTACAAAGCGATTGCGCACGGAGCCAAAGTTGAAGAAGTGAGCGAAAGATTCACCACGCAAACCTGCCACGAATGCGGAAGCATTGCCGGGCCGAAAGGCCAAACGGGTTTGAATGAGCGAAACTGGATTTGTGGTGATTGTGGTTGTTTGCATGATCGTGATGTGAACGCTGCTCTAAATATCCTTTTTCGCGGCTACGGACATGTAGCCCCTGCTCAGGGAATCCCCGTCCTTTAGGGCGGGGAGGATGTCAATACAGCGCATCTAGCTCACTATTTGCAAACTTCTTGACGGCCTTGCTGTCTAGCGATCCCCACTTCTTTCTCTTTGAGCAGCCCTCTAAATAACCCTTTAGCAAGGATTTTCTATCCCTTATGCCTTGATAGTTTTCATTATGTAGCGTGTGTTTCCCTAGATTCTTGATGAACGTCTTTTCTTCTTGCGTTGAATAGCTCTCTTTTACTAGCATCATTTTCCCCTTAGTTTATATAAACAATATCTGACCATTTCACGCCCTGATCTGTCCCCCAGGCATGAAGATAATCAATCAGGCTGGATACCTCTTTTTTCGTCATCTGGCTTGTCCTGCGGTAGAGTACATCAAACCCATTTCCATCCAGTGCCGGAACCATTTTAACGGGTTGATTTTCTGCTCTTGACCAAGCCGCGGTAAGTAAACGCTTCCAATCCTCTGAAGCCATTGCCTCACCCTGCCATTTTATTTGTTTGGCTATATCACTTATGGCAGCGTGCAGGGCGGCGTTCTGGTCTAGGGTGCGTGTTGGTTCCTGAATGGTGACGATATAGCCTTCTGGTGCTGTTTTAACGCTTTCTAGAGCCAATCCGCGGGCTTGGGCATGGGCCAATCTGAAAACTCGTTTCATATCAACCAACCCATACTCTGCATAAACTTTACGGGGTCTTTATTGCTCTTCGTGAGATTGCACGTTGGGCACAGTAATTGGATGTTCGAATCCGCGTGCTCTCCACCTTTTGACAAAGGTTCTATGTGGTCCATGTGAAAAGACTTTAGCTTTTGACGGCAACAAGCGCAGCGGCCACGCTGTTTTTCCATGAGAAAGCTAGCTAGGCCAGGAGAAATACTGCCCCCACTTGTGAGAGCCCTGCGCTTATGCGCATAGCCTCGATGCCTAGCGGGATTCTCAGCCCTGTCTTTTCGACTCCTCTCATTCAATTTCTCTCTGTTACGCTTCGCCCAATCACTTGTAGCTGCGCAAGCAATATCACGATTTTCGGCACGCCATTTTCTTGCCGCAGTCATGACCTTTTCTGTGTTTCTGCGCCGCCACTCAGCAGCGGCAGCATTAACACGACTTTTGTTCTCTGATCTCCATTTTTCCTGACGCTCTTTATGTCTTTCGGTGTCTGCGCGATAACGAACCGCAGCCTTCTCGGCAATCGCGGCCTTGTTTTTTTGGTAATACGCTGACGCAGATTCTTTTGCCTCTTTAAGGTTTCGCATGCGCCTGGCTCGGTCGTACTCCGCCTTATGAGCCTTCTTCTCCTCTGTCGTCATGCGTTTATCGGTCATTTCCGCTCTTACTAGGGCGGCGAAGGATGCCAAAATCCTTACCTTTTATCTTCACAAGTCTACCATCCTTATCCCACCACACGACACCTTCTATCGCGCCATCGCTCAGATATTCCCGTAACGCATAGAATGTCCTAGGACAGTCTGGCAGAACTTCCAGCCCATGCTTCACCAACACATGGCAATCAAAACCTTCTGGGTTATTTTGCACCTTTGGCCCACAAAGCTCGTAAGTTCCATCTATGCGTTGCGTTAGTCGTTCAAATGCCTCCCGGTGTCTTGCATCGTCCGGCCCGTCCCCCACTGGAACCCACCCAGGCCAATGCCCTGTTTTGACATCCGGGGCTGGTTGGGCAGGCTCAAATCCAATAGGCGGAGATTTCCCAGCCTTCGCGTCATACCGTTTAAATAGTTTTCCATCGCGCACCAAACAGCATGTTCCGTCAAACTTCCGTGTAGCCACGCCCTCGCCAGCTACAACCCATTCAGCGCCTGGAACTACCTCATCCCGCACAAGTTTATCGCCGTCATAGTTTCTTTGAAACAAAGAAATAGTCTTTTTCATTATTGAACCTTCTTCTCCTCTGTCGTCATGCGTTTATCGGTCATTTCCATTCCCCATGCTTCCCCCTGTTCCCTTTTCCCCGCTGATCCATTGCTTCCGCCCTAAGCGCAGCGGCGGCAGGTTGTCCCCGGTGCTTTGCCACCAGTTCAAGGTACGACGCACCATTGCCTGACTGTTTTGCAGAATATCGCAAGAACCATCTAATTTCACACTGTTTTCTGTATTCATCTGAATCATTCATCGCTTACCCATAGGACAAGCCACAGGGTTGATACTGCTCATCTAAGCGGGTCTCCAATCAGTTTCATCCCACGAGCCTTTGCCGTGATTACAAGTCCTACAAAGGATTTGAAGATTATTTATGTCTAAAGACAATTCTGGATACCTTCTTCTTGGTTTGATGTGATCAACGTTAATTACCGCGCCATCTTTTGGTGATGCCCCACAACATTGACATTTAGCACCATACTTCTTAATTGCTTCCATGCGTAATTTCCGCCACTGGAAAGATGATAAAAAATCATCACAATTTGCTTCTATCCATGTTTTATTTTTAAGGGTGGATTCTTTATTTTGATAAGGCGTAACCCCTTCTATCTTAGGATCGTGTTTAAGAAATTTCTTAATTGCTGACTTCCCTGTGCAATCCCATCCAAAATGGGAAGCAATTGCATTTCCTATTTCTATATGTGAAGTATTGCCAGGAAGGCCCAGCCTATGAGCTGTTTCTGCTATTACTCTGTTCCTGCTTTTAATCCTACTTCTAATTTCTTTTTTATCATAGTAATTCCCGATTATAACTTTCTTAGCCATTGGAAAACCTCGCATCCAGTATCCTTGCCCGTCCCTCTGTATGGAATCTTCTCTTCCCTTTCCCCGACACTGCACTAACCTCCTCAATCATCCCTGTCGTTTCCCGGCAGTCCCGGCAGATGTAGCGGATTCTCACGAAGGGGATGCGCTTGTAGCGGTACAAGTCATGGCGTAGCAGGTCGCCGCCGCAGTGGCAGGTTTTCATGCTGCTACCCTTGGCATACATTGGCCGCCTTTCCAGACCTCACCTAGCGCATCTGAAGCGTTTTCGATCTGGACTATGTGTAGTTGCACGCCATCCAGATAATCAGACTTGAGGCTGTTTGCCCAGGCCTTTGGTTCGACTTCGGATAGCCTCATGGATGTTTTTACCTTTTTTCGATAATCAGCACAGGCTTTCATTCGTTCCGGTTTGCTCATTTCTGGCGTGGTGATTCGATGATGATTCAACCAGTCTCTAGCATGCTGGGTTAATTCAGCCTCTTTCCTCATCCTCTCTCGGTATTCCACTTGATTTACAGGAGTATTAGATTTTGGGATGTAGCCGCAGTTGTGGCATTTAACCCCCTTAAAAACGGTTTGGCAGTCAGGACATTCAATCATGGCTAATTTCTCCTGAGTATTGGGCAAATTTTGTCGCGTTAAAAAGGGTAGCGGGGCGAAGATACATCTCTTGGTCTGTCCCCATCCATTTTCTAGCCTGCCTAACAATGATCCCTCGGCAGTCTGATACCTGCGCTCCTTCTGCAAGCCTGGCAGCTATTAAATCCAAATTCGCTTTTAGGGGGCGGTAATGCTTTCCGGTCTTCATGTTTAGAAATTCTAAAACTTGAATGGCGTCCTCTTTGTATTTTTGTTTTCCATTTGCAAGACGAACGCCGTCGGATTTATCCGACAAAGTAATTGGTGGTTCACATAATGGTTCATTGGTGGTTAGGCTAGCATGGGTGCTAGGGGTCTCGCGCATGGGTGCTAGGGGTAATTGCGCATGGATGCTAGGGGTAGCACCTGCGCTAGGGGTAGCATTGGCGATAGGGGTATACAACATCTTTATGTTCATTTTGTACTGACGAGACTGGCCTGGGTCTCCACCTGCATGATTCCCAATCACCGCTAAATAACCATCGTCAATTAACTTATGAACGATGCGCCTCGCTTGAGATTCACTGACGTTTATTTTTTTTGCGATGGAGGAGATTGAAGGATACAGACTTCCTCCATCATCGTTGCACCAGTCGGCCATGGCAAGCATGGCAAGTTTTTCTGAACCACCAACGGTGAAGTTTTCCCAAACGAGCGTCATAATCTTAATGCTCATTATGTTCTCCTTTGATGACTCTCCAGCAAATTCCGCAAAAGTATTTTATAGCGGCATCCCTGCGTGGAATTCGCGTGCAAGCTAAGTTCATGTAATCCACTAAAGAGTGAGCCGGGATATTTTGAAGGAATAAGCGCACAGACTCCCGGAATTTAGCACTAAAATAATATCCTTCAAAATGCATTTCGAATGCATCTTGTACCTCGTCTATGTGCTTTTCTTCGTGCCTGCGCTTGGACTTAAGCAGCCGATCAAACGCTTTTATTTGCTCAAGTTTTTCGGCTATTAAGGCGGCTTTGTCAGCAATGGATTCAGGTAGCGAACTAAGCAGCCCAGCGCCTTTCCCACGATTACAATCAAAGCAGGCGGTAATCAGATTATCTATTACATTCTTCCCGCCGCGCGATACAGGATGAATATGGTCGACTTCAAGAACTGCGTTAGGAGGAGTTGCGCCGCAGTATTGGCAAGCGAACTCGTCCCGCTTGAATACATTGAACCTAAGTGATTTCTTTATTGGTGTGCGTTCCATCATATCCGATACCCTTAGAAGGTCGCCCTCCCGGACGGAATTGCCGAGCGTGGGAGACATGAAGTCAGGTGCGGCACAGAAAGACGACCATCTAAGGGTTCTTGC
>OFQX01000524.1_pt1 | contig 11634 bp, 9 predicted proteins | sample 1542951 | NCBI WGS metagenome assembly OFQX01 (sample SAMN07774215, study PRJEB24372) | wastewater metagenome | isolation source: WWTP Novara (Effluent) | place: Italy: Novara | collected 2015-12
TCTTCCGATCTGGACGAAGGGTGTCCGGGCGCAGTTCGTGGACCAGACCGAGTACCGGCTGAACACGTCAAGCCCGTGGGCGCGCACGAAGCCCTTTGGGAGCCGCAAGGCAGGGAAGACGATGCTCGGGTCCGGCGGGTACAAGTCGGCGTTCCTGGGTGGCGCTGGCGCCATCACGCGGGTCACTCCGGTATCGGTAGAGATCGGCGTCGATGCGGGTCTCTTCCCGCAGGTCAAGATTCATCAGGGCTCGCGTCCGTCCGTCACGGTGAAGCCGAAGCGGCGGACGAAGGGCGGCAAGGATTGGAAGATGCGTTTCTTTCTTGGCCTGACCTACGGCGTTTGGATGAGCAAAAAGCGGATTGAACAGGGATTCAAGATCCCCCGCCGCCGCGTCTCCGTCTCGTCCGCCGTGCGAAAGGAAGTCCTCCAGATGTTGAAGCGCGAGACGAACGCGAGCATCCGTGGGCTGAAGCTCACCACGAAGGCCAGCCGATGAAATGGGTGGTCGGCGCGGGCTTCGACTGGACGAACACGGCTCCCGCCGAGATGATCTTGGCGCGGCATGTCGAGATTCTGCGGGCAGATGCGACGCTACTGACGTTGTTCGGTGGAGTGGCCGAGAATCCGTTGCTCATCCGGTGCTGCCCGTTCGCGACGGATAAGAACTCGCTGGAGCTCGCATCGGTCCCCGCGCTGTTTGCCACGCTCCCGTCTACGGATCGCCAGCCGATCCCCGGAGCGAACCGCGAGACGGTCACGGTCCGCGACGTGATCCGGTTCCACTCCGAAGGCGTCGGATCTGAACAACCGATCTGGGAGCCGGGCCTGCTGTCCGTCGTCTCTCACCTGATCGGCGTCGTGCAGACGTACCAGCAGCTCAAGCTCACCACGCCACCGTCTCCGGCAACGATCCCTTACCCGATTCAGTTGGCCGAACGGGTGGACCTCGAGGCGACCTCGCTCGAGCAGATCGAATCGCCGCAAGAGGGTTCGGCGCGGAACGTCTGGGATCTGTCCATCGACTTCAAGTATTCGATCACCGTCAACGCCAAGACGATTCCGGCGCGCCTCTGGAATCTCGTTGTGGCGGGCGCCTAACGCTTTCAAGGAGGCACGACCATGCCGCAAGCATTCTTCGATTCCAAGGCCGGCGATCCGGCAAGCCTTATCCGGATGTTCTACGCTCAGACCGCGGACGGCGTGCCGGCTGCGGACGCTAGCCTCATCCCGTACAAGAGCATGGGCGGGAAGTGGACGCCGAGCCCGAAGCGGATTCGCCGGGCCGCGGTGCTCACGCGCCCGATGCGCGACGTGGATATCCGGTCGAAAGTGACGATGGAGGGCGGCGCGCTCAATCTGGGCGACCTGGACCCCGGCAACCACATGCAGCTCGCCTCGCTGCTTTCGTTTCATCAGGGCTACGCGGTGGCGACGGCGGACGGGCATTCGCGGTGGCGGATCTCGCAGCGTCAGGCCGAGGACGGGACGCAGACGCTCGCGAAGTACACGCACGTCAACGACTCGGACAAGGGCATCCCGTTCCGGAATACGGACTGCCTTTGCTCGGGCATCTCGCTCGCAATCCTTCCCGGTCAGAACGCGCTCTTCCGGGCGAACTGGCTGGCGGGCCGTCACGACTTCTGGGGCGCTGCATCCGTCACGGGTACGGGTCTGGTAGCTCCGCACTTGCGCGGCACGACCTCGGACGCAGCGGCTGGATTCACCGGCAACTGGGCTCCCGACGCGACCGACAAGGACGTGTACATCAAAGTCATGTCCGACGACGCTACGACCGTCACGTTTCAGGCGAAGGAAGCCTCTGCGGGCACGTACAGTGCGTCTCAGGTGGCGACGAAGGGATCGTGGGCCTACGTCTACACCGGCACGTCGGGCACGATCTCTCTCGGTGGCCGCGCCGCTCAAGTGGAGGTCTACTTCCCGACCGGCGCCAACAACTCGTTCGTCGATAACGATGTCTGGGTTTTCCCGAAGCGCCGGATTCTCTCGGTCGCGGACACGGACTACCCGACGACTCGCACCGTGGCAGAGACTCAGTTCCGCTTCCTTCTGGACGGGACTCCGGTCTACTGCGATGGTGGCGTGACGATCACGGAAAACGTGCCCGGAGCATCGGCGCGGCTCGTTGCCGGCGGCGAACAGGCCATCGGAACGGACCGTTTCGGGCAGCACGACGTAACCGTGACGATCAATCGGCGGCTGGTCGATCTTGACTTGCAGAAGGCGTTGATGACGGCGGATACCGTGTCGCTCGTGGCCGAGGGTCGAAACGACGTGATCGTAGGAACGTCCACCTACTACTACGGCATGGCGGCGGTCCTCCCGAATCTTTCGTTCGACGCTGGCGAGATGCACGATGCCGAGGACGGCGCGCAGAACCGGGACGAAGTGATGACGCTTCGGGCCGCGATTCCCGAGTCTGACTTCACGTTTGCCACTCCCGGCCAGGCGTCCATCACGGACATTTCCGCCGATATCGAGTGGATCGTGGATACCAACATCGTCGCGGCAGACATCGGCCTCTGATGCGTGGGACCGGCGGCGGGCGGGGCGCGTCTCCCTCCTCTCCGTGCTTCGCTTGCCGCCGGGCAGTTTGACAGGGGGGACTTGTGGCATCCGAAGACGAAACCATCCGAATACAGGTTGACAGCGTAGAGGCTCGGGCTCAGCTCGCGGCGCTGGAGAAGGAGGTCCGCGAACTCGAGGCCGAACTCAAGACGCTCAACTCGACGGCGGGCGTGACGAATGCCGAGATCGAGGGGACGACTCGGCGGCTGGAAGAGGCTAAGGGGAAGTTCGCGGAGGCAGGCGAACAGGTCCAGAAGTTCAACGATACCCAGGAAGAGGGCGGGAAGAAAACACAGTCCCTCGCCGACAAGTACGTCACGCTCGGCCTGAAGGTCTTTGGTGCGCGGCAGGTTCTCATGGCAGCGGGCGAGGCCATGCGGTCCGTGGCGCAGGCGACGGGCTCTTACTCTGGCGCGACGAAAGACGCCATCGACCAGACGGACAATCTTCTCCAGAGCATCGCATCGCTGGATCTCATTGGAGCGTCCAAGGCGCTCGGCCAACTCGCCGGGCAGACCGTGGCGTGGGCGGAAGGTCTGAACGAGGTCAATACGGAACTCGGGAACCTGGCCGACAAGAATGCGGCGGACGAGTTCCGGAAGATCCTTGAAGCGCAGGGCAAGCTCGTTCAGGGTCACAAAGATGAGGTAGCGGCTCTGGACCTGAAGGCGGCGGCTCTTGAGCGCGAAATCGCCACGCAGCGCGCATCGGGAGAGGTCCAGAAGTTTCTACGTGACCAGATCCAAGAGACGCTCACCGCCTACGAGAAGGCCGGCGAAGCCGTACCGGCGGGACTGGCCGCGCAGGCTGCTGCGCTGAACATCGTGAGCGACGCGCAGGCGAAGGCAGCGGACTCCGCGAAGGATCTGGAAGAGGCCGGGACCAAGGCAGCCGACGCTCGCGCCAAGGCAGAGCAGAAGGCGGCGGATGAGATCGTCGCCGCGCTGGAGAAAGAGCGCGCCGCTCTCGACGCGAAGCTCGCGCAGGACGAAGCACGGCTGGCGAAGGCGCTCGGGGCAGGCGGCAAGATCGACACGTCAGGCGACGCCGACGCAGCGAAGAAAGACCTCGCCGCGCTTCAGGCTGAAATCAAGCAGCTTGAATCGCAGCCGCTGCTTGATTCGGACGAGCTCAACAAGCTGAACACGTTGAAGGATCGCGCAGGAGCGGCGGCGTCGGCGGCTCGAGATCTGGGCGAAGTCTTCACTCAGACCGCCGACGACTTCCTGACCGAAGGCGAAGCGGCAAACGCGGCGGGCGATGCGTGGGCGGTCTACGGAGATCGCCTACAGATCGCACAGCGCCGTCATGAAGATGCCATTCGCTCGCTGGATGAGGCGGACGCCTCCTTGCAGGACTTCACCGATACCGCCGACGAAGCGGCATCGTCCGCGACGGACGTAGGCGATGCCGCTGCCTCCATCGGAGACGGAGCCAAGAAGGGCACGGACAAAGCCTCCGAAGGGCTCGGCAAGATGAAAGACGGTCTAACAGAAGCGATCCCGCTAGCCGAACAGCTTCGCGGCATCCTCCAAGAGATCGTCACTCTCGGTTCGCAGGCGGACATCTGATGCCCGCGACGCATCCGTTCGCAATCAAGCTCGAGCGGGCGATTCTGGACGCCACTCGTTTGCGCGATTCATTGCGCGATGCAAAGAAGAAGGCCGAGGAAGCCGACAGGGACAATGGCGCTGGCAGTGGCGGAGGTGGAGGAGACGGCGGCGGGAGCGGCAGAGATGCCATTCCGGGGAAGCGTCCACAACCGCCGAAAGATCCGCAATACGCCAGACTCAAGGCGGCATACGACAAGGCGCGGAGCCAGTGCAACGAGAGATATCAGAGAGCGAACGAGGCTTACCACCGCTGTCTAGCAAGCCCCCACGGATCGGCAGACGCGTGCCGTGGTCTGCATGTCGGCGTCTCGTGTCCAGAAGTCGCGCAGGCGTGGGACGCGCTATCTGCATACGTCGCGTCACAAGCGGGTGGATATATCGGTCCAACGCGGAGCAACAGTGGCGGCGGCGGTGGAGGTGGATTCTAGTGGGAAAGATGGCGAAGAGTCTGAAGCGAGCAGCCGACGAAGCCGAAAGGCTAGTTGACGCGTTGAAAAATTTGCCGCAGGGCGGGGCATTCTCCGGTTCGGATGGGGGCGGCGGCGGATCTGTTCGTGGCGTTACTCATGTTCCGTCCGGTGACGGTGGCAACATCACGTTCGTTACCAACGTCCAACCAGCTCCGCCATCGTCAAGCTCGGGTGGCGGCGGCGGAGGTGGGGGGAGGATTTCAACGAATGAAAAGGCCATTGCGAAAGAGGTAGTGAGGCAGTTCAGTTCCGTCTTTGCCGATGCGTTGCTTTCCGTTCGTACGATGGGTGGTGCCTGATGGGCTATCTCGGTTGGGACTCGCGCTACCTGTCCAGCGTTCCTCACTTGGACGGTGTGGAGTGGACCGAACAGGGCCACCCGCTCGGCATGACGTTCAACGAGGCCACAGAAGACGAGCCGTTCCTGATTCAAGTCGCGAGCGGAGAGCATGTCATTCAGAGCGTGTTCTCTGGCGTGGCGACTTCGGACAAGCCTTCACGGTGGATCTTCGAGATGCCCTACCAGCTCATCAGCGAGGATTCGTTTCGCCGGCTGAAGATGGCCGAGGGAAAGGGCGAGGCGGTCAACTTCGTCCCGCACCTCTGGGAGATGGAGCATTTCGCCGGGGCTGGAATCGGTGACGTGTACTCGCTGTGCCATCCGGTCGCATGGACCGTAGCGGCGGGAGTAACCTCGGTCACGCATCCGGCCATCTTCTACAAAGACGGCGTGATCGACGCGGACTGCGCTTCGTTGGGCGGAACGCTATCGCAGACGCTCACGGTGGCCGAGGCGGGGGATATCGCGGTCTGGTACATGCCTGTCTTTCGGGTCATGGTCAAGGGCTTGCAGTCTGAGTTCCGCGACGTGAACGGAGCGTTCTGCAACTTCACGCTCGAGGAAGTCCGGCGCTATGCCTGAGGTTCGCGCTGATCTGTTCTGTCGCGTCGATGCTTTCGGAGGCTTGCCGCTCGAACTGCGCGTCCAGGTGCAGAACGACGTAGACGATCCGGATGGGCTGCGGATCGACGCCGCGATTGACGGCACTGCGGGCGCGATGGCCGTGCCGACTTCTCTTACTCGCCAGAAGGTGGCGATGCGGGCCTACGTGGACGGAGTTCTCGTCCCTGAGATCCACGCCTGCCGGGTCACACGCTCGCGCAAACAGAACCTCCAGACGTGGGAACTGACGCTCCCGATCCATCCAGGCACGACGGGATACGCGGGCGACTGGACAGGAAACGGCGTCACGCTTTGCAAGAAGCGGATCGACATTTACGGCGTCTATCAGACCTCGACCGGTTACCATGAAATCCCGCTGATCTCCAACGGGATCACCGACAACGAGGGCCGCGAGTCGAACGGCGGGGCGCTTGTCACCTACACTGGCGTTGACCGGGGCGGACGGTACGACAAAGAGGTTGCGGACTTCATCCTCCCGCCGGGGTCCGGTCTGCCCAGGGATCGGGTTATCGAGATCGCGGCGCGGCGCTGTGGCGTAGAGGACATCTCGCTCGAGCACTCCGAGACGGCTATGCTCCATGAATTCCAGATGGCCGACGCTCCATTCCTCGGTCCATGTCAGGAGTTGGCGGACGTAGAGGGCCGGGTTATCCAGTGGGACCGCTCCGGGGACATGATCTGGAGGCGGTACGGATCGGACGCGATGGTCCCTTCGTCGTCGCGGTGGAGCTTCACGGAGCGGAACTTCGTCGCCGGATCGTGCAAGCTCTCGCAGCCGGGAGAACTCATCACGGAGATCACCGTCGAGGGCGACTTGCAGGAGATCGTTGGTCCGTGCGGAGACGTGACCTCTCGGGTGACGATCACGACAACGAGCCTCAACGGACCAACCTCGCCAGCCTACGCGCAGAGTACGGGCAGTTCCTACGCCGCGAATCCGCAACCGTCCGCGCTCACATCCCCAATCACGGTCAAGGTCGAGACGTTCGATACGACGCGGCGTTGTGGAATCGTAGTCTACGAACGGCGCACGGTAGACCAGTGGTTCAACCCGGAAACGAGCCGCTATTCGTGGAACGCTGCGACGGATTCGTGGGACACGCTCGGCAGCGTCTTCACCGACGACAACACGGACGATGACTCTCCGGCCTATCGCTACAGCCGCGAGCAGTGGACGCGGACAGAGATCGACGAAACCTGGCACTACTGGCTTCGCGGCGGATTCGAGGGTCCAGAGGCTTTCTGGATTCCGCTAAAGCCGACCGGGCTGGACATGGGCTATGGCCTGCGAGCGCCGAAGGGATGGGACGGAACAACGGGCGGCAATGGCTACATTCCTGCCGGTGGCGGCGACAGCTCCTATCATCGCGGGATCGAGGGCTGCAAGATCGGCACCCTCACGAAGTCGCAGCGCTGGTACGGCGTGCGCCAGTACGTCAAGGAACGCGTGGTCACGTCGTACCCGTTCGATATCTGGGAAGAGGTAGAACCGACGAACGGATGGAAGGTTCTCGGCGGCAAGGAGTCTGTGGTCAGCGACTCCGAACAGTTCCTTGAAACCGAACAGATTGTGACCCTGCTCGGCACGGACGGCAAGGGATACCAGACCGATGAAGATGAGTACCGGTTCCAGTATCTTGCACTCAAGGGTTCGCCCTACCTCTACGGCGACGACACAGAGCGGGATTCGGCAAACGAGACGCTACGGTTTACCGGCGCGACGTACACGAAGTACATCGGCGCGGGTGAGACTTCGCACGACGAGATCGTGACAGAGACGAATCAGGACGACCGGACACAGAGCACGGTGGCCTCTACCGGGCTCGGCTCCTACCTTCCAGCGGCGGAACGCATCCCCGACTCCGGGCCGACGACGGACACGGACGTTTACGTGGACGACGCGCAGCAGACGGAGCTTTACCAGAAGGCGTACCGGACGAAGGCGAAGCCGATCTCCGTAACCGTGACCGACGACGCGCTCGAGCATTGCTCGACTCGCGGAGTACATCGGGTCCATTCGCAGTACCTCGAGAGCGAAGACGAGGCGGACTGGCTGGCGCGTTGGCTTCTGGACGAAGGCTCGGCGGGTGTGTTCGACGGCGAGCTCGCGGGCGCTAACTTCTTCGTCGAGCCGGGCGATTGGTGCGCCCTGATTCGCTACCGTCAGATCGGGCTCTCCGGCTGTGCGGGTCGCATCGAAGAGGTTTCGTGGGATTGGAAGGCGGGCTCCGTGATGAATACGAAGATACAGGCGCTCTTGTACCCATGAAGAACACCGGACCGAACTCTCCGCAGACGATTCGCGGGCTGCTGAATCGACGCAGCCAGCGCGCCCTGTTGGATACCCGAACGCATCAAGAGGCGGACATTCTGACCGCGCCGATGGTGGGGCCGTTCGGCAAGGGCTTCCATACGCTGCACACGCCAGCCGGGACCGAGTACGTTGTCGGGGATGCGAGCGGGATCACGTTTGCGCCTAACGCGCAGGTGATGGTGGCGAATCCTGGCGGACTCGGGAATCGTGCGGTTCTCGGCGGGGCTCCGGCCAACAAGAAGGGCGGGGCGGCGCGCAGTCGCAATCCGCGACGGCGGGGAGTTCCGGTGCTGGAATCGAATCAGTACGCCTTCGGGACGGACGGACTCGGCTCCATGCTGGCGATGCTCTACAGCGACGGGACCTATGTTTCGACGCGGGCGACCGAAACGGAAGTCTCTGGCAGCTACACCGGATGCATCCTGACGGACTCCTCTCTCGTTGTCGGCGTGGGCTCGCTGCTCCTGCACGACGGCTCACAGCTCAAGGTCTGGGACGTGGAGGGCGGGGTATTCCACACCTACTCGATCCCTGCAGGCTGGACGAACGCGAGCCCGCCCTACTACCAGAACGGCGTCCTGTACTGGGTCGAGGTGGAGGACATTCCCGCCGGCGCGATTGGCTCCGGGGATACGACGTTTGACTATCGCCTCCGCACGGCGGCGACCGATCTCTCGGGTGTGACGACGGTGACGAAGGTGACGAGCGCCGCTGCGAGTTCCTACGGGGCTCCCTACACGATCTACGATCTTCCGCCGGAGCCGTGAGAGTTCGCGGTGGACGCGAACGGAGCGATCCTCTATCTCGGCGTGTCGGTCAACGAGATCGTGAATCACGAAGTCCTCGGATGGTTCGGCCTGCAGGCGCGGTTCGCGCTCGCGGGCGGGGCTCCGTCTACGCGGGCATGGACGATTGACGAGTTTCGGAGTTCTGCGGGTACGACGCCGCCGAGCAATGGCGGCTTCGCGTGCGCCACCATCAGCACCACTTCTTTCGCCATTGTCGGTGAACTCGGTGAGGGCCGGTCCATGTCGGCCAAGAGCGACGACGCAAGCTCTGCCGCTTCGGATCTTTGGGGCGCCGGGGATCTCGCAGCCGTCTCTCCGGAGTCGATGAACGTCGGGACGGGCGGATCTGTTCTCCAGGTCTACGGCTCGCAGACGATCCTTCGCGGCGTGGCGTCTGGCGTCGAGATCACCAACGCCGTCGAAGCCTTCGACGGGACGAACTATCCGACCGCAATGTTTTACTACGGAGTCTGACTATGGCCGCGCCAGTTATCGCTTGGTACGAAACGGACGGCACAACCGCTGCCGGAGTGGACACCTACACGCCGACCGCCGGAACGCCGACCGCCGCGCAGACGACGCGGATCTATAACGACAACGGCGGCACCGCGAGCGCGGACGATGCGACGGAACTCCGAATCACGGCGCTCTCTCGGGACGCTGGGGATACCGTGTTCTCGGCGGACCATGCGCTCGCGGCGGGTGCGTACATCGAATGCCGGGCCGTGGGCTCTGGCGGAACCGGAGTCGCGGCGCAGACGACGGAGTGGACACCGGTAGGGAAGGGGCGATACCTCTTCCTGCGCGACTTGCCGAGCGACTGTTACCGAACCATCGAAACCCGGATCAACGCGCCGGCGGGCTATGGCACGGTCGATGTTGAGGTTCTGCTGCGCGCTGTCTGCGCTTCGCCTGCGGTGGCGCTCGAGGAAGGGCACCACGAATCCGGTGCGGTGGGCGTCTGTCATGGCGTCGGGGATGGTCGGTTCGGCGCACTGCTCGAAGGCGGCACGCTCACGGCTTCCGGTTCGCCGGACAGTCTGGTGCATCTCAACCTGACTACGTGGATCGCTGCCGGGGTGCCGCATTCTCTCTTGCCGGGTGTGGGCGCGGCAGAGATCACACTGACGAACCTCGATAGCGCGGCGGCGGCTCTGGCATCCGGCGAAAGCTATTGGTGCGCCTTGAGCCTCGCCAGCGACGGCACCGTGACCCAGACGAAGGGCGTCAAGGGAACGTCTCCCCTGGCCGTCTCTGCGCGGCCTACGCCCCTGTCCGACGAACCGTTGCTCGGCTACGTGGAGCGCGAGTACGACGCGACGATTGAGAGTGGCGATATCTACCAGGATGACCGGGTTTACGGATGGTTCAAGGCGACGACTTCGGGCGCGTCTCTGGTGGCGACGATCTCCGGCGGCTGGGCGATGATCGACAACCGGCTCATCCGATTGACCGGCGACTCGCCCGTGACCTGTACCGCGTCGGACGTAACGTACGTCTATCTGAATCCATCCGGAACGTTCACGGCCAACATCACTGGGCTTCGACCGACCGACCGCTCTCTTCTGCTATACGAATTCACCTGCGACGGCTCGGGCGTCACGGCTACGGTAGACCGCCGGGTGTTCGTGGGCCGTCGCTTGATTACCATGACGTTTGAGAAGGCGGGCACCATTGGGGCGGGAAACACGATCTTTAGTTCGTGGCCGAGTGGCGCGAGTGGATACATCCTGCCGCTCTTCGGAATTGTCATGTCTCTCGGCGGGGCGGGAACGACCTCGGGCTCTACCATTGCGGACGTAAATCAAGCGGCTACAACGACGTATACCACCGTCTTTACATCGCAGGGCACCAGCGACCAGCGCCCGACGTTGGCCTTCGGAACGTCCAACTACAGCGACTCCGGAGCTCGGCCCGAGGTCTACGCCATCTCCGCGTGGAGCCGGTGGCGTGTGGACGTGGACGCTGTGACGGGCACCGCGCCCACGGATATCACGGTCCACGTTATCGGCGTGGAGGTAGACGCCTAACTGTTACGGTTTCCGGGGGACGAACTCCCACAATCATGCGCGCCAGAACTGGCCTTTCTAGGAGATCACATGGCCCGCAAGATTCTCGGATTCGTCCTCATTCTCGCCGCGCTTGCGGCCATTCCTGCGGCTGCTCAGTTGATCGGGCGCACCGCAACCGTCACGACCCTGCCGGCCTGCAACGGCACGAAGCAGATGGCACTCGTGACCGACGCCACCAATGCGACCACGCTCGGCGCGGGTGGGGGCTCAGCCTCCGTCTGGGTTTCGTGCGCGACCGGCTCTTGGGCCATCGAAGAGGTCGCAGCGGTTTCGGACCTCACCGGCTACGTGCAGCACACGGTTACCGGGGCGCAGGCGATCACCGCCAACGGCGCTGGTAACGACGCCTCGCTGATCGCCGCCGATGACGTTTTCCTGACGCCGACCGATGCGCTGGTCGCGGTTGCCGGCGGAAATACCACGATCACTTCGACGGCTGGCACGGTAGCGATTGCCTCCAGTGCGGGAGCGGTTACCGTGACGGCTACCGGCGCGACGAACGACGTTACGCTGACCGCTACCGATGACGTGATCCTCGCGGCCACCGATGACACGACCGTGGCGGGCGATCAGTTCGCGGTCAATACGACCACGGCGGTTGTGGACGCTGGCGGCGGCGCGGACGAAATCACTGTGGCGGCGGGTTCGACGGTGTTTGTTGGCCTTGTCCAGATCACCAAAGCCGCGACCCCTCCGGTCGCTTGTGCGGCTGGCTATGAGGGCGGGCTGTACGTCGATTCGGATACGCACCTTCTGTGCGTCTGCAACGCCTCTGCATGGGTTCAGGTGGCTGACGGCTCCACTGGCTGCTCGTAAGGAGCCCA
>OFQX01000527.1_pt1 | contig 11619 bp, 18 predicted proteins | sample 1542951 | NCBI WGS metagenome assembly OFQX01 (sample SAMN07774215, study PRJEB24372) | wastewater metagenome | isolation source: WWTP Novara (Effluent) | place: Italy: Novara | collected 2015-12
TTATAAAATATTAACCAAAACCAATAAACAATGGCAGACAAAAACCAAGTGAGCAGCAGCGGAGCGGTTGCCACTAAACCAAAGCATCTAAACGAGGGACTCGGATTAGAGCAGTTTGATTATGAAGCCATGCAAGGCGCAATGTACGATAAGTACCTTGACCTTGTGCAGGGTAAGGTGATAGACGAAGATGACCCGAAGCAGCGAAGGTCGGGCGGTCTTAATGCGAATAAGCAGTATGTATTCGAGGTGTACAATGTACGCCCGTTACAGAAGCGATTAGTACCAAAGTCATTGACCGATAAGACAATGATACCTAACGGGTTTGAATTGCGGGAAAGTAAGCCGAGGCAGGTAACAACCACTTACCTGAAAGATGCGTTATTGCTAAATGGTGCTTTATATGCGAAGATTGCAGGGGATAACAACAACCCTATATTTTACTACATTCTTCAGAAGCCACCTATTGAGAAATAATTTACTAACCCATTAATTCCAACACAATGTTAAAAACAACCGATAAAGAACGATTGAAAAGTTTAGGTATCGACATAGATGCCATTATAGCGGCGCATACAGACCCCGCAGAGAAGGATATAACTGTACCAGATGGCATGATTTATACCGATGCGCAACTTGCTACCCGTGATGAGGTGAAGCTGAAAGACGGGGAAAAGGTAGGAGAAAAGAAAGCCATCGAGATAGCCAAGACCGAACTGAAAAAGCACGCAGGTTTGGATATTACGGCTGAAAGGTGGGGTGATGTAGGTAAGGAAATAAAAGCCGCTATCAACGCCACAGGTGATGACAAGGTAAAGACCCTGCAAGAGCAAAACGCTGCGCTACTTGCTGATAAGACCTCATTAGCAGATAAGGTAGCACAGGCAGAAACACAGCTAAGGACAGGTATGTTTGAGATAGGCGTACTATCAAAGCTACCCGCTAATTCACTCGGTCTAAGCCCTAAAGAAGCGTTTGAGCTTGCCAAGATACGGGGCTACACTCCCGAACATACCGACACAGGCGTAGTATGGAAGAAGAACGGCGAAGTGATGAAAGACCCTGTTACACATGCGCCACTATCGGAAGATAAAGCTATTGCGGCGATATGGACAGAGCAGAAGTGGACACCTTCGGCAACCGCTGCCGCAGGTGGCAGGGGTGCATCGCAGAAAGCATCAGGTGAGGCTATGGGCGGTATTATGTCTAAGTCAGCAGCAGAGGCAGCATGGCGGGAGCAGAACCCCGATAAGGGTCTTGCAACGCCTGAAGGTATGGCATGGTATGCGGAACAGGCAAAGCAGCCAGGTTTCGACCTGTATAGCTAAGAATGTAGGGTATATTTTCATAAGGGCTTGCCTATTCTTAGGCGGGCTTTTTTATTTGGAATAGTTTTGTATATTTGAGGTATGGGACTAATGGAGCAAGGGCAACAAGACACAGCAAAGGCAATGCAAAAAACATATGGGTATGATATCCTTTTAAGAATGAAAAAAGAATTGGAGGCAAAACAGCCAATGGTAGGCACAGAAGATTATAGTGCAATATTAGCGATAGACAGTGAATTACGATTAATGGAACAAGCTATACCAGTTCACCACAGTAGTAAAGCATGGTGGGACGGTGTTCACGAAATGGATTGATATTATGAATAAGATAACAATAGAAAACATACACGAGATAATTTCACCCGATGCCGAAGCGGCATTAATTCTTTACTGTGTTACCAATGACATTGAGTATAACGATGAATTTATATCGCATATCAGTATGTACTGGCCTCGGCCATCAATGGAGTTTCATTTAGTTTATGACAAAGGATTAACAACAGAGGTAACTATCGCCAAATTTGGTAAGACATTAAACCGCAACTAAATGCCAACCCCATACCATAAAGGACTATTAGGGCTATACCGCTTTTCATGGCGTTGCTGGTTCGGCTTTCATTCATGGTTTAAGGATGGAACGTGTAAACGATGTCCGTGTAAAAAATGAAATGTTATGAATGTAGAACAGATATTGAATTACGGGTTGGTTATAGCCCTACTATTATGGTTGGTAGCAGCTATTAATATGTGTATAGCTGTTATAGCGCATAGCCGAGCAATTAAGAAATATGAACGTAGATTAAAGCTACCCAAAGGCGATTTTTACGACACTCGTACAAATGAATTTAGGCGTAGCTACTGGCAGCGCATAAATAATATTGAAACACGATAAAATCTCGTAATTTTATCTTGCCTGAATGAAGATAATAGCGTACATACTTAATTTCAACAAAGACGATAACGCAAGGCGTATAAGTCATTCATTGTCGTGTGAGAATTACGTTATAGATAGTTCGGGTATAGCTAAATCAGGATTTATAGCAACAGACGAACCGTTATACGGCGGTTGTTTAAACAAAGCCATACAGCACTTTTTGCGAACTGAAGCTACGCATATGTTTATTGTTTGCTCGGATGTTATTGGTGATGTTAATTCAGTAATCCAAAAATCGGAGCAATTACATAGCAATATAGGCATATATGCACCATCAATAGAGGGGCAGGGATGGGAACAAAATAAGCCGCAAGGCATGAATACCCGTCATGTGTTATTTGCAGAGGGTATAATCGGGTGTTATCATCGGGATATTATAGAAACATCATTACCCGTAGTAAGGGGTAATTTATACGGCTGGGGTACAGACTTATACATGGGCTATGTTTGCGAGTTATTAGGTATGGATTGTATAGTTGATGATAGTTTGGTTATATACCACCCATACGGAAGCGCATATAGCCAACGTTTAGCACGTAGGCAAATGAAACGGTTTATACATAGTGTAGGTGGCGAGTTTGCTGTGTTTTGCGACACGGTAGGGGTATTCGATACTTACGCTCAAAGGTTGTTACGGAAACTTACCGCAACGGATTTAGGTAAAATATTTGGGTGTTATAGGTAATACATTCGGGGTTTTTGTTTAGATTTGGGGGTATGGCACGCATAATGGATACGCTAAACTTTTTAATAAACAGATACGGTCTTAAGCCAGTAAGCGATAATGGTTATTTTACAAAAGACTACATTACCCTTGTGCATCTTTATGCGCAGTATATTTACAAAGACCGCCACCCGATAACAGGAGAAATATTGGATTATGAGTGAGATAAAACTATTTGATATTGTAAGAACGCCCGCAGGTAATATCGCAGTAGTGGATATGATTGGCGTTAGGGGCAATGTGTCTTTAAATTTTGTGAGGGGGCATTTACCTGATACTCATTGCAAGAATGCGTGGTGGCAAAAAGACAATGAGTATTTAAAAGACCCTATGTACAACATAGCAAAAGACAGCACCATGCTTTTGCCCTACGAGGGGCTTACGTTGTTAGTTAGGATGAATGATGTAATTGATAATCTTGCAAATGAACACAAATGACACCACGCAGCAGAAGGTATTTTGAGCAACATTGTAAAAAACCACGATTATGAAATTAGAACACGATATATGCGATGTAATGATTGATAGGATTTCATTAGCTATTCTAATTGCAAATGAAGCAAGTGATAGGGCTAAGAAAGATGGGGTAGACCCAAATTTGCTATGGCGTAATCTAATGGAATGCGATTTGCAAATGCTATTAATAGAGTTCAAAATGGGCTGTGTTTTATCAGTTCAGGATATTAAGCAAATGGAATAAAGCTAAAAATACCAAAATGCAAGGTATGAAATACCCGCCGCCGTCTTTTGACTGCCAAGCGAAACAACAAGATAGCCCCCTAAAACGGGGCTTTTTTATTTCTATAAAAATATTTTTGGCAATATCATTTTTATTTTTACCTTTGTACCAGTAGGGCAAATCGGAGATTTTAACCTTACATTCTTACCACTCGGTGCGGCGCACCACATTACTACGGCGTAGTAACATTAGCGATAACAACCTTTATTCCTTAACCTTAAATTCCTATCACAATGGCAAATTACGCCTTAGGTGCGCTCGTGAACGGGCAAACCATAGTAACCAAGAAATACAACGAGGCAGAGCAGCGCAGGCAGATGCCTACCGTAATGGATTTGGCGTTGAAAAATCAACACATCTCTATACCCGATGCGCAAGCATTGAGGGTTTCCCCGCTCCGCACAGTAGATGTTATCTATAACAAAAACATCGCAGCAGGCAGCGCAACAGCTAAAGCCTACAACCACACAGGTACAATCGGCGATAGCGGAAAGATAAACGTTACCTATCAACAGACCGTTGAAACGTTTAGCCTGCCACGCAAAATAGCATACAACAACATCGAGAAATATACGCAGATGTTTGCCAATCAATACGAGATGGCATGGAAGAACCTGAAAACAAGGCAAGACGTACTTGCACTTGCTTACCTATACGCACAGCGTAATCAACTTTCACAGGCGGTAATGGCCGCACGTTTGGCATCGGCTTTCGGCGCATCAGCAACAAATTGGAACGAAACAAACTACGCACTTGAACTATCAGCAGCAGACCAATCCCTGTTTATAGCGCAGGTTAAGGCGGCACTTTACGCTTCATACTACTCAACAGAGTACGATATAGTAGCCGACGTGCAGACTTCATTGCAGATTGAAAACTACATGAATCAGGGTGCAGGTAACTTTAGCAATACTCAATGGCAGTTTGCGGGTTGCAACTTCGCACGTACACAGATGAACATCGACAGCAACTACACAGCGGGTACTGTTTTGGCTATGCCATCAGGTGCGTTTGCGGGTCTGTGTTGGAATGAAGGTCTTAACGTCAAGGGTGATTTCCAAGACGAAGGCGGGTCAATCGGTATCCTTACCACAGCTAACGACCCATTCGGAGGTCAGGCAGTAGCGGATATATCCATGTATTCACAGCGTGCAGATACAAGCGCAGATACAACAGGCGGTTCAACGGAAGATATTGTCGACCAGTGGGAGCTTACCCTTACAATGGGTTACATACTTCCTCCGCTGTCATTATCAGGTGATAGTACGCTGATGGAAATATCTAAGATTGGCGGCGTAAGCTAATGATTGAGTAAACCAAGTAAATAACCTTTAAACTAATCAATAATGAAAAATAAATTCTTAATACCGATTATCGCCCTGCTTATAGCGGTATGCTCAACAGTAGCATACGGGCAAGGTACGCCATACGTTCAGAGCAACGGGGCAAGCCCATACTTTTCTACCCTGCTTAAGTTGGTAACGCCACAAGGTACGGCTAAAGTTACGGCGAGGGACACACTTAGCAATGCCGATACAGGTACGATGTACATATGGGTAGGGCAGGGCTTTGATATGTCCTTTGAAATGACCCGTAGGGTGCTTACAGGCACGGTAGCCACAGAAAGCGACATACTGTATGGCTACAATAACAACGGCAACCCATTGACAGCAGCGCAAGCGGCTACGGTTACGGGTACAGCCATCACAGGTAATACTACATACTGTGCGGGCTGTATTGCAGCATCTTATACGGTTGTACCTACGGGAACTGTAACTAAGTATTGGCAAGTCCCACGCAGTTCGGGTTGCCTGTATGATAACTATTTTATCAAGACAATACAGACAGGTACAGTAACAAGTACCTATGCAGGTAAAATTTTAACACAACGCTAAGTAAGCACAATCACCTATGCCAGCTACCATCTCAAACGGCTTTGACCTTGCACGGATATTCCCCGTGTTTCAAGGTCGTTTGGGGTGGCATCAGCCGACCATAACGGGTATGCCTACGCTTGATGCGGATAACCTTGAAGCGACAAGCGGCAGGTATTACGATAGGGGATTTCATAAGGCGGTAACGGTACAAAACTATTATGAAACGCAGGAGAACCCCGATATAACAGACCTGCAATTCAATGCGTTACTGCAAGACGAAGACCAAGCCGTTATTACCCGTCTGATTAACGCCGTACTGAATAAACCACAGTTAATCGAGCATGTTGTTGATTATACCCGTGTAGCATACAGGCAAAGCATTATCATACCTAATATGGGTATGGCTGTGGGCTACCGTATCAACATATCGCCTGGTGATTATGCCGCGAATATCGACAGCGTAGGGCTATTATTCGATGGTGCTGTAACGTTCAATATGTACCTGTTCAATGACCTTATACTTGCACCTGTTCAAACGCAATCAGTAACAACGGTAGCCAATACACAGGTAAGGGTATCACTCGATTGGGTGATGAACTACATAAACAGCGCAACGAGCGGCGGAAACTTAGGCGGCGTGTGGTATCTGATGTACTTTCAGGATGACTTAGGCGATGTACATGCGATTGATGAGCAGTTGAATATGTGGAGTAAGACTAAGATACTCGGTGCTATACCGTTTCAGAGCGATAAGGTAGGGGCTTTGGATTTCAACCGTACAAACGTATCTGCAAACTACCGTACATACGGGTTCAATTTCGAGGTAAGCTGTTACAGGGACTATACGCAGACCCTGATACAAAATGCAAGCCTGTTTGATGAGGCAAGGGGCTTGACAATGGCTATCAATGTTATTGAGCAGATACTGTTTACAAGTCGGGCAAACGGCAATCAACGGGTTATGCAAGACATAGCCAACAGGTTAAGCCCTTCACTCGATATGCAAAGCGGTGAGTTTAACAGCAACCCATACGTATCAGGATTGAAGCAGCAGTTAGCAAGGGAGTTGAACAGGATTAACCTTGTGTTCAGTCCGAAGCCCGTACCAATGAGCGTACCGATAGGCGGTGTTTATGGTGGCGATTATATGTACGAGGGTTATGACATACGGGATATGCCGAGCAGACAAGAACCATACGGGACATTCCCATAAATTGAATGAATATGAACAAGCGATATGCAATACATGAAGTAAAGAACGGTGTTAAGGGTGCGTGCTTACGTCATACATCTATACCCGAAAGCATGGCGGAACTGTTTAACATGCAGACAGCCAATTCAGGTGTAGGTTACTTTGAGGAAGCAGCACCAACGGTAGAAGAAGTGCATACGGTTGAGGAAGTACCTGAAACGAGCAAGAAAAAGAAGAAATGAACCATGTTATAGACTACCCATACGGGGCTGATTATTATGTTCAACAGGCGCAAACAAGGCTATATGATTACCTGCTAAACAGGTGGGGGCTAAGTTTAACACCTGCATTATATCAGAGTTTCGGAAGGGTTTACAGGGTTCACACAGAGGATGGATATGTGCCGATGGCGTTTAATGACAGTAGCAGAGATTACATAGCGAGTACGAGTACAAGGGGTGGTAACGGTGGATTGTTCTTTGAAGATAAATTGGCGGTATTATCCTATTGGTATCAGGTTGACCCGATACGAAAGAATGATATTCGGGACGATGTTTTAAAGGTAGAGTTAATGTTTTTCATTGACCTTAGCAAGATAACACCGGGCGGAATATCAGACCAAGCAGGGTTTAGACTTGACGAGATAGTGATTAATGACGTAAAGAACTTTGTGCAGAATAATGGATGCGGGTTTACAGTACATGAAACGATAAGAGAAGTTGATAAGGTGCTTGATAAGTTTAGCGGGGCAGCTAAAAGAAATTCGTTACATGAGAATATGCAGCCTAAGATGTGTTTCAAACTCGGATTAGAGTGCAGGTATAACCCACAGATATTTACAACGGCGCAACAAAAACAGTTACAACCAATGCAGAAAAGCATCGTATTATATATCAAGACTTCGCCGAATACAAGTGTTATAATAGATGTAGGCAACGGGCTTGAACTTTATGCTGAATATGCCGTAGGGAATACTTTAAAACCATTGCTAAACAATGGAGTATTGACGGGCTACTTAGCGGGAAAGAATATACAGATGCCTTTTGTGTACAACGAGCAGAACATATCATTACCTGATTTCAATACAGGAACAGGCGTATGGGACAGGGCAGCGGAAGGCGGATTTTTTGACGGTGATATAATAACAATAAACTTTACAGACCAAATATAAACCCTTTTTTTAACCAGTAAACCTTAACTACAATGTCAGCAGGAACAAATTTAAACTACAACGGAATTCAGCAGTCGTTCAACGCAGGAACGATAGGTACATTCCCTGAATTAGGCGTAATAACGGCGGTGGTACTTGCCCCTAAAGGGTCGGTTATACCTGCGGCTAACATGGTTAGTCAGTCTGCATTTGCAACGTATGTAAATGCTAAATTTATCAATGACACGTATAGCAGCCGTTGGTTTGCACTTACGAACCTTGATAAGTTTGAAGATGCGACCAAAGCCCCAAATGATGAAGATACGGGACGTTTTCAGCTTACCACATATACATTCCCTCCAAAGCTGAAGTTCCGCTACATGCAAGGGATGGGTAACTTTATCGAACTGACCAAGATTTCAAACCTGCAAGGGTATGACTGCTTCTTCATCGATGACTTCGGTAACTGGCACGGCACACAGGACATTACGGGCGGCACGTTGGGTCTTGCAGGCTACAATGTAACGCAGTTGTTTGTACCTAACAGGGTCTTCAAGACAACTTCAACAGGCAATCAGTATATGTTTACTATCAGCCTGTCAGACCCTACACAGAGCAACGGGGCGTTCAAGTATTACCAAGCTAATACGCAGACCGATGCGATTGTAATGCTGCAAAATGCAGTAATGCAGGATATTTCGGACATTATACCTCCTGCGGTAACAACAACATCGGTTACGTTCACTATCAAAGGCGGACAGGGCAGCTATGATGTTGTCAAGGCGTATCTGTCATCTTTGACTGCTGCTTGTTTCGTTGCTACCAACCTCACATCAGGCGGTACGGCTATATCAGCAACGCCATCGAGCATAACGACAGGCACAAACGTTGTTTCAGGGCAAACCTATTATTGGGTTAAAGCCGTTCTTTCGGCAGCACCAACAGCGGGCAACATTGTGCGTATCGCCCTTGCTGCTCCGAGTGTGGTAAATGCGATAATTCCTAACTTCAATATGGAATCGCTTGCTTTGGATAACGTGAACGGGCAGAACTGCTGCATACATACATTCTAATAACATAGCACGGGGTGAAATATCCCCGTGCTTTTAAACTATTGCCATGCAAAACATTTCAATAAGTGATGAGTTTACAAAGAGTGTTTCTAAAGAGGACTTTGTGCAGCACTTCAAGGATAACGGTTACGATTGGTCTGATACTGATATTATCGGGTTTTGGACAATGAAGAACCCAACGCCACCACCAGTAGCGGCAGAGAAACCCGCCAAGCCTGAAAAACCCGTGAAGTAAGATATGCTAAACATAGACAACAAGTTTGATTTCGGGCAGATAATTTATCTGAAAACAGATAAAGAACAATTGCCACGCATAGTTACAAGTATCATTTTAACTAAGTGTGAAATTATATATGAGGTCTATGCGGGTACTGTGTATAGTAAGCATTACGACTTTGAGATTAACGAAACTGCCGACGTGCTAACATCTTTGACATGAACGTAACCCAAGCCCGTGAAGCGATACAAGACCTGAAGGCAGGTATTATCAGACTTGCGGGTGAGGCTATGATGGAGCATGAAAGCGAGATACTACGGGTATTCATTGACCAGCACGAATATGAAGGAGTTGATAGCAACAACAGACCATTAGCACCATACACACGGCGCACGGTTGAAATAAAGAAGTACAAGGGTATTTATTCGGGGCATACCGATTTTAGAGATACAGGAGATTTTCATAATACCACACGGTTAAATGTCGATGGAAATGAGTTTACATTCAGTAGCCCATCAAAGACATATGAGGGAATACTGAAAAGTCAAAAGCTAACCGAGTGGAACGGGTCTGAAATTATGGACTTAACGAAAGAAAACGAGGCGCTGATTTACCCGATTATTGAGGATACTTTGAAAGACAAGGTTAATAGCGAATTAGCCTTAGACTAAAAAGCCCCTGTTTGGGATAAGGGACTTTTTAACACCGTGCGCAGGTTGTATATAGAAGTGCAATACAAATATAATTCCTTTCAATGGTCTTGGCAAAAAAAATATTATCATGGTTTAAGCCCATGCCCGTTACCGTACCCGAAACAACCCATAAGCCCGATATAATAGACAATATCAGCAAATGGTACGTTAAGGGGCTTATAGAGGGCTGTTTTTACCAAGATTACCAAAGTATAGGGAAAGGTACAACAGACGAATTAAAGGCGGCATTTGACCATCTTATAGCCCAATACCACGACCAAGTAAAGAATGAGTATGTAAAGCAGTATGTAAAGCTATCAGGGCAGATTAAATCCATCGAAACACAATGGGAGATAGTTAATATCATAGCCGACATAGTGAAGGAACATTATAGCGAGAGCGCGGCAAAGGCATTAAAACAACTTTACCCAACATACGAGTTTTCCCGTAAGACAATCATGGATGATTTGGGCAAGGTAGGTAAAGGTGAAATAGCCAACCAAATAAAGCATGAAAGGCTATGCAAGGATTTGGCTAAGTTATCTGAAACACAGGAGAAAAGCAACAACTATACACCAGAACAGAGGCATGCACATTTCCTCAACAGGCTTGCGGAAATAAACAAACATGAAGGGGTAAAGTATGACGTTCACACCACCACCGTATTGGAATTGGCGGTATTAGAAAACAGGCTTACTGATTATATTGAACACTTAGAAGCACAAAAAGAGAAACATGGCAGGGCTGATTAGCGATATAGTAGGCGGTAATGTTGATAGCGACTTAGATAAGTTGGTGGCTAAACTTGCAGCCGTTGAAAAAGAACTTGACGTTATCAACGGCAAAGCTATTTCTATTAAAGTTGATTTGCAGGGGGTCGGCACGTTATCGGAATTAACCAACCTATATAAGCAGCAAGACGAGATATTAACTAAGCTACGCAGCACATCTATACAGTATGTTGATACTTACAAGATGGCTACGGAGGTTATTAAGCAGCATAACGGGCAAACACAGAAGGTAGTAGCGGTATCTGATAAGATAGCAGCCACGCTATTGAAAGAGGCAAAGGCAAGGGAGGTAAACGCAAGGACAGCAGAAAAAGAAGCGGCTTTATCAGAAAGGGTATCACGCCAAAAAGAAAAGGAAACACAATCAGTAGAAAAAGCGGCGGCGGCTAAACAAAAAGCGGCAGAGCGTGAGATAGCTGATTACAACAGGGGCGCAGCAGCAGCAGATAAAGCAGCAGCCGCAAAGCAGCGTGAAATTGATAAAGAGATAGCGAACTATAACAAAGGTGCGCAGGCGGCGCAACGCCATGCTGAAATGACTGCAAAGCAGCGTGAACGTGCCGAAAAAACATCACAGAAATATCAGGCGGAATTACGAAAGGAAACGCAGGCTATTGCGGATAAGCTGGCAAAGGAAACGGCGGCTTTGCAAATTGCGGATAATGCATATATAGTTTTACGAAACGAATACAATAAGCAATCTACGGCTTTAAAGGGTATGATTATCCAATACGGTGAAGCAGATGCAGCCGTAATAAAGATGAAAGTTGATGTTGATGCTATGTATCAATCGCTATCTAAAGCGGAGCAGGCGGTAGGACAGCACCAAAGAAAAGTAGGGCAATACCAAAATGCAACATTTGCACTATCTCAATTAATACGTGAAGCTCCTGCATTTGCAT
>OFQX01000529.1_pt1 | contig 11582 bp, 9 predicted proteins | sample 1542951 | NCBI WGS metagenome assembly OFQX01 (sample SAMN07774215, study PRJEB24372) | wastewater metagenome | isolation source: WWTP Novara (Effluent) | place: Italy: Novara | collected 2015-12
TCAAGGCTGGGTTGCTCAAGGCTGCCGAAGCGCGCGATGACAAGTTGCAGCAGCAGTACGACAAGGGTCTGATCACCGATTCTGAACGTCGTCAGGAATTGATCGACATCTGGACGGCAGCAACAGATGATGTTGCCGCAGCGATGAACGAGAACTTCCCGAAGAACAACACCGTGTTCATGATGGTCGACTCTGGTGCTCGCGGAAACATGAACCAGATCCGTCAGATCGCCGGTATGCGCGGCCTGGTGGCGAACCCGAAGGGCGAGATCATCCCGCGCCCGATCAAGTCGAACTTCCGTGAAGGCTTGAGCGTGCTCGAGTACTTCATCTCGACTCACGGTGCTCGTAAGGGTCTGGCGGATACGGCGCTCAAGACAGCCAACTCGGGTTACCTGACGCGCCGTTTGGTGGACGTAACCCAAGATTTGGTCGTGACCGAAGAGGATTGCGGCACTGCCAATGGCGCTTTGATGCGCGCTATCGTCGAGGGCGGCGAGGTGATCGAGTCGCTGCGCGAGCGTATCCTGGGCCGCACGGTGGCCGAAGAGGTGCTGCACCCCGAAACCCGCGCTGTGCTGGCACCCGCGGGCCAGATGCTGGAAGAAGACCTGATCGAAGAACTGGAAGCTGCCGGCCGCGGGGCTCATCCCCGTCAAGCGCGGCAGCTTCGGCAACTTCGCGCCGCAGCAGGGGCAGTTCAAGGTCGAGTTTCGCGACCTGCGCCAGGCGCTGCAGCAGAACATCGCGTACTACGAGCGCTTTGCCGGCGTCACCACCGAGACCGCGCGCGCCGCGGATCAGTTCAACGACACGCTGGGCAAGCTCAGCCTGATCAGCGGCTCCTTCGGCCGTAAGCTCGCGGCCCGCGCCGTAATAAGAGCGGTCGACAGCGTCGTCGCCGACAAGGCGAGCGCGCTCTGCACCCTTGAGCGGGCCGGTGCCACGCTTGGCCGGGTCGATCTCTTCCAGCGCGGTCGAGGACCAGTGGCGAAGGTCGAACTGCCCGGCCTCGTTGACTGGAATGGAACCGCCCGGGCCCTGCACGACGTCAGCCGCCGAAGCTGTCTTGGCGAGCGGCTGGTCGACGCCTATGTCGGCCTCTTCCTGCACGCCTACCTCGGCTTCGAAGTCGGACTGCAGCCCGGCGAGCACACGCTCGACGATGCTGGTCTTCTCGGCGTCCGGTATGTTCTGCGCGGCGATCTGGTCAGGCGTCAGCCCGGCCTGCCCGGCGACCGAAGCCGACGTCCCCGCAGCGCCGCCAATGACAGCGCCAACGAGGCCCTGCTGGACGTAGGACTTGATGTCAATGTCGCGGTTCTCGTCGTAGAGCCAGCGCGCCACGACGTCGGTGCCGAACGACTGAACGAACTCCTGCAAGAACTCTTCGCCGCTACCCGCTGCGGCATTGCGGAACATGCGCGACACCATACCGCCCGTTGCCTGTTCGGCCCGCATGAACATACGATTTATGGTGAACATATCGGTGGTGCCGAACGCGCCACCCAACAGAAAAGACAGATACTTCTGCAACCCGACGCCGTCATGCTGCTCGGCGTCTTCCAGCTGCGATTGCGCACCGACAGCGAAACCGAAGGCTGCCGACGGCAAACCTACAACAGTGCTTATGTAGCCGGCCATCATGTACGCGGCCATGGAGCCCGAACCCTGCCCGAGCTGGTCGACGAACTCTTTCGAACGGGTCTTGTCGCCCGGCAGTATCTGCGTCAGCGCCTTGTCGACCTTATCGACCCACTCGCGCAGGTCGGACTTCTCCCACGACTGCCCGGTGAGCGCAGCGGATACGCCCTCCCACGCCGAGATCGGAGCCTTGGCCGCAGTGACCGGCGTCTGCGCAAAGCTGCGCATGCCGCCCTGAATGGCGGACAGCCACCACGTCTGTGTCGGCTGCTTGGTGCGGTCGGTCAGACCTTCCTTGCGGGTCTTGGTCTCGGCCTGCGCCTCGGCTACGTTGAGGTCCATCTGGGCCAGCGCCTCGCGGCGCGCGTCCTCGTCAACCTCGGCACCGAGACCGCCGAAGCTGGTCTGCTGGCGCTCTGCTTCCTGTCGCGCGATCAGTTCGTCGCGCGACTTGAGGACCGCCGCCTCGTCTTTCTGGGCCTGCTCGAACTTGGCCTGTGCCTCGACCTGCGCTTCGCCGTCAGTCAGCGTGCCGGCAGCGTTCAGTGCGCCGCCCTGCATGAGCGACACGAACGGGTTCATGGCGACCCTGCCGCCAAACGTCTCGTCGCGCGTGGGTGGGCCGCTGGCCTGCGACTTCGCGGTGCTCGACGCCAGACCGCTGATAAGCGGCCCGAGCGGACCGGCAGCTGGTGCAAGCGTCTTGATGCGGCGCGCAGGCGCGGACAGGTATTCCGACTGGATGCGGTCGGCGAACTCGACAGCGGCGTCAGGCGGCGGTGCCGCCTGCGCCTGCGCGTTCTGCGCCTGCGTAAACTGCTTCATCTGCTCGGCGAGCGCGTCGTCGGTGAGCAGACCGGGAACTCCCGGCGTCCTGAATGGAGTGTTCACTCTTTGCCTTCCAGCTGGCGCTTTGCCGCGTCGACAGCCTTTTGCCCGAATTTCTGCACGGCGTCCATCTCGTCTTCAGGATCACCGCCCTCAAGATAGCCTCGCGCACGGATAACGAGGTCGCCATTCGGCGGTGCGTCGTCGGCCGCAGCCTCGTCATCGCTGCCGAACAGCGAAGTCTTGAGACGATCCCACATGCCCGGCTCTTCCATCTCTTCTTCGACCGGGCGCTTCTTCAGCTTGAACGGATCGCCGCCGTTTTCGAGCTGCGTCATATAGCCCACGATAACTTCTGCAGTGTCTTTGTCGACACCCTTGAATTGCTGCAGACTGTAGATGATGACTTCGTCGGTATACTCGCCGAATACTTTCTGTAGTTCGGTGTACTGCGTCAGGATCGACGCCCGCATGACGTCAAGGCCCTTGGCCGGCGGCGGAACGCGCGACAGCGCCTGACCGATCTTGATACCCCACTCGCGCGGCACGGGTGCCTCGGAGCCCGGCTTGACGTTGAACTCTTTCTGCCGTTCCAGCGTCAGGCGCACGAAGTTCTGGACCGTCTCGGGCTCGACCTTGCCGGTCTTCAATTCGGTCTGCATTTTCTCGTGCGCTTCCTTGACTTCCGGGTATTCCAGAGCCGCCTTGTCGGGTCGGGCCGCGCGCTGCTTGACGATCTTGTCGATCTTTTTCTCGATAGCCTTGTAGACCTTCTCGTCGTCGGCAAAGGTCTCCGACCCAGCGATGGGCTCGAACTCGGTCAGTCGCGTCTGCATTTCGTCGGGCGACAGCGTGCCGAGATCGTTGGTCGCGGTGTAGGTTCGCATGGCGACGTCGCGCTTGGCGGCGTACTTGACGAAGTCGTCCTCGCCTAGCACGGTCGCGATGCGCGTCTCGTCGAAGCCCGGCGTAGGCTGTCCGGTTGCTTCCAGCGTCGCCAGTTCGTTGTTCATCAAGCGCGAGACCTCGACCTTCTGCACTGCAGTGGCGCGGTTCTGCTCGGTCGAGCGCTGCGTCATGGCCGTATCGGCGCGTTGAATGGCGTTCTGCCGGTCGGCATACGACATCGAAGCAAAGCGCCCGGTGGCGCGGCTGCCCTGCTGGACCTGCGCCGTCTGGGCCAGATGCTTGTTGATCGCGCCCTCGGCCCATTTCGGAACCGCACCGCCGCCTGCGCTGTTGGCGTAGCCCCACGCGCGGCGCGGGCCGACGTCGGCGTGAATGATATTCGACCCGACACCGATGCCGGTGATGCCATTGGCCGACAGGGTCTCGATCAGCTTGATGCGTTCAGTATGCGGCATGTTGGTGACGTCGATGTCGACCGCCGCGCGGTGGATGTGCTGGCTGTTCTTGGCCCCGCCGGCCGAGCGGTTGGTGTCTTCATCGCGGAAGCCCGACGTGATCTTCAGTTCTGGCACGCCATAGGCGGCAGCGGCAGCCTTAAGTTTACCGACCAGATCGGGGTTCAGGTCTTCCTCAGCACCGCCGCGCTTGCCGACGAAGCTGAGCTTCACGTTGGCGAAGTCGACCGCGTTCTTGCGACCCCCGGCCACGGCGTTCGGCAGCCGGGCGAGCACACCGTCGGCGTACTTGCGGCCGACCGGGCCGAGAACGGCGTTGTCGTAACCGGACTTGACCCACTTGTCGGCGTTGCCCGGCCCGCTGTGGTAGGCCACGAGCGCCGCGCGCACGTCACCGGGATAGCGCTTCAGCATCGACTGCAGGTAGGTGCGGCCATAGCGTCGGTTGACATCAGGCCGCATGAGGTAGGCAGCCACCTGCGTCGGATCGCCTTTGTGCGGGAAGTCCTCGTCTCCGAGCATCTTGGCGATGTCGCGCGCGGTGCCCGGCATGACCTGCAAACGACCGATTGCACCGGCTTCGGACACGGCAGTGTCAGGGTTCGCCTCGCCGCCGGTCTCCTGACCAGCTACGGCCTGTTCCAGCAGGTCTAACTGTGACGTCGGTGACAGCCGGTTCGGATCGGCACCTAGATCGCGCAAGACGCCTTCCGGGTCTGCCTCGATCATCTTGTTGATGTAGGCCGTCTGGGCGAACTTCTCCCAGTCACGTTTGCCCTGCTCGATCTGGTCGCGCGGCATGCCGGAGCGGTCGAAGTCGTCCATGCCCTCCTTCAGGAACTTGTCGTACTCCTCCGGGTACTGGCTGATCGCGTTGGCGCGCAGTTCGTTGTTCGATGCGATCTGGTCCGAGTACCACTTGTAGGTGCGGTCGCGTTCCTTGGTCGCCGCCTTGACCGACCACTCGGCGGTCTCGGCACCGTCCGCGCCGAGGCGCAGCGTGTACTTCTCGCGCAGCTCGTCGTTCGGCAAGCTGGCTAGGAATTTATCCCTAGCCGGGTTGTAGACGTTGGTGACGAAGTCGTCGTGGAAACCCTCACCGTCTGGGGCCATCTGGTCAGCCTTGATCTGCAGCTGCTCGGTCAGCCGTAGCCGTTCGCGCTGCCAGTCGTTCTCGGCCTTGAAGGCGTACTTCTTCTCCTGTTTGTTCTTGCGGTTCTGCCAGATGGCGTCGAGATTGCCGACGGCGTTGCCAAGCCCCTCCAGCGCTTCACCCGGGTTGGCAAAGTTCGGGCGCGGCATACCACCTGCGTCGGTGTCGAGCGGTACCTGCGAAACGTAGCGTGCGATCTGTGCCATTACCCGCCGAAGCTCTGCCCGTACTGCGCGAGCCCGCTGATGACAGGCGTCATGAACGAGATCGGGATTTGCTTGCTGACCGCCTTGGCGTTGGCCTTGCTGACCTCGGACTTGTATTTCAGGTTGTCGCTGGCGATCTGGCTGTTCCAGCGGATCGACTGCACGTCGAGGTCGCCCTCGCGCTCGGTGTCTGCTGCCACGTCGAAAGCCGAACCGTCCATGGCGACGCCATTGGCGGCAAAGCCCGCGCGCTGCTGGCCGAGGATGCGGTCAACCTGCTCACGCTGCCGCGTCGCCTTGATGCTGCCGGACATGCGCTCCAGATCGGCCTGACGCGCTTCGAACCTAGACTGCGCCTTCAAGCTGTCGGACTGGGCCTTCGCGCCCATGACGGCACCGATACCCGAGATAACGCCGCCGATGATTGGGAGGCACATTACGGTTCTCCGTCGACTTCTAGTGATATGGCCCGGACCGTGGCCGGGTGCATGCTTTCGCCTTCTATAACAAACACCCCGTTGTTTTGCCAACTGTCGTCGACGGGGAGCGGCTGCATCTTGGTTAGGTACGGCGTCGGTGCATCAGGGTCGTACTCGACCGCGTCGTCGACATTGACCGTGTCGACCTGATCTACGGACCCGGCGCGGAAGCTGCCGGCCGGTGTCTCGAACGTGTCGAGTAGCGCCTTCTGCACCTCGGCAAAGCGGCCGAGACCGCTGCCGTCGCGGTTGCCGTGCTGTGTCAGACGGAGCGTTTTCAACTTCCACGGCACGCGCTTGCCGAACGTGAACTGAGTGGCCGTCATGCCGTTCGGCAGCGTGAAGACGCCGCCTACCGTGATCGTCACGTCGCCGACGTCGCGACCATCCGCCCACACGCCGACGGTCTCGCCAGCAAGGAAGGTAACGCCCGACACGCCCGCGACCGCGACGCCCTCGTAGGCGTAGGAGCAGGCTCCGAACCGGGGTACGCCAAGCGACATGCCGTCGCGCCAGAACTCGGCCTGACGCTCGGCGTAGCGCACGACGTTGCCGTTTACCGTGCGGCGGACGTTCAGCCACAGCTCGGATCGCGACGGGCCCGGCAGGACGGAGATGTCTTCGACGAACCCACCAATGTCCAGCAACGTGCCGCCGGCCACCTTCTGCTCGCGGTCGTAGGTGAAGGCCACGACCTTGCCGTCGGTGCGCAGCGCGTAAAGGATTTTGTGCGGCGTCGAAGCGTAGGCCAGCTGCACGATGCCCGGCAGGAAGAGGTGCTCGTTCACGACCGACAACTCGCGCGCGATGAAGCCGTCCGCGTCGAAGCTGTAGCCGGTCTCGTAGAGGCGTTGCTGGTAGAAGTCTATGAACAGGAAGACGTTCTCGATGGCGACCGCGTCGATGTAGGATGACGGCACCGCAGTCTCGGCCTGTTGGCGCACATTGTCCGGCTTGATCGCGTTGCCGTTGTTGGCTGGCGAGATCGTGCGCAAGTACGTGGCTGTGCTCGCCATGAGCGCGCCCTTGGTTTCGGTCAGGTGACTGACCTCGTCGAGCTGACCACCGGTCATGCGGATCGTCACCGCATCGTCATCGACGAGCGGTGTGGAGGTGCCGAAGTCCGAATAGTTCGAGGACTTCGACATCCACACGGCGATAGGATCGCCCGGCGTGTTGGCCAACGTGAAGCGGTCCTCGTGGATGGCCACCGAAGAGGGCCAGCCTGTCGTGTCCGAGAAGACGCCCAGCTGCCACAGGGTTACGGCGCTCAGGTCCGGCAGCGCGTGACCGTAGAGGCGCACGGTGACGACCGTCGAACTGACCCGGCTCACGATCTCGGCCCAACGCCAACGCGCATCCGAGCCAAGCAGACGGATCGAGCGACCGACGTCAGTAGTAAGGAACCCCGCGCCGTCGTTGAGACCGGTCGTGTTACTGGCCGTTAGGTTGAACGGGGTCTGTGCCGATGCTTTCTCGTGGATACCAAACTCGGCGACGGTGACGCTGGTTGAACTTTCTGAGCCGCCGATGTTGAGGCGGTATCGCTCGAACGCGCTGTCGTTCGACAGTTCGAAGAAGCGCGTTTCGCCGAAACCCCATGAGTTTTGGTTGGTGCGTGCGTCAAGCACGATCCAGTTTGCGCCATCGTAGCCCTCGAAGGTCCACGCGGTAGGGCCGGAGCCCCCGCCCGTACCGCTACCGTTGCCGGCAGCCGTAGCGCGTATGTAGTAGGCGTCGGCGATCTTAGTCGTTCCGCCGGGAAACTGATACGACAGGGTTGCGCCGACAGGCGCGCCGTAACTCCACGCGCTGGTGACCGATGCGTCGAAAGCCTTGTAAGCATCGCCTCCGCCGGTCGCTGCAGCGGTACCGGCCGGCGCTGTGTTGCTCGTCATGATCGGCACGACGGAGCCGCGCTCTGATGGCGTCAGGCGCGTGCCTTTCGTGTCGGCTTTCAGGTACGGTCCGTCTTGCGGCGCGAAATCGGTCAGCGTCCAGTTGGTGTCGGACATGCGCTTCAGGATGCGCGTCTTGTAGCCTTTGCAGACGAGGTAGACGACGTCGGCCGACTGGCGAAACTTGATGTATTTTAGATCGGCCTCGGCGTAGGTCGACGCGATCTCGTAGGCCACGCCCGGGCTCGTCTCGACGCGACCTGCCGGCGTCCAGAAACGGATATAGAGATGGCCGAACTCAAGATGGAAGACCTGCGCGCGGCTGAACTCGAACCTGATCCAGCGCGCCTTGCGCGTCTGGTCTTTCAGCAACCCGAGGAACTCGGTGCCCGGCGCGCGGATGCACCCGCCGAAGCGGGAGATAACGACGTTCTCGGCCTCGGCCAAAGCGCCAACGTAAATCTCGGTATCGACGCGCGCATGCGCGAGCGGCGTAAGCACGCCGCGCGCCATGTTTGCCTGAAGGGTCCAGACGCCCATGCGTCACCGCCAGCTGGGGTCGTAGCCGGCACGCACCCGGATGATGTCGTACTGCTCGATTGGTTCGGGGCTGCCCTCGAAGGCGTTGATTTCGGCAGCCGTGGCCATGGCGTTGGCCATGGCGTTCTCGGTCAACTGCACGAAGCTCGACTTGGCCGTGAAACGGTGCGCCATGCCGTTTGCCAGCTTGGCCGCGACATAGTCGGCAAAGAGCTGGTCCCACGTGCCCGGGTCTTGGCGGTCCATGACGAGCGTCACGAAGTGGTCACCGTCGTAGCTGGACGCGATCTGGTTGCCGATGACCGCATGCTTTATGGGCTCGCCGAGGCCGCTGCCGTCGCGGGTGAACGGCAGGACGCGCAGCCAGCCCGGCGGCAAGTCGTGGTAGTAGCGCCAGCGGAAGGCCGGCTCGGTGAGCGAGCGGTTCAGCTGATGCAGTTCGATGGCGAAATTCCACGGATTGGAACGCAGGGCGGCGCGGACCGCGTGCTCGTAGTTACGGTTCAGCCACCGCGCGTAGGCGTTCGTGTCGCCCGGCGCGAGCGGAAGCTCGCCAATCCCGTCGAGGGCGGCGTTCTTCAGCGTCAGTATGGTGTGGCTGGTTGGCACGAGCGCGGTCTCTTACGGTGAAATCTTCTTGAGCGAGAAACGGGTGACGACGGCGGTGGTCGAGCCTACGGCGCGAACGCCCAGATCGGCGACGCCGCTATTCGACACGACCGTGGTGCCAGTATAGACACCCGGCGTCGTGATGGTTGCGCCAGCTGCACCACCTGCGAAGGCGCGGAAAGCGACGCCGCCCAGCGCCACGCTGACGACTTCTATGGTCCAGCGGTAGGTTTCGCCAGCTAGCACGACAGGGCGAAGCCCTGCCAGCACCTGCGCCGCTGCGCCGTCGGCTGCGGCCGTGAAGGTGGCGACGCCGCCCGATACGGCGACGCCTGCGTCGGTGGTCCACTTGGACGGGTCATCGAAGTTCGGATCAGGCACACGCTCGGATCGGCGACGACGTCGCCGATCTACACCTGCCTGATACGCTGCGATGCGCCCACTCTCCACGAACTACTCCGTAGCGGCCTGCTGCCGCGTCAGCTCAGCCGCACGGTCCTCGGTCTGGTGCATCTTGCGGAAGCGGTTCAGCTGGCCATGGCGACCACGGCGACCCAGCGCTTCGTCGAACGCGACCTTGCCGACGGCGTTCGCCAGCTTGACCGCTTCCTCGCGCTCAGTCTTCTCGGTCTGCGCCTGCAGAGCGTTGAGCACGTGCAGCGGAATTTCCTGACCGTTGCGGTATTTCGACAGGTCGATTTCGACCGGAGCCGGCGAACGTTCGGCGTCGGCCTTGGCCTGCGCCTCGGATCGACGCTTGTCGATCTCCTTGCGCTGGACGCGCGTCAGCGGCTTCTCCTTGGTCGGCGGCTCCGTGAAGGTGCCGGCGGCTTTCTCCTGCGCGATCTGCTCGGACTTCACCGCAAGTGCTTGGCTCTCGGCGATGGCCTGTTCGCGGGCGCTCTCGCGCGCTTCGGCGCGCTGCTGGCGTCGCGATGCCTGCGCCTCGATCTGTTCTTGGGTTGGCATGATTGGCTCCTGATGGGTTTCCTTTGTCGTTGAACCGATGCAGACGCGGCGGGTGAGCGAGACCCGCCGCGTCGCACAATCGGTTAGTCGTTAGCGATACGCTGCTGACGCAGACCGATGTAGTCGATCAGCACCGTCTTCGACACGGCTTCGTTGGTACGAAGCGCGGCCGTGATCGCCAGTGTGGCGGTCGGGATCGCCGCGACCGGGATCGCCCCGACGCGGTTGCCGTTGACGACCGCGTCGACGTTCTTGCCATCGGCAGCGTAGTAGAACTCGATGTTGTACCACGTGTTGATGGCCAGCGTGATGCCGGTGGTCAGGATGGTCTCGACACCGCCGTTGCGAGCAACGAGGGTAAGCGCGGCAGAGCCGGACGCCTTGCGGAAGAAGATACCATCAGCCGGCGCGGAGGCCGGGGTCGTCGACGTCGCCATGAGGCCGAGCACGATGGTCGAGGCAAGGGCTTCCAGAACCGGCGCGCGGAAGCGGGCCGAGAAGAAATACTTGCGGTCGTTGGCGTGACGGAAGATTTCCTTAACAGCGCCGGTACCACCGGCATACTGCAAGGAGATGGCGTCGTTGTTCGCGCCGGTCGTGACCAGCGACAGCTGGCCGTGTTCGGCGTTCAGGACGGTCGGCTGACCGGCCGAGTTGACGAGCGTCGTGGCGTAGTTCGCCGAGGCGAAGCCCATGAAGTCATCGTTGAAAATGGACCACGCGAGATTGGCGCGGCCTTCGTCTGCTTTGCGGTAGGTAGACATGTTTTGCCTCAATAGGCCCTTATCGGGCGTTGGGGGTTGGGGCCGGGCGGCTCATGCCGCCCGGGGTAGTCCACGAAAACCGACGGGCTTAGCCGTTGGTGATGAGCAGCGCCATCGGGATTTGCTTGCGCTCCGGGTAGACCCGGTCCCAGTTGGCAGCGAGCGACAGCTCGGCGTTGGTCGGGAACTCTGCGCCGACCGAGGCGTCGGTCCACTTCACACCATAGGGGTGCAGAGCGAACTGGCGGCGGGTCCACAGGGTCTCGATACCAGCACCGTCACCGGCATCTTCGCGCTCCTGCACGGCAACCGGCTTGGCCGGGGCGTGCTCGGCCCACGCGAAGGCGTCGGCACCGAACAGGTAGGTGTGATAGCGGACACGATTGGTGCCTGCGATCACCGGAACCTGATCCGATACGTGGACGCGGTAGCCAGCGTAGTACTTGAACCAAGCGCCCTTGGCTTCGCTGTCCGGGCGGAAGTCGATCAGGTCGAGCTTCGACAGTCGGGTCTCGACAGCCGAGTGCATGACGACCAGCTTCAGGGCTTCCTTGGCGTCGCCCATGGTCTGGGCGGCGTCCATGAGGGCTTCGACCGAAATCAGTTCACCTGCGGCCGGCGCACCAACGGCGTCCGTCGAGATGTCCTTGACCATGTCGCCGCCGTCGTTGGCGACGTTGTCCGCGAAGACGCCGCGTGCGGTAGCAACGGCGATCTTGTCGAACTGGCGAGCCCAGTAGCGACCGACCTTCTTGGAAATCTGCGCCATCGGGTCGGAACCCGCGAGCTCAGACGTCAGGTTGGCAGTCGACCAGCCCTTGGTGCGGAACTGACGGATCGCGACGTCACGCGATGTCCCGAGCTTGCCCGGAATGGCGAAGCTGTCCGGGTCATCCGAGCCCGGATCGCTCTCGTCATCGTCGAGATCGCGCCAGAACGGAACCTGAAAGGTCTTGCCGCCACCTGCCAGCTTGGCAGCCATGTCGGCATCGGCCCGCAGAACGCCAGCGTTCCAGAAGGCGTGCTTGTAGGTGGTGTCCTTTTCCATGTAGGTCGAGAAGACCTCGGGCACCACGGTGTCGGAAATGCGTACGGTAGGCATAGTCGTGTCTCCGTTAGGCCTTAAGA
>OFQX01000530.1_pt1 | contig 11573 bp, 8 predicted proteins | sample 1542951 | NCBI WGS metagenome assembly OFQX01 (sample SAMN07774215, study PRJEB24372) | wastewater metagenome | isolation source: WWTP Novara (Effluent) | place: Italy: Novara | collected 2015-12
GTTTACTTTCAGGTAAGCGACAGGACGATTTACGCCCCTATAAAATTAATCAATGAAGATGAAAGGGCTAACCGATTAAATTCTCAACGTGACCCCGTTACCGTAACCTCACCTATTGGACAGCAGATTGGATTGCGGTCTTTCAAATTATACCCCGTAGCATCCTATAATGGAAACGCTACTTACTTTAGACGACCCGCAAAGCCCGTATTTGGGTACAGCGTAATTTCGGGTAGGGTTGTTGTTTACAACCCGCTTACATCAACACAACTTGAATGGGGGGAGCAGCACATCAACCCAATTATCATAAAGGCATTAGCTACATTAGGAATCAATCTCAATGATGCTGACATAGCCAATTATGCAAGCGAGGCTGCACAAAGAAACTATACCGGAATAAATCGTGTGTAACAAATGGCTATACTAACCCTACGATATATTGTTGAATCAGCTTTTGGCCTCATAGAAGGTGGCGACCCCGCAGCAGCGGCAAGTATCTCTTGGGGGGATTTGAAAGCATCAGCAGCAGCCATCATAAATAAGTTCCTCAAAACAGAGTATTTAACTATAAATGCAAAGATTGGGGAAACAATACAGAACGGAACGGTATTAGGGTTATACGAAAACATTGATGTGGTTCAGTACGGTGGGGGGCGCAGCAAGTCTACCCTTCCCGCAAAGCCACTCAACCTTCCCCGGAACATGGGGGTGTTTTCCGTTTTCTTAATGAGTGACCCGTCAAAAGAGTTTATCCCCCTGCAAATGGGGCAAGCAAACCTTTTGAAGTCCCAACCAATGATTAACGACCTTTTGGGACAGATAGGATTTGAAGTGTTCGGAAACGAAGTGGTTTACACCAAAGATCTGACACAATTATTTCAAGGAGAGAAAGTAGCCATGCGGCTTGCAATCCTTGACCCGTCACAGTACGGGGAATACGACCCGCTGCCATTGCCACCCGAATACGAATGGGATATTATCAACGAACTTGTAAAAGTTTACAGCCAACAACCAACACCGGATAAAATTTCGGATGCAACTTCGGACGAACTTAAAGCTATCCCGATTAACCAACAAAAGCAATCTTCATAATAAATGGAATACGCAAATATTGATATGATAGTTAGGCGTACTCTTTTAGAAAGAGGGTTGCCGCTTCATTACTACTTGGAGTATTTGTTACACGCAACTGCGGCTTTAAGAGAGTTGGCTAAAGACACTCTTAAAATTGTCAATAGCGTTCACCTTAAAGTGAATGATTATTACGCAGCAGACCTTCCATCGGATTACAAAGATGAAGTTGGCGTATTTTCTCCCGTTGGCGGTATGCTCAAACCAATAGCAAAAAGAAGCAACCTAAACCCGCTTCGGGTTCACAATGAAACTACGGGTGCTTTTGAGGCAATGTCAGAAAATACAAACTTAAATTCATCTGTACTTAACTTCTTGGGTGTCAATACGTCCGTGTTCTGGTTCTGGAATGTAAACGATTGGGGTGAAAACACCGGGAAGTATTTTGGGTCAAGAGGCGGCTCGTATCAAAACGGGTATCAGATATTCCCCGAAAGAAGGCAAGTACAGTTTACGGGTTCGTTAGCGGGTTCCGATGCTATTTTAATGTATGTATCAAACGGTCAGTCAATAGATAATGCTTCGCAAGTACCGTGGGATTCATTTGCGACTATTCAGGCTTACGAAGATTGGAAGGCAAGCCCTAATTCAGTATTTAAGGATAGCCCGGAAGCGAGAACATTCTATAACGAAAAAAGGTTGTTACGGGCAAGATTAAACCCAATGACAACAAACGATATTGTTGATACATTAAGATCAGCATTTACCGCAGCAATTAAAAACTAAAAATAAATGGCAACGTATAATTTCACAAGGATTTCAAACGTGGTTCGCCTTTCGGTGGATGGTGGAACTCCCCGCTTGTTTGTTGGGCAATCAGCAGCAGTAACGGCAGTTGATTCAACAAACATTTCAATTCAAATTGGTGGTGCGCCTTTTACTTTTGCGTACACTGAATTGAGGTTTGGGGCTTCAAGCCAATCCCCCGCAAGTGTGGCTAACGCAGTTTCTTTGTTTAACTCTATTTTTGGTAGCTAATGCCTGTAATACAAGGTACAACAAGTGGTTCAGTGGCCGGGGTTGCTTACAATATCCCAAGCAAGGTTGTATCTTATAGAGTTTGCAATAAAACAGCAGGGGCTATAACAGTAACGGTAAGCATTGTTGAGCAAGGTGTAGGGAATATCCGCAACATAGGGTATCACTCACTTGCGGCTAATGCGTGTGACGGGTTGGTGGCAGACGTTATACTCCCAAAAGGATTCACAGTTTATCTTGCAGCGTCAGGTTCATGTGATTATTGGTTTAGTATTGAAAATATATAAATGGCAGCACCTTCATCATCAGCACCGGATATAACACTTCAATACCCTTATGTATTGATTGTTCCGGGTTCAAGCCCGTTAGACGGGGCTGCACAAGGGTCTGCAATACTATTTGGTCAGCTTGCTATGGTGAATGATATGTGTGACAATTTCGCTGCCGATGATTATATAATGTACGTTACAACAGGGTCAATAAAGGTAACGTATAACGGAATTGATTATGACTTGGTAAGTCAAAAGAATATTTTTTATAGAGAGGACTATGTAACTCCCCCATAATGAAGCAAGAGTTTGAAAAGAAATATTTTGCAGCACCCGATGGCGGGTTGAACGCAGACGATATTGATATTGCTGTTGGTGAAAACCAATGGCTAAATATGGAAAATGCAAGGGTTGGCTCTACCGATAAGGGGTTTACTGGCGTTGTAGAAAGTATTGGGGGGACAAGGCGGCTTTCTGAATCACAACCATCGGTTACTTTTATTAGTATCGGGGCGGCGGTAGATTCAGCAAAGAACAGGTTCTTTTATTTCCTTTGTAATAAGTTCACTCCTGACCACAAAATAATGTGCTATCAGGCAGATGATGATACCGTATATACCGTTTTACTTTCAAGTCAGGTAACGGGAGGGTTAGGATTCAATAAAGATTATATAATTCATAGCGCAAGAGTTATTGGAGATATGCTTTATTGGACTGATAATCTGAATGAACCACGAAGGATTAATGTTGAAGCGGCATTAAAATTAAATAACCCATCTTATAATACTGACGTTGCCGCATATACTTCCCCACTTGCTCAATCTGTTATTAAACTTATCAGACGGCCTCCGGGTCGTGTTCTTGGGGCTAACCCAATTACTGAGGGCGGTAGACCAAACTTCATAAAGACATTTGCTGGTCAATTTGCCATAAGGTATATATATCGTGATGGGGAAGTTTCAGTAGTTGGGCCTCCGTCATCAATGGTAAATTACAGGTTTGATATTGTAAACCCTTCAGGGGTTATATCAGACACGGTAGATGCTATTGATATTGACATAAATACTCCCGCACTTGACGGGGAATACATTGAACAAGACGTTGAAATAGTTCAATACCTTGTAAGGTATAATAACGACCCCAATTATTTTGTGGTAAAAGAATGGAACAAAAACAATGCAAGCGAACTCGCTGAAATAAATGCGTATAATGCAGGTGGTTCTCTTGCGTTTAGGTTTTATAATGATGCCAATTCATCTGCACTTAGTAATGCCGAATCGGTTAAGCCATTTGATTCTGTACCACTTCTTTCAGAAACACTTGAATTAGGATTAAGCAGATTGTTTTTAGGGAATAATAAAATGGGGTATGATACCCCCGCAACAACTTCACTTACTGCAACCCCATCAGCCGGTGCTTTGGTTAGCATGGGTACTGAAATATGGAAGTCGTATAGTTCGTACCAGTTGGGAATAAGGTTTAGGGATAATGAAAAAAGAATGTCAGGGGTTGTCACTAATGACAGCCTTGTGGTTACTATCCCTGATCGTGGGGACTATAATGATAACTCATTTGTCGAGTACATAAACTTTGCACTCAGCAATACAAATTCACTTACTGAAATACCTGATTGGGCTTATTATTACGATATTCTTATAACAAAAAATTTAAGGACAAGATTTTTTGTTCAATGGTTGCCAAATTCCGTTAAGTATGTAAACAAAAATAGTGACGGAACATTTACATATACAAACTCATATTCATCTTATGTTTATGGGATAGCCTTTGGTACAGCGTATCTTAATTCGCAGGGCATGGGGGTTGTTTATACAGAAGGTGATGTAATCAGGGTTTATACTTCCGGGTTATCTCCTGCCCCGTTTGACCTTGAGGTAATAGCGCAAGACGCTGACTATATTATATGTAGACCTTATGACTTAGGGGCAGCGAATTTAATTTCAGCAATATTTGTTGAATATTATACCCCGTACAAACAATCGGGGAACGAAATATTCTATTCAACAGCGGCTTCTTATCGTGTATATGCCCCCACAACAGATATGCGGCAGTACACAACGCTTTCAGCGCAACTTGAAGGTGATGTGTTCTTCATATCAAGGGTTACCCCTGTTTTCCCGGCAACGTACTACACAGAATGTATGTCCCCAAATGATAATAAGTGGAAGGATTGGTTTGACATATATGGGGACGTTAATATAATCACACTGTTAGGTCAGGTTCAAAAAACTTCATCCGTAAAATGGAGCAACACTCTTATTGAGGGTTCTTTGGTTAATGGGTTAAGCACTTTTGATGCACTTTATGAAAAATTGTTACCCCAAAATATTGGGCCAATACAAAAGCTGCAACAGACCTCAAAGGTTCAGCAGCAGGGTAGTGTGATGCTTGCTATTGGGGAAGATGAAACCGCATCATTGTATTTGGGTGAAGTTCAGGTAGTAGGTTCAGATTCCAACGCCTTTTTAGCTTCATCCCCAAATGTAATAGGGACGGTCAATGTCTTGAAGGGTTCCTTTGGGACAACCCACCCTGAATCAGTGTCAGAGTACAGGGGTAACGTGTATTGGTGGGATGATGTAAATGCCCGGATAATCCAATACTCAGCAAGTGGGCTATACCCGATTTCCAACTACAAAATGACACGGTACTGGAAACAGTTTACCGATACTTTTAAGTCACTTACTTCAGCAGAAATAGAGAACTTAGGGGGTAGGCCGTTTATGTTTACAACCGTTGACCCGTACCACGATGAACTTCTTTTATCCGTACCCAAACTTTTAGTAAACCCGCCAAAAGGGTATTTGCCCGACTTGGTATATGACAACGCATACAGCCCCGTAGCCGACATAGCCGGAACCCCAATGGTGTACCCTTTTGACATTTGGGACGGGAAGGGGAAGACTTTGGTGTTTAAGGTTGGAACAAACCCTAATTTTTGGCAAGGTTCGTATTCGTTTAATCCCGAATGTTTTGTAACTTTGGGCAGCAACTTGTACTCGTTTAAAAACGGACTTTGCTTCATTCACAACCAAACAGCCAATTATAATAGATTCTATAATGATGGGGCAAGTTATAAATCAAGGATAATGCCTGTTTATAACAAAGAGGGGAATATCCCCAAAGTGTATAATGCGGCTAAAATAGAATCAAACATAGTACCAAGTTTAATGTATTTCAGAAGCGAAATACCGTATGTTCAGGGGAGCGACTTAGTTGATTTTGATTGGACGAATTACGAAGGAATGTTCTATGCGACTATTTACAGGAACAGGATAACCCCAACGTATAAAGGGTACACGACAGACGGTCTTTTAACAGGGGAAAAAATGAGGACTAACGCAATGAGAGTATTGTTAGAATTTGAAGTAATTAACAACGTACCACTTGAATTGAGGTACGTTACTTTGGAATATATTTTATCAAAAGGACATTTAATATAAATAAATTATGCCGGGAACATCAGGTGGTGGAGCAGGCGGTGGGACACCGTGGGGGGCAATAGCCGGAATAGGCTTAGGGCTTATTGGCGGTATTGGCAAAATGTTCGGTAGGGGTAAAGCCAACCGTGAACTTAAAGCACTTGCCAAGCAAGACCCAACGTATGCCGCAGACCCACGTATCATGCAGATGGCTAACCAAAGATTAGGGTTGGCTAATACGCTTTTAAATGCTCGTGCGCCGGGGGCAATGCAAGCGGAAAGAAATATCTATTCCACGCAAGGAAACCAATTAGCGGGGCTTAATCGCAGTGCTACGGACGCAAGTCAGGCTTTAGCCGTTGCTGCGGGCATTGGTGGACAAACCCAAGACGCTTTTACCAACTTAGGACAGCAGGAAGCCCAAGACTATTACCGCAGACTTGAAAATCAGGGGCAAGCCCAACAAGGGGTTATGAATGAATCTCAAAGAATAGAGGGTAATACATACAATGACCAAGTAAGGAAGTTTGATAACAAAATGGCTATTCAGGGGGCTATGCAGCAAAACCGGCAGAACACATGGGGGGATATTTCAAACTTAGGATTTGGATTAGCTGACTTCGGAATGAGTGGTGGATTTAATGGAATGTTTGGTGGTGGTGGTGGCAGGTCTGGTGGTGGTTCTATGGGTGGGTTAGGCAGTTTATTGGGTGGTATGGGTGCTGCAAGTGGCGGCGGTGCTGCCGCAGGAGGATTAGCGGGTAGCTTAGGGGCTGCGGCTGCATTATCTGATATTAGAATGAAAGAAAATTATTTTGTAGTTGGCAAGTCTAATTCAGGGGTAAATATTTACGAATTTTCGTACAAGGGTAGCCCTGAAAGATTTACAGGGGTAATGGCACAAGAAGTACCGTGGGCTTCCAAAAACATAGGTGGATATATGTACGTTGATTACTCAAAAGTTGATGTACCTTTTAAAAAGATAAGATAACAATGGCATTACCCGTAGATAGATTCGTCACTCCCGAACAGGACTTTGCAGGTCTTTACCGTTACAGCGGAAGGCTTGAACAAAACCGTTTGCGTCAAGAACAAGAAAAGCAAGCCGCTGCCGGTAGGAAAGCTGCGTCAGATAAATATTTTGCAAACTATCTTGACCCTAAAGACAGGTTTACGGGTACAATGGCTGACCCTGAAATAGCAAAACAATTAGGGGAAGCACTTGATGAAGCGTTTATGTTATCTTCAAAGGGGGCTACTGACAACGAAATATTCATGGCTATAACCCCAAGAGTAAATAGGGTTAATGACTATACACAAAAAGTTAAACAGATACAGGCTCAAAAGAAACAAGCATTAGACATAGTTGGTAAAAGGAAGGGGGTGGATGTAATTAAATTCTCAAATGAATTTGATGATGAAGTTTTCATGGAAACAGACCCCAAGACAGGGGTTAAAAAAATGAAAGAACTTTCACTTGTTGACCCATCACAAAATTATGCAGATAAAGTATTGAACACAAGGGACGTATTTAATACAGAAGGGTTTGATGAATTTATTTCAAAATCAAAATCAGTAACAGGTAATTTATCAACAAAACTAACAGACGCTAAAAAAGGAATGAGGGCTGTTAAGTTAAGTGTGACAGCCCCGGAATATATGGAACCCGTTATTGTTAATGGTGTTTTCCAACAAAGATTTCAACCAAGACACGAAATATTTACAGATAACGGTGAAGTAGTACACGAGCCTGAATTTGATATTGACGGGAAACCTGTAATTGGGTCTAATGGGCAGCAGTCAAAAACTCCGGTAAAAATGGCTACTAAAGACGATTGGGCTTCATTATTAAGAAATGCCGGAACCGGAGCATATTTAAGGCAAGAGGTTAAAAAGTATGCTACCAAACTTGGAGTTGACCCCGCAGGCCCACAAGCCGAACATTTTGGTAGGGCTTTAGCATGGAAATTAATTGACCAAAGTACACAAAGTAGGGGGACTTACAGCGAGGCAGTTGAACAAAAAGCACAGCCAATTATTATAAACAACAATAGCGGTACAACTTCAAAAACTCCTACACAAATAGACCTTCGTGAATACCCTGACGTTGCAGGTGGGGGTAAGGATATTACAAACTTAATGCAAGGGGTAAAGGTTACAGGGCTTCCAAACGGTAAAACATTGCTTGCTGAAAAGGTTTATTATAACCCAATTAATCAAAGAGTAACATTTAAGGAATATGCAGAGAGGGACGAATCGGGGGCAATCATAACAGGTGGCGGGGAAAAAACAGTATCTCTTACCACGTTCCTTCAAAACATTAAAAGCAACAATCCGGGGACTGACATGAAGTTTTTGGAAGGGCTTCGTAATCCAATTACAGGAGCAGCACCAACGACTGATAATAATAAAGATATTGAAAGATGGGGTAAATTAGATTTTGAGGCATCAGCCGGTAGTGGTCTCACAAAGGAAGAATCGGATGAATACATAAAACTTTCAAATAAACTTAACAAGCCGATTGCTAAAGACCATCTAAAAACTGAAAACAAAGGCAGTTGGAAAGATAGGGCTAAACCAGTTAATAAGTAATGGGTAAATCAATAAAAGTTAAAAAGGGGAACGAGGTTCTTGAAATTCAAGACACAGACCTGCAAGCGGCTGTAAGTGATGGGTATTTCCCAACCGAAAGGGTTATTGTGGCTAATTCAAAAACAAAAGAAACATTTGAGATAGACCCACAAGATTTACCTTCTGCTTTTAAGGATGGGTTTTCTTTTCAAGATGTTTCAAAAAAAAAAGTTTCTACGTCTTTATCAACGGCTGGCGCAAAAGCTGTTCCGAATGGTGGGCAAGTTGGAAGTTCCAAAGCCCAATACGGAGGATTAACAGATTATAGCCTTAAAGGTGTAGAACAATACGCCGAACAATATAACAAACAATTTGAGGACGCTACCGGACACCGTGAATTAAATCTTAATGCTCCCACAAAGCCAAAATCCATTCTTAGCCAACAGACTTACGAAAAAAAGAAAGGTGCTTTTGAGTTAAAGAAAATGGAACAGTACCGGGACATTGAAGAAAATAAAATAAAGCCCGTACAAATAAAGGTAGCAACAGGGGAAGTAAAGCCTTCCGAACTTTCTGAATTATACAATAACCCATTCGGGAAAAAGATTGTAAGCCAACTCATAAACGACAACGTACCGGAACTTGGTTCAACTGCGTTAGAAAGTGACGTTTATGGTAACGAACAAAAGTGGGCTGATATTGCACAAGCAATCAATGTTAAGAATGTAGGGGTAGGTGTTGATTTGAACCTGCAAGCTATTCAGGGTATAGATGATTACCTTAATGCTACAATGCAATCGGGTCAGGCTAAAACAGGGTATGCAGGTAGCGTAAGTCCTACAACGGGAATTGTTTCAAGAGAAGCTGGTAGTGAGGTATTACCGTTAGGAAAGTACAATGTAAGTGACCCTAAAGATTTAAGTAAGTTTTTACAAGAGGTATCAAAGTCAGATGAAATATTAGGTGCTGACGGTGGTAAGAAGAAATTGGTTGAAAGCATAAAAGAAAAACTGTTCTTCATTAAAACACAAGAACCGATTGACCAAGAGATTGAAAGTGCAAACATACCTGATGCCATAGCAAGAGTTAATATGAGGCTTGAAAAAGGCCGTCAAAATGTAAAGTACAACGATAAAGTAAATGAATTACACTTTAAGTTAGGTCTTAACTATGTGAAAGATTCCGACCCTGCGCTATACGCAAACGTAATGAGAACTATAACTCAACTTGGAGATATACCCGATGAGGATTATAAGGATATTGCTTCTCTTGGTCAGGATATTTACAATAAAAAAATACATTTACAAAGTGCAGCCAATCCCGAACTTGTTGGTCAGCAAACAGATATAAAATATACTTCGTACCAATCTGAAAGAAGAAAATATTCAGAAATATTAAGTGAAACAATTAAAAAATTAGGTTATGGTAACAAGGGTCGTGTCCCCACAAAAGCGATAGAAGAAGCGTGGAAGCTACACCCGGAACTTGATAACGCTGAAATAGTAAATGATATTGTAAAAGATGAAGCATCCGGTGGGTATGGTATAGTAAAATCAGGGTGGCTTAACAGAAGGATGAACGCAATAGCTGAACCATTTAAAGATATAAATAGGTATATTAACTCTAAGATAGATGGCCCCGCTGAAACATACTACAATTCAAGAAGGCTTGATTATGGAGATCAGCAGATGGTTGATGCAGAAGGTAATGTAATTGACCGTCTGCCATCAGAAAAATACGGCACATTCGATAAGATTTTAGATGGGGCTGCAAAAATAGCGTCACAGGTATTGATAACAAAGGGAGTTGGCGGTTTAATGAAAGCCCCAATAGCCTTTGGGTTAGGTCAGGTTCCACGGGCTGCAATGACAGCTAACCAAGCAAAAGGTATTGTGAATGTTGGTGGTACATTTGCTTCGACATACTTACAAACATACGGAAACAGCTACATTGATTTTCTGAATAAAACAGGCGACCCTGATAAGGCTGCATTAATGGCTACCATTGACGGACTTGGTACTGCCGCACTTGAAACATTTATCTCCCCTGATGTTAAAATAGCTGACAAAGCAGCGGAACTTCTTAAAAGCAAAAAGATTGACTTTGTAAAAGACCTTACTAAAGTAATTGAAGGTAATGGAGGTAAAGTAGCCGCAGGTCAGGTGATTAAAAAGTTTGTTTCAGAGGCAGGTGGAATAATGGTTGGTCAGATAGCGCAAGAGGATTTGCAGCAAGTAGAAAACTTTTTAGTAGAGGGTATATTCTCCCCTAAGACAGTTGAAGATAGGGACTTAGCAAAGGAGTTGATAAACACAACTAAGGAAACAGCGTTAGCCACTATTATACCCGCAATACTTGGTGGAGGTGGGGCTACTAAAGCACAACGTAAATTATCAAGGGAAGGGCTGCATACTATTGCCATCAACTTTGATTCCTACAAAGAGGCTATGGATAAGGCCGTATTGGACGGGTTAATGTCACAAAGCGACTATGATTTAGCAAGTGGAATTATCCAACGCCACAAAAGTAATATTGACAATGCCCCGCATAGGGACGCTAAAGGTGGGCTTATTTCAGCAGACAGGCAGTTGGAGTATGCTTTTCAATCAACCGTAGAGCAGATATACGGGGAACGGGCAGCACAACAGCCGGATGATGTTCAGCGTGAACCGCTTGACGAAAAAATAAAAGAAGCTAAACAAATAAAGAGAAAAATATTCTTAGGTGAAGAAGTTCAAGGTTTACCCAAAGAAGAAGAAGTTGACGAAGTTGATGAAAAAAAAGTAGAAGAAGCAAGGCTTTTAGAGATTGCAGACCAAGCGTTAAACAATGTAGCCCCAATAGCGGGTACAGATGGTAACGTAATGGCTATTGACGGGGGTAATTTACTTGAACGTGCGGTTGGGGTTTGGGGTACAGAAGATGTCCGTAAAGGTGTTGAATTAAGCCTTGAAAAGCAACTCCAACAAAACAGGGATGAATTAAGTCAAATAGAAAACCCGACAGAAGGTGACAGGGAATACCACAATGAGGTTGAGCAAGAAATACTCAAAAATCATAAAGAGGCATTAGCCAAAATAGAGCAACTGAAAGAGGTCGGGAAGCCGGAAGATATATCACAGCCTATTGAACTTGACCCTACATTGCCGGAAGGATATGAATTACCGGGACAGCCAAAAGTAGA
>OFQX01000531.1_pt1 | contig 11563 bp, 9 predicted proteins | sample 1542951 | NCBI WGS metagenome assembly OFQX01 (sample SAMN07774215, study PRJEB24372) | wastewater metagenome | isolation source: WWTP Novara (Effluent) | place: Italy: Novara | collected 2015-12
CTCCGTGACATTTGTAGACGGCGAGTCGATGGGCCCCGTGGGGATGGCCGCGACGGTGGAGCCTGGAGCGCCGGCCAGACCAAAGAGCCGATGCCAGTTGATCCACTGCGTCAGCGACGCGATAGCGTGCTGGAAGCACAAATCGCCGCGCTCGGGCGGTAGCAGCGCGAAGCAATACGGCTTGCTGGACGTCCAGACCCAATAGTCGCGGCTGAGGTGGTTCGCGTCCGTCTCAGCGATCCACGCGTAGTAGTCGCGCCCGTCGATCGTGATCGTGTCGCCTACGTAGCTCACCGCCGAGCCGCTGTTGATGGCGTTGGTCGACATAGCGATATGCGACGAGTCGATCACCTCATCGATGGTGGTGTGACTCAATACGTGAGACCCGAGCGTGTTCGGACCGCTGGCGGAATCGGTCCAGTACATGCCCGCCGCGTAGCCGCTGGTGCCGCCAGGCACGAACACCGTAGACGACCCGCTCGCGTACGTGCAGGAACCCGCACTCTCGGCGATAAGCCCTTGCTGGGCCCCCTGAACCCCCGAGTACGCCTGCGGCCCCATCACGCCACTAAGCGCCGTCCCCGAGGCCAACGCCGCGTTGAAGATGTTGAAGGTGGTGGGGCCAACGATGTCCGTGATGTAGGAGTTGGCCGGGACGTACGTCCCATCCTGCGTTGGCCCGAGGGCGAAACTGTCAGTCCAGGTCATCCCAGGCGCTAGATCGCTGGTGTCCGCCACCGTAACCAGAGTGGATGCGATGGTGTACGTCGCCGACCGCGCCAGCCGCGCAACGCCAGCGCGCCATAGGTGTAATATTTCGAAGGACGCGCGATTCTTGGAGACGGTGCGGCCGAACCACATCGCGCGGGCCCAAGAGGCCAGCGTAGACGCGACCGGGGGCATGTACTTCGCGCCTAGAGCGCCCTCCTGGTCGATATTCGTGTACAGGGCCGACCCCAACTGATCGTCGAACGTGATGTCAGTAGGCGGGACGAAGAACTCTTGTGCGATATCGTCGTCGGTGAGCGTGTACGTCAGCGCCAGGAAGCACGCCGACTGCGGAGCGGTGCCCACTGCCGTCCTGGTACGATAGAACTCCACCTGATCGCCAGCACGCAAAGCGCCTACACCGGTGGTCGGCACGTAGAAGATGGAGCCCGACCCGAAGACGCCCACATCGTTTGGATTGGGCTGGGACTCCCCAGCCACGCATACCAGACGGAAACTTGGCGGGCTGCGCCGCGTGTAGCCGTGGCTGTCCTTGCGCACGAATACGAACTCGTACGCGAAAGAATGGACCGCCGCTGGCGCAATCGAGTAGTTGCCGCCGATATAGCGGTAGTCGGTCAGGACGCAGATATCCACACCGGCCATGCGGCCCAGGCCGGCGGTCTCCGACTCCAGCACGACAGAGCCGTACTTCCCTGCAAGATACAGGTTCTCCCGGGCTTCGGCGAACTGCGTTTCGCTCGCGTGGTAGTCCGGCGGCTCGGCGGCGCCGGACACCGGGAGCGTGTACGCCGCCGGCCCCTCGTCCCTGATGTGCCAGACATGCGTACCGCTATGCTCCGTGACCATCACGATCGAGCCGTTGAACTCACGGATCGCCCGTACCCGCTCCAGGGTGGTCGACTCCAGCAGCAACTCAAACGAGGGACGCGACTCCACAACGCCAGGCGACCGGCAGACGACATTTTCCGCGCGCCGCAGCGCGTTGGCCTGCGAACCGACCTCCGGAGCCGAGTCTCTTGCGAGCCCCGGGGAAACGATCTTCGTCGTGACGCTCACCGCCAGCGCCTACCAATGCCGAAGGTCTGCCGCAGGGGGCTACGGATCCGCACGATGGGCCGAGAGCCCTCCTGGTTCCGTGGCTCGATAATGTCGACGGCCGCACGTTTCCGCATGGCCAGCGTACCCTGGACCATCTGGGCGCCCTCGGAGTCCTTGAGGCTCTCCAGGATGCGCAGAGCGCTAGCCGCCTCCAGAACCGGAATCAGCTCGATGGGCAGCGTGGGATAGACCGTCTCGTCGCGGAGGCACACGTAGTCAACGCGGTCGTTGCTGATGGCCGTCGTGTCTACAAAGTCGGATGTACTGACTCCAGGGGCCTGTAGATTGACGGTCTCAGGCGAGCCGAACACGTAGGCAGTGAGCAACTGGTCAACGTACGACTGGTCGAAGGACGCATCGCCTCGCACGATGTCCACGTAGATCGGCGGCGCGTCCACGATCGCGAGCATCCAGTCCGGGACACCCGTGACCGAGAGCTTGGTAGCGCTGTTGGCCCTGATGATCGCCGCGCCCTGCTCGACCTCCACCAGCCGACTCGGCCGGCGCAGGTACAGCACCCGGAGCGAGTAGCCCGAGGGTGGCGCCGTAGGGAAAACGATCTTGTCCGCCTGGAACGAGTAGCAGTAGGACGTGATCGCCGTCGTCCGGCCGTTCCAACCCGTCACGGGGTCGATCTGCGGGATGGTGAACGCGGTACCGTCGCTGTTGACCATCTGCACGCCCACCACGCCGCGCCCCAAGGCACGACGAGGGAGTGGGTAGGCAGTCTGCGACGGGTCGAGCGCCGTGGTCTCCTGGGTCAGCCAGAAGCCCTCACGGCCGGCCTTCACCGCGTCGGCGATGATGGTGACCATCTCCTCGTCGGCGCGCGCGAGGATCTCCGCCGCGTCGATGTCGGAGGCGTCCGGGAGGTACGCTAGCCTGCGCACCGCCTCCACGAGCTGGTCGGTACTGTACGCAGGCACCGTTCACGTCCTCGGGTCAGGGAAGGTCTAGGGACTCGTCCTCATCGGGAGCGCCAGGCATCTCGCCGGCCTCTTCCGCCATCGGATCGACCTCGGCGCCAGGGTCTCCACTGTCCTCGACCACCTCGGCGCCGCCGCCTGGGGTGAGGATGAGCGTGATCGTCCGCTGCTCCTCCTCGGGCAGAGCGTCCTTGAACCGCCCGCGGCGCATCTGGGTACCGAACGCCTCTAGGGCCGCCAGCTCCGGGTCATCGGTGGGGCTCATCCGGCAACCGCTCCGTTCTTCGTCGTGATGACGCTAGCCGCCCATGCCTCCGTGGTGCTGGAGGCGAACGACGTAGCCGAGAGAGTGCCCACAGAACAGACCTTGGAGAGCGCCACCAGCAGCCCGATGCGGCCCGAGAGTTGGAGCGTCATCGTCACGATGCCCGTGGACGTGCCCGAGGCCGATGCCAGGACAAGCCCCTTGAGCTTTGTGTGGACGTTGATGGCCGTTGCGATGGCCGTCGCCGTTGCGCCAGCGCTCGCGCCGATGGTGACCTGGTTCTCGTTGGCCGCCGAGGCCACGAGGGTGAGCGTCTGCCCGCCGATGACCAGCGTATCGTTGGCCGTGCCCACGTCGGTGAGCGTGAACGTCGCCGACTGGACGGTGCCCGCCGAGATGCCGCCCGAGAACGTGGCCCCACCGAGGGCCATGCCCGCCGCAGCCTCCACCTTCTTGAGGCGCCAGGCGTTGCCCAGCGTGCCCTTCTGGACGACCGAGAGCGTCACCGTGGACGTTCCAGACGCCGAGATGATGCCCTTGAGGCCCGGGTAGGCGTTGACCTGTGCGGCGAGGCTGGTGCCCGTGGCCGCAGCGTCGGTGGTCTTGCGGAAGGTCAGGTCCCCGAGGGTGACCGCCGCCGTCTGGCAAACGAAGGTGAACGCCTGGCCAGTGGGCCCGATGATTGTGAGCTTGTCGCCCGCGGTGACGTTGGCGTAGGTGATGGCGATCGTGTTGGTCGCGCTCACCCCCGTCGAGTCGTCGATCGTGACGCGCGTCACGTTGGGGACAGCGCCAGACGACAGCTCGGCGAAGAGCCGAGCCATCTGTTGCTGGCCTGCGATGTCGGTGAAGTTGACCCGCGAGCGCCACAGCTCCAGACCCGTCCGGGTCGGGGCGATGACCTCGATCAGTAGCTTGGCAGCCATGACGCTCCTCGACGCCTTACGGCGCGCTGCGGGGGACGATGTTGGTGATCTTCACCTGCTTGCAGGGCTTGCGGCAGTAGGTGAACTGCGACGAGAAGTTGCGGATCTCACAGCCCGTCTTGTCCGGGATCTCCAGGAAGAAGTCATCGTTGCCGACGCCCGGGAGCTTCGAGGTCAGGTCCGACACGCCCGCGCGCACCCACTCGTCCTCCATCAGACCGAAGGCCTCGCCGGCCTTGACCATCGGATGGGGCTTGAGGCGCATCGAGCCGCCGTTGACGCCGTAGAACACCAGCTCGTTGGTGCCCGTCTGCATCTCGCTCTTGGTGGAGTCGGTGTACCGACGGAGGGCCGCCTGGTCGTCCATCAGGTCCACCCACGCGTAGTGCGAGAGCAGGAATGTGATGTTGCCGTAGCCGCCCATGCCCACCACCTGAGCCGTCGCCGCGTGGACGCCGGACATGGTGAGTGGGGCCGCGCTGGGGAGCGCGTAGGCCTGCGAGCGCCACAGCGAGTACGTGGCCGCGCTGATGTTGAACAGCGTGCCCGTGTTGGTGAGGATGGCGTCCACGCCGGACATGCTGCCCGCCGTCGCGCCGCCCGCGCCCTTGAAGCACAGCACGTCGCCGGGGGCGACCGTGCCGAGTTCCGTGTTGTCGCCCGAGACGCGCAGCGTCTTGGTGGCCGGGGTGATGCGCGTCAGCGTGACGTTGTTCGACGTGTTGCGCTTGGTGCCACCCACGGTGTCGTAGATGTCGATCAGCATGTTCTGGCCCTGGATCCAGATGCCCTGGGCCCACGAGGCCGAGGTGAGAACCAGGTCGAACACGCCCGAGGAGACCGACGTGCTCGTCAGGACCGCGCCGAGGCTCGACGCGCCGCCGTAGAGCATGAGCGCCTCCACGCGGTAGCGGTGCGAGTCGTCGAGGCCCATGATGACCTCGTCCATCGCCGAGCCGAAGGCGGCAGGACCAGCCGACCACGCCGCCGCGATGGCGCCGTAGGCGATCTGCGACCGCATGTGCAGCTCGTTGGAGACCAAGACGGCCTCTTCCGAGTGCAGCGGGATCGCGTCGTTGAGGGTCTGGATCGTCCCGAGGTTGCTCCCGTTGACGAACGTGGCGCCCTGCTCACGCGAGAGGAAGATCGGCTCTCGGAAGTCCTTGCCGAGCTGCTTGCGCTCCTGGAAGGGGAACATCCCCTGGAGGACGGCCCATTCCGGGACGAGCTTCTGCGCCTCGCCGTAACGGGTCTTGTACCAGCCATTCAGATCAGTCAGCCCAACTCCAGCCATGTGCGATGCTCCGATGCGTTGCCCCGTCTGGGGCAGGTTGCGCGATCGGTCTCTTCGCTTGCGGCTGGTGCTGAGTACGGCCCTAGGGCTTGGTAGTCAGCGGAGCGGGGCTCTGCGACCTATGTTCAACAGGGACGGTACTAGGTATCTAGTCGGGGCGCAAGCCTAGCGACTACCGTTGAGGCGCCGCTCTGCCGCCGCATCCTGCTCACGCAGATGCTTCCGCAGTTGGTCAGGCGTCTTGATGCTGTCCGGGATCTTGCCAGGCTTGGCGATGACCGGCCGACCTCGCCCCGGCTGCTTCATCACCCGATCCACCTCGGCCTGCCGGAGCTTGTCCGCCCCCTTGCCGAGAGTCGTGCGGAGCGTCTCTGGGTCCGAGGCCTCCGCCAGGTGGCCCATCTCCTCTCGGTACTCCTGAGCCACCTGAGCGGCAAGTTGCTTCTCGGTGTACGGGATCTTGAGGGCCTTTGCCTCGGCCGCTGCCTGAGCCAGCCGGGCCATGGTCTTTGGGGTGACGGGCATCCCGGCCTCGCGAAGCAGGATTGGGAAGTCCCGGTGGATGCGGGCGGTCTCGGTCTTGACCGCCGTCTCGTAGCGCTGCTGCTGCTCGGCCCGCTGCTGAGCCTGGAAGGCCTCGCGCTCCCGCTCGAACTTCCGCCGCTCTGCCGAGAGGGCCGCTTCGCCCTGCTCTCGCATCTCCAGGGCCCTGCGCTGGTCCTCCGGGAGACGCTCGCGCTCGTACTGAGCCGCTAGGGCCTGCTCCATCATACGCGTGACCGTCTCGCGTCCGTGGATCTTCTCCAGCACCGCGAGCGCCGTCTCCGGCTTGGCCAGCGGCGATAGTTCCTGCTTGGCCCGGGCGATCTGAGCCTTGGCCTTCTCCTCCACCGTGTGCGCCTCGCGGAAACGCTCGTGAGCGCCCTCGCCGAGCGGCAGGCGCTCCAGGGCTTCGGCGAGCGTGTACTCGCGCTCCTTACCGTTGACCTTGACCTTGGTCTTCTCGGTCGAGCGGTAGCGCTCCAGGAACTCCGCTACGTCCACCTCGACTTCGGTACCGTCCGCCTGCCGGAACTTCTCCATCCGGGCTTGGCGCTGGGTGGCCGTCTCCGGCTGCTTGCCGACCGGTAGGCCGGCCTTGGGCTTCTCGGGAGCACGCTGGCCCGTCGAGACCTCCTGAGGCGTCCGAGCGGCTGCTGGGGGCGCTGCCACCGTGGGCGTGGACGGGATGGGCACTCGGCCCGCGGGAGGCGCCTGCGTCTTGGCCGGCTCGGCCCACTTGTGTCCTCGTGGGGGAGGGCCGCGATCGGCGGCGGGGGTGGGGCTCGGGGCGGAGGCGGGCGGGCTTGCGGGCGCTGCGGGAGCGCTGGGGCCCGGGGCGGCTACTTCACTCATTCGGCGGGATCTCCTGTCATTGTGGGGCTACGGGTCCATTCGGCGTTCCGACTCGTGGCATGCTCGGACCGCCCGGAGGCGGCGGACCGCCCAACGGCCTAGCCTTGTTCGCCTCGGAGCCCTTCTCGGGAGCCTTGCCAGACGGTGGGCCCTCTTGCGTGGGGTTCGGCCCTGGAGGCGCTACGGGACTCGGCGGCATGACGCTCTGCTTGGTCATCAGCGCGAGCGCTGGATCCATACCAAGCCACATCTTCTGGTGCTCCATGATGTGCTGCATCACGCGCTCCGTCAGGGCCGGATTCTCCCTGACGCTCTGCTGCGAGAGCACGACGCCATGGGCCGACACGTGGATGCAATGGTCATCCGTGAGCCGAGCCACCACAAGCCTGTCAGGCTGCGTCAGTAGCTCATTCTCCCGGAGCATCAGTTGCTCAGCGTCGGCGGACGGGTCGATGATGGGATCGAGGCGCCCTGTCTTGAGCACCTCGAAATACTGCCCCGGCCGCTGGATCATTCCATTCGCTAGGAACTGCTGGGCGATCTCCATCTTGCCGGCCGTCTGGTCCTGGAGAGGAGAGCCCATCTCGACGGTGACGCGCTGGACGGTCGAGAGGTTGTCCGCCGACCACTCCCGCATGCTCCCGCTGTTGGCCGTGCCTACGACCTCGACCATTCGCTTGTTGGTGGCGAACTGCTTGAGGATCATCAGCCGGTCAGTAGCCACGCCCTCGTCGTGCGCGACCACGCCAGCCTGGAAGTTGCCATTGAGCTGGACGGTGAGCGACTGCACCAGCGCCAGGGCCGCGCCCGACTTGAGCTGCGTCACTTCGGAGAGGTTCCCGCGCACCACCGCGTTGATGGTGGAGAGCGTCTCCATCTCGCCCTTGAGCTTCTCCAGGACCGTGGCCAGTTCGGGCGGTAGGTCTAGGAGGTTGAGCGTCTCGGGCTTGCCGCCGCCCGTCAGGTCAGGGTTGGGCGTCCACTCCAACATCTGGACGCCCTTGCCGAGCACCTCAGGTGAGAAGTCAGACCCCTTGGGCACGATGATCGACTGGAGCCCGTAGGCATCGATCATGGTGAGGATGGTGTCCCAGGTGGAATCCACCGCCTCCTGGAGGGCCAGCAGATCGAAGGCCGGCGAGTGCCCCCGGCTGATACTGACCTCGGTCTCTGGCGTGATGACCCGGACCGGGATGCGCTCGTAAGGCATCGGCCCGTCGTGGAGCAGCACATCGCCGCAGACCTGAGCGTGACGGCCTTCGGGCAGAGCGGGCGAGGGGAGCGCGTACAGGTACCAGACCGTTACGATGTCCGCTTCCTGGCTGGTCTGGCTCTTCTCGAACGGCGACGAGGACCACGCCGAGCGTGGCCACCGCTGCTGGGCAGACCCGCGCATCTTGAGGATCTCGTCCGACGACTCGGGATGCTCGGCCGCCAAATCCCACACGTTCGCGCGGTACGGAAGCAAGACCCACTGCAACTCACGCTCTGTCGCGTCGATGTCGTGGATCACCTCGACGGGCGTGAACGTCTGGGCGTCCACATCGCCCTCGAACATCACCTTGGACCCAGGCTCACCCTCGGGGCTCGGAGGCGCGTTCGGGTCGGGGGTAGCCACGTAGGGCTTGCCCTTGCTCGTGTTCCAACGCTGCGCCGTGTAGCCCTCGCCGAAGAGCAGCGAACACAGGGCCGTGGTCCGACGCATGGCGTCATCGCCGAGCAGGCGCCCGTAGTACTCCAGGAGCGACTTGGCGAGCGTGACCTGTTGGGCGCTCTCCGTGTCGTTGTTCGTGGCCCTTGGGTCGTAGGAGAGCCGGGACTTGACCACCACCTCGATCAGAGCCGAGAGCAACGAACGGAAGTGATTGACCCGGATGAGGATCAGCTCTCCGGCCTCGCCGCCGAACTGGATCGCCGCGCTGTTGGCCATCCCTCCATTGGCGTCTTGGCCGAAGTAGACGCGCTCCGTCCGGCGGAACAAGTCGAGCCGCCCATCGCGGCGGAGCCGGTCACGGTAGCGCAGGGCCTTGGATAGAATGACCTGCGGGAGCTGCTCGCCGTCCACCGTGAGCCAGTACCGATCTTGCGGTAGCTCGGGCGCGGAGGTGACGGGACCGATGCCGGCTAGGCTCATTGCTTGCGAGGCCTCTTGAAGGAGTGGGCTAGACGTAGCCGACGGTCAACGTCGCTGCCAGGCGGCAGCGTAGCAGAAGCCGGGACTATCTGCGCGTAGTGGGTCTTTCGTAGTGGCGGAGTCGGGTTGTGCGTTGGGTCTAGGTGCCGAATCAGGTACATCATCGCGGCTACGCCATCGAAGTGCCCGTAGCCGTCAGCCTCCGCGAATCCCGTCTTTCGCTCGTTCCACAGCCCGTTTTTGAGATGCTGGATGAGCCGCACGCACCGTGGGTGGACCCGGTAGCCCTTGCGCGCGGTGGCCAGGCGCAGCCGGTTGACCAGCACGTCAACTTCTTGGTTGTTCGCCGCCCTCCACGCGTTCTCCGCCGTGGGGTCCCCGTCGACCTGTAGCCGCTGGAGGTCCGCCCTGGCCCGCGCGCTCGCGTCGATCACCCGCCGGAAAATGGGCGCCTCACCCCACCGGAGCTTAGCCACGTCGTCCACGTCGTGTTGGAGCACGTCTGTAGTGGTCCGCTCCGAGAAGTGCTCATCCACCACCGACAGCATCGACCCGTTGAAGTCCCACTCTGCGAACAGGACAGCCGTCAGGTGGACGAAGCCTAGGTCACCCACGATGTACCGATCGAGGCTCGGTCCGTCGTAGCCGTACGGGATGGCCGGCGTGTACTCGTGGACCAGCTCACCCATGAGCGTGGAGAACTCGGGCACCAGGGCGCGCGTCGGGTCGGTGAGGAACTCCGCCAGGCCCTCACGCTTCCACGTCACCGAGTCAGGGCCACCACAGGCATAGCAAAGCTCGCCAATGTCGTCTCTGGTGAGCAGCGGCGTGTCGTAGATAGTGGCCGTCATCGCCGCCCCGGCGCTCTCCGCCGAGCGGTAGAACTCCACGAAGGGATGGGCCGGGCTGTCCGGCGGGCTCGACCCCATCAGGAGCTTCCCGCCGGTGCCCGCGAGCTGGAAGAGCAAGACCGAGTTGACCACGTACTTGAGTACCGGAATGAAGCCGGCCTCATCGACGATGATCTTGTGGCTCTTCGGACCACGGAGGCGCTCGGCCTTGGCCCTGTCCTCGCACGCGGCGAACACGATGCGAGAGCCGTTCTTGAACCTGACCTCATCGCCCACCAGCTCGGGCCGTAGCTCGGGCGGAGCCGTGGCGATGATCTCGGTGAAGATCGGGATGATGAACTCCCGAAGGCTGGTCACCGTCCCGCAGGCGTATGGAACGCGCGCCCCGGGGATGGTCAGGCACGTCTCGATCGCCTCGGTGGCGAAGTAGAACGACTTTCCCCACCGACGAGCAATGTCGTAGACGACGATGCGCGCCGAGGTCTCCCGGGCTAGGCGTCGGGCCTCATGCTGGCCCCTAGCAGGGTCGCCGTTGCCGTTGTGCAGCAGCCACGACAGATCCCCCTGCCGCCAGAACTCATGCCGGAGAGCCACCGTAGCGGCATCGGCGCCAGCTAGAGCGTCAAACTCTGCGACGGTGAGATCGGGCACATCCCGGCCTAGGCGGCGTAGCGCTTGCCGCGCAGACGCCGCCCCGTATCGATTGTTGGGAAGAGCGGGCGTCGCGTGTACGGGATAGGGCCCCTCTCCTGCATGACCCTAGCGACTGTGAACCGGGAGCACTGCACCCAGGCTGCCACGTCCTCGATCACGTATCCGCGCAGGGCGTGTATGTGGGCCCTCTGTTCGCTTGAAACCTTGTCGTACCTGCCCCGGTTCTTGGCATCCCTGGTATTGTCGGCGTGAGTGCCCTCGTACAGGTGGGCAGGGTTCACGCAGGACGGGTTGTCACAGTGGTGCAGCGACCACATGCCGTCACGAAGGGGTCTGCCCAGCGACAGAGCGAGCGTCACGCGGTGGACAAGATGACCACGGGCGACCCCGTACCCGTTTCGGTTTCGGAACCCAGCCCACCGCCAGCACCCGTCAGGCCCACCAGACTTATCAACATGACTCCAGAGCCAATCGACCATTTCCGACATAGAACGAGCGTAGCATATTCGGCCGCGGTCTCAACTTCGCTCGCCCTGGCCAGTACCCATCGCAGCGCGCTTGATCTGCCAATGCCTAGAACTAGCCCGCATGCTCCGCCGGAAGGCCTTGCGGTACTTCCCCCGCCGCTCCTTGGCCTCGGCCCATGCGCGCATCTGCTCGCGCCGCTCACGCAGGGCCAGAACCTCCCACCTATCGGTCATCCGGCCAGTGTACGCCCCAGGAAGGCGTCAGCCAGCAGACTAGCCTTGGCCCGGTCCCGACCCTGCTGGAGCCGCAGTAGGCCCACCTCGACCCGAGAGCGCTGGTAGATGAGCGGAGCGAACTGGACGCCAGCCGCCGCACGCTGGCAGGCCAGGAACCACTTGGCTTTGGCTGTGGTCTCCTCGCTCACTCCGCAGCCTGCCTCACCGCATGGATGGCCTTGGCCCCTAGCGCTCGCGTGTGCGCTGCCTGGTTCGCTTCGAGCTTGGCGATGCGAGCCACTAGGGCAGCCTCCAGCGCCTTGAGCCCCGCCGTGCGATCGAGGGCCACCAGGTAGCGCTTCCACGCGTCATGGGCGGCCCAGACGGCAGCGAGGCCGACGAGGAGGGCAGCGGAGCCGAGGAGGCCAAGCGCCATCACCCGCTCTTCTCCATGTGTTCCGCGATGCGCTCCAGAACCTCGGCCACGGCATGCAAGCCGCCGCCGATAGTATCCGGCCCCCCAGGATCACCCATGTAGCCGAGCGCCATCGCTACTGCCTCCAGGCCGCCCGGCTCTTTGGAGCCGTACGCCACCTCACGCACGC
>OFQX01000534.1_pt1 | contig 11520 bp, 12 predicted proteins | sample 1542951 | NCBI WGS metagenome assembly OFQX01 (sample SAMN07774215, study PRJEB24372) | wastewater metagenome | isolation source: WWTP Novara (Effluent) | place: Italy: Novara | collected 2015-12
TCCGGGTCGGTCAGCCAGCCGATGACGGTCGCCTCGTCGTCCGGGGTGTCGGTCTCGACCTCCCACCACGAGCGGTAACCGGCCACCGGCGTCCGGTCGATGCGCTGCACCGTGTCACCCAAACCGCCCGAGCGGGCGTAACCCTGGATCGGCACCAGCGCGCCCGCGTCGGACACCTGCACCGCCACGTACGCCGACCCGTCCGCGGCCACGAGGTAGGCGCCCAGGTCGTCGGAGGTGATCGGACTGGACCCCACCCACGCGGACGGCTGCAACACCGTGTCGACCACCGCCCAGGCTCGCGCCCGATACCGGCGCGCCACTGCGAACGGGGCGAGCGGATGCCCGATCGTCAACGACGCGCCCGGCGACTGACGGGTCGCCAACGTCGCCCAATCGTCCACGCCGACCGGGCTGGCCTGCACCTCCACCGACACCGACGGGCCAGGGATCCCAGACACCAGCACGGTGGGCGGACTGCCCAGGCTCGCCACAATCGACGACGGCGCGGCCGGCGGCGTCCAGGCCACCGTCTGAGCCGAAGACGCGTGAAACACCCCAGAGAGCGCGCTATCGGTGGGCTGCATCCACGCCTTGTAGCTGGCCCCGTTGACCCACGGGATTGTCGGCGGCACCTCAACCGATGTCGCCGAACCAGCCACCAAACCCGAATCCCAGATCGGGCTATCGGCGGTGGCGTCCGCGGCCGGGCAGATACGCAGCTGCCAGCCCTGCAGGGTGCCGGTGCCGGGAGTGACCACCCATGACACCACCGGGGACCGATCCCCGAACGTCGTCGTGAACGTCACCACCGCCGTCGGCAGCACGCGAGCCACCAGCGTCCGCGTCACGCCAGCCGGGGACGTGCCCGCCGCGTCACGCGTGTACGGAATCCATTCGTACGACGTCCCAGCGGTCAGCACGCCCGCGGCGATCGACACCTCACCGGCGGCAGTGGCGATCACTTGCGACGTGTCACCGGCGGCAATCGTGCCGTCGGCTTTCAGCGACCCCCACGTGCCACCAGCAACCCGAATACGGATCGTCACGCCCGTCTGCGGCAGCCCAGCAGCTGAGCGGTGCTCGAACGCCAACGTGACCGGCGCGTTGCGGTTGACTGCAGCCCCAGCCTCGGGCAGCAGCGACAACGGGGCCAGCGGGGCGGCCGGGGCCAGCACCTCATAGGCGCGGAACGACGCATCGTCGTTGGCGCCCGGCAAGTCCAGGTAGCCGGCGGCCGCCGCGGGCCGGAAGTAGATGGCGTGCTTGTGCTGATCCTCGGCCGACGTCGTCTCGGCACCGATGCGGTACGTCGACCCGACACCCAGCGAGGACTGCCAGCGCTCCGTGATGCCGCGGAAGATCGCCCCACCGCCACCCGACTGGACCCGCACCTGAGCCTGATCCGTCGTCCGGCCCATCCCAGCCGCAGCCGAGTACACCGACAGCGACGTGAGCCGTGACCTGACCAGCACACTCCCGGCCGAAATGTCGGCCGCGGTGAGCATCTTCCACCACAACGAATCTGCGGCCAGCTTCCACCCGGCCGGCAGTGGCGACGACGTCGACGCGTGCGACCCCTCCACCACGGCCATCTGGCCCACCGCAGCAGCCACCGTGCCGCCGCCAGGGGCGGTCATGGCGGTGAGCGTGAGGGTGGCCTGCCCCGTGGTGTTCCAGGCCTGCTGGACGTAACCGACGAGTGCAGCCATCACGCCTCCTGATATCCGACGAGCAACTCACCGGCGATCGTGTCGGCGATCTTGTCGACCGCACCGACGAGACGGATATCGATCCGGTCGAGGGCTTGGCGCACCGCGCGGGCGATCGCGTCGACCGTGACCACCTCGACGGCGCCACCGCTGGGCGACGTGCCGACCTGTCCGCCACCCGCGAATCCGGGCAGGCGGCCCGTCGCGTTGATGTAGTCCAGGGCAGGGGTGCCGAGCGCGGACGCCGACGCAGCCCGCACCACATACTCGCCATCGGACACGCGGGCCAGGATCGAATCGGAGGTACCCGTACCCGGCCCGGAGATGAGACCACCACCCGCCCGGGCGACCATGTTGCCCACGCCGGTGTACACCTGCTGCTGTCCGGCGACGGTGCGGATCATGCGGACCGCGCTTTCGAGCGCCCCCATGCCGGTGACCGTGATCCTCACGTTGGAGGTTGCTTCGCTGGGAATGTCCCGGATTCCGGCCGCCGCGTCCCGGGCCCCGGCAGCCATGTCGCGGAGCTTGCCGGCGGCCTCGGTCGCCCACCCGAAGCCGGGCACCTTGCCGAGCGCGTCGAGCATGTTCGCCAGACCGTCCATGACCCACGCGAAGCCGCCGACGATGCCGCGGAAAGCTGGCGCGAGGGCGTTGTTCCACAGCCATGCGCCGATCGCGCCGACCGCCTGGAAGGCCCCGTTCACGACGTTGCGGAAGTCCTCGGAGGTGTTGTACGCGATGACCAGCCCGGCGACCAGGGCGGCGATGGCCAGCACCACCAAGCCGATCGGGTTCGCGGCGAGGGCGGCGTTGAGAATCCACTGCGCCGCGGCCCATGCGGCAGCACCGGCCGCGAGCGCCACCAGGACGCCGACCATTGGGGCGATGACCGCCGCGTTCTGTTGCACGAAGCCGATGACCCCGAGCAGGCCTTCGCCGAGCTGCACGAGCACGGGCAGCAGCTGCTGGCCCACCGATTCCTGCACGTCGCCGAACTCGGTCTTCAACCGCCGCAGGGCACCCTCGGCCGAGCCAGCCTCGGACTCCGCGAAACCGCCCACCTGGGTGCGCAGGCCGGACATGACCTGATCGAAGTTCCCGGCCACCGACTTGGCGTCTTCGAAGTCGATGCCGACGCCCTTCAGCGCCCGACCCTGGCCGAGCATGGCCTTGCCCAGGTCCTCGGCGGCTGCGGGCAGGTCCTTGCCGGTCTTGACGGCGTAGTCGTCGAGGAGTGGCGTCAGCTGGCTGATCTGGGTGCCCGTCAGCCCGTACTGGGCGAGGGTGGCCTGCGAACTGGCGAGGTCGTCGGCGTCGGCGCCCGTCTTCGCTTGGATCGCCGCGTTGAGCTCGCGCATCTTCTCGATCGATACGTCGGCGACCGCCGGGAAACGCTGGTAGGCGTCCTCCAGTTGGCGTTGTGACGCGGCGGCCTCGGTGTAGGCCTCCACCGAGGCCTTGCCGAAGTCGACCACCGCATCGGCAGCGCCCGCGAGGAACCCGGCCCCCAGCACGCCGCCGGCGACCTTGCCCATTGCCCCCAGGCGGCCGCTCGCCTTGTCGGCTTCGTTGGAGACGCCGCTCAGCGTCTTCGACGCGCTCTTGTCCTCCCCGACCAGCAGGAAGCGGATCGTCTTGTCAGCCACGGCGAGCCTTGCGTGCCTCGGCGACCCTGTCGTCAGTCATGCGCGCCAGCACCTCCCACAGGTTGAACGGCAACTGCCACACGTTCCACGGGTCGATCTGGGGGAACAGCTGCATGAGGGCGGGCAAGCGCCGGGTCACTTCGGCTTGGAGGTCCTGCGCTGCTTGTTGGCCCCGCCGGCGCTGCGGGGCGCGCCTTTTCCCGCCGACACCTCCCGGTCGTGCGGTTCGGCCACCCAACGCACCGACGAGGCAGGAAGGTCGACCGCCTCCAGGAGGGTGAGTTGATCGCCCGCCGACACCCGGGTCGCCCAGATCGTCACCGCCGACAGGAACAACAACTCGGGATGCTCGGCGCGCTGGGCGGCGGGCAGGGCCGACAGCTCCTCAACCAGCGCCTTCACGTCGGCGAACGTCTTCGCGCTGCTGATGTTGGTGAGCACGAGCTCCCGCTGCAGGGCCAGCACGTGCCGCAACGACAGCTGGTCGATGCTGACGCTCGGATACTGCCGATCGCCCACGATGAGGATCATGAAAGCTCCCTTGCGATGTCATCGAGGACCGGCTCGATTTCGCGGCCCGCCTCGTCGGCGTGCTTCTCGATCGCCTTGTCGTAGGTGCCGGCGGCAACCGACTGATTCACCCACGTGCGGCGATGCCCGAACACGGGATGCCGCAGGCGGCCACGGTTCACCGCGGCCAGGTCGTGCTTGCCGTACGACAACCGGATTTGCAGCCTGGTGGCCGTCATCGACAGGCCGCCCTTCGCCGACCTGAGGAAGTCGGCCAGCCCGCCGCCCTCCGGCAGGCCTTCGGGTCCTTCCTGGATGACCGCGTCCGCGAACGGCTTCCCCGCCTCCCGCAGCCGACGCCGCAGGCTCGTTTGCACCGACCGGTCCGCAGCGCGCAGACGCTGCACGAGCGCCTTGTACTCGGACGCGTCAACCTTCAACGCGCCCACGTCACAGGGCGGTGTCGGAGGTGCGCGTCACGATCCACAGCGGCTGTGCGGCCGCCAGGTTGTCCAGGCCGGTGAAGCCGCACTCCATGACCGCGATGTCGCCCTCAGCCTTCGGCAGCTCGCCGTCCAGCCGGATCTCCGGCACGACGACCTGCAGGGTTTCGGTGCCCGTCGACAGCGCGCCGCCCGTGTAGGTGACCACCAGCGTGAGCGGCGTGTCGGCCAGGAAGGCATCCCGGAACACCTGATCGGAGTACTCGACTTCCAGCTTGCCGGACAGCTCGCGGGCCACCGGGACCTGACGGGACTTGCGGCCCTGGTTGCCGAACAGGTACCGGTCGGCCTTCAGGTCGTGGTCGACCTTCACGGACCAGCTCTTGACGTTGGCGAGCGCGGTCGACCCAGACGCGAGCGCGGTCGCGGTCGGAGCGGTCAGCGTGCCGCCGTACAGGCTGGCACCCGCGAACGACAGCAGGCTCGCGCCGGTGGTGTAGCTGGGGGCGGCGAGCGCGGTCGCCGTGGTGACCGCCTGCGCGTCCACCGTGCTCTTCAAGTTGAGGAGTCCCGCGTCGCCGGACAGCTCGAAGCTCGACGTGGTGCAGCCGGTGAACGTCAGCGCGTCCACGGTGGCCGACCCGTCCGCGTTCAACCGCGGCACCCCCTTCTGCAGGGTGAACGACGGCAACGCGTCCGACAGGGTGAACACCTGCTGGTAGGTGGTCCCGGAGACCAGGGTGGACGACCCGGCACCCATGAGCGCCTGCCACCACAGCCCGAGCCCCTTCGTGATCACCTCCAACTCGACACCCCCGCCCGCCTCGGTGGTGACCGTCGTCCGACGGTTCGCGCGCGCCACCTTCGACCCGACCCGGAACCCCGACCCCTGCACCCGGTTGGGCTTGAAGTCGAGGGACTCCTTCGAGACCTCCAGCCAGCGGGCCGGGGTCACGCCCGTCCCGAACGTCGACTCGAACGCGAACCCCAACGAGGCGTCCAGCAGCGTGCTCATCGCTCACCCTTCCCGGTGCGCTTGGTGGAGGCGACGGCCTCCCAGTTGGTTTCTTGCGGCAGCAGTGCGGCCGCCTGCTCCTCGGTCACGTCGACCACCTCGCCGGCGTCGACGTCCCGATCCAGCAGCGGCACCCACAGCGCGCCGAGAGGGCTGATGTTGCGGATTTGCACGAGGGGCTCCTCAGAGTCGGGCTTTGAACTGGATGCGGAACGTGAGCAGGGCCGCCGCGCCGGCGGGCGACTGGGCTTGTTCCAGGCGCAGGTCGGTGAAGTTCAGCCACAGCACGCCGGGGACGCCGAGCGTCTTCGAGGCGCGCAGCCGGTTCTGGATGATGCCGGCCACACCAAACACTTCGTCACGGGCGCGCTTCTGGTCGGCCTCCCCGTTCCACGACTCGGCAGCCAGAGTGACGTCGCCTTCCTCGCTTCGGCCGGTGGGCGTGGCCAGCGGCCAATCCTGCGTCGCGGTTGCCGACGTGGCAGGCGTCCGGTCAGTCGGGTCATCGACGCCGACGAAGAGGTAGGTGCCGGGGTTGTTCGTGACCGGGTAGCCGTCGGAGACGGTGACCTCGTCGCCCAGCAGGCTGGCGAAGTCGGCGACCATGGCGTCGATCAGGTCAGGGATGACAGAGGTGCGCATCAGGCGAACACCGTCGGCGCGAGCTCACGGCCCGCGATCAGCGCCTCCACCTGACGCGGCCACAGCCAGGCGGCGCCTGGCGTGTCGGCCGTGTTGACGTTCGCACGCTGGTTGCCGAGCTGTGTGGTCCACAGGTGGCGACACAGCAGCAGGCCAGCGGTACGAGCCCAGGCGGGGACGCTCGCGGCGTCCGGCGCCCAGCCGGTCGTGTAGGTGACCAGGCCGGCCGGCAGGCGCCCACTGGACACCTGCACAACCTGACCGTCGATCAGGACGCCGGAGACGTCCGCCATGCCCACCCATGACGTGATCGAGGATGGACGGAACCGCAGGACCAAGGCCGGCCCGGCCGACTCCACGCGCTCGGTGACCGTCGTGGTGGCGATCGGCCCGACGCGATTCTCGAGCTGCTCCACCGCCGTGGCGACACAGAGCTCAAGGCTGGCGGCGATCTCCGAGTCGCTCACTCTCTCGGGGGTGATGCCGAGGAAGCGAGCAACCGGAGCCAGATCATCGCCGGGAGTCAGCCAGGTAGCAGCCATCAGGTCAGGCGGTCGCGGTGGTCTGGAGCACGCGAACGGCGTTGCCGTCCTGCAGGGTGCCGTCGGCCCGCTCGAACGCGAGGAAGCCGACCTGCAGGAAGTCGGCGTAGCGCTCGACGAGGCGGAGCACGGTGAGGCCGCGCACGATGCGGATCACGTAGGCGGCCCGGAAGTCGCCGAACAGCACCGACTTGGACGACGCGGCGAGCGTCGGCATGTCGTTGTTGATGACGTACGGGAACCCGGCGATCGTGGCCGGCACGCCCGCCTGCAGGCCCGGCTGCCACAGGTACTGGCCGTCGGTCGTCTTCAGCTTCCGGGCGGCCTTGCGGACGCTCTGGTGCATCATGAACTGCAGGTTCCCGGCGGAGTAGGCCGGGTCGAGCGCCTCGGTCAGGTCGATCAGGTTGTCCCCTGAGATCCCGCCCGTGCTCGCGAACGAGCCGGTGCTGGTCACGCCGACCGTCGCCGAGGTCACGATGCCGTCGGGCTGGGCGGTGCCCGTGCCGACGGTGAAGTGGGTGTTCAGGATCCGGCCGACACGCTCGCCCAGCTTGCGGGCCAGCCAGCCGTCGGCGTCCGGGCGGTCCTGCAGGAACTGCAGGGACGCGCGAACGAGCTTGGACGTGTACATGTACGCATCGAGAGATGCCGTACCGAACGTGACGTCCTGCTCGGTGACCTGCGTGTTCTCGCCGAGGATCGCACCGACGTTGCCGGTGTCGTCGTTCGTGGGCCACTGCAGGTTGGCGCCGGTGTCGGTCTCGATGACCTCGGCGACCTGCATCATGGGCCCGAACGCCTTCTGGGTCTCCACGAACTTGTCGCGGAACAGGGGCGCGACGGTGTAGCCACCGGCCGCCCCGGAGCCGACGCCGGCCGCGTTCTGGATCGAGGTGTCGAACCGGGACTCCATGAGCCGGCGGTCCTCCGACCCCAGCGCGTTGATGCCGCGGCGGAGGAACTGCGAGAACACCTTGTTCAGGTGCTCGTCGTCCACGTCGTCGACGGGGGCGCCCCCGCCGTACAGCCCCGCGGGGATGTTCGACGGCTGGCCGTAGCGCGTATCGCGGGCCTCGGCCCGGTCGGCGCGCTCGATCTCCGCGTCCTTCGCGTCGAGGTCGGCCTCCATGCGGTCGTAGGCCTGCGCCTTCTCGGCGGTGTCGAGCCCGGAATCGAGCAGCGCCTTGGCCTGCTCCCAGATGTTCGCCCGCTGGTCGCGGAGCTTCTGCACGTCCATGCGGACGCTCTCCCTTCTTCGCCTCGCCTTCCAAAGGCGCGACGATCTGCCCCGGCGGGCGAATCCCGACGGGTTGAACTTGGTGGTTGGATCAGCCCCGGCGGGGCTTGCGGCGCAGGTTGAGCCGGCGCTCGTAGTCGGCGCGCGCCACCTCGGCCGACTCCACGATCAGCGGCGCCGGCGCCTCATTGCGGCCGGCGTGCTTGAACGCCGACAGGTCGAACCGGTTCAGCGCCTCGTCCGGTTCGACGCCACTCTCGACGACATCGGCCAGGCCGGCCGCCACCGCCTCGTCGGCGGAGTACCACGTCTCGGCGAGCATCGCGGCCCGCCACTCCTCCGTGCTGCCGTCCGCCTTGCTGGCGTAGATGCTGGCGATGTTGTCGGACAGGGCGTCCAGCCGGCCGGCGATGTCGCGCATGTCGCCGGCGTTGCCGACACACAAGCCCCACGCGTCGTGGATCATCAGTTCGCTGTTGCGGCCCATGATCAGCTCGTCGGCACCTGCGGCCAGGAACGACGCGGCCGACGCAGCCAGGCCGTCGACGATGGCGACCACGCGCGCCCGGTGCCTGCGCAGGTTGTTCAGGATGGTGACGGCCTCGAACACTTCCCCGCCCGGGGAGTTGATGTGCAGCCGGATCTCCGCCGTGTCGTCCGGCAGTGCGTCGAGTGCGCGCGTGAACTCCTTCGCACTCACGCCCCACTCGCCGCCCCAGCTATCGATCGGGTCGTACAAACGCAGCGTCGCCACGCCGTCGGCGGCGTCCGCCTCAAGAACCGAGGCGCGCACATCGGGCGTTGGCTTCACTGCGCCGCGGAAGCGGTAGTTCATGCGGGCTCCTCCTCCATCGAGTCCGACCTGCTCGGCGGCGAAACGCCTAGCAGGGCCATAGTCGGGGCGACGCCGGCGGTGCATCCGTCTCGGCGTCATCCTGCGTGGCGCCCAGTGCGCCGAAGTTCAGCGGGACGTAACGCACGTCCCCACCCTCAACCGGCTCCTGCTCTTCCAGCGCCCGCACGTCATTCGTGCTCAAGGCGCCTATCTCCCACATGGACCGGTAGAAGTCCGCGCGCTGCTTGCTGTCACCGCGCAGGAGGCCCTCCACCGAGAACCGGGCGTAGACCGGCTCGGGCTTCAGGACGCGGGTCACGCGCTGCTCAATCCGGGTCAACCAGGGCCGGAGGGTGTACACCACGAACCCGATCGACTGCTGCTCGATCCCGGTTCCCCAACTCGTCGACTTCTCGGTGTCCATCAGCATGTGCGGCGGCACCCCGAACATGCGGGCGATCTCCGACACCTGGAACCGGCGCGACTCCAGGAACTGCGCCTCCACCGGCGGGATCGTCAGCTGGTGGAACTTCGCGCCGCTGTCCAGGACGATCACCTCGTGCGCCGACTTCATGCCTGCCCGCTTCGTCTTCCACCGGGTCATCACGGCATTGGCTTGATCTTCGGTCAGCTTCCGGTCGGTCTCCAGGACGCCCGTCGCTAGCGACCCCGAACCAAACAGCTTCGCCCCGTACTGCTCCGCGGCCAACGCAAGCCCAATGCCCTGTCGCGCCATGGCGATGGGGGACAGCCCTACGATCCCGTCGACACTGAAGCCGGGAATGTGCAGCAACTCGCCGACGACACGCGAGCTCTCAAGCCGTACGTCCGTTGCAACGATCTTGCCCCCGTCGATCGCGTACACCTTCGTGCCGTCCGACGTGCGGCCCGGCTTCACCCGAGACGGATGGACACCCTCGAAAGACACCGGCTTGTTGTTCTGATCGCGGACCAGCCACAGGTAGGCGTTGCCCCACAGCAGCACGTGCGCCATGACGAGCTCCCACAACTCAAACGGGGTCATGTCGCGGTGCGGGTTGTCCAGCAGCTGCGCGGCCTGGCCGGACGTCACCAGCTCGCGGCCGCCCGACGCGAGCTTGCGGTACGGGTGCAGGGGCAGGGAGCCCAGCGTTCCGGCGAGCAAGTTCACCGCACGCCAGACCGCCGACATCGCCAGCGACTTCGACGGCGTCACGTCCACGCCCGCATCCGTCGGCGTCGCACCGAGCACTTCGGCGATCCGCTCCGACGAGATCGGGACGAGAGGGTCCTCCAGCGAGTTGCGGAACAGGGGGGCGAAGAACGTCACGACCCACCACCAAGCGCCGCGAGACGGACCAGCAGCACGCCGCCGACCATCAGCAGGACGCCCGCGAGCGCGAGCGCCGCAACGACGCTGACCAGTGCAGCAGCCGCGACCAGCGACACCGCGCCGACAACCACGAGCAGCGCGCCGCCGGCCTCGACGAAGCGGGACCGGTCACCAGACGTTGAAGCCACTACCAGCCTCCTTCGCCCCGTCAACGGCCCACATCGCGGCCTTCACCGCGTCGGCCCTCGCCTTGGAAACCACTCGGACGCCGTCCACCCCGTCAGCGACGCGCATAGCCAGCGCCTGCTCGGTGAGCAGACCTGAGCGTCCGTGCCGGAAGCTGGACTCCTTGATCGCCTGCGCAAACTCGGCGGCCACCTCACGGACCGAACCTGATTGCGGCTCGACCCACAAGCCCGCTTCCTCCCACGCCTGATGCTCCGCCAGCGACGCGCCGACCACGATCCGACCACGGCAGCCGGTGTCCCCCACCAGCTCGACGGCCGCCGGAACGTCCGCGCAATCCGACACCGACACCACCACGCCCTCGTCGGTGTCCCACGCCAGCGCCACCGCCACCCCGAGATCGAACCACGCCTCCACGCCCACCACATCCGGCGGGGCGTCAGGCACCGGCGCGGCCATGCCCTTCCACACCTCAGGATCAACCACCGGACGGCCCGCGGCCTTCGGCTCCTTGATCCGCCACTTGTTCAGGTACTGCGCCTCGAAACCCTTCATGGGGTCGGGGTCGTCGAACTCGGGGTCGTCCTGCCCGGCCAGCGCCTTCGCGTACTTCGCCGCAATCATCTTGCGGCGATCCTCGGTCCAGTGAGGCGAGGCCGCGCGCCACACCTGAGGGTCCGACGGGTCCGCATCCAGCGGCGCCGCCCACAACAGCAGCAGCGTCTCCGGGTCATCCATCGACATCGCCGCCGTCAACTCCGACCGCATCATCGACGTGGCCCGCCGGTGCGCCGTCGACGTCATCAGGATCTGCGGCGACGACCGCTCCAACGCCGCCGGTTCCAAGCCCTCACTCACCGTGTCCGGCTTCACGTCCCAGCCCTCATCGACCATGCCGAGACACACGTCATAGCCGTAGACGGCGTCCTGCGCCCGGACCAACCAGCGGTCCTCGGTCGGAGTCTCGATCGCTTCCTTGCCGTTACCTCGGGTCACCGTCCAGCCGCGAGCCTCAGCCCACCGCCACGCGCCCCGCTGAATCTCCCGGCAGATCGCCATATCCGAGCCGGTGTGAATCGCCGTCTGCACCTCGCCGAACAACGCCTGGCCGAACTCCAACCGCCAGCACGCGTGAACCTTGATCTTCACCGACTTGCCCGACCGCCGCGGCGCCGAGTTGATCTCCTTGCGCCAGCACAACGAACCGTCCTCGCGGTGCTCCAGCGTCCGCACCATGGACAGGCGCTGCCACCACCGGAGCTTGACCCGCATCGCGCGCTCACCCCACGCGACCGCCGGACCCTCGGTGTGTGTGCAGCCGGCCCAGCCGTAGGAGCACGCCGCGTCATCGGGAACCGGCGACATCATCAGCGGCGGCGAGGCGTCCTCAGGCACGTCCGCCAGGTCCGCGAGCCACGGGAAGCCCCGCAAGTA
>OFQX01000535.1_pt1 | contig 11509 bp, 15 predicted proteins | sample 1542951 | NCBI WGS metagenome assembly OFQX01 (sample SAMN07774215, study PRJEB24372) | wastewater metagenome | isolation source: WWTP Novara (Effluent) | place: Italy: Novara | collected 2015-12
GGGCATGCATGCCATTATTTTGGCGCATGCGATGAATTTCAAAGTGGAATGCCCGGCGTTCGCTAACGTCCTGAAATACTGCATATTTGCATACAGCGTATATGGTGGTCGAATCGAGAATGTGTACGCTGAAACCCTGAGCGATGGCGTGCACATTTTTGGGCCGGCACGAAATGTTGTTGTTGACGGTATCTCCGGAAAGTTCAGCGATGATTTAATGTCCGTATCGTCACGAGATTTGACCGGAAATTGGGTTGACGTGAGCGGTGGCGATATTGTTGGAGTGCGCGGCTTTAATTTATCCGGAAGCTCAACCACCGCACTGGCTCAAGTGTATTCGCATGTCGGGTATTTGATTGATGACCTTGAGTACGCCAACGTTACGGGGGATTGTCTGAATTCAGCGGTCAATATTTTTGGCGATCAGACTGATGGCGGATCAATTACGAAATTGACACTATCCGGCATCAGCTCGCCAGCGCCGATAAATATTACGACTTACGGCGGGGGCGCAGCAGCAACAACCATTCAATCCCTAGTTATAAAAGACAGCCCACTGCAAACTAATACGGATACATCTCAGGCGATCACGTTCGGTGCTTATGCAGTAGTCAAAAAGCTGCTTATTGAAAATTGTGTTAGCGACGATGGATATGGGACTAGTGCATCCGGCGTTCTTTTCTTGATGAATGGCACCGTCGAAAACATAACTGTGCGCGGCGGTCGGTATGTTTTTGGGGCAAACGGGCGGCTCATCGGATGGAGTGGAACAACGGCGGGTACCAAGAAAATCGTTATTGATGACGTTGTTCAAGAAGGTGGCAATACCGTCGTAAACAAAGGGGCGACGGTAACCGATGTTCCGCAGATTGTCCTAAGCAACAGCAGATTTAAGGGGGTGTATGACGTAGTGGCGCTGTCTTCAAATGCCGACGTTGTGCGAAACGGATGTACTTTTGACGGTATTACGGGCGCGGTTGTCCACGTGTATAACGCCGCAGCGACAGCGGTAAATGATTGGGAAACCGGCTGTCAGTATCCATCGACTGCTGATGCAAAACGTGTCGTCTGCTCTGCTGGAACATACAACCCGAAATCGCTTGATATTCGGGTCGATGTTGGTGCCACTGGGGTAGCGAAGGCCGCTGGAAATCTCGCATTCAATATCGGATCAGGCCGCGGAACATTGGTACAGAACCGACATGTCACATGCAACGGTACAAATTACGTCCAGGTCGATACGCCAGCCAACGTTTTCTAATCCCCTCTTCACCGTGATATAGCTATGAGCTTCGGAATCCGCTATAAAAACAACTTGCAATTTGCTTGCAAGTGATAAACTCAGCTTGCTTGTTGTGAAGCAAGCTTAATCCCGTAGCTGGAGCTTCTCGCCGTAAGGTGGGAAGCACTGTTTTAAACCGCTCACTACCGCGTCACGGCGAAAAGTGATCGGCTGCAACGCCGTGATGGCGTGGCATCCCGAAGATGGAGCGTGATATGTCAGGTCGTAACATTGAAGATTTCTTTCAGGATACTGCGGCGTTTGATGCCCTATCCGACGAAGACAGGGCGCGGCTATTTGCCGGCGAATCCCTGGAGGGCGATACCGAAACCGCGAAGGTGGTAGAGGAAAACATCGATCCGCCCGACGATGTGATTGTCGATCCGAAAGAAACCGAAACCCCCGCCGTCGTTGAACCCGTTGTGTTGGCCAAAGATGGTCAGCACACCATTCCTTTTGCAGAGCTGGAAGCAGCACGGGAACGCGCACGGCAGCTTGAGCAGGAATTGATTGCTCTGAAATCAACCCCGGCGACCCAGCAGCCGGCAGAGAACAAGACCCCCGAAGGTGAAACCAATCAGAACACCGAATCGAACGAAGACAAGTTGCTTCGTTTGCGGCGTGAAGAGCGGGAAGCGATGTATGCGACGGATACCGAACTGGCTGAGAAGCTGGGTAAGGAAGCCGACGCACTGAATCGCCTCATCGCCAAGGAGGAAATGCGTTCCGAGAACGCAGAGCAAGCGGCGCAGGACAAGGCCAAGGAAGAACAGGAAAACTCAGTTGCCGATGCACTGGCCCGCGCCGATGCACTGGTCAGCAAGTTTCCTTTCCTGAAGCCCGGCACCGCGACAACCAATCAGGACGCTATTGATCTGGTGGTTGCCCAGCGCGACAAGCTGATGGCCCAAGGGATTTCCTTTGGTGATGCCATCGAGCAAGCCGTCGCCAAGGTAGCGCCCCTGTTCGACAAGGGTACGACCCAACAAACGAGTGCCGACGTAGCCGCTAAGGCCGCAGAGGTTATTTCAAAGGCTAAAGCCCCTGTTGCTACCAGCCTTTCGCAAGCGCCGGCTGGGTCAAAAGCCCATCACGACGAATCGGAAGCTATTCGCAGCATGGATATGCAGCGCCTTGCTCAATCGCTTGAGAGCAAATCTCCAGACGAGATTATGCGAATCATGGCGAAAGCTCTTTAAGCAGTACCCACACCCGGCGTGAGCCGCGTTATCCATCTTCAGGAGAATTACCATGGCTGATACAGTCATTCCGTATGGCAGCCCCCAGGCTGTAAAGATTCAATCTGCCGGTCTGTTTGCTGCTTCCATGCAGCGCCAGACCACGCTTAACCGCCTGACCGGCAAGTTGCCGCAGCAGGCCGATGCCGAAGCCGTCCTGCGTCGCCAGTCTGGTAACGAACTGCCGATCGTTCGTTGCCAGGACTTGTCGAAGACTGCCGGCGATGAAATCACGTTCGACCTTATCAACCCGATTGGTGGCAAACCAATCATGGGCGAACGCTACGCCGAGGGTAAGGGCGACCGCATGGACTTCAGCCAAGACTCCCTGCGCATCAACCAGACACGCAAGCCGATTAATGCCGGCGGCAAGATGACCCAACAGCGCACCCCGCACCAGCTTCGTTCGCTGGCACAGGCGCTTGGTCACAACTATATGTCGCGCCTCGAAGACCAACTGAGCATTGTCCATCTGGCCGGCGCCCGTGGTTTCGCCAACGACATCGAGTGGGCTGTTCCGCTGGCCGCTGATCCGGACTTCTCCGACATTTGCGTCAACACGATCAAGGCGCCTACCCGTAACCGTCACTTCATGTCGACCGGCTCCGGTATCGAACCCATCGTAGCCTCGGGCAACGAAATTACCATCGCCACGACTGATGTGATGAACATCGATCTGGTCGATGCAGTACGTACCAAGCTGGATTCCATGCCGTTGCCACCGCCGCCGGTTCGTTTTGAGGGCGACCAGATGAGCCAGGATGCGCCGATGCGCGTTCTCCTGTGTTCGTCTGAGCAATACACCTCGCTGGTGCGCTCCACGAACTTCCGCACTTGGCAGGCAAACGCCATGGCCCGCGCCAATATGGCCAAGCAAAACCCGCTCTTTATGGGTGAAGCCGGTCTGTGGAACGGCATCCTGATCGTCAAGATGCCGAAGCCGATCCGCTTCTACGCTGGTAACAGCCTGCGCTGGTGTCCTACCACCACGTCGAACTCCGAAACGGCAACAGACTTGGTGCCGGCCGCCTTCGGCACGGGCTTCGCCGTCGACCGCGCTTTGCTGCTCGGCGGCCAGGCGCTTGCCCAGGCTTACGGTAAGTTCCGCCAGTCGCAAGGTTCGTACTTCTTCAGCGAGAAGGAACTTGACCACGGCGACAAGCTGGAAATCCTGCTCGGCATGATTGCCGGTACGTCGAAGATCCAGTTCTTGATCGACAACGGCGGCACCTCGAAGGAATACACCGACTTCGGTGTAATGGCCATCGATACCGCTGTGGCGATTGCCTAACCAAAAGCAAGCAGGCCGGGTTAATCCCGGCCTCTTCTGATCTTCAAGGAGAAGCACCATGAGTACAGTTTCGATCAAGGGGATGAAGAATTCCCAATTCACTTATCCGGCGGGCAACAAGACCGTCATCAAGGGCAATCTGACCACGGGCGCTACCGGCGTTGTCGCAAACTCGGATCTGGCCACTGCGCTTCAGGTCAATGACGTGGTTCGCATCGCCTTCCTGCCGTCCGGTACTGAACTGCAAGACGCCCAGGCCATCGTATCCGACGCCTTTGCCGCCTCGACCACGGCCGACATTGGTTTCCTGTACGCCGATGGCGTGGATTCTGCTGCCGTTCCGCAGAATGCTGCATACTTCTTTGCGGCGCTGGCTACCTCGGCCACTGGCCGTACTCGCTCGACGGTGGCCAATGCGCCTGTCCGTCTGCCGAAGGATGCCTATCTGGTCCTGACCCGCAAGGGAGCGGCTGACTCTGCCGTTGGCATCCTCGATGTTCTGGTCGATGCCGTGCTGCAAGGCGCCCTCTAAACAGTGGCAATAGGGCTGGCCCAGTGGGCTGGCCCTTTCTCAGCGGAGAAAACCATGATTGCAGTCAAGTACATCGGGCATCGCCTGAACTTTGTCGATGTCATCTACGGCACGGGGATCGCATTCGATCCTGACCAGACGGTTATGGTTGAGGATGCCATCGCCCGCAAGATGCTCAAGCACACCGACGTTTATGTTCGAGGCGAACAGGAAGAGGCTGAAGCCCCGGCCGAAGCCAAGAAGAACATCGTCACCCAGGACGATGATCCGGACCAGACGGCCCGCGATGCCATCGCCAACATGACTAAGGGCGCTCTCATCACCTACGCGAAGACGACCTTCAGCGTGGATCTTGACAAGAAGCTGTCGGTCGGCGACATGCGTACCCAAGTCACTGGCATGTTCGACCAGTTCGGGACGGACTAAACCATGAACTTGCGCGAGCTAATCGATCAGTTCCGGATCAAGGCACAGGACAAGGTTCGCCCTTACCTGTGGCCGGATGATGAACTTGCGCCGTGGTTTTCCGAAGCGGAGAAAGAGGGCGCCATTCGCGCCAAGCTGATCCGTGGCAGTGATGAATTCACGATCACGGCCGGAGAGGCAAGCGTCGACTTGCCAAGTTCCCTGTTCGACATCCAGTACGCCGAGCTTCGCGCCGATGATGGCACGGTCAAGGAGATCACTGGCACCGACCGCCTGACGCTTGATGCGCTGCGTCCTGGTTGGAGATCCGCCAATGAAAAGCCGGTGTTCTACATCCACGACGACAAGACATTGATCTTGGGCGCCGTACCGGATGCCGACTACACGCTGTACCTCGAATTCTTCCGGACGCCGGATAGCCCGCTTGAGGCTGACAGCGACGAGCCGGAGATTGCCAAGCAGCACCACATCCATCTGGTCGATTGGGTTTTGTTCCGCGCCTACGAGAAGCCGGATGCCGACACGATGAATCCGGGAAAGTCGAAGGACGGTGAAGAACGGTTCACCGCCTATTTCGGCAAGCGCCCGAACGCTGATTTGCGCCGCCGGCAGAACGCTAACCGGCCGCATCGCAACCGACTCCACAATTAAGGGGAAATCATGGACGCGCAAGTATTCCAGATTGACGAGCAACGCAGCAAGCGCAGCGCTCAATTGCCGGCATTCCCGATTCCGCTGGATCTGGTGGCGGCTACGCGCAGCGCCACCGAGTTCTTTGTCTGGTACGCCGGGGCCATGCTGACCATCCATGTGGCCATCGTGCGCTCTGCGTGTGAATCAATGGTGCGCCATGGCTGATTTCGAGCCAGCATTCCAGCGCCTAATGCGCGACGAGTCGATCAGTCTGACGGATCACGCGAAAGACCGTGGCGGCCTGACCTATGCCGGCATCACGCGCAAGTTCCACCCCAAGTGGGAAGGCTGGAAATACATCGATGTCGGCAGCACGCCGCCGACGCAGTTGGTCCGCGACTTCTACCACGTCGAATACTGGATGCCGATCCGGGGAGACCAGATCAAGGACCAGCGCATTGCCGAAGCGCTGTTCAGCCAGTACGTCAACATGGAAACTACGGCAATCAAGCTGGCGCAGGCTGTTCTCGGCGTAGTAGCTGACGGCAAGATCGGTCCAAAGACCATCGATGCTATCAACGCTTACGAGCCAAACCGTTTTCTCGACCGGCTGTGCATTGCGATGGTTGCCCGTTACCACGCTATCGGGATGCGCGACAAGACACAGCGTGTCTGGTGGCCTGGATGGATTTCAAGAGCACTGAGGATAGCGCCATGAGTATCATTTCTGATCTTATGACCGGAGGCGTTGGATCGCTCGTTGAAACCGTCGTCAAAGGCGCCGGTGAACTCATCACCACGGACAAAGAGCGCCTGGCTGCCGAGAATGAAAATCACCGGCTCGGTGTCGAGGAAACCAAGGCTTACTTGGCCGATACCGCCAATGCGCGCGAAGCCAACGCCCGCATTCAAGAAAGCGCCAACGCCGGATTCCTGGCCAAGAACGTTGGCTACTGGCTTGACATCGCCATCGTCGCATCGACCATCGGTATGGTCTATCTGATCCTGTTCCGAGAAGTTCCTACCGCCAACAAGGAACTGTTCTACACAGCCTTTGGCTCGCTGATGACCTTGTGCATGACTGTGGTTAATTTCCACCGTAGTAGCACGGCGCGTAGCCAGAAGAAGGACGACACCATTAAATCACTGAGTACAAACAAATGAGCTTCGATGCCAAATCCGGGATCATGAAAGCGATCAGCGAAACCAATGATCCAGCGATGAAGACTGTACTGCTACTGCTCCTTGGCGTGTTTGAAGAGATTGGCGGCAAAATTGATTCCGTACTGAAGAACGAACAAGCCCTTCGGCAAACTGTTTTGAATGGCCATGCGCTCAACCACGACCGAGACCATGAGTGGCTGGATAGACGCATCAAGCGCGACGAACAGATAGAGGTAATTGTCGGATGGGCTGAAAGCAAGATCATCAAGGAGCGCCAGGATGAAGAAGACGCCAGAAAAGTAAAAGTCGATGTTGTTGGAAAGGTGTTTGGCTATTTGGCTGTCGCCGCGGTTACTGCTTTTCTGACCTATTTGGGAACAAGATAATGGCAGACACTAAAGACCTACCCATCTTGCAAGGAAAGACCTTCTCGCTGCCTGTTCGCTGGGAGAACGGAGACCTTGTTGTTCGCAAGCCGATCACTGCGATCTCACTGGCGTTCGGAGCACCACGCCTGACGGTTACTGCCCACGGAATTCCGAATGGCTGGCGGGCCTACGTCAATCGGGCCAAAGGCATGACGCAGATCAATGCCGCGAATAACCCCCTGCGCGCGTCAGACTTCCACGCATGTACAGTCATTGATGCCAACACCATCGAACTGAATGGCATTGACCCGGTAGATGACAATGGCAAAGAGTGGTCAGCCTACACCGACAGCGGTTTTTTGAACTGGAACGCCCCGGTCGACCTGACCGGCTACACCGCGCGCATGAAGATCAAGGACAAGGTGGGCGGTACTGTGCTCGCCTCGACTGACGTGCTGGATGCGCCGAAGAACGTGTTGACCATCACCATCGACAACGCCCTCAAGACGATAACACTGAGCATCGCAGCGACGGATACAGACGACTTCGCTTGGAAGACCGGCGTGTATGACCTTGAGATGGTCAGCGCCAGCGGGGCAGTCACAGCGATCTTGACCGGAAAGGTCAGTGTTACCCGTGAGGTGACGACGTGAGTTCCGGCCAGCAAGCAGCTACGGTCGAGCAGATCAATGCGCTCACCGAGTGGCTCATGCAGCGAGGCCACGGTAAAGACATCATGGCGCTCGACCGGCGCGGCCTTGAGTTCCTACTCGAAAAGCACCTGCCCACACTGGGGCTTCGCATCCTGCCCGATGACGAGCAGATCGGTGGTGGGCGCATCTACCTTGGGTTGGTCTTCTGATGAGCTACGCACTCCACTCCCTCGCAATGGCCTTCGGCTTCCTCGGTCTGGTGTTCTTACTGATCCTCTTGCATGGAGTCCTGCACGCGGACAAGCAAGCGCTGATAGCCTTTGATCAGTGGCTTGCTGTGTGCTTTCTCAACGACGCCTATGCCGACGAGACGATCAGCGCATGGGCGCACCGGAAGTACCACAAGCGAACAGAACGATTCATCAACTGGCTATTCAATGACCCGAACCACTGCGCTAAAGCCTACGTCAGCGAAATGCGCGGAGCGCAGAACAACTCTATTTACCAACAGGAGCAATAACTCATGGCAAATGCAATTTATTCGAAGTACAAAGAAGCCTGTATGAAAGGCAGCGCCAATATCGACATCGACAATGGTACAGTCAAGTGTGCGCTGGTCGATACCGGAACCTACACTTTTTCTGACACACACGAGTTCCTCTCGTCCCTGTCTGGTGTTGTTGGTACGGCTCAGACCATCGCCAATACAACGGTCGGTACGGTCACTGCTGCTGTCTTTGATGGTGACAACGTAACATATACTGCTGTTACGGGCGCGTCAGCTGAAGCTCTGGTTATCTACATTGACACAGGGGTAGCTGGTACATCGCGCTTGGTTGCATACCTTGACACTGGTGTAACTGGCCTGCCTGTCACTCCGAACTCTGGTGACATCGACATTACCTGGAACGCTTCGGGCATTTTCAAGCTTTAATGGCCTCTCCGGTTGCTGATTCGTATAACTGCGCCTCCGGTGGCGTGATTGCTGCCGGGCGGCACCGCCTCCTGCCGGGATTCCCATCTGCACCTTTGATGTGGGCAGAAGTCGGTGGTAATACGCTGTCCGCTGTCGACCCGGCACTTGATCCGCTGGTTAATCCAAATTACCCAAGCGACGCTCCGTGGATAGGCGCAAATGGCTTTCCATCCGTGGTGTCAGCATGGTCGGGCGGCGCATGGGATGAATCAACCAAATCGCTATACATCACCGGGGGTGGCCATGCTGATTACGCAGGTAACGAAGCCTACGCTTGGACGGCATCAAGCCGCGCCTTCTCGCGACTGAGCAAGCCGTCCGGGGCCATCGGCAACACAGGCACGCTCAACGATGGTCAAGACGCGACGAACCCCAGCTACTTCGACGGTCAACCGCGCTCAGCGCACACCTACGGCAACCTGCTGGTCGTGAATGGCGAATTCTGGAACTTCCAGGGTTCGAACTACTCCAGCGGCTTCGGTGTGCGCTCGGCATACAAGCTGGTCGGTGATTCGTGGGTTCGTCAAACCACCAAGACCTTCGGCGCATCCTATGGCATGACCGTCTGGGACAGCCTGCGCAGTCGATTCCTGTTGATATCGAGCGGAAACGGTCGCCCTGTGTGGTGGAAGCCATCCGATGACACGACGGGCCAGATGACCTACTGGACGAACAACGATGCGCAGGAAGCCTACGGCGTCTATGACGCTCGGCGCGACATCGTTTTGCAGTTCTCGAAATACGTCACCTGCCTGAAGTGCGATGATACGGCCGATGCCGTGCAGATCACGACGACCGGCACCGATCCGACTTGGGCAAGCTACACAGCCATCGGCAACCCGTCTCGCACCGGCCTCGTCTATGACTATGACAATGACCGCTATCTTGTCTGGGGCAATGGCGCGTCGATCTATGTCCTGACCCCTCCGGCTGTCGGTCAGAACCCGCTGACAGCTACATGGACGTGGTCAAAAATCGACCCGGCCGCAGGAAATACCGTTACCCCATCGTCCGCCGCATCGAACGGCACCTATGGCCGATTCTGGTACTCACCATCGCTCAAGTGCTGCGGCGTGGTCAATGCCACGAATCAAAAAATGTACGTCTTCCGGCTGGCATAAAACATGGCATACACCCTCAATACAAGCCACGCGCTCTACGGCAACCTCGTCGAACTATTCGGCGTGCAGAGTGGGGCGCTTGTCTCGCACAAGACGGCGCGCACCTTCACCAAGCACGCCGACGCAACATACGGCACCGGAACTTATGGTGAGCATTTCGCCGCGCTGGCGGGTGGCTATACCGCGAAGGGTGCGAGCTTCACACCGTACCTGACGCTGAACACCAGCACGAAGCCGAATTACACGGTTGTCGCCGTGGTCAATTCGTCTGGCGCGGTGCAGGGTGGCACGATTAGCACGTTCCTGTCGCGAACGGCGGGCGGTGACTCCATCCGCTCAGGCGGTAAAGACTCCAGCGGGAACGCCTTCGGCTACCGAGTCACCGGCGCGACGATGGGAACCGGCACTCGGATGATCACCTACTGCCGGATTGGTGAGACGGCAGCGAAGCTGTATAACAACACGACGCTTGATGTTAATTCGACGGGCCTCGGAGCGGACTACAACAGTCCGGATTCCCGCGCCGATTACCTGTGCGGTTGGGACGGTCAGAACTCCATGACGGCATCGCTCGTCTGGCTTGCCGTCTTTGACAAGGAATTGACCAGCACCGAGATAACCGATCTGTACAACTCGCTCGGTTCGAACAATGCGTTCGGTCTGGTTGAATCCGCAGCAGGCAGTAATGGAACTGCAACCGGCACGCCAGATTCTATCGATCTGATCGCGCCGACTGCTACGGCAGCAGGCACCGGAAATCCAGACGGAACAGGCGCAGGCGCTCCAACTTCGTTGACGCTAACCGTACCATCAGCGACTGCTACCGGAACTAGCAGTGGGACGGATGGTACAGGATCGGGCGCACCAACAGCTATGTCTATGGCTGCGCCGTCTGCCTCAGCTACAGGAACGACTTCGGGAAGTGGGACGCTGGTAACGCCGGTTCTCAAGAACAATACAGGGACCGTTCTCGCCAGCGAAACGGGCATCACCGTCAATGTCTATAACGCCACAACTGGCGCATTAGTACTGCACAAGACCGGGCAGACCTCAAACGGTTCTGGCATTGTGACCGTGATTGATGCGGCATTAACGCCAGCCACAACTTACGCATACGAGGTGGTTCTATCGGGTGGGGCGCGGAGACTTCCTACAGGAATCGTATCGTGAGCCTGAGAATATCGGCGACTGATTACTTCTCCGGACTGGTCATTGGTGAAACCGGGCTAGGGGTTCTCGCTGAGAACATCCCGTCAACCGGGGATAGCGGGGCGTCGTTTCTATACAACGATGTTTCGCTTCCTGCTGACAACGGTAAGGAGATTCGCGGTGAGATAATGACTCAACCAAGCGCCGGATTGCTTGTTGCTTATGAGGACGGGTCGTTCGAGTTTTCTGGCGCACCGGATAGCACCTACACATTCACCTATCGGCTGTTCATTGACGGTGTAAGTTCTGGTGATTACACGGTAACGCTGGCAGTCGGGACGATTGACGGAACAGGGGCGGGCGCACCGGGCGCCATGTCAATTACCGTTGCAGCAGCGACGGCAGCGGGTACTACGGGCGGCACTAGTGGAACAGGAACCGGGGCGCCTGCATCGTTCTCGTTGTCTGTGCCAATGGCCTATGGCTACTCCGGGGTTCTTACGCTCACCCCTGCCGACATCTCAGCTATTGCGGCGGCTGTCCTCGCTGCGCTCAATGCGACGACTGGAACCCGCACGATGGGCGAGCATTTGCAAATACAGACCGCCGTTCTAGCTGGTACGGAAACCGGCGCAGGGACGAGCCATATCACTTTCACCGATGGCACCGCTACGGT
>OFQX01000537.1_pt1 | contig 11472 bp, 15 predicted proteins | sample 1542951 | NCBI WGS metagenome assembly OFQX01 (sample SAMN07774215, study PRJEB24372) | wastewater metagenome | isolation source: WWTP Novara (Effluent) | place: Italy: Novara | collected 2015-12
TTTTCAGGGCGGTATAGCTTGTGGCCATAACGCATGGTTGTAACATACTCTTCGCGCTGGAAGTCCTTGTTCCATTCGGAATCGACACGGGGCTGTTGACGGACAAGACCGACAAACGGCTTAGCATCGGGAGCAGCAGAGAAGAATAGGTTAGCTACACCGGCAGTAACGGCAGTACCGTTAGGCGAACCGGAAATAGTCTCAGCAATACCTGACTTAAGATTCTGTGAGGTGTAAACATCGAAGCCGTAGATGTTGTGGATAAAGCGCATACCAGTACGATTACCAGTAGCAACGATACCACCCCAAGCAGGGTTATTCGAGATATTTACGAGATTAGTCATAGTTTCTAGAGCGTAACCAACTGAGGGGTCAACGATAGCGACGAGGTTAGTCATCGGTACGTTAGCCTTCTCAAGAGCGTAACGAGCTAGTGCGAAGTCCTTGGGAACGATTACTTCATTAGTACCAGAGGCTACCCAACGATGGATTGCACCGTTGATGCTGTTGGTGGAAGTAGCAGTCTGACCCTCAGGACCAGTATTTAGGACGTCAATCTCAACGGCCTTGGCAAGCGCACGGGCCTGCTTAGGAACGAATGAGGCTTCAAGACGTGCAGCGTACATGGAGTCCTGACGCATCTTAGCAGTGATGTAAGTGCCGGCTGACTTGTACTTGTTGATGGTGAAGGTGAAGTTACCGGTATCCATCGCAGTATAACGAACCTGTTCGTTCTCCGCGTAGTCCTGAACTTCAGCCTGACCGATAGAAGGGATGTTAATAGTATCACCATCCGGGAAATCCGAAAGGTAGTCTACGTACTGAACACCCATGAGATCATCTAGAAACGCTTCCTTGAGCTGATTAGACCAAAGGTTTGAGCGAATAAGATGAGCATTTGTAGCTGTTGAAAATGCCATTTATTAGGCTCTCCTATTATGAGTTGTAAAAATCGGTTTCAGAAGAAAACTTCTGCATATCGGACCATAGAGCCTGTTGCTCCTTAACAGTGTAGAACTGATCACCAAGAGCCTTCTGTCGTGCCTTCCAATAAGACCAACCGTTACCGGGCTTATTGCGGTTACCCACATTACGCTCAGCACTGAGAGAGTTATTAGGAAGATTCTGTAAACCAACAGCCTGTGGCTTAAGGTCTACAAGACGATAGAATGCATTGGGATTTTCCTGTGCCATCTGGTCTAGCATCGCCTGTGAGTAACCGTTCTGTCTGGCTACTTCAGCAAGCTTGGCTCCGAAGTTACTACCCCAATTGTCGATGAGGGTATTCTTCACTTGATCCAGATTGCGCTGTCGAGCAGTAAGCTGTTCCTTTTCAGTAAGCTTTCTGTCTAGTAGTGACTCTAAGTCCTTGAGACTTGGAGCACCGGTATTTACGTTATCACCCGTATCCTGTTGGTTATTATCGGAAGTGGTATCAACGTTTCTAGAGTTCTTGTCGGCCAGTAACTCTTCAACTGTTTTTCGTGATCTTAGTTGGGTCCTAAGTTCGCTAAGCTCTGTTTTTAGTCTCTCGATAAAGTTATCTGATGTAACCTTACCTTTGGCGAGGTCTTGTACGGTCTTGAACTTCTTACCGTCGCCGACTAGTTCATTTAGATAGTCCTTATCCTCGGTCGATAGTCCATCTAAATTGGTATCTTCAAGATTGGTCGTGGTATTAAAAAGGGTGGTCATAAGTCTCCTAGGAATTCAAATAGGTCGTTAATAAAATCTAATTCTGATCTGGCACCGTTAATGTGTGCCTGTCTGTATGCCCAAGAAGGAGACTCATAACTTACTAGCCCCTCCTTAGTGTCAAAGGACTTCTTCCGGTCTGCTACGATCTTACGTAGCTTGCGGACGAGCCTGCGGGTTGCTCTGAGGTACTCCTCGAACTCCTGCGGGTCCGCCTCGTCCTTTACCCATTCCAGAGGTATTTTGCGTGTTTGTGAAATCATCAGGTGCCAAGCCGGTCGGCTGGTCTATCTCCATCATTGTTTGTTCATCTGCGCTGTTCTGTACTCTCTGGCCTTCAGCCATTTCAGTAATACGAACAAATGGTGTAACTAAGTCGTAACCCTCTAGTTCAAGTAGTTCCTGATACATAGCAGCCATCTTAAGACCAGAGAAGTGAACCATTACTGATTGATCCTGGCCCGGAGCACTCGAAAGGAAACCAGTAAGATTCTGGATCTTCTCTGCTTTCTCTGCGAAGTGTTTAGCTGCTACAGGTCTAATACGGCCATAGCCAGTAATGTCCTGTGAGGTAAGTGTCTTGAATGTAGTTACGTTAAACTCTTCGTCAAAGACACCAACCTCTTGAGAGGGCATATGGCGCTTGGAGAGTTCTAGCATAGCGTTGAGAATAGGTTCTAAGACTTCATTCTCAAACTGTTCAATCTTGCTTTGGAAGATACGAGAAGCAGCATTTTCTAGACGCTGTACTTCAAACTTTGTCTTTTCACCGGGAGTACGGAAACCCATAGCTTCCTTAGGTGAACCAGCCATCTCTTCCATAGTGGTAGTGAGATACTGAATTTCAATGTCTGTATTTAGAGCATTGACATCTGGAGAAAGAATCTCAACATTACCCTCTTCGGATACGTGGATCTTCTCAAATGGTCCCCATACGAAATCATCGACATAGCCAGTGATCTTAAGGGGAGGGAATGCTGTAAGATCGAAGAGGTCAGCCTTGAGGTTCTCAAGGTGATCAATTCTGTACTGCATACCTACAAGATTATCTAGTGGACCCATAGCCCATAGATTATCCTGTCTAATTCTCCAGCCTACATGGTAGATTGGAGGAGTGCCAAAGTAGCTTGGGTTGGGTTTGTTACTGATGATCTTATGCCGGTCGCATACAGCAATAACATGATTGCGATAAAACTTATCGTTCTCGATATCGTATAAATCACCGAAGAAGAATAATACCTCCACATACTGTGACTCAAGGTACTGTCTAAAGGATGTAAATCCATCTACTCTGTAGAGGTCATCCTTAGGATCTAGTTCACCCTCGAACGTGCCTGCACCATCCCGTAAGTCCTTGAGATAGTTGAATAAATCTTCCATCTCCTGACGGTTATCATCAGAAGTCATTCTAGTTAGGTACTCTTTGAGTTCACCTAACGAGATGATCATCTGGATGATCTTGGGGCTGCTAGCAAAGTTAGGAGCTGTAGGATTGAATACAATCTCGTAAGGAGAGATACGCTTGACCCGAGGGCCTACGTAACCAACCTTCATCTGTTGATCAATTTCCTGTCTCTCATCTACCCACTCTACAGTACCGAATGCGTTACCATAGTCGATGTAGTCTAAGAGGAGTTTACCAATTTGCTCCTTGAAGCCACTACGCTCAACGATCCAGTTCATGTAAGTCTTAATGGACTTAGCCTTCTTGGCCTGCCCTGACTTACGGTCGAATGCTTCCCACTCTAACCAGTGTCGATTAGGGAAGAGAGACTTCATGTAGTTAGCATACAGATTATCTCTAATCTGAGTTAACTTAGGTGTAGTCGTCTTGTTCTTCCAAGGAAGCTGAGCGTTAGTTGTTTGTGTAGTGTCTGTGGCAAAGATGTACTTACGTAGTTCAACCCACTCGTCAATCTTATTCTGCCGAAGGTTGTTCCAAGTGCGCCACTTATTAGCAATCTCTACTGCAAGGTTATCCTTGTGTAGAAGCTGATCAAGGTCTAATGTAGTACCAGACATTAAAAGCCTATACCCCCAAATCTACTATTAATCATTTTATTTAAACCATCGTTTCTATAGGAAGATGAAGAGGTAGCAGTTGGTGCTACACAAATATCGATTACTGAAGCTAAACAGTCCTTAATGTCATCATGAGAAGGATGGAGTAGAACTAGTTCTTCTTCTAGAAGAGAGCAGTTACCACCCGGATAGTGATACATCTGTAGGTTAGCATACCGTGGCTGTAGTGTTGCCATCATTCGCTCTTCCTTGGAACCTTGGTGTCTATTAGGTCTATAAGGATCGATAGCGAGAGCTAATCCATATTGCTTGATGTAGTTTTCCTTAAGGTCCTTGACAATGATTTCCTGAGCTGATGTTACTTCGGCTCTGATCTTACGGAAGTCCCACTTTTGGTGAAGACGTAGGATGTGAGAAAAGTATTCACTAATCTTGTCAGTCTTAAATCTGTCTACTTCGAGAACGTAGTAGTTGTTATCCCCATCGATGCCTACAATGACAATCGAAGTGTAGTCAGATTTCTTGTTAAGTGTGTAAGCGAAATCAACACCTGCAAACACATTAAGTCTACGGCCTTTAAGAGTCCATTTACCTTCTGATCTGGAGAGGTGTTTAGGGTCGTAGTATTGGAAGAGGTCGGAGCTGATGACGGCATTTTCTTGGCTATTCGGGTTGTTGTAGTACTGGGCATAAAACTGAGTTACGTCAAGGTACTGCGCTTTCTTTTGCGCCAGAATCTCTCTGTTAAACCCGTACCACTTTCCATCACCACGCTGTTGACGTGCCCATAAGAATTCGCCTGTTCCATCGCCTCTGTCCTCCACTGCCCGCTCGAATGTTTCATAGAGGGGGTTCTCTCCAATGATTTCACCATCCTCATTAAATTGAGGTACGGTCTTGTTAATTAAGGTATCGTATAAGTCCTTAGGATGGTATCGAGTACCAACTGTCCACTCCTTAGCGTCCGCAGACTCAATAGAAGCGAGGAACGAATACTGTCTTTGTACCTTTTCTCTTCCCTCTTCAGTGTAAGCATTCTCGTAAACAACAACGTCATCTAGTACTGCAATATCACAATGTAGACCAGTGATTGAAGTAGTAAGACCAGCAGCATATACAGTGCTGTCTCTGACGTGCTCTTCTTTGCGCTTAGGATGGTCTACGGAGAATTCACCGATAGACCACTTCTCTCTCTTAGCCTCTTCTGGATGAACCATCTCAGGCCAGTACTGTTTGTACTTAGGAGAAGTTAGAATGTCCTTGATAAACTTGATTTGCTTTTCAGCTAGATTAGACGTCGAAGAGACGTACATAATTCTAATAGCTGGATTACGAGTGATTTCCCATGCTACTCGATAAGCAATCATTGAACTCTTCTGATGGTCTCTTGGGAGAAGAGTTAACTGGAAGTCCTTTGCATCTGATCTTGTCCACCATCTAATAAGCTCTTGGTGGACTCTACCTAATACTCGGTTAGGATGTACTAACTTGATGAAGGCTTCAAGATCGTTCTCAGCTAGGGTCCGTATCTGCTGAAACTTGTCCTGATCTTTAAATGCCAATGTTATTCCCTTCTAATACCGTACCTTCTTCTACGTCTTTGAATTATACCACCATCTCCTAATACTGTGTCATCTGTCAGAACTACTGGTGAGAAGAACGTATTACTATTTGTGAATAGATTGGGAAGTATTGTAGCAACTCCACCAGTTACTGTAGCACTAAAGAAGGTCGGTGTATTAGTGTAGAGGTCTGGAGTGAGGGTTACTGAGCCAGTTGTTATTGTGGCTGAGAAGAAAGTGTTAGAGTTAGTATAAAGGCTGGGAGTTAATGTTACGGCTCCTACGGTCACTGTAGGGTTAAAGAAACTCTGAGTGTTAGTATATAGGCTCGGAGTTAATGTTATGGCACCAGGAGTAACTGTGGGGTCGTAGAACACATTTGTATTAGTGTATAAGTCTGGTCTAAGACCGTGACTTACAGAAGCTGAGTAAAATGTGTTAGTATTCGTAAATAGGTCGGGGGTAAGTGTTACAGTTCCTGCTAATACAGTAGGGCTATAGAATGTATTAGTATTAGTGAATAAGCTGGGAGTTAGAGTAACAGTGCCTACAGTTACGGTAGCATTATAGAAAGTGTTAGAGTTAGTATAAAGATCAGGTCTTAATCCGTGACTAACAGTAGGAGAAAAGAAAGTATTAGTATTAGTTACTAGACTTGGGTCTAAATTCTGTACGTGCGGCCAAAGGAGAAGTAACATATCTAAACACCATATCTGGTTCTCGAAGCAGTATAAATGTCAGAAAGATTAGTTGTTGTTAAAGCTGTACCTTCCCACGCCCACACCATACCCATTCGATCACCATTTCCATATGGCTGTACACTATTGCCTCTACCTCCTAGTTGAAGTGTATAAGTAGCGTTTGATGCGGAAGGAGTTGCGTAAGTACCAGCAGTAGTAGTTGCTGAACCATTTCTAACAATTCTTGCACCAGTAGTTGCATCAGTTTCATCTACCGAGAAACCTAAGAAGTTCCATGCACTGGCAGTAATAGCACCACCAGGATTGTAGTCTAGAGCATTAGAGCCACTACCATCTGCAATTAAGATACGAGGTGAATTAGCACCTGCGGTAATGAAAAGATCAAAGCCAATAGTAGCACTTGAACCACCATCAGTCCCTGCTAATCCTCGGGCAACACCAGTAACTGCTGAGTAATACCAGAAAGCAAAAGTCCATAAAGCATTATCTTTGTGGATGTTGTTCATCCATGTTTCATTAGTAGTGTCGTAAGTAAAGAGGTCGCCGCCATCTGAAGAGAAATACTCAGAAGAAGTTCTCTTTCCTGACGTACCAGCAAAAGTAGGGTCAGTTGCATCAGCACCACTTGTAGTACCTCTGAAGAAGTCATAGCCGCTACCTGCGGTATCTAGCCAAGAAGCCCCACCAGCATACGAATTAGCATCACCAGCATCTAAACATAACTTAAGGTTAGTAGCCAGTCCTAAACCAGATACAATTCCTAAGGCTGTTGGATGGCCATTTGAAGATGCACCGCCTGCATATCTAAAGAGATGCATTAAGAGAATTTACCTACAGCAACAACTGAGACGTTGGAGCCTGTAGTAACCTTCCATGCACCAGATACACTTACCATATCGAGAAGGATAGTGAATGGCTGAAGTGAAATTACGCTACCTGTACCGCCAGTAAAGACAGTAATGGATGTAGCATTGTCGAGTAGTAAGACGTTACCGGGGGCCGTAGTAGCAGGTACAACTAAGAGGTGTTTAATGTAGTCACCTGTGGCACCTGAAGCGCCAAGTACCTGTGCAGTCTGGGATGCTGCTACTGTTTCGTAGGCATCACCATAGTCTGCTCTGCTAGCTACATGGAGTCTACCACCTTTGATTTTGAATGGCTCATAGTCACCATCAGTGCCTGAGGAGTTAGCAGGGGCATCCTGACGGACTGCTAGTACTGCAATACCTTTGTCAGCACCTGCACTGGCTACGTCTTCTGCGTAGATAGCGTCATCAATAAGCTGTAATGATGTTAGTGCAGAACCAGTAATAGTTACGTCGTTATCTGCGCCTAGATCTACCTTAAGACCTGCTGTTACATCTACAGGAGCTACGCCAGCATTAGTTGCAGGATCACCGATGACGATGACCTGTCTGTGATTGCTGTTAGTGCCTTCGGTTCTAGTATCAACGTTAGTACCAGAGCCTGCTGTAATTGCAACTGCGCTATCGGCCATTTAGAGCTGGAAGATCCCTGATGCGTTCCAAGTAATGGTAATATCACCACCATTGGGGGTAACCGGAAGACCAGTTACTGATGTATCAATATAGGCTACAAGACGAGAAGTAGCTACGTTACCTGTATCAATATAAATAACTAGAGCTTCTACTGTAGCGCCTGAGACTGCTGTGAAAGTGACGTTATCACCATCGAAAAGACCATTGGTTACTGTAGTAGTACCAATAGCACCGGGGGTGCCAACTACACCTGAAAGATCATTGTAAAAATCATGAGCAGCACTATAGGTATAAGTGCCCGTATCAATTAAAGCTACCTTAACAGTACCGTCGTTGAGATCAATATCAGTAAGGCCATCAAGTAGGGCCTGCTTATAGATCGGATAAATAGCATTAGCCATTGAGCGATTCTCTTAGTGTCTGAAGCTTGTTTTCGATATTAGCTAGTGCCTGAGCCTTTAGAGCGATCTGTTCGTTTAGAGCAGCTAGTTCCTGTTTACTTGCAGTAATCTCAGCCTTGGCAACATCACCTACAGCTCTAATCTTATCTACTTCAGCGTTAGCAGTAACCTTGGCCTGAGAGATAACTAGTTCTGCTTCCTTAACTGCATTAGCTCGAATAGCATCAGCTTCTGCATTAGTACGATTGATAAAGGCTGCTAAATCTTCTCTGGTCTGAGCTAACTGATCTCTTGTTGCATTGAATACAGCAATTGTCTCAGTAAGGTTAGCATTAGTCTCTTCTAGTACCTTGGTCTTCTCTGCTACTCTATTTTCGAGAGTAGAAGCATCTCCAAGGAAATCAGCTAGTTCGATAAGACCACGTAGTCTAGTCGAAAGATACTTTACATCGTTAATAGCTTCTTCGTAATTAGCCACCTGTACGAACTCCACTTGCTAGTACATAGACATCAAGGTCTACACTACCTGCACCATTAACTGTAATGGCTGGTTTGATGTACCTTGTCAATTCTGCGATAGATTCAATGTTTGTAGCAGTGAATGTAAGAGCATTACCCTGTGGATCAGTTAGTACCTTATAGTTGGTACCATCGTTAGAACCCTGTAACTGTAGGGAGGCACCATCAAAAGTACCTACTACCTGTACGCTACGATCTGAATAAGCTACAAGTTCTGCTGGTGCACCGTCTGCATTCGTAGTTGTTAGAGCTTCCCAGACAACCATATAAGCTGTTTCAGGATAAGACCCTAACTTAGTTACAACTTTAGCAATAGTTGCCATATGTTAAACTCCGTTAATTATTAGAATAGTGGAATGATTGTAGCTACAAGACCACCTAATGTGGCTGCTCCTGTTGCAATTATAGCTAAAGTCTTCCAACTACCTTTAGCCTCAGTAAGAATCCTTACAACTTCCTTTAGATCTTCTCTGACTTCCTTAAGCTCTTCTCTTATTTCAAGACGTTCATTCTTAAGTTGAAGTATCTCAGATTCAATCTCACCTAGTTCTCTGTTTAAAGCTGCTTCATCCACCGGCCCCTCCATCGGTTAATCTGGTGTTTTAATCCTATTTAAATCATCATCAACTGTATTTCTATCGCTGACGATTTCATTTAACTTTCTTTCAATGTCCAGCTTGGATGGTCTACCAGCTTTAACTTCAGTAGGTGCTTTATTCTCCCATGATCTGTCTATGAGGATCTTATTAGCAGCAAACTTATTCTTGCTATCTGGGTCTCTAGCTTCTTCTCTGATCACCATTAGTGCCTGAGAACGTATCTTTAAGTCTAACTCATGTCTCCAGTTAAGGATATAAGGTTTGAAGAAATAGGAATCACATAACATAGTCCAGTGTTCCCAGTCCTCGAAGTACGTAGTAGCCACTAAGTATTCAGTTTGATCCTCTAGTTCCATGTACCTAAGGTACAGAGAAGGATATTTATTATCATATCTCTTTAGAGTATATAGTACTTGTTCTGGATTTCTCTTATTCAGTTCATAGAAAAGAGCACTAGTGAGTCTTTGTCCATTACTTGATCTAAATTTGTTCAGAGGTCTATAAGCTGATTGTGCGTCTTCTATGCTCACTTAAGTATTGGTCTCTTACTCTAGGGTCAATAGTATAATTATAACCTATATTGAAGACAAAAGCAATAGCTAATATTCATTTAAGTAGAGAAAAAGAGATTTATCTTAAGTTAGTACTTAAAGTACCGTACTTGTAGTACCTTAGGTACTTAAATACTATAAATGTATATATAATGTATGTAAATGTATCCTAAGGTACCTTAAGGGGTTCTTAAAGTACTAGGTACTTATAGTACTATATAGGGCAATTTAAGTAAACTTCAAGTACTGGGCTTGTCTATTTCAATAATTTCTTTGAGATATTCTGATGTTGCATTCGCCCTTATAGCACCCCGGGTGGACCCCCTACACCCTGGGTACCACCTACGGTTGTGCTGCAAGTAAAACTCAAGTATATAATACAACTCCAGGTTGGTTGACACAGTATAACTGAAGGTTAGTCACTTAGTTAGCCGGCTAAGGTTGGGTTGCAACTAGTATAACCCTAGTATTCTCTAGTATATTAATCCTTATCTGGCTTACTACCTTAGCTACTTAGTACTTAGCTGGCTTAGTAACGTTATGTTACACGATGTAACAATATGTGACTAGACACCATGTGCCTATCTGATAAGGTGCAGTTGACCTTGCAGTGCATGGTTACGTGAGAGCAATCCAGCCTTACGGTTCTCCAGTGGAGACAAAGCAATGAGATGGATTAAGCGTAAGCCGGGCCGGTATATCGCCGACGGAACTAAAGGTATCTATACTATTTCATCCCGTCCGGTCCGCGGTCACACTCGGTACTTTGTAAAGGTCAACGGTATAACCATTGCGGAGACTAGCACTCTCGCATTTGCAGCTAACGCCGCTGATGATTATGAGGGGGGAAAGTAACAATGACACGGTATATCGTGCTTAGAACGTTCAAGAGTACACGCGGACCTAACGTAAAGCGTTGTTTCGGCCCCTTCCCTACCTTTGTAGAAGCGCGGACTAATGCGCTTAGAGATAGTCAAATCATGGGAGACAACATGGCCATGAGATATGAATGGGAAATAGTCGAGATGATCGATAATCCGAACCACAATCCGTTGTTCTAAGGGGAGCAAAGCACATGTCTCTTTCATTCATCCTTCGCCAACATCCTGTCTCTAACCTGATAGCCGATGGTAAGTCAGGCATATACATAATCTATCCTCCCCTTAAGAAAGGGAGAAAGTATGTCATCACCTTGAACGGTAATGTTATAGGTCGTCAGACTTCGTTCAAGAAAGCAATTGACTTTGCTAATACATGGGAAGGGGAGTAACGCCAATGTCTTTCATTATCCGCGTCAAGAATAATGGTGTTGTGAATTACCTCGGACCGATAGCGACCAAGCCTATAGCTGACGCATGGGTACAAGCGGCCAAGTCATTCCTTGCCCTCAACTATCCCGACGGGGAATTTGCCAAGGCACGGTTCGTTATCATCCCGCTAATGGCCGCATACAAGTCGCACTCAATCCAAGTGCTAACCGTAATGGAAGGTGGAAACAATGGTTAAGCATAACACATTCGCGAAGGCATTCGGACCTAAGCCAGCATACAACGCAACGGGTATGCTCAATCACGAAGCACTCATGTCTAATCATGGCCCTTCTCTACAGCCATTGGATAAGCAGGTAGAGCAGATCAAAGGCTCTATTGCCTCAATCGAACGCGACCTAATGAATGCAAGCGACAAGCGCCAGCCGGAACGGGTATCTAGATTGGCCGGACTTCTCACTAGTCAGCGCAGCAAGCTCGCGTTCCTTCTGGACAAGCTAGCGACGTCGCCCGGCTTTGCGCCAGGTATCACGTTCAAGGCGAAGGCAATCGACCACACGTCCTATCATCCTGCCGGAACCAAGCCACAAGCCAGCAAGCCACGTCAGGTCAAGGCGACACGCGAGGAGAGGGCTAGGCTCATCGCCACGATAGA
>OFQX01000539.1_pt1 | contig 11436 bp, 24 predicted proteins | sample 1542951 | NCBI WGS metagenome assembly OFQX01 (sample SAMN07774215, study PRJEB24372) | wastewater metagenome | isolation source: WWTP Novara (Effluent) | place: Italy: Novara | collected 2015-12
AAAAATTGTTTCACATTGCTGAAAAGTGTGGACGTTTTAACCGCACTTCTCATGCGCTTTTATTTGGCCCGTTCCCTTATCCAAGCGTTGAAAACTTCAATAGCTTTCTTTTTGAGTTGGGGAGTGGATTTGGACTTAATGGGTGGCATTGCCGTATGTTTGAGTATAATACTTTTCGGCAGTCTCTTTTATCTTTGGCAAATAGCTATCAGTCCATTTTTTATCGCCTTCTTCAATTAAACCAATCTTCATAACTCCAATATGAAAATCAATCATTTGCTTTTCTTCTGTTGGTATTAGTTTAGCTAAAAGTAACTGAATAGTGCTTATTTGATTTGACTTATGAACAAGTTCATTTTCTGAAATAACACCTAATAAATCCATTTCTTGCAATACTTTTCTTTGTTGCTCTAAAAGTTCAATTGCCTGTTTAATTACCGTTTTATTTTCCATTTCTTTCTATTTTATTGGTTGTTAATGTTTAAAAATCTCAATATGTTATTCGTTTCAAATCGTTGGTTTTTAACGTTGTTCGCTAATTGACGTGTTAAGGCAAAATGCGTTTCGCAAAGCCTCACGCACGGAACTGCGTTCGCCTTAACGCTGTTTTCGCTCAAACCGCAGCTCTACGGTCTTTAATTTAGTCTTTTACCTAGCTCAACTCACATCGCCTAACATTCGTTTGCCGAAATTTATGGCGGTTTGAAGTGCCTTCGTTAATGGCTTCTGTGTCCGCTTCCAGCGTCCACCGCCATTCACTTCGGCAAGCGAAAACAGCGTTATATGCTATGCTGTGCGACCAGTTCCGAAATTTCGTTATCCCAAATATTGCCGACAACTTCGACAAAATTTAAAAAGTCGGATTTTAACTCATCGTGTTTAACAAATGGTGTAGGACTTGACCAATCAGGCACATCATTTCTTTTATACCCAAAACAAGCACTACTATTTATCCATTGTACTTCTGCAATAAAATCAGGCAACATATAACCTTTATGTTTTGTGTACTTGATAAAATCACCTTCAAAAATTGGCGTTCCATTTTTATCTTTTAATCCAGTACATTGTGTTACTGTATTTGCTTCAACATTATACTGTTTTGTTTGCCAGTCATCAGTATCTAAATCAGGTAATTGAGTTATAAAATGATAAAGACTTCCATCATAATCTTTATGAAAATCGCCATAAACAAACGCTGTTTTTTCGTATCGTTCAGGGAATCTTTGTACTCTGACAAAACCTCTACCTCTGTATGTATTTCTATCCATTTCTTAAAATTTTACACCCCTAAAAAAGCACAGCATATAACAGGGGTTTTGCGTATATGTGGGCAGAAGTACTAATATTCAGCATCGTACTTCTATGATGCTTTTGTGGGTTATTCAGCTTTTGTGCTTCGATGCCCACACATCGCAAAGCCCTAATCCGTTATGTCGCATTTTGCGGTAGTTTGGTTAATTGGATTCGGTAATAATCTTCCATAATCATTTTACAAGCCATGTCGACAATTTTAAGGTCGTCCACTTTAGTAGTTTGCTTCGATTCGATACGCTTAATCTGCTCGTTTATCTTTTTCGGGTTGTCAACTTTCACAGCTAATTTACGCAATTCTTTGAGTGTTTCAGCTTTAGCCTTAACAAACATTTCCCATTTATCGCTTGTTGACAAATCTATTTTACCGGCTTTCTCGTAAATTTTGTATAGCGTTTCGTAATTATCCGTTTTGAGAACGCCAGTAATTTTGAACTCAGCGATCCGTTTTGTTTCATTTTCCCAAAACTCTTTTTCGATTTTCGCTATTTCGCTTTGCGACTTGATTCGATTTTGTTCTTCGATGTACTCTCTTTGCTTCAAAATTACATCTTTGCGTTTTTCGTCATTTAGGAAAGCTTTTATGAATTTGTGGTATGTTATAACGTTTACTCCCATAAACTCGCCAAATTCGCCTCTTATGCCTTTATTTGAGGCAATTTTAGTTCTTGCATTGTGAGGTTTGGAAAGTAGCTTTCAATTTCCTCGATTAAACCGATAACGATAAGCGAAATTTCGTTTTCGTCTTTCGGCTTTTGTCCGAGTGAGTTTATATTAGTGCTTACAAGTTGGTTAATGGCTTTAATTCCATCGCTTTGAGCTTCTTTTAGCAACTGCAAAACAGTTTTTGATTGTGTTGCTTCAAGTATTTGCACCTCGGTTGGTGTAAGTTTTGGCGAATATGTTGTTAATGCTATTTTATCCATTATTTCTGTTTTTAAAGTAATCTTCAATTATCGGTTGCGCTTTGTAGCTGTTTTCAATTATCTGTTCTGTTTTGCTTTTTTCGGGTAGTTTGCCGTTCGCATTTAACGATTTACGAATATTAGTTATGTTATTTTTTAACCACGACCTAAAATGTTTTTTTACATCGGTGTAGTCTTTTCTCATTCCTTCATCACCTTGTTGGTATAAAAACAAATCAACTCCAGCTTTGTATTCTTCAACGGTAATTTTTAAAACCTTGCAAGAGTTTTCGATTAATTCGTATTCCCATTCGGAAAGTCTAGTTTTTATTTCTCCAATCGGATAAACTACAATTTCGTTTTCGCTTTCTTTTGGCGCAACTTTTCTTTGCTCTTGGTTTTCAATTTCTGGCGAAGTGAAAATTACCGTTGGTTTAAAAGTTTCGTGTGTGGATTCTTCTCTCTCTTGTTCCTTGTTCCTTGTTATATTGTTTAATTGTTTATCTATACTAACAGTGCTTTGACTGTGCTTTGTACTGTGCTTTTGTATATGCTTTGACAGTGCTTTGTCTAGTGCTTTGGTATGTGCTTTGGTATTTTTTACAATAGCAATTATATTGCTTGAGTACTGATTTTTGCTAATTTCAATCATTTCTATAAACCCAAATTCAACTAATTCATCTAATCCACTTGAATATGTACGCCAATTTTTAACACCGATTGCCTCCATTACCATTTGTGAAGGGAAACCAAATTTATATTTCCATCCTAATCGGTTGCAGTGTTCAATAGCAAAGAAATAAATCGCATAGTGGATCGGCTTAACTTTCTCTGGATTAGAAAAGCACCAATCGGTAAATGAACGAGAAAGTTCGTAGCTATTCATCTTCATCTATTTTTCGTTTAATAGATTGTAATTCTAATATTAATATCGTTAAGTCATTAGAGTCTAAAGTAACCCATCCATCGCGCAATCCATCGTCATTATCAATTTCTCCTGCACTTATCCAACATCTATTATCATTAGTGTGAAATACTTTTAATTTTTGACCTTCATTACTTTCGTCTTCAAATATTAAAGCTACTGACATAAAATAAAAAAGCTCCCAAAATTCTATTCGAGTGGAAGTCGAACAGAAAAATGAGAGCAAAGAGTTTATAATTGCTATCTTCCACATAGCATTGCAAATATAGTAATTGTTTCGTTATTTAGAACAAAGAATGTTGTGTTTTTTCTAAAACTGCATTTTTTAAATTAGCCTTAGCCAAATCAAAATAGCTTTCTTTTAGTTCAAAGCCTACACCTTTACGACCCATTTTAACAGCTTGGTAAACTTCGCTACCTATACCCATAAATGGAGTAAAAACTGTATCACCTTTATTTGAGTAAAGATGTATAATTCTCTCAATGGTATCTAACTGCAAAGGGCAAATGTGTTTTTCATCGTTTTCTTCACGTCCATTTCTGAACCCCTGCAAAGTATTTCCGTAATCAATATCCATACAAACTGGCGAAGCATATTTTTGCCACAAGTCAACTGGAATGTCAGTATTTGTTACTGGGTTACTTCTTTCTCCATCTTTTCTGAAAATCATTACATAATCAGGAATACCTACACGGCTCATTGTGCTGTCTTTTTTAACCTGCTTATGTAGCAACCCTAGTGCTTTTGTTCTTTGCATTTCAACTACTGGGTCTTTCCATATTGTCACTCTACTCGCATAAACAAACCCTGCTTCTTCAAATGCTTTTAAAAGAAGTCCGCTGAAGTCACGAAGCCCAATAAAACCATGTTTGCCTTTTTGTACTGGCAAATCCATACAATGTACAGCTACGTTACGACCTTGCATCATTACTCGATACAATTCTTTTATTAGGTAGCTAAATTGAATTAAAAACTCATTGTAATCTTTAGAATTACCCATATCCTCTAAATGATTCGAATATGTGTAAAGTTCTGCGAATGGTGGGCTAAACACGCTAAGCCCTATACTTTCGCTTGGTATTTCTGGAATTAACTGAACGCAGTCTCCACGTTTTACATTGTACCATTCGTTAATTTCTTGCTCAACATCAAATGTATTTTCATTCATTTGCCCTCCTTGTAAATTAAAGTTTACTGCTTTTGCCATTTCATCCTGCATAATTTCAAATTGTTTTTGTTTTGTATCAATAGCTTGTTTTACGTTTGCCATTGTATCGGTTGTGATTAAATAAATGTTTACTTCGTTTTTTTGTCCGAAACGATATGACCGTCTTATTGCTTGGTATAAGCCCTCAAATGAAAAATCCAAACTTGCGAATATCTGATTTCTGCAATTTTGATAATTCATTCCAAAACTTGCAATCTTTGTTTTCGTTATTAGTATTCTAAATTCATTGTTTGCGAATCCCAATAACTTTTCTTTTTTCCATTCATTCGAATCGCTACCTTTTACTTCAATAGCTTCTGGCAATAACTTTTTAAGCATTTCGCCTTCTTCATTTTGCTTTATCCAAATAATGAAATTTTCATCTGGCTTATCGGCTATCAATTTTACAACTTCTTCAAGTCTTTCTATTTTAGTTAATCGAAGTTCCTGATTAAAATTAGTTGCTGAAATAATTGCATCGTTAAATAGACTTCCATTGTTTCGCTTTGGTGTTTTTATTTGGTTTTCGCAAAGATTTAATTTCGGTAAATCGTAACCAATCATTTCGAATCCAATATCCTGCGGTTTGTTTAGCATAATAGCCCAACTGCCAACAAACTGATAAAACATTTTAGTAGCATGGCCTTTTAGCCTCCATTTAGCAGTTTCGCCTCCATCGTGAACGAAGTACATGGCTAACATTTCATTACGGCTCATAACGTCTAAAAATTCGCTGTGATTACCTAACTCCATAGGGTCGTTCGGGCTTGGTGTTGCCGTACAAGCTAATTTATAAGGTGTTTTTTTAAAACAGTCAATAATGGTTTTCTTTGTTTCGCCTTCAAAGTTTTTCAATATACTGCTTTCGTCTAGTACAATCCCAGAGTAAATTGAAGTATCAATATTGTCAAGTTGCTCATAGTTTTGAACAGATATATTCGACATATCGATGCCAAACTTAACGCCCTCTTGCATTGTTTGGCCAACAACCGCCAAAGGGGCTAAAATCAATACTGGCTTATTTGTGTAATTTGAAACTTGATTAGCCCACTCCAACTGCATCAATGTTTTGCCTAGCCCACAGTCTGCAAATATCGCATACTTACCAGCCTTTAAGGAACGTTTAACAATGAATCGCTGAAATCCAAATAGGTTTTTGTTGAGTTTTGATTCGTCAACATCGAATCCAGATAGAACGTGTGTTTTTTGTTTTCGTTCTAAAAACTTTTTATAGTCTTCCATAAATAAAAAACGCCCCGCAGGTGTAGGAGAACCATTGGGGCATTTAGCCTTTTTAAAATAGATTATGCACAGCTCCTACACTCTGCAAAATCGGTGTGTAAATATAGGAAAGTTCCGGTTAAGTTGAAACGGTTTGTGTTAATTTTTCGCCACATCTTAGGTGACGTTTTCTAAAGTCTTTTTCAAACCGTTTAAAAACGTCTTGATTCTTTACGATACGATTCTCGCTATTCTTGCAACCGGTGCAAGTTAGTTTTAAATCGTTTTCGTTTATCAATATTTTCTCGATGTGATCTAGCATTTCTTTTAATTTATGGAATGTCGGTCAACTATTTGCTTCGTGTTTAATTATTGGTAATATCCACACCCAATACACCGCTGGTACATTCCGAATGATTTTAGCATTGTTTAGCCGTTTTTTTTGATACGGTGTGAATGTTGTACGTTTCAGATTCAAGTGCCTTTTTCAGTGCAATCTTATTCAAATCGGTTGCGCTGTACTCAAACCAGTAACACGGCTCACCGTCTTTTGTTGTGCCTACTTTCTTAACCCGTTTTAGTTCGATGTCTAAAGGTATCTCGATTAGCCGTCTAACTTCACGGGCAATATTAGATATTCCAAAGTCGAAAAAAGCGTTTTTAATCGACAGTTTACCGTTGTGTAGCAAATGTTTGTAAAGTGCTACTTTGCGTTTTGATAGTTTGCTCATGTTGTGGTGGGTTTAGATTAAACTATGAAAATAGTTGATTGTTATTTCACTTTGCTCAAATAGATACTCTTTGTCTAAGTCCCAATGGCAAACAATTTCCCATCTATCAGTATGAAACATACCATGAATATTTATTGATTGTATTGATGTTTCTTTGCATTTTAGCCAATTCAAAACATCATTTAATCTTGGCTCGAACAATATAGTTCTTTCTATACCTAAGTCTATTTCAATAGCTTTTCTAATATCGCTTATGTGTGTGTTCATTCCGCTTGTTTTTTATGTTCTAAAATATTTTGCTCAATTTCCGACAACAACGGCTTATCAGTAGCAAATTCAGCTTCACGAAGGTTTTTAAGAAATCTAAACCCCATTGCGATGGCTTGTATTGCTTCGGTTTTGATGTCTTCACGGCTACTACCTTTGTGTTTAGCGTCTAGTAGTGCTTTGGTAACTTCGCCAACTTCTTCGTGCCATACTGCTAACGCTTCAAACTCATTTACCGGAAAGTTCTGGTGTATTGTTTCGGCTCGTTCTAATTCTGCTAAAACTTCGATTACTATTTTTTCAGTTTTCATGGTTGTTGTTGTTTAGATTGTTCAAATTCTGATTCGATTGTTTCGAGTTGCTCCGTTGTACAGTTGGTTAAAAATTGGATAATAGAAGACATAGCCATTAATCTGTTTTCGTCAAAATGTTCGTCTATTCGTTCTGGGTTTATACCGATTCGTTTCAACTCGTTTAAAGTACCGTTTAAGCCGTTAATTCCTTTGCCTAGTATATTGTTTAGTTGAGGTATAGGATATTGACCTTTATAGGATTTAAATTCGATATTGGCTAACTGTAAAAATAGTACGCTACGGGCGAAAGAGTTGCTAATTGATTGTTTTTGTTCTTGTGTCATTTTTACTAAGTTTTTCGATTTGTTGGTTAATGTACATTAATTCAATTTCAACTCCGTCATGCTGTTTATGGTTACGCTCGATTCGGTATTGATTCCGTTGCATAACCTTTTGTAGTTTGAGTTGCTTTAGTTCTGGGAGTGTGAGCGTTTCTATCATACTAGCAAGTGTTTAAAGTTGTTGTAAATAGCTTCAAATTTACTGTCTTTAGTTTCGATGTGTTGCTTTGCTTGTCTTACGCTGTGCAAAACTGCGCTGTGTTCTTTGTATCCTAGCAATTCTGCAACGTCCATCAAAGATAAGCCACGCAACTCGTTTAAGAAGAAACACAATATTTGGCGTATTGTAACGATTTTGTGCTTACGAGATTTACCGTTTATTTCGTCTTTTGTTACGTTGTACATATCTAATGCAAGTTGGTATATTTCATCCGTTCCTTGTGGATATTTAACTACCTTAATTGTCACTTCTGTTTCCTTCATTGATTCAACCATTAGGCGAAGTGAGACTAATTCTTTAGCTAGTCGGTCTATTTTGTGCAGTACTAATTGTTTGCTCATGTTGTGGTGGGTTTAGATTATTCGTTAAATGCTTTTTCAATATAATCTGCTACTTTGCTTAGTAACTGTATTTTTCGCTTTGTATCAATAATGTTATCTTCATTAAATGAAACCATTTCTTGATTCCTTGTGCAGATTGTATATTTTTTGGTATCTCTGTTTATGCTTAGTTCAATAGTTATATCCCTATAACCCCCTTGTTTTTTATGAGTAAAGAGTACAATTTCCCAAGTTCTATTTACTTTAATCATTTCGCTTGTGTTTTTAGTTTTTCAATATAGTTTAGTTTCTTTTCGATTACGATTTCGGAGCGTTGTTTGATTAGGTTGATTGTAGCTTCATCACGCTCGATTTCTTTTAGGTAGTAATGTTCACGTCCTTTATGGATGGCAAACGAAAAGAAGTAACCTTTTTCAGTTTCACTACATAGCATTTGGTGTTGCATTTGTGCAATATACTTTGGTGCTATTTTATCGGTTAATTGTAGCTTAAACAAGTTTTCAGCCGTTGGGCATTTGATTTCAGCAATAGCCTTACCGATAACGTAGCCATCTGGTGACGCTCCGATATGTTCTGAATACTCAATAAACGCAACTTTTTCTAGTGAAATAAACGATTCGTTTAGTATTGATTCAAGACGGTTAAAGGCGAAAGGCTCTAAGTCTATTCCACGTTGCATATCGAAACTTACATAGTCGCTTTCTATCATGCCGTGTACCGATTCAATAGCGAGTACCATAGCTAGGTTTTCAATAGCGTCTTTTGTAGTTTGTAGTGTATCTTTGCCTAGTATGTTTAAAATATGCGAAGCGGTTATTTTGCCCTCTCTAATCTGATACCATTCTGGGGAGCGTTGCTCAAAGTTATTATACACCAACATAATCCATGTATTTTTGCTTCATTTCCTCAGTAATTGAGTAAGCCTTTTCGATTTGCTCAAAAGTGGCATTAGCTAGTTTAGCTTTCTCAAAATTAGCTTCAGTAAATTGTGGCTTCGGCTTTTGCTGTAACATAGGTTGGATAGGCTTAATTCGCACACCTCCGACTGTTTCGCCTTTCATCTTCACATTTTCGTCAATGTAAAGTTCAACTAAAACGTTTTTCCAATCTTCAACAAATGGAGAGTTGTTACAGAACGCCTTAACTTGTTTACAGTTAGTCGAATTTAGCACCAATGGCTTAATCTTTTCTACAAAGTAAGCAATATTGAAACTGCCTTTTTTACCTGCAACCGCAACGTTTATTTCTTGCTTAACTTCTTTGATTGTGAATACCAAAGATTTGTTTTCTTCAATCAAATCTTCTAAATCAGCGATTCCTAAGTGGTCGCTTTTCATAACCTTTCGGTAGTGTGTTTTGTTGTTCATTTTGCTTGTGTTTTAATGTGATGCAATATTTCGCTATTGATTTTGATTTTCCAAATTTTATGAAAGGAAAGTTTTGTTTAAGTTAGTATTGAATTGTTATATAGTATGTCGAAACTATTACTATATTCAATCTTTTGCACATCTATTTTGTAGTTTTTTGCAAATGTGCTTATATGATATGCCTCTGATTCGAATGTGACGTTTTCTCCATTTTCATCTTTAAGCCCACAAATTTGAACCGTATTTGAACTATCTTCGCAAACTGCATAGGCTTTGTTACCGTGACTATCTACTAATAAGTAGAGTGATATTGATACATTCATTGTGTTTTATTTATTGGTTATTAAAATGGCAATCCATCAGTTTCTTCAAACTCCGAACTCGCTCTTTCTTGCACGTGCGCTTGGTATTGTTGCTCGTCATTGTTTTGCTCCGGTGCGCTTTTGCCAACCGTTTCAATTTTAAACGCCTTTACTGAGTTATACCATCTGCCGTTATGCTCGTTACTTTCTAGGTCGTACTGTATGTTTACTTCTGTACCGATATTAGGCACATAGTCAACTGTTTTGCCCCAAGCCGTCACACATACCTTTTTCGGGTACTGTCCTGCTGTTTCGATAATAAACTCTTGTTTTTTCCACTCACCGTTTTTGCCTTGTCCTGTTTGCAATGGTAGTAAGTTTGTGATTTTGCCGTTAATTTGCATTGTTGTTGTTTTTATTGTTTAAAAATTGCTTTTGCCTTTCTCAGAATACGTTTCTCTATAATCAAGTTCTTGCTCAAAGTCATCTAACTTTTCAGATTCGATGTCTTCTGATAGTTCCGATTCAGCTTGTTTCTTAACTACCTCAAATATTGCTTCCGTTGGCTTAATTTCTCTAGTTTCACCGTCACCAATACTTTCATCCATATAATTTATTTGAAGTCCTTTATGGTCTATTTCGTATAAAATGAAATAGCTTGTATTTTCGACTATTATGCCTTTTGATAGTTGCATGGTTTTACAGTTCGTTTAAAGTGTTAAGCGATAAATGTACGTTATCAAACTCGAGATTAACGTAGTGGTTTGTAAGGTTGTTTTCAATACCGCAGTTTTCAGCAGTCTTGATTTCCTTAGACGTTTGCACCAATGTTTCAATCGGTACGCCTCGAACTTGGATGTAGAGTTCGATGTTGTTGTTACCGGCCAACGCACCAATCATTTTTTTGTACTGCTCAGTAACTTCAATAATGTGCTGTTCTAAATCTGTCGTTTTTTCTGTTATCTTTGCCATAGCTTGTGTTTTAGAACCGTCATTGATTAGTCAGTGGCGGTTTTTTGGTTAATAATAGTGTACTGCCAATGCGATACCTATGAATATCGCTACTGTTGCTAAAAATAGCACGTTGATTGCTTGTTCTGATTCTCGTCTGCTCATGGTTAATTTATTTTGTTTATTCAAAAGTCTTCTATTCTACTACCACAAATATTGCAACACCATAATTTAGTTTCACCTATTCTTTCTGATTTAGTGTGATTGCATTTGCCATCATTATCTAACATCATTTTTACCTTTTCAAGTAGTTCTTTATCGTGAGAACCTAATAATAGTTTATTATTTTGATATAAATACCAAGCATTAGTTGCACCACTTCTTATTTTTAAATTGTCCATTTATCTATTTGCTTTTTAGCACCATCTAATGTTTTGAAATCTTTAGTAAGGTTACTTGAGTAATTAGAGTAGTACGCAGTAAATAAACCGTTTGTACCTTCGATAATTGTTCTGTTTTTGTAAATAATTTCGTTTTTCATTGTGTTTTGTTTAACGAATGTAAATCTAAACATATTTTCGTAATTACAAAATAATTACAAAGATTATTTTATTCCATGCTCTTTTTTAGCCTTAGTTAGCCATAAACGGATTAACCCAGTTTTGTTTTCCTTGCCTAAAACAATCTTTGAAATCTTTTCCAAATCTCGCTTTTCTTGGTCGGTAGCCTTGATAGTCAATACCCCAGTTTCGTTTTTTTCTTTACTCATTGTTTATTGTTTACTGTTTAAAAATTATTGATTTAATCGGTTGTCGTGATTCGGTTTTTGTTTGCTCTATTTTGTTTAGTGAGTATCGTTTAGCGCTTGATATTGCTCTGTAATAAATTGCACCCAAATGAAATTCTTTATGCAGTTTTTTGCTTGTTTTCAACTCGTAAACTTCGCCACTTTCAACTATGCCTACTAACCCATTGTATGCTGTGTGTGTTGTAAAAATAAACATTGGTTTTCATTTAATTAGTTTACAATTAATATCGAGTAGCCATTAGTTA
>OFQX01000540.1_pt1 | contig 11427 bp, 3 predicted proteins | sample 1542951 | NCBI WGS metagenome assembly OFQX01 (sample SAMN07774215, study PRJEB24372) | wastewater metagenome | isolation source: WWTP Novara (Effluent) | place: Italy: Novara | collected 2015-12
TAAGGTAGCGACGACGCGACTATCTGGCGCATTGCGCCACCCGGAAAGCAGGTCGGCGACAACCTTGCTAGCGACGGCGATGTCGACTTTGTTCGCATCTACCCGGCCAAGCGACGGTGATAGCAGGGCGATACCTGATTCTTTCAAATCAGGGTAGTCGGCCAGAACCTCGTCAGGAATTTGCTTGCCATCGGCGATGGCCTTCTCGATCACTTGGCGATGATCTACCGGCTCGCCATTTTCGGCTACGCCGTAGTTCAATCTGGCTTTGCGTTCGATCCTTGCGGCGGTTTCCGCTGCGCCATTGCGCTTTCCTGATGAGCCAAATGTCTCGGCTCGGTCGTTATTCTTTGCGTCGTACCATTCCTTGCGCGTCATCTGCCACGGCTCATTGGCTGACGGCTTGGCTTCTTCCTGTTTTTTGGCGTCGACCGTGGCATATGCACTAGCTGACATGCGAAGTTTTCTGCCCGCACTTCCTTCGCCAGAATACGAACCCGATCCAATAAGGCTTCCAACGGCCATATCAAGCTGGCGATCCAGATTGGCACTTGGCCCAAAGAATCCTTCATTGAATTGCTTTGTTACTGCCGACTCCATGTCGGCAACTTGTTTGAACGCGCCATCTGGATTTTCAGCGATGAATTCAATAGCCTGTTTGATCGAAGAAGAAGCGTTTAGACTTGCCTCGATAGCACGTCGCTTGCGGCTCTCATTAATTGCAGAAATTGACATTGACCCGTTATTTCCGGGTCCGTCTCCTGCCAATTCAATCTGCTTCTTGTTGGCATTGTACTTTCGAGCAGAAAGCTCTGCTGCCGCCGCATTGTTTGCCTCGATCTCTCCGGTCAGCATCGCAATGGCAGCATCAACTCGATCCGCCTTGTCTTGCGCTTGCTGTGCTAGTTGCGATTCGTTGATTGCCTTGTCTTCGGCGGATTGCGGATCGCCGAACAATTCTGCAAGCCAGTCGTCCGATTTGTCTATTTTGGCGTCTGCCGTGTCAGCCGGCTTGGCCTCAACAGAAACCCGCCCGTCAGCTGTAAAAAGTCCAGTCTGAACGCCTTGCGGTTTCGGCTGGCTCTGCATTCCAAGCGAGAAAGGAACGGCATCGCGCTCTTTGTCTGCCTGTGCCTTGGTCGGCGCGCCATTCTCGCCGGTCTGCTGCTGCGCGAATTCCTCGGCAGCCTGGCTGTTCGTCTGCCCGGCTAGGTCGAATCCTTCTTGGCCACCGAGTTCACGTACTTGCGCATCTTCCGCCCGATTTCCATCCCGACCAGCGCCGCCTTCTTGGCCTGATCCCGCGGCAATTTCTTCGCTTTCTCGTTGAGCGCGCGAATTTTTTGCAAGTTCGTCATTGATTTCTTCCTCTGTAAAACCGAGCGCACGCATACCGGCTCGGGTTGCATTGTCGTCTTGCTTGCCGTTCTCACCAAAAGCGAACTCGGCGAAGTCACTGGCTAGTGACTGTTCATCAAGTGAAAGCTCATTGAATCCCGCATCATCCTCAGCGATTTCCTGCGCAGCAAGCTCGGCGTCAATTCGATCTTGCTCTTTCGCCATCTGCTTGTCGAATTCTTCTTGATCCTGATCGCGGCGAAACTCAATGGCTTGTGCTGTATATACAGGATCGCCGGCAAGCTCCTGCTTGAACAAGTCAATGGCGTCGTTCTTCGTTGCATCCTGCGGCAGATAGCCGTACTGCTGCATGGCCTCGCGCATGCCGTCGAAAGACATGCCGCCTTTCTTGTGCAGCGGAAGTGCGAAGCCAAACGAGATCGGCATCCGGCGCTTCTTGCCAAGCTGGCCATCCTTCTTTACCTTGGCCGACGTTTCGTAGGTGATGTCGTTCGAGTCAATTCCATTGGACAGAAGCTCGTCGGTATCCATGCCGCCGGCCTTGGCAATGGCGACGAATAGAGAATCATTCTCTGCGTCGATATTGTTGCGTGCCGGTTTCGGCTTTGGTGCTGGCGCATTGTCCTGCTTGGCTTCCGGGGCGGTGTCGGCTTTCGGCTGTGATACGGCTGGAGATATTGGTGTGCCATTTTTGTTATCGGCGGCACCAATCAGAAGATCAACCCATTTACGATAAGAGTCTCCGTGGAAAGCCCGCTTTGCCGAGTCGCCGTGCTCAATGCCGTCCCACTGCTTCCCGAATCGACTCTCAAGAAATGGCGGCAATTTTGACAGCAGCGTGTTCTTGAACGGGTGCTCGTAGCGTTTGGCGATGACGCCTAGCGTTTCTTGTGCCTGACGGTACTTGGCGACATTGGCTTGGTAGGCACGGCGAGATTGCGCCGTACTGCCCTGCGTCAAACCTCGCTCTGCCTCAAAAATCGCCGCGCTAATTTTTTCGATGCCTGCGTGATACCTGCTTTCCTTCTTGGCTTGCGCATCGGCTTTGTTGCGAGCCCCGTTTGACGAGAAAGTGCCGACATCATCATCCGTAAGGCCAGTTGCCTCCATGAATTGCTCGACGTTTATTTCTCCGCTTCGTAGCCTATCGGAAGCATTTTTCGGTTGCGCGGATTGGTTCTTGATCGGCTCTTGCTTTGGCGCGACAGATTCAGCCGGAACCGTTGCGGCAGAAGGCGATGCGTTCTTGACCGGGTTTTGATTTGCCGTTGACGCAGTCGATCCTTTGGCTACCGTAGAACTAGGGAACTCATGCGCCAAGTCCATCAGCGTAGCAATCGGCGCATTCAGGCGAATGACGCTGACCGGGCTTCCGGTTTCGCGCTTGGCCAACCATTGATGATGTCCGTCGAGAACGTAGTTGTCGGCAGACACGAGAATTGATCTGTTGCCGCCAATGAATCCGATAGCCTTCTTTACCTTGGCTGGAGAGAACTCGGCCTGGGTCGGTCGCAGCGAGTCAGCCGTAACTTCCTCTTGCGTGTGCGTCACGCCACGCGCATTCATGAACTGCGTCATAGCGCCGCGATGCTCGGCCTTGATCTGCGGCATATTGGCACGTGGAATTTTCAGCGATCCGGAATTATCCGAAAATGCTGTCCATTCGTTCGTTATCTTATCTCCAGCAAGGTCTGTAGCAGGCGCCGGCCGGGAACCCCCAGCCGTGGAAGCCGGAATCCCATCCTCTGCCTGCTGTCCATTTGCACTATTCCCCGCATTTAGTGCAGGTACAGGTGAACTATTTGTCGCTGGCTTGTCGGAATTAACCTTTCCTGCCGGCGCTATTGCGTCAGTTTTGGCTTGCTGTGCAGCGCTTACTTGAACGCCACGGCGTTGAATCTCGGCAATCGCTGCTTCCTGGTGTCCATTCTTTCCATGCTGCGACAGGTAAGCGAGTTGCCCATCAGTGCGCTGGCTCAGGTCGATTGCTGGGCTTTGGCTCGCTGCCGGTGCGGCAACAGGTTGAGCCCCAGCTTGCGGAGCATTAGCTTGTGGCGCTTTCGCAGCCACTTGTGCAGGTTGGGCAGCAAGGGGTTTCCTTTCTTCGGCCGCTGGTTGAGTTTGTGTAGCCGGCGCCATTGCTACGGCTTGTTGCATCACCGATGTCTTGTGAGCCCCGCTCTGAACGGCCATGTTCGCCACGGATGACAGCGTGCCGATAACCGGGATTTCCGGCGCCACGTAACCACCCGTTTCCTCGTCGGCGACTTGCTGAATGCGGGCGTTCGATTGCTGGCCAGCGTTCTGTTTCAATGGCCGGGCCCGGGCTGCATTTTCGGCAGCCAATTGGGCGTCGAGATATTCACCAATGGTAAACGGAACTTCGCGCTGATTCGCATCGTGGCGGATTCCGATTGGCTCATTGAAGGCGGCCGTCAGCGACTTCTCGTAATCAGTGCGCTCGGCCTTGCTCATCTTGCCGGTATCGACGTTCAGCATGTCGTCGATGCGCTGTTGCAACGGCGCCGGCTCATTGATGATCGTTACGGCCTGGCGTAGCTGTTGCTCGAAAGCATCGCGCGCCGCGTAGACGGCGGCAGCATTGGCGTCAGCAGCATCAATGGCGGCTTGGCGCGCGGCGCTGTTGGTGACCAACTGATCTCCCGGCGTGCCGGTATAGGTCGGTGCAGGTAGCAGGCCGGCGATTTCTGGATTGCCTTCTGCTGGCGGCTTAGTCTTGCTCTCGACGTACTTTGATCCCGGCAAGGCATTGACGCCTGCGCCCATTGCCATACCGGCAACCAAGCCCTGCGCCGATGCCTTGCCAACGCCTTCATCCCACGGTTTGCCATTGGCGACGTTCTGCCAGACTTGTTCCTGCGCCGACTGCGGCATTTCTTCCAGCGCACCTTCTTGCAGCGCGCCACCAGCGATGCGGCCAGCGTAAGCCGCCTTGCCAGCCTTCTTTCCCGCGCCAAGCGTGCCGGAAGCGATCGATCCTTCGATGTCGGCCAAGCCAATCTTATTTGCTACGCGGCCACTGACGCCGCCGATAATGCCAGTTCCGATGCCTGCGGCAGTGGCAGCGCCCGCGGCCTTCAACGGGTCGGCCTCGTAATCGGTCTGCGCCATTTGCTGACCGGCTGTTACCGCACCTTCGCCAACGCCACCCGCAATCGCGCCAGCCTTCATCAGCGCTGACTTTGCCGCCGCATCACCGCCGGCCGCAGCCGTGCGCAGCGCAGCCAGCTTCTCGGCGCCAGTGACTGCGCCCATCGCGCCGCGCGCCAGAATGCCGCCGACCAACGTCGACGGCAGCGACTCGGCAACCAGATTGACGGCGGATCGCGGATTCTCGGCAATCGCACCAAGCGTGCCCATGAACCCGTCTGCCTGCTCAACGTTCTTCAAAGACTGCTGCATTTCCGGCGAGTATTCCTGCGCCGCCTGCTCGGCCCACTTGCTTGGCTGGAAGCCGGTTTTCTCGCCAAGGTAATCGGCCGCACGGGAGAATGGTCGATTGATTCCGGTGACGGCAGATACCGGCGCGGCGGCAATATCAGCAAGGCCAGTCACCATGCCTGGCATTTGTTCGACGCCGCGCTTTAGGCCGGTGCCGATGTCGCCGACGATTCCTTTGTTCTGTTTCTTGTTTGGTACCGAGTCGAACTGATCGAACGGGTTGGCGCTGGATGTTCCGGCGCTTGCGTCTGCATCGAACTGGTCAAACGGATTCATTTACATGCCCTCGGGTAGATAGCCGTACTTCGCCTTGAACGCTTCGGCCTGGGCCGGGTTCTTCTTCAAGAAATCAACTGCTGATGCGGGAGCCTGTTGTTGCTTCGGCTGACCTCCTCCATCCATCGGCACGAACTTCTGCGTCTGTGCATCGAACACGCCGCCTGGCCGCTTGATCTTGGTCATTCCATCCGGTCCGATTTCCTCACCGCCCTGCACGGTCATGTAACGATCAGATGCCGGCGCACTCTTGCCGGTCAGCGCGCGATAACTCGCTGCCGCTTGCGCATCGCCAGCCAGCGCCTTCTTCTGAATGTCGGCCAGCATCCTGGCGCTATCGGTCTGCGCCAAAATTCCCTGAGCCTGTGCATCCTTGAGTGGCGAATCAACAGCCAGTTGCTTGGCCGCCGTCTGTGCGGCCAGATCCTGTCCGCGTGCCGTGATGCCGCTAGTAATGTCCTGGCCGCGCTGGGTCGTTGCGCTATGCAGTTGATCGCCGGCTACACGCGCATTCGCCTGGATCGCCTCGCCGGCCGCCCGGTTGCCGTACTTGCCTGCCTGAAGAAGTTCATCCTGCCGCCAGCGTGCCGTCTTCTCGGCATTAGCTGCGTCGACGTTATTGGGGTCGTTGAGAATGCCGATGCCACCCTGCGGCTGTTTGTCGATGATCGACTGCGTAATGGCATTGGCGCGAGCGTAACGGTCCAGCCCTTCCTGTACGCTGGCTGCATCGCCGCCGACCATCTGGTTCTTGAGCATAGCCGTCGCATCCTCTGGCCGAATGTTGGTATAGAGCGGGTTCTTGCCAGTAGCTGTAACTTTGGTGATACCTTCCTGGCTACTCGGATTGACGTTGTACGAAACACCTTTCTGCGTGAAGCCTCCGCCGCTACTATCTGGCGCCGCGCCATTTTTGCCAGTCATAAACTGGCCATCGCTGTTTTCCGCCATGAGCTTGTCCGGCGTCGATCCAAAAGGATCTGCCTTGAATTCAGTCTGCCCGGCAATGGGCGAAGCGTTAGCTGGAGCCGCGGCCGGTTTTGCGGCTTGGCTTTGCGCCGCACCGACCACGCCAAACTGCAAAGCACTCTTCACCGGGTCATTCATTACACCAGCCGCACTGGCCTCGCTGCGCCGATCCCGTTCCATTTCGAGGCCAGAGCGATCATCCATTGTAGAGGTTCCTGCGTACCACGGCCGCGCAGCAATGCCGCCCTGAGACGTTATCGGAGTAGCTGGTGCTGATTGCGGACTAGCCGGGACTGCTGGCTTTGCCAACTGGCCGCGCATGGTTTCAATGCCGCGCTGCACAACATCGGCAGGCAATCCGCCATTGCCATAGATGGTTGGAGCCGGAGATTGACCGAACGACATACCGCCAGCCGGCGCGTTGGCAGCAGGGGAAGGAATGGGAGCGGGAGCAGAAATACCCGTCACGTTCTGGTAATTCTGCTTGATCGCCTCGTCGTCGAGCAATCCGCCGGCGGCAAGATTGGTTCCTTCTTCGACTTGGACCGGCGGCTTTCCGTTGGTCTGCTCGATGAATTTCTCGACAAGCGCATTGGCACTTGCAACATCGCCGGGCTTGGCGCCAAGCATTTCGCCGAGCGCCTGGCGTGTCTTGCTGGGAAGAACTACCTCGGTATCCGACAAGTTGTAATCGGCTCCATTGATCTTGACCGGAACATCATCTGAGGTTGGCGTTCCTTTGCCTTTGACGATTCCGCCATTGGCGTAGCCTTTTCCCTTTTCGCCCTGATATTCGTCTGCTGCCGCATTAACCACTGCGCCGCCGGCCATGGCTGCCGCACTTTTTCCGATACTCGGGGCAGCAGCGGCTTTCATTGCGCCAGCGGCAGGAATGGTACGAAGCATACCGAAAGCCGGAATAGCCCCAATTCCAGCCATTACCATTCCCGGAATATCTCCGTTTCCAGAGGCTGTATGCATTGCTCCCATAGCTGAGCCAAAGCCAGTCATTGGGTTTACTGTGCGAACAACGCGATCAACAAACCCTGGATTCGTCTTTTCAAATTGCGCGTTATCGTCTGCCCAATACTCTGCGGCGTTATTGATCAGTCCGCCGTTGGCGTAATTGGCCGCCTTGTCAATCTGTGCTCCGCGGTTCTTGAGCAGGCTGAGTATTCCATGACCTGTTCCAGAGGTAGGTGGCGTAGCTGCTGGCATAGTAGCGGCAGGCGCTGGAGTCGGAGCAGGAGCGACCGGCTGAGCATTGGACGAAACGCCATACTTTGCACCAATCCTGGCCAGCAACTGCTCCGGCGTTTCTTGGGTGATACCACCTTTGGCCATGCAGATGCCGCGTTTGCTCTTGCTCATAATGATGCCCTCCTAATTCATGGATTATATTCCCGATCAAACATGCGTGCTTTACGGAAAGCAATCTCCATTAAGCCGTTGGCGACAAGGTTGTATTGCCACCCGTCGACATACCGACAGAAGCGTGAAGGTTGTTGAATAGGCTGGTTGCCTGCTGCGACAAAGACTGAAGATAGCGGACCATTGCATCTGCTCGCAATTTGATTACTTCCATTTCGGATGCCTGGTTAGCCTTATCGGAGTCAAAGGTAAGACTGTTGTTGTACTGCTGGACCTTACTGATCATTTCCTTGGCGTTAGCATCGGCAGCGTAGAACTGGCTGGCCGAAGAAATCAGCTTGCTCTGTGCATCAATCCCGATGCCGACCAGTTTGGAAGCAATATCTGGTGCGGTGGCCAGCGTGGTTACATACTTTACCGCTGCATCCAACGCCATGCCACGTAGACCAAGCAGTTTCTCAACGGAGAATTTCTGCATATCGACCGACATGATCGCCACCTTTCGGCTCGACTCAGCCATTGCGTCCTGTGCCTTCTGTTCGATCTGCATCACGGCACTGGCTGCAGCATCGGGTGGGAGCGGGAAACCGCGCGCTGCGAACTGCGCCACAACGTCATCCTGCGCCCGCAATTTATCCGCCGTGATCCTGGCGTGGTCATCTCCCCAAATTTGCGTTTGCACTGCCACCGGGATACCGGCATTGGGGTTGGCCAGAGCCGCCGTGAGCCACGACTCGGCCGCCGTATATGCGGCCTGCTCGTTTGGGAAGTAGGTGCTGCGGAATGTTGAAAATTCTCCATCAAGGAAGGTCACCAAGTCGGCATACTTCCCATCAAACAACGACATTATCTGCGTGGTATCAACGTTGGTCGGAATGATGACGTTCGGCGCTGTAACCGATGGCAGGCTAATTGTCCCGGCCGATACGTTCGGCGTTGATGCAGGGTCAAGAAATCCGCCAGGCGTTGTCGCAGTGGTCATCTTGGAATAAGCCTCATTGGACTTATCGAGGCCAAGATTCCATCCCGCATTGATGATCGCTGCGAGAACCTTCATCCCGGCGTTCGGTACTTCATAGAATTTTTGATCAGCCAGTGATCCGCTGATCATGTGCGAATCGAGATTGATGATGTCAGCCATGATTAAATTCTCCGGGTAGAAGCGACTGGTGCGAACGACACAGAAGCCATGATGAAATCAGAACCATCGACATTTGCGATGGACAGGTCGTACCAAGTTGCGCTCAACCCCTTGCCGGGGTCGACGCGGTGAAGCTCCAGGGCGTCGGCGTTGTAGCTTCGTGCTGAGTAGGAATAACTGCCCTGCTTTGGTGACGATACGTTTAGCAGCATGGGCGCCTCGGATTGCACGCCAAGATAAACGGCAGGCAGCGCCTTCTTGGCTTCCGTGCCGAAATCCTCTTTGCCGAGACTGACCGAAGCATTGACTTTTCCGGTGGCCGATAGTGCATAGATGCCGTCTTCCTTGGTTCCGTAGTCGCCGGATAAGCTGGTGAAATCGAAATCCGTGTAGCGAGTCGCCCGCAGGTTTTCCAGATTCAGGCACCAGCCACAGGAGACAACACGCAGATAGCCTCGATCGGTGAAGACCATCGAGTTACCAGAGGACGGCGCCTCAAGATCGATGTTGTCGGTCATTACCGCTTTGACCTGTCCGAGCTTGTCGCCAATGACGATCCCCTCGTCACCGAACCATCCGACTTGCTTGCCATCGCCGGGAACCTCGAAAGCTGTACCAGTCACGCCACCATAGGGCAGGATGGGAGATACCCTTTCCGCTTTGGTCATAGCTGGGCCTGCAAGCCAGAAAGTCTCGTCGGCTACGACATAAACGCCGTTCTCGGTTGGAACGACATTGCTCACCTCGTCGACGAACGGAATTCGGCTTCCGACTTGCAGGCAGTAGCCTGGACGGAATGGAATACCCTCGAACACCTCGTTTCCAGCGTAGCTACACAGCGCACCCTGGAAGGCGAACAGTCGGCCAGCCGGTAGCGGCATTTCGTGGCGCTGGTTAGCCTCGCGCCCAGTCGCCTCAGCGATCACATCAACCGTTGGCCATACGCCGATCAGCGCACTGGTCGCCAGCATCAGAACGGACCCGTTAAGCGTCGTCACGTAAACATTGGCGTGCGTGGCGCCCGTTACTGCTGCTGGCAGCGTGATGCGCAATCCACCTGTTGTCGCGGTATCGATCGCAGCCGAAGGCGATACGCAACCCTCTTCCTGCGTTGTCGCGTTGTAGTAGGCCACGGCTACCCGATACTTCCCGGCAACCAGGCCGCCGCCGATGCCGCCCACCACGGCCGGTGCAGCAGGTGTCGGCATAGCCATCGGCAGCGCAACGCCATTCAGCAGGCGCCCACTGTCGGTGCCGTTGCTGTAGTAAAGCCTGCCGCTAATTTCGGCGTAGCTCATCGGGTCATTCGAAGTCAGCGCCTTGACCAATATTGCGGTATAGGTCGGCAGCGTCACGGCATAGAGCGTTGAGGCCATGACCATGAAACCATCCGTGTCGCTGGTCATGTACAGCGAGTGTGGCGTGGCCAATGGTTGGATCAGTTTAGCCGCCTGGCGGCGAACAATATTGCCGCTGTTCGTGATGTCGACATTCACCGCGTCACGCAGGAAGTCCCCCGTCTTATCGACATGCAGCGCGAAGTCAGGCAGGCGATTGTTGGCCCCAAGGAATGGGCCTTTTGGTGTGGTTTTCATGCCGTTCCTTTTTGATAGTGCAGTCGATTGTAATAGCTGGTGTCGGAACCGAAAGGCGTTGCTTCACCTGTGACGAGGTCAATTATTCTGTTGATCGTCACAGCGCCACCTGAAATAGCTGTGGCTTGCTGCGAGGATTCCTGCTCACTTGAGCCTGGTCGCAGCGGAAGTTCCGTGCGGAAACCTAAGACAGCGCTGATGGCTATTTTTTTGTAACTGGAGTCAATTGTTGCTGACACGGGCATGAAGTTTCCGGGAGGAAGATATGGTCCATCCTCATACCAACCAAGCGACGCTTGATCGAACGGGTTAAGCGCGTGACTGTGGAGTTGGCCGGTTTGCCCCGTAAGCGGAAGAGAGTCTGCACCGCCTACGGTATAGGAACCAGCCAAAACGTTTGAATCAACAATGGCGTGGTCCGTATAGCTCGGTGAAAAAACACCCCCAAATACATGGCGCTCAGTCGAGTTGGTGTAAAAAACATGAACAGCAATCCCCTTGTGCAGCACCACAAGGGCTGATGCAAAGTCTGCTGATACGCTTGTGTCAGAGCTTTCCCATGGCCTAGTCGTTCGACTGATATTGACCACAAAAAGGTCTTGCGCAATGTTTGAGAAAACGCACCGTATGAATGTGTCGTAATCTGGTGCATTTATTTTAATCAATGCTTGCGCACCAAGATACAGAGCGGAATCAAGCCCATTAATCCTGTAATGGCATAGTATTTTCAGATCATCGCTATTATTGGCAAACCCCATGTCCAGCAGTTCAGTGGCCGGCGTACTGGAAACCATGTTTCGATACACGTTATCCACTTCGAGACATGCCGCGGTTCTGTTGACCAGATCAATATCCATTGCGGCCACGGCTCGACGAGATAACGATGGAAAGCTGGATACCCGGTATCGTGCCTCATTGATGCTGACGGCACGCGTCCCAGAGCCATTGACTGACAACGGTACTATCCGCGTCATGTTGGTGTAGCTCTGCATATCCACTGTGCCGCTGTAGCTCGGATAATTCCCAGAGAAACCGCGAGACGGTATGGCGCCATAGGCTATATCTGATGTACTGCCTTGTGTGACATTAACAAGTTGTCCGTAGATGGACTCAACCCCCGGGGACAAGTCAAATGATCCACTATTCGGGATGCACTGCAAGTAACAGAGGTCTCCGTCTGTGTAGAACGCGCTATCAATGAACCCGTAGGTATTTTTACTGATGCGACTCATTTGCGAGTAAGTTGCGCCGTAT
>OFQX01000541.1_pt1 | contig 11424 bp, 4 predicted proteins | sample 1542951 | NCBI WGS metagenome assembly OFQX01 (sample SAMN07774215, study PRJEB24372) | wastewater metagenome | isolation source: WWTP Novara (Effluent) | place: Italy: Novara | collected 2015-12
TAGGGTTTTTTATTTAATGGAGAGTGTGGGTTTTGGCGGATAATATTCAAATTCCAATTGATTTAAATATTGCTAATATTAAAGGCTTGCAGAAATTTCAGCAAGACCTTAATCGCGTTGTTAGCAAAGTCAATGGTTTTAAATTTGATGGCGGCAAAGCCTCTAATTCTTCTGATTTTTTTCAAAATGTGGCAGGTAGTGCTACGGGTGTAAAAAATTACAAACTCACCGTTGATCAGTTGGTAACTTCATTTACTAAATTGGGTCGCGGTAATACGGTTTTAGAAAATGTTTTTAATAGTTTAGACAAGAAATCGCAAAAGGCGGTTACCAATCTTGTTGCGTTAAAACGTCAATTTGCTGAAATTTTTTCGCAGGCATCTTCTGGCAAGGATGTTTCTAAACAACTAAATTCCATTCTTGAACAAGCTGACAAATTACCCAAGGGTCTAGCAGGGTTTAAATCCTTGCTTGACAAAGAAATTTCTGATGGTATTTCGTTATTAACTCGAAGTGTATCTAAAGCTGAAAAAGATTTAGAATCCGCATCACGCCGTCAACAATCTAAAGAAGAGGCTGTAACTAAGGCTATTGAGAAAAAAATTGCCGCACATGAACGTTATCGTAAAGAAGTGACGACTCGTGCTGCCGCTAACACAAAAGCCCAGCAAGAGGCTGATGGATTTAATGCTCGCCAACCTAATCGGGCTGGCGACGGAGATATTGTATTAGCTGTTAAACGACGTGCTTTAGCAGAAGAAAAACTGTTAGCGAATGCCGCTCGCGAAAAATTAGTTTTGGAAAAAGCTACGCTTGGAGTATACAAAGATCAACAGCGGGCATTGCAGTATTTGCGATCTTTAGGGGTGTCGTCATCCAAAGATGCTCGTACGCAAACTCAGCAGAAACTATTGGAATTTCTGAAAGCCAATGCTGAAAGTGAAGCTCGTAAACGTATTAACACTGGTGGCAGTGGCCCTAAAGGTCCATCACCTAGCGATATTGAGAATTTGATTCGGGCAGAAAAAGCGTTAATGAAAAATGCACGTGCTGCTCACAACGCAGGTTTTTCTGTGGAGCGATTCGGTGAGTTGGCTGGTCTTGCTCTGAAGCGTTACGGAGCATTCTTAGTTGGTACATCCGCATTGACGCGAATCTTAGGTGGAATCGCACAGGCTTCACAAGTTTTCTTAGGTTTTGAAAAGCAATTTACCACTTTGGAACAAGTGTTAGATACTACCGACAGTAGATTTGTGAAATTGCGTAATACTATTACGTCTACAGCGGCAGCAACCGGTGTGTCTGCTACTGAAATTACCAAAGGTGTTAGCACTTTTGCTCAAGCTGGTTTTACCAATGTGGATGAATTAGAAAAAGCAATTTCTACTATTTCTAAGATTCCATTAGCACCATCTTTCGATGACATTGGCTCGACCATTGAAGGTAATATTGCTATCTTTGGTCAGTTCGGTTTGGGTTTGAAAGACTTTGCCACGATTCTTGACCAAGTTAACAAACTCTCAGTTGATTACGCTATTGAATCAAGAGACTTCTTTGAAGCCGTTAAACGTGGTGGTGCCACATTCGCAGCCGCAGGCGGCTCATTCCAAGAATTCGCAAGCCTTTTAACCTTGCTTCGTAGCAGCACGCGTGAAACTGCCGCTACTTTGGGTATTTTCTTCAAATCAGGTTTGACGAAATTCAATCGTCCAGCAAGTCAGGCACTGGTTGAATCTATTATTGGTAAAGACCCGTCTGGTAGCTTGACAATTTTGGAACAATTCACAAAATTGGCTCCAAAGTTTGCTGAGTTAAGTGGTCGCGAACAGATTTCATTAGCTTCACGCTTGGTGGGTGTGCAGCAGTCTGCTCGTTTAATCAAGCTGTTGCAGGAAATTAACAAGGAAAATGCTAGCGGTAGAACCACGCAAGATTCATTGGATTCATCAATTGGTTCAATTGATGAGTCAGCCGCAAAACGTTTAGATGACGTAGGCACAAGCTTAAATCGAATTCGCGAAGAATTTGGTAAGTTTTTCATTGAATTGGGTAAAACTGAGGCAATCAAACGATTCTTTATGAACGTCGCCGATCTCACGAAAGGATTATTAGAACTTACTGAATCTATTAAGGGGGCGGTGCCAGTATTACTTACGCTTAGTGCCTTTTTTGCTGTGCGTAAAATTGGTGGTTTTGCCAGTGGATTAGTAAGTGAATTGCGAGGATTGCGTTCTGCTGTCAATGGTGCTAGTGGTATTGAACCAGTGGTGCCTGCTACGGGTGGTGGGGCTGGCCGTTTTAGAATTGCCGGGCTTGGCGTTAAATCAAGTCGCGTACTTGGTTTTGCTGGAAACGCAGTGCCTGCTGCTGCTGCTTCATTAGCTTTTGGTGCCGGGGATTTACTCACTTCCAATGAACGCACAAGCAGAGCGTTACAAAAAGGTGGTGTTGCTGCTACATTTGGTGCTTCTGCGGGTGCTGCTGTTGGTTCTTTAGCTGGTCCTATTGGTACCGCTATTGGATCAATCATTGGTGGCACAGTTGGTTTTGCGGGAGGATTTCAGTCTTCTAATAAAGATTTTGATGCGGAAATCGCAGCAAGTGTGCGGGACGCTGGTATTCGCGAACGTGCCCAATCTTTTTTGAAGAGTAGTGGTAAGTCATTCCGTACTGAACAGAATAATATTTTAAGCAAGGGTCGAGTTCGTTCTTTATTGCGTTCTGGATTAAGTCCTGAAGCTATTACTGCACGTTTAAACACGGAGGCTGAAATAGCGGCAAATCGTCAGGCGGCTCGTGGTGCGTTGAGTAGCGGGGCGGCGGCGGCGGGAGGATTGTTCGGTAACAATCGCGTCACATCTGTACGTTCTGATAATAGCCGACGAGGTTTCAATTTCGCTAAAGGCGAAGACATCGTTGTGAACGGTCGTCGTTTTGCCAATCGCCCGTTTGGTTTAGGACCGGAATTAGATGATTTAGAGAAGATTAACAACCAAGGAGCTAAAGATTTAAAAGCTACCTACGACGAGTTACGTGCAGCATTACAGCCTCAAACAACTACACTATCTGTTGTTGCACGCGAAAAAAATGCGATGATGCTAGAACGCTTATCGCAGAATTTTGTATCCAGCTTATTTGTTGTAGATAACGCTACCAACCGTTTAACAGCTTCTTTGTTTGAAGTTACTACTAAAATTAGAAATATTGGTCAGTCTTACGACAATATCCAAGGCACCGTAGACAGCTTAAACAATCCGTCTGAACTTCGTTCTTCGGTGCGTTCTGGTTTTACTGACAAACAGCTGTTAGAATCTATTTCAGCTGATCAGTTTTTGCGTGAACCTCTTAGGAATTTCAGCAATAAATTAGCCGGTTCTGCCCAAAAATTGTTGTCAGATTCCAACTTTGTAACTTTATTACGTGAAACTTTTGCTGATAACGCGTCTGTCACAGAAGAAGATGCTGCTAACATTGGTAACACTTTGTTAGAAGCCTTAACCCCTGTTCAAGAAGAACTTGTGGCAGTGGTGACATCTGCGTTCCCCAGCAAGGATGTTAACGACGCGTTTAAGGCTCTAGAGAGTTTAAAGCCGGAAAACTTACAGTCGTTTTTTGACGAGTTGACTGGACAAACTAGCATCGACGAAGCGTTCGCCCCGGTATTCCGTAAATTTTTCACTAGCTTGGATGCTGTTGCATCCGCACAAGTGGATTATGCTAAGTCTATTGACGATATCAATAGCCAAATTTTTGATGTTGGTGTGCAATCGCAAAATATTTCTAATCAAGGGGCAGTGCGTCAGTCTAATATCTTAAATGGTATCAATCGCACACGCAACAATCCATTACAAGATTTAGCAAATCAAGTTTTTAACCGTGCCCCAAACACCTTGGCGACGGGTCAATCTGCTGTTAATGCAAGTCGGTCACTTAATTCTGTGGCCAACCGTTTTAATGCGGAACAAGTTAATAGTGGTTTTGTGTTTCCTGATCTGCGTCAAGAACTTACAGACGCTCAAATTTTAGCCAATTCTACACGCACTTCATTCAATTCTTCTGTAAAAGAAGTTGAAAATGCTTTAAACGCGGTAGCCCAAGCCACCGACGCGTCTGTTGAGGCTTTTAACACATTCCGTAGCAGTTTACAAGACGTAGGTAAGGATACGTTATCGGCTACTGGCGAAGATATTACAAAACAGATTTCTATCTTAAAATCATTTGATAAAGCCGGTGGTATTGCGGATATCAATCGTGGTTCAAAATTATTAGAAAACGCTGCTCCTGCTGTTCGGGAAGAATTGATTAAAGCGTTACGTGCTACTCCCGACGCGTTTGTGGGTGGTCAAAGATTAGGTGATTTAGCTGATATTCTAGAGCAAAGACTCGGTGCTAGACGTACAGATGCTGTACAACGTCAATTAAATCCTCAAGATCGGTCGTTCGTTGGTCCTCCCGTTCCTAACGCTCAAGACCGTTTGGAGCAATTGCAGAATCAAATCACACAAAATCTTGAAAAAGAACAGTCTTTGCGTGATAAACTAATCAAGGCTCAGGAAGATTCTGTAACTTTGTTAACATTGCAAAAAGATGCAATTTTAGCAAACACATTGGTTTTGAATGCTTTGAAACCAACAGTTGACCAATTGATTCAAGAGTTGGTGCGGTTAAATACTTCATTAGATAGCCGTAGCGACTCAGTACCTACAAAGGGTGGTGGTCTTAATATGCCATCAATTTCTGTGAAGGATTTCAACATCAATATTAATTTGACGGGGGATGATATTGCTATGGCTATTACACCAGCCGTACGCAAACAAGTTGGACAAGCTTTGGGAGAAATTGCTGTGGCGTTCCAGAATAACGACCCAGAAGTTGCTTCGCGTATTAAGGCTATTGCAAATAGAGGATAATTATGTTATTAGTTAATGGGAAAAGAATAGTTCCGGCTCCATTTGTGACGATCAATCAGCAGACTAATTTAACTGCGGATGGGCGTTCACTGGGTAGTGTTTATGCCATCAGCTTGCAAGGGACATTATTGCCAAGTATGGGTTCGCCTAATACTACTGGTTGGCACACTAGCACAACTACAGACCCCGGTCTTCAAACCGATTTAATTTCTACAGAATCTCGACACGAAGCCTTGTTGAAAAAGCAAGAATTGCTGCGTGAATTGTTTAGTTATACAGACTCTAGCGGTGTGTACTTGACATATTTTAGTAGTGGTTACTCAACCGTTCCTATTGAAGCGTTTTGCCGCCCCAAAGGATTGACATTCAACCCTAGCACATGGGTTCAGTCTATCGATTATAATATCGAACTGGACACGATGTACATTAATAAAGTTAGCACCAGTGGTGTAAATGATTTATTTCAATTGTCATCGTCTGGATATGGATTGCGTAATGTCCAAGATTCATGGCAAATCTCTCAACGAGAAGACGATTCGGCACGGTTTAACATTTCTCGCACAGTATCCGCCCAAGCCGACACAATATACGATGCTAATGGTGTCGTGGGTGGTGAGGCGTGGAAAAACGCTAGAGCGTGGGTATTGGGCCGTGTTAGCGGTTACCGAATGGAAGACAACTCATTTGGGTTGCCAGCCGGAATTAGCGGGTACGCCAATTTAATCCAAGAAGAATCGATTGATAAATTAGCCGGGTCATATAGTGTTGTTCAACGATACTCTTACGGAGCATCGCTAGTTACCGATACACGTAGTGTGCAACGCAATATCACATATCGCACTTTGAATGATAATTCATCTATTCAAGTAGAAAACATCACAGTTAATGGTGTAATTGCCGGTTTTCCAACTGGTTCTGTAAATTTTGATGGCTCGGGGGCAGTAGCTACAGCATATGCTCATTGGAATAGCATTAAGAATTTGATTGGTCCATCTGTGGGGGCTTTTGGTACCGGTATTTCGCTAAACTTCACAGAAGACTACTCAAACGGCACACTTTCCTACACTCTCGCTTTTGTTAACAATAGCGGTTCTACCTATCGCCACACCTATGATGTGGGCTACACCGCATCAACTGACGGTTTCCCGGTAGTGACAATTAATGGAACGGTTGAGGGTATTACTTTAGATGGTTTTGCTGGTGTGGGCGGAACTAATACATTACGGATGAACAGTGCCACAAGTGGTTGGCGAGATGACATCAAGCCCAATCTAAAATCATTGGCATTCGCTTACAGCAATGGAAGCATTTTTCCTACTGGTGTAACCTCGTCCAATTTCCACAATGTTCCTTTAAATCAGTCGGTTTCGTTTAATCCAGCCAACGGCACAATCACTTATAACGCTGCATTTGGGTATTTAGACAGTGGCTCGGCGAGCGATTTGTATCGTAATGAATACAACATCAATTTCAATAGTGCCAATTTAGTGGGCACGGCTGGCGGCTATTTAGTTACTGCGACAATTGAGGGGCAAATTCTTGGTTTGTCTAGCGGGGACGCTTCTCAACGACTCACTAATGCCACAAATGCTTTTAGCACAATCCAAAACGGTTTATACGATATTGCCAGCGGAGCTTTGTCAAACTATTTTAGCAGCGTACCGGGTTTAATTGCACGGCCAGTTAATAAATCGATTGTGGTGAATACTCCGGGTGGATTCATTCAATATAGTTATACTTACAGCAATGCTCTTGCCGCATCTGGTACTAATGTTGCAGTAGCAGAAGTGTCGGTTGATGAAGCTTTCCCAACCCAAGTAATTGCGGTTCAACAAATTCCCGGACGGAGTATTGGCCCTATCACTCAAAATTTAGGCACTGTCACTGAGAGTCGTCGTAATATCAATATTTCACTAATTATGACGCAAAAAACCGGTGGTACTGGTCGGTGGGATTTTACCGATAGAGTCACTGCTCGGAACGCCGCCAGTGGATACCTTAATTATGCTATGACGGATTGGGGTGTATATAATACTGACTGGTATTTAGTCGGAGAAAACTTTAATTGGGATTGGAAAAATGGCGTGTACAACGGCACTTACCAAACTCTTAAAGCGAGTGGCGGATAATGATTAATTTTCAACAAAATATAACCGATCCGCTGGTTATTTTGGGGTGTTATACCCAACGCGGATCATGCTCATTTGGAGTAAATTCTGAACCTTCCCAAGTGGAATTGGACCTAATTTCTCCATCTCCTGTCGGTCCTTACGATGAAAGTGTGGGGGCTAGTGGTTGGTTGGGATCACGGGCACTTCCCGGCTCACTTTTACGTGTCACATTCGGAGCCTTCGATTCTGTTGGCATTATTACAGCGTGGACTTACAATTCTAGCTCACGTGGCAATGTGTACAATGTTAAGATGTCGGACCCACGCATCATGTTTGATCAATATCAAATATCTCTTGATGGCAGTGCGGTAACTACCGGCGTGTATATTCCCAATTTTGCTAACATTTTCAATTATTACGACACCCCTCAATCTGCCGATCTAAATTCTCAAGGAATTACTTTTGCCAAGGTGCGGGACTTTTTAATTGCAACTGGTCGAATGGTGGCTTGGGGTAATCCTTTTAAATTTGAGTTTTCAAGTGGTTTTCTTGATTCATCAACCGGAAATCCGTCTGGTATACCATCATGGTATAGAATCGGTGACGGCGTGCAGTCATTAAGTAATATTCTGCAAAGAGTATCTACCGATATGAATTTGGATTATTACGCGTATGTAAAAACTGACGCATACGATCCTGCTGGACTTAACACTATTCGTATTCAAGATATCCCACGGCGAGCAACCGATGGTTCGGATGCTGTTTCCGGCTTTATCACTAATGCTAGAGCTAGTGGTGTTTTGATTGATCATCAATATGGTCAAGAGTTGCGTTTGGAGCCAAATGGAACAGTTTTAGCTGGACCACCCAAGGAATATTGGCCCACAATTAACACTAGCGATGTAGAACCTATTTGGGGCGTGACTGATAAAGGGACGTTAGTAACCACTCCACTTACCGCTCTGTCAGGTATAGTTCTTCTTGATCACATTGCAGAAATTAGCGGTCTACCAGTTATTACTAATACGGTAACTGTTGGCGAAATTACTTTTATCAAGAGTACGGGAGCTTCTTACCCACCCCAAGTAGATCGAGTGTTTTATAATCGTGATTTGCCCGGTTATCAAGTCTCTGAAAATATATTGCGTGCTTCTTTGTATAGCAAAGCAGCGTGGGAAGCCATGCTGTACTATGATAATACTGATTTTGCTGTGCAGATTGGTATTACTGGTTCGCCTTTCCTTACTCCTACAGCGTTTGACAACTTATTAGCGAATCAGTTTTGGTATGCTAAAAAGATCGGTGGTAAGGTTTTAACAAACTACAAACTTCGATCAGCTACACAAGGCGGCATCTTATTTGATGAATTTTCTTGGTCAGCACTTCAAGACGAAGTTTATCAAGCCACAAAACGTACGGCAGAAACGTATTATGGTCGTCAATGGCTAGTGCGGTGTGGCTCATCTCAATGGCTGGCTTCTGGCACTTATACCGGTACCGATCTAAAATCTATGATTGAGTTTGAGCCGGTGCAATATGGATGGTCAAACCCTAACAATACGCAATCATCTGGCGTGTTATTGAATTGGCCCAATGTCCAAGGTGCTTCGTCTTCAACCTTCAAAGACGATGTGGGCCGAACAACAGCATTCTTGGGAGTGCCCAATTCTAGAATTTCAGTAAACGGTACTAACTTTCCAAATCCAGTGGACTTGGCGGTATTTAATCGCCAAGGTTTCATTTTAGAAACAGATGGTAAATTAGCCGTGCCTGTATCAGTACAACAATATATCAAATATCCCACTAAAGCATGGGTGCGATTAGAAACTCCGATTCAGTCTGACACTATTCTTGCAGAGCCTGCTTATTTAGCTGATCGTGGTTCCATCTTTGTTTCCCGCGAACAACGACCGTATTACGATTTCTTGAAAGCAATTGGTTACACCAACGCTTCAATTACATCTGGTGCTTTATTGGATCGGAAGGATAATTTAGGATTAGCTCCACGACGCTTGTGTTTTAACATACCAATCTCAGCAAGTCAATATGGATTCTTTATTCCCGTTAAGCATAATGTAGAAAATTTTGGTTTGATGGTGGCTACTGGCACTAAAGTTGGTGGCATCAATTTCATCAATGACGATTCTTACGCTCCATGGACCTATGGTAGTCATAGTGGAATGATTGCCGCAGGCAGTGGTATTTTGAACAAAGCCTCCAACATTAGTCAGTATGTAGATTTTGGCTCATTCAATGTGGCGGGTTATCCCGTATTTAATATAGGAGAAGAACTAGGTGCTAATTCTGTTATTACATCACTATCTTTCCAGTTGTCAATCGAAGGATTTTCGACAAATTACTCATTAAAGAATTACAATTACGCCCCGATTCGTTTGTCTCGCACAATTCAAGACAAGAATGGGTTTGTAAGAGGGATTAATGCAGTAGACAATAAAGAAATGGTTTACATTGATCAATTAGCAGCGGAGGCTAGAAAAGCGTCGTCCCGTGACAATGACAGTGGACAACCTTTGAGTTTCGATAAAGAATATATGGTGTCGCGAGCATGAGTAGAATTGAAGAGGGTGGATCATATTTTTACAGTGATTTCCTGCGGGCATCCGGTCAATTCATACGTACCTTCGGTGGTACCAAAGATGTTTATTTGACTGTTTATACCACTCAGACCGGTGTAATATACGCTCCTTCTTTTGTATCTCCATTTGTTCTAAACAACTCCGGCGTTGCCAATGCTTCAGGTCTTAATCCTTTCGGTTCTCATACTGTGGGACAAGGATTGGTTTGGGGAACCGGCAATATTGCTCCTTCTGGTATGGAATTTCGAGTTCAACGGGATGCGGTACGCACCTTTGGCCTCAAAGGTCCATTACAACTAGTAGGATTTGGCTATGATATTTTCGGATATCCAGCACCAAACGCCGATGCCTCTTGGCATATTAGTGGTTATCGTTCTGTAAACGGGCCTTCTGCTGGTTTTGCAGCCCTTATTCCGCCCGGTACTTCTGCTGAAGTCTCTGGTCAAATGGCTATGGCTGGTGCCAATGTTCCATCTACAGGTTGGAAAGCTGGTCCTGTTGACTTGCGATGGGACGTTTTACGAGGTGTGTGGACAGCCCCTCAAAGCGTTTATTCCGCCCGTATTTATTCTTCAGACATTTCGGGATCAATCAATTCTACTGCTTACGCTTATAGCAAAGATATTCGTTATACCGTACAGGTGTTTGATGGTCCAGCCAATCAATTAACCATTACGGGTGTCAGTCAATTCGGTATTCGCCCGGAAGATAACACTTACCAAGTTAAACCTTTGGTTTCTGGTGCGGCATGCCTATTGATGCACGTGTGGGAAAATGGTCGTCCATCTTACGGGGTATTAGGATTTGAGTCTCCTAAATTAGAAGAATGCGACAATACCACGCGAAATACTGATATTGTATACCGTAGCAGTGTTCAAGCAGCAAGCGGTATTGATTATGAAAATTTATACGAAAATCAATTTCTTCGCGGAAGTGCCAGTGGCGGATTTGGTAACGTTTGGCTGGTTGCTGGCACTGGTATCTCAATACAGCACGCTCCCACTGGAACCATTATCGGTTTTAATTCTGGCGTTGCTTTTGTGTCTGCGGGCGTTAACACAAACATTACGCAATTGCAAGGATTAACCACTCCACTCACAATCGCTCAGGGTGGAACAGGGGCTTCTGGTAAAGTATGGGTTGATTTAACAACTTCTCAGTCGATAAGCGGTATTAAAATTTGGCAAAGCCAAGCACGTTTTGACTCGGGTTCTTTAACTAATCCCGCAATTACTGTGGGCGGTAATACGTCTGCCGGTTTTTCATATAGTGCATCTTCCGGTTTAACAGCCTCAATTTACGGCACTGGTGTGTGGAATGCCAATACAACGGGCACCTTCTTAAGTCACGAAGTCAAAATTACAAATGTTAGTTCTATTTTCAATCCTTCGTTGACGGTATATCCTCAGCCACTGGGCAGCCCAACGGTTTTACGTGTATTAAATAATGCGGGTAGTGGGGCGATTGATTTAACTTCTAGCGGTGTTACTTTTTTTAGAACAAGCGGAAGTATAGGCGTTATGGCTCCTAACGGAATTACTGAATCGTATGCGGTAATTTTGCCAACGGGCGGACAGTTAGTAACTAAAGATTATGTAGATGCATTAATAGCTGCTAGCGGTGGTGGGGGTGGCAGTGGATACACTTTTGATCAAATAGCATCCATTCAATCATATATAGGAGATTTTGCTTGATTCTATCGACAACTGGACAACTGATTAACTTAATAACTAGCAACACGGCTGAATTGACTGTTCAAGCGTCTTGGTCAGATAAAACGTCTTCAACTTTTACCTCTGATTCTTT